>Ga0169931_10003375_pt1 | contig 25326 bp, 19 predicted proteins | sample Kivu_15m_20L_FD_129675 | JGI IMG/M metagenome (GOLD analysis project Ga0169931, IMG submission 129675) | Freshwater microbial communities from Lake Kivu, Western Province, Rwanda to study Microbial Dark Matter (Phase II) - Kivu_15m_20L... | ecosystem: Environmental > Aquatic > Freshwater > Lake...
CTTTTTAATTTTTCCTCGCAATACAATACAAGCCATTCCTTTTCAAAACCCATAAAATGACTGGGTTCCATATTGTGCTTTCTGCTCAGGGAGGATAAATTTTGAGCAATAGACAGGCCTGTATTGGGGTGTAACCTGCTGTAAGCCCATTGGGCAAGTGGATGGGTAAATACTTTTTTCATTCTTTTATATCCATAATCACCCGGACCAAGTCCGTCTCCATGACCGAGCAGAAATTTTTTATTATTCCATTCTTTCATAACGACCGATTTATGCAAAGAAACGCCTGTTTCTTCTTCCAGATATCCAAACATCCATAAATCATGATTTCCGGTAAACATAGTTATAGGAATGCCGGCATCAACCAATTCGGCAAGTTTTCCCAACAGGCGGGTAAATCCTTTTGGTACTACTTTTTTATATTCAAACCAGCATTCAAAAACATCACCCAGCAGGAACAAAGCAGCAGCGTTTGGTTTTACCACCTCATCTAACCATCGGACAATCTTTCTTTCCCTGTAAAGGCTATCGGCAATAGTTCCGGCGCCTAAATGAAAATCTGAAGCGAAATAAATGAATTTTCTTGTTTCCATAAATCAAATGTAATAAATTACCAGTCAAAGCACGATGTGCCTTAAATAAGTTTTAAAATTAACATGATGAATATTAATCTGACCGGCAAAAATGCTTTTGTTTTTGGTGCCAGCAAGGGCATTGGAAAAGCAATCGCTTTTTCTCTGGCATCGCTGGGTGCCAATGTTACCCTGGCAGCACGTTCTGCAGATAAATTATCAGAGATTAGCCTGGAATTGAATAAATTAAAAATGTCAAAAGACCAGGATCATGATTATCTGGTGGTCGATGGAAATAACCCAGCCGATATAAAGCGGAAACTACAATTAATACTTGATCTTAAAACCTATCATATTTTAGTAAATAATACGGGTGGACCTCCAGCCGGAGCGATTTTATCAGCCGATTGGGAAGCATTTCAGCAAGCCTTTCAAATGCATTTACACTGCAGTCACCTTGCTGTTCAACTGATGACTGAAAAAATGAAAGAAGCGGGATATGGCAGAATCATCAATATTATCAGTACCTCTGTGCGAATGCCAATTGAAGGATTAGGCGTTTCCAATACAACCCGGGCAGCAATGGCCTCCTGGGCAAAAACCCTTGCCAATGAGGTAGCATCCTTTGGCATTACAGTCAATAATATCTTACCAGGATTCACAGCCACAGAAAGGCTGGACACCTTGATGGATATCTGGGCTAAACAAAATGGGGTAACTAAAGAAGAGCAGATAGAGATAAGCAAATCCTACATTCCTATGAAGCGATTTGGAACACCTGAAGAAGTGGCAGATGTCGCTGCTTTTTTAGCCAGTCCAGCGGCTTCATATATCACCGGAACCAGTATCATTGTGGATGGAGGGCGAACTAAAAGCCTTTAATCATGTTTCACCGGCATGATTTAAATCGAAATAGGAACGAATCAGTTTTGATTTATGTTCTCCGCACAATTTTATCAGTACCTCGCGGTCAGCTTCCGCAATTTTTTTTACAGATCCAAGTTCAGTCAATAATAGCTGAATTGTTTTTTCTCCAATCCCTTGGATCTTTTCTAATTCTGATTGTATGAAATTTTTTGATCTGACGGTTCTATGGAAGGTGATGGCAAACCGATGAGCTTCATTTCTAGCCTGCTGAATGAGTTTTAGGGATTCGGATTTTTTATTAATATAAAGAGGAACCCCGTCTCCGGGAAAAAATATTTCTTCCAGGCGTTTTGCGATACCTATAACAGTCATTTTTCCATGCAGACCTAATTGGTTGATACTTTTCATGGCAGCACCCAATTGCCCTTTCCCACCATCGATAATGACCAGTTGGGGTAAATCTTTTTCCTCATCCAGCATTCTTTTGTATCTGCGATAAACTACCTCTTCCATACTGGCAAAATCGTTAGGGCCTATGACCGTTTTTACATGAAAATGGCGATAATCCTTTTTTGAAGGTTTGGCATTTTTAAAAACAACACAAGAGGATACTGGGTTAGTACCCTGAATATTTGAGTTATCAAAACAATCTATAAGCAGGGGTATTTCTGCCATGTTTAAATCTTTCTGTAATTGTCTCAATATTCTTTCAGCGGGTGTTTGTCGTTTTTCCTTGCTTAATAATTCTTTCTTTTTTTGAAGTTTATAGTACACTACATTTCGTTCCGAGAGTTCAAGTAATTTTTTCTTATCGCCTATCTGAGGTATTGTATTTTTCAGATTGGGTTCAGTCAGCACCACAGGAATAGCAGTAATAATTTCTGGGGCGAAGCTATTGAACCGTTCTCTGATTAACGGGATAGCCAGAGACAATAGATCTTCTGGTTCTTCCTCTTCTAATTGAAGTGTTAATTCCTGGGTATGGGCCTGAATTATTGCGCCATTAACAACCCTCAAATAATTGATATAGGCTTCTTTTTCATCTGTTAAAATAGTGAATACATCTACATCTCTGATGTTATGGCTAACGATAGTTGATTTTGCCTGATAGTCTTCAAAAGCAACTAATTTTTCTTTGATAGCCTGTGCTTTTTCAAAGGCCAGCTCTTCAGCATATTGATTCATTATTTTTTTGAAATGCTGTAAGACAGAACTGAAATGACCTTTCAGGATATTTTTAATTTGTTCTATTTTTTCAATGTAGGCTTCTTCCGATTCCAGACCAGCACAAGGACCCATACAATTTTTAATGTGATATTCCAGACAAAGCTTTATTTTACCTCCATTTATATTTTCCTCGCTTAAATTAAAAACACAGGTCCTTAAGGGGAATAATTGCTTAATAAGCTCCAATATTATTTTTAACCGGCCCTTTGAGGTGTAGGGCCCAAAATAAACGGAACCGTCCCGAATGACTCTTCTGGTAATGATGACCCTGGGAAATCGTTCATTTTTTATACAAATAAAGGAGTAGGATTTATCATCTTTAAGAGAAACATTATATCTTGGCTGATGTTCTTTTATTAAAGCACTTTCCAGAAGCAGCGCATCCGTTTCAGATTCTACGACTGTAAAATTCAGAAAATCTGCATTTTTTACCATTAATCTTGTCCTGAACAGACGATCCCTCCTTTCTCCAAAGTAAGAAGAAACCCTATTCCTGAGATTTTTGGCTTTTCCTACATAAAGAATGGTTCCATCTTGCTTGCAAAATCGGTAAACACCAGGTGTTTTCGGAATGGTTTCCGCCAATTCCTTGTATTCCTCCGTTGTCATAAAGGTCGGAATCTAAGCTATTTCGGTATCTCTTAAAAAATCAATTTCCACTAATTCGCATAAAATATGTCCTACCAGCATGTGACATTCCTGGATTCTGGGTGTATCGGCGGAAGGTGCCTTAAATAGATAATCACTTAAGGAATCCATTTTACATGATTTTTGTCCGGTAAAACCTATGGTAATGATATCCTGTTTTCTCGCCTGTTCAAAAGCATGGATTACATTTTGGGAGTTTCCAGAGGTTGAAAGGCCAACCAGCATATCACCTGGTTTTCCTTTTGCTGTTAGCAATCGCGAAAATACTTTTTCATAACCGTAATCATTGGCAACCGCAGTCAGAAAGGCATTATCAGCACTTAATGCCTCTGCATTTAAGGGTTTCCTGTCGAAATAATATCTTCCTGATAGTTCAGCTGCTAAATGCATCGCATCTACAGCACTACCGCCATTGCCGCAAAACATGATTTTATTTCCATGGCGAAGTGCATTTATCATTTTATGAGCTATATCACTCATTAGCTCGGTTAATTCATGATTATTTAAAAGGGCTTGTTTACTTTCAACAGACTCTTTAAATCTTTTAGTAATAATATCCTGCATGATGGTATGATTGGTAAACCTATGTAAAAGTCCTCAAAAGTACATAAAATACCTTATTTTTGAGGTTCATCAATAAATTAGCACTTGAAAATAATTTTAATCGGCACAGCGCATCCATTCAGAGGCGGATTAGCATCTTTCAATGAACGACTGATGATGCAGTTTCAGCGAGACGGTCACGAAGTGATTATTTTAAATTTTACGATACAATATCCCTCTTTTCTATTTCCCGGAAAAACGCAGTTCAGCGATAGCCCGCCACCGGAAAATCTCAGGATAATACGTCGGGTAAATGCTGTCAATCCATTTTCCTGGATAGGAAATGGTTTTTACATTCTTTCCCAACAACCGGATATCATTCTATTTAAATACTGGCTTCCTTTCATGGCTCCTTGTTTTGGGGTCATATCATGGTTGGCAGGATGGAGAAAGTCCATTAAAAGGCTCGCTATTCTGGATAATATAATTCCTCATGAAAAAAGATTTTCAGATAGGATATTAACTTCTTTTTTTGTTAGCCAGATAGATGGGTTTTTAGCTATGAGCCAATCTGTTGCCAGTGATTTGAAACGCTTTTCCATTAAAAAGAAATGTCTTTTAAGTCCGCATCCCTTATTTGATAATTTTGGTCCGCCCATAGATAAAAAATTGGCAAGACAATATGTTGGATTACTCGAAGAACAAAAGGTACTTCTCTTCTTTGGGTTTATCAGACCTTATAAAGGTCTTGATTTATTACTTGATGCCATGGCGAAAATTCATCAATCGGATCTAAAACTCATTATTGCAGGTGAGTTTTATACAGACGAAAAACCCTATTTTCAGATGGCCGAGAAATTAGGCATTGCAGATAAACTGATCTGGAAAAATCATTTTATTTCCAATGAGGAGGTTGGTCTTTATTTTTGTGCTGCCGATCTGATTGTGCAGCCTTATAAGCATGCTACGCAAAGTGGCGTTACACAAATTGCCTATCATTTTGAAAAACCAATGATAGTAACTGATGTTGGTGGCCTGGCTGAAATTGTACCCGATGGTGTTTCAGGTTATCTGGTTAAACCTGATGCGTCAGAAATTGCAGAAAAAGTTGATTACTTTTTTGATTATCCAGACCAGGTTGAAATTTTACAAAAGGGATTGCTTCAGGAAAAAAAGAAATATCTTTGGTCTGTCATGACTAAAAATTTAATTGACTTATCTCAAAAAATTGAAAAATGATGGTTCGCTGTAAAGCACCTCTGCGCATAGGGCTGGCAGGTGGGGGAACGGATGTTAGTCCATATACCGACGAATATGGTGGCGCTATTTTAAATGCGACAGTCAGTTTATTTGCTTATGCTTTCCTGAAGATAAGAAATGACCCAAAGGTAATCCTGGAGGCAATGGACCGCCAGGAAAAAGTGGAAATTGAGGCGGGTGCTTTTTTGGTTTTAGATGGAAAACTGGATTTGGCAAAAGGGGTATTTAATAGATTGGTAAAGGACTTCAATATACCAGTTACAGGATTCGAGTTAACAACTTATGTGGACGCACCACCAGGTTCAGGATTGGGTTCTTCCTCCACTTTGGTGGTAGCTATTCTTGGCGCTTTTGTTGAGGCATACAAACTTCCATTAGGAGAATATGATATCGCTCACCTGGCATATTCCATCGAACGGGAAGATCTGAATATGGCGGGTGGCAGGCAAGATCAATATGCCGCTACATTTGGAGGCTTCAATTTTATGGAATTTGGGGCAAATGATAGGGTTATTGTAAACCCCTTAAGGATTAAAGAAAAAGTTCTTTTTGAACTGGAAAATAATCTGGTCCTGTTTTTTACTGAAACTTCCAGACTTTCTTCCTCCATTATTCAAAAACAACAGGATAATGTAAATAATAAGGTTTTATCTTCCATTGACGCGATGCATCAATTAAAGGAGCAGGCAATTTTAATGAAAGAAGCGCTGTTAAAAGGTGAAGTGAATCAGATAGGTGAAATTTTACATTTTGGCTGGCAACAGAAGAAGGCTATGGCACAGGGAATTACCAATGATTCGATCGACCGGTATTATGAAACAGCTATAAATGCCGGGGCAACCGGAGGGAAAATTTCAGGTGCCGGTGGTGGTGGCTTTATGATATTTTATGCTCCCGAAAATCATAAGTTTCAGGTAATTAATTCATTGGAGAAAATGGGTGGGAAGGTTCTTCCTTATCAGTTTGTTCAATATGGCATGGTAAGCTGGGGGTTATGATACACGGATATTTACTGGTTTTCATAGGTCTTTATTTGTTTGGTACTGTCCTAATCGGATGGTGGGCATCAAGCAAGGTAAAAACTACCAAAGATTTTGTGATTGCCGGGCGACGTCTTCCAACCAGCCTGGCGGCCTGCGCTTTATTTGCCACCTGGTTTGGTTCGGAAACCATTTTAGGGGCTCCGGCAGAATTTGCTGAAAATGGTGTTTTAGGTATTATTGAAGATCCTTTTGGTGCAGCGCTTTGTCTGGTGCTGGTTGGTCTCATTTATGCCAGACCGTTGTACAGGTTGAATATTTTAACCTTTAATGATTTTTTTAAAATGAGATTTGGCAGAATAGCTGAAATTACCTCAGCTGTTTTTATGATTCCTTCTTATTTTGGCTGGATTGCAGCACAGCTGGTCGCGCTTGCTATCGTATTGAAAACAATCATAGGTATCCCGCTCATTTATGGCATTATTTTATGTACGATTGTGGTTGTGTTTTATACTTATTTTGGTGGTATGTGGGCTGTTTCCATTACAGATGCTGTCCAGTCTATCATGATTATCATTGGCATGTTATTGCTGGCTTATTCCTTATCTGATCAGGCGGGTGGAATTCGGGTGGTTTTAGAGGCTCAACCTGAAGGTTTTTTTCGTTTTTTACCAGATGCAAAACCAATGGCTGTTATGGAATATGTTGCCGCATGGATTACTATTGGATTGGGTTCAATACCACAACAAGATGTTTTTCAGAGAGTTATGGCTGCAAAATCGGAAAATACGGCGGTTAAATCTGGTGTTATCGCTGGATTGATGTATGTTAGCATTGGGTTAATTCCATTATTTATAGGCTTATGCGCCAATTATTTATATCCTGAGGTAAATCCTTCCGATAATCAGATGATTATTCCGGTTATCGTTTTGGAGCACGGATCACTATTTTTGCAAATTGTCTTTTTTGGTGCCCTTTTATCGGCTATATTAAGTACAACTTCAGGAGCAATTTTAGCTCCGGCAACGGTACTGGGTGAGAATATTCTCAGACCTGTACTGAGAAATAATTCGGATAAAGTAATGTTGCATACCATGAGGCTTTCTGTGGTCGGAGTTGCTTTTTGTGCTGCCTTCCTTGCCACCAGCAAATCAAATATTTATGAATTGGTAGGTCTTTCTTCCGCATTAAGTCTTGTTTCATTATTTTCCCCTTTGACGGCTGGCCTGTTTTGGAAATCCGCTTCCAGAACAGGAGCTATTTTGAGTATGATTAGCGGAATGCTGGCATGGATATTAGCTGAATTTGTCATCCGGATGGACCTGCCAGGTATTCTTTTTGGTGGAGGAATCAGCCTGTTTTTTATGATTACGGGCAGTTTATTATTTCCCGATGACAGCCATCCTTTATTTCTTAAAAATTCGGAGCAAACGGTGGTTTAGTTTGTTCGCCTGATAAGGTATCGGCAAGAAGTCTGATGTCCTCTTCCTGATGCAGGGAACTCAGGACAATTCTTGTTATAGGTTCATCTTTGGAGGTGGGATAAGGGAAATGAGAGACAAATATCTTATTTTTAAATAAATGGTCAGCAAGGGTAGGGCTTTTTGAAAAATGGACCGGATATCCGGGAATACTTCTCAAAAGTGGATTTGTTTCTCCTATCAACTGCTCAAATTGAACCATGTTTTGTTTTAAAATCTTCCTTAAAGAGGTATAATGCGATTGTAGTTGAGTCCAGGTTTCCAGATAGGCAGGAGAGGCAGGTGATGCACCTCCAAAATGAGGACTTTGCCATATTTCATTTATCCAGTGTGTATTTCCGGCAATTAAGCCTGCTGGAATACCCATACCTTTTCCCATGCTCCCAATCATTACCCCTTGAATATGACCGGGCATAGTCAAAGAGGGTAACACGCCAGTTCCATCTTTGCCCCTGATGCCCAAGGTATGGGATTCGTCCAGAACAAGTATTATTTCTCGTTTATCTCCAAGTTGATGGATCCAGTTGAAATTATATGAAATAACCTGTAAGGAATCTATTGCATTGCTGTAAATGAAAAGAGGCGGACCTGACTGGTAACTCTTTGTCAGACAGGTTTCTTCCCAATCCTCTCTGCTTTTAAAACGGGCAGGAATCTGTAACCAAAGCGCAGGATGGGCATTTGGTGCAAAAATTAATTCCCCTTTGGAATCAAAGACGCGATAGGCCAGAATGCCGGCTAAAGTACCCGAAGATACAGTTAAGGCTTTCTCTTGTTGAAGATACCCGGCCAGCATTTGCTCCGTTTTATCATAAATATCCAGTCGCATAGATCCAATTCTGGAACTTCCAAAGTTACTTCCATACTGACTTATGGAGGCAGTCAGTTTTTCATGGAAAACAGGATCATTTGCCAATCCCAGATAACTTGTTCCGCTGAAATATAAGAAGGCAGAACCATCCCAGAACATCCATCTGCCCGGTTGATGACTTAAAGAATAAATCATAGGTGTAAAATTTTAGGCAGGGTCAGATAAGTTTTGCTCCAATTCCATTTCTCTCAGGAAACCGCACTTTTCCATGCTGAATTAAAACCCCTTCAGCGGGGTCATTGGAGAGCAAAAGAGCTCCGTCCATATCGACATAATCCAGTAAAGGCAGTAAATGTGCAATGGCCGTAATACCTATTGAAGATTCAGTCATACAACCGACCATAACTTTCATATTTCGTTTTTTAGCTTCCTGAATCATACGCAAAGCAGGTGTAAGTCCGCCACATTTCATCAGTTTGATGTTTACACCGTGAAAATACCCGGCACAACGTGAAACATCCTCTTCTTTCTGGCAACTTTCATCTGCGATAATGGGTAAGTCGCATTTTTCAAATAATAACTTTTGCCCATCCCAGTCATCTGGCTTTAGAGGTTGTTCAATAAATTCAACACCATATTTTTTTAATTCAGGCGCATATTCCAGGGTTTGCCTGGCAGTCCAGGCGGTATTTGCATCCACGCGAAAAATAGCTGAAGTATGTTTTCGGAGATGTTGGATGATGTCTAAATCATTTTCTGTACCCAGTTTTATTTTATAGACAGGCCATGGCATCTCCTCCATTTTAGCAATCATCTCCTCTAATGGTCCAAACCCCAGGGTATAATCAGTCAATGGCTGGTCATAATAGGTAAGCCCCCATTTTTTATAAAGAGGCAATCCCTCTTTTTGAGCAATTAAATCATGAGCTGCTTCATCCAGAGCGCATTGTTCAAAAGGGTGATCTTTCAATAAAGGATGAAGTATTTCCCAATAACTTTCTGCCGTTTCTAAAGGGGTTGATTCAATTATAGGTTTCCATTTATTGAAACGATGTAACATTTCTTCCTGAATGAGACCATAATATCTGGTTGCCGTTGCTTCTCCGTAACCTGTATGTACACCATCGGAGAGAGATACGATGACTGTAGGTTGATAATCCCTTGAACCATGGGTAATTCTAAAGGTATGTCTTAATTTCAATTGAAAGGGAAGTACGTTCAAGGTTAGCATCATCGGTCTTAACTTTTAAATAGTAGGGGATTCCAGATAAGTCAGGGTCCTTCTTTCAGTATCAAGTTCAGCCAGGATACCAATGGGCAAGGTGAAATTGTTTGGAACATGGCCAAAAGATAAACCATAGACGGCAGGAACTTTGAGGTCACCCAGTCGATCAGATATGGTTTCTTTCAAGGATAAAGATTCTTCATCCTTTTTGGGATTACATCCTTCGAAAACACCCAGAACCAGTCCTTTGGCCTTATCAAGATTAGCAGATTGCCTTAATTGTGTAAACATTCTGTCAAGGCTGTAGGGCCGTTCATCTATATCTTCCATGAATAATAATTTATCTGTTGCATCAAAAGCAAAAGGAGTACCAGCCAGAGCGGCGAGCAGGCTGACATTACCTCCTGTTAATCTTCCGGTGACTTTTCCGGCGTTAATGGAATATGGTTTAAAGTGTTCTTTTTCAGGGGTAAATTCTTCTGTAGCTAATGAAATGACATAAGGACTTGTAAAAGAATCAAAAAGGATACCCTTGAGGTGTTGAACAGAATAAGGCGTCCAAACGGCGCCAGCTACCGGACCGTGAAACCCTACCAGACCTGTTCGAAGGAAAATTGCTTGAAGTAAAGCAGTGATATCACTATATCCAATGATTATTTTAGGATTTTTTTTGATTAAATCATAATTGATAAAGGGTAAAAGCCTGGAACAACCATACCCTCCGCGGGCACACCAGATAGCTTTTATGGAGGGATCTTCAAAGAAAGCATGCAAATCATCCAATCTTTGTGCATCGGTTCCTGCTGTGAATCCACGTTTCTCTCGGACATACTTGCCGGGAACAACCTGGAGCCCTAACTGGGTGAGATTAAGTACTGCTTTTTCATAACCCGCATCAGGAATATAACTACCTGGGGTAATCAGACCAACCTTGTCTCCCGGAAGGAGTCTTTTTGGTTTGACCAGACTGTTTTCCCCTATTTTGGCATTGCTTAAGGGTTTATTTTGAGAAGGTAAAAAGGATCCGATGATCCCCAATGCTGCCAGGCCATGAAAATTTCTTCTATTCATATATTATAGATTAATCATTAAGTGTTACTCAAAAGTAGTTATTTTGTGGGAAAATAAAGCAGAATAGATGCTGTACTTATTTCCATATGACAATTATAATGAATAAGGAACCCCTTCCATCAAAACGTGTATTAATCATCTTATATTACTGGCCTCCTTCTGGTGGTGCTGGGGTACACCGATGGTTAAAGTTTGTTAAATATTTAAGAGATTTTGGTTGGGAACCGGTGATATATATTCCTTCAAATCCTGATTATCCAATCGTTGATCCAGATAGAGTGAAAGAAATTCCTGAAAATCTCGAAATTATAAAACGTCCCATTTGGGAACCATTTTCCCTGTATAGAAAATTTACAGGAAAGGGAAAAGATACAAAAATGGATTTTGGACATCTGGTAAATGTTAAGACTCATCTTCAAAAAGGGTGGAAAGAACGACTCGCTATATGGATAAGAGGAAATTTTTTTGTTCCGGACTCCAGGTTATTTTGGGTAAATCCTTCTGTTAGATTCCTTTCTGATTATTATATTAAAAGTCCATTTCAGGCTATTATTACCTCAGGTCCACCACATTCGTTACATCTAATTGGACTAAAACTAAAGGAAAAATATAAAATTCCATGGATGGCTGATTTTCGTGATCCCTGGTCAGAGTATTTTCCTGCGCTGATGTTGACAAAATGGGCTATGAAAAGGCACGAAAATCTGGAAAAAAGTATATTGCAAGCTGCAGACAAAATAGTAGTCATTGGCAGAAATATGCAGATTCAAAATGCTGAAAAAGCAGGAATTCAATCAGAACTGGTCATGAATGGTTTTGATATCGAAGACTATCAATTACCGGAAAAACCTGTAATTAACAAACAAAAATTTGTTATGTGTTATGCCGGAACTTTGTCTCAGAGAAGAAATAATCCTTTGTTCTGGAAGGTGTTGAAAAACCTGATTGATTCAAATGCCTTATTTGAATCAAAGCTCGTCATTCAGCTGATTGGAAAAGTGGATGACTCTGTTTTAACCGATATTAATCGTTATAATCTTGGTTCATATACGGAATTCATTGATTTTATTCCTTTTAAAGAGGTGGTGAAAAAACAAATGGAGGCTACCGTTCTTCTGCTCTTTGTAGATAATTTTGAAGGTGCAAAATGGGTGCTGACAGGTAAATTTTTTGAATACCTCGCCTCCGGCAGACCCATTTTCGCTATCGGACCTGTTGGTGGTGATTTAGAGGTAGAAATGGTTCATACTGCATCAGGATTTTTGGCTGATTTTAACGATGAGGAAAGTATAAAAAAAATAATGATCACTCTTTTCGATCAATTTATGGATCAATCCATTTTTAATTTCCAAAATGAGAATATTGAAAGATACAGTCGCAGAGGCCTGACTGAAAAAATTGCAACCTTATTAGATGAAATGATATGAATTATCCCAAATAAAGTAAAAATGTTAGAAAACAACTATTCCGAAGATAATATTATTTCGCTCGACTGGCGGGAACATATTCGCTTACGTCCTGGCATGTATATCGGAAAACTGGGTGATGGTTCCACGCCTGACGATGGTATCTATATCCTTATTAAAGAAGTGATTGATAATACCATTGACGAGTTTGTAATGGGATTTGGAAAACAAGTGGTGATTAAAATGGATGAACATTCCATGGAAATCAGAGATTTTGGACGTGGTATCCCATTGGGAAAAGTCATTGAATGTGTTTCCCAGATCAATACAGGTGGAAAATATGATTCCAAGGCGTTCAAGAAATCTGTGGGTCTCAATGGTGTAGGTACAAAGGCAGTAAATGCCCTTTCCTCAACTTTTAAGGTTATCTCCAATCGCGATGGAAAACAGAAAAAAGCAGATTTTAATAAGGGGATTCTGGTTGAAGAATCTTCCTTACTGGATACAGGCGAATCAAACGGCACCTGGGTGTATTTTGAACCAGATACAGAAATTTTTAGAAATTTTCGCTTCAGAAAGGAATTTATTGAGAATCAACTCTGGAATTATGCCTATTTAAATGCAGGATTAAAACTCGTTTTTAATGGTTCAACCATCGTTTCCAAAAATGGTTTGTTAGATCTTCTGGAGCGTAAAACTAAAAATGATGAGCTTCGATACCCTATCATTCATTTGAAGGGCGAAGATATTGAGTTGGCCCTTACCCATGGAAATCAGTACGGCGAATTATATTATTCTTTCGTGAATGGCCAGCATACTACTCAGGGCGGCACTCATTTACTTGCCTTCAAAGATGCCATAGCAAAAACAGTAGCTGAGTTTTTTAAAAAGAACTATGACAGAAGAGATGTATTAAGCTCTGTCATGGCCGCGATAAGCATTAGGGTGGAAGAACCTGTTTTTGAATCCCAAACAAAAACAAAACTGGGGTCCTCTCACATGGGGCCTGATGCTCCCTCCGTCAGAACTTTTATAGGTAATTTTGTTAAGGAACAACTGGATAATTATTTGCATAAAAATCCGGAAATTGCCAAGTTAATTGAAAAACGGATCCTACAGTCAGAAAGAGAAAGAACGGAAATTGCAGATATAAAAAAGCTGGCAAACCAAAGGGCAAAAAAGGCAAATCTGCACAATAAAAAACTTAGGGATTGTCGTATTCATTTTAATGACCCTCCCAAAAAGGTAAGTGATGAAGATCGAAATAAAACAACTCTTTTTATTACAGAAGGTGATTCTGCCAGCGGTTCCATTACAAAAGCAAGAAATGTACAATTTCAGGCGGTTTTCAGCTTAAGGGGTAAACCTTTGAATTGTTTTGGAATGACTAAAAAAGTCGTTTATGAAAATGAAGAGTTTAATTTGTTACAGCATGCCTTGAATATAGAAGATGGTATTGAGGACTTGCGGTATAATCAAATAGTTATTGCAACAGATGCAGATGTGGATGGTATGCATATCAGATTGCTTTTACTCACCTTCTTTCTACAATTTTTCCCCGATCTTGTCAGAAGCGGACATGTTTATATTTTGGATACCCCTCTTTTCAGGGTTAGAGATAAAAATCAGAAGTTTTACTGTTATTCTGAAAAGGAAAAACTGGAAGCTATTGAAAAATTAAAAGGTAAACCGGAAATTACTCGATTTAAAGGATTAGGAGAAATTTCACCCGGCGAATTCAGTAGCTTTATCGGCCCGGATATCAGGCTGGATCCTGTATTCCTGAATGATGAAACCGATATTGATGAAATTCTGGCCTATTATATGGGAAAAAATACGCCACTAAGACAGGATTTTATTATCGGTAACCTGCGATTTGAAAAAAATGACATCCTTGAATTTGCCTGAAATATAAGGGTAATTTTGTCCGGAAAAGGGTAAGCTGTTTTTCTTTTTGCTGTAAATTATCTGCCATTTTTGTCATGGCACAAATATTGCCATTTAGAATAGCCCCAGACAAAAAGGAGCTTTCATTGCTTTTGTCTGACAAATTGTCACATTGATTTATTTATTAAATATTACCATGTTCGAAACATTTTTTGGCAGTCAGGAAAAAGATGATGATACAGAATTCATGCCATTAATTCCAATGGAAGATGATGGTTCTGTGGGAAAAATGGATAAGATTCCTTCTCAAATTCCGATTTTAGCGCTTAAAAATACAGTTCTTTATCCTGGCGTAATTATTCCAATTACGGTTGGCAGAGATAAATCTATAAAGTCTATCAAAAGATCTTTTGATACAAGCAGGGCTATAGGTGTACTTTCCCAGCGCGATATCCAGAAGGAGGATCCGGGAAAACCTGATTTATATGAAATTGGAACCGTTGCCAGGATTATCAAGCTCTTACGTATGCCTGATGGTACAACAACGGCAATTTTACGCGGTCAGCAAAGGTTTAAATTAGAAGAACTCATCAGGCAGAAACCTTATCTGGAAGGTGCCATTTCACTGATAGAAGAACAGAAAAAAAATAGCAACCTCGAATTTACAGCGCTTATTTCTACCATTATGGATATGGCTAAAAGGATTATTGAACTTTCCCCAAATATTCCTTCCGAAGCTATTGCCATGCTTAAAAGTATTGAGGATAATTCTTTTTTACTCAATTTTATTGCCTCAAACTTAAATTCTACCATCGAAGTTAAACAGCTGATTCTTGAAACAGATGACCAATCGGGAAAGGCAGAACTTATTTTGGGGGAAATTTCCAAACAGTTACAGCTGCTGGAATTCAAAGATCAGATTGAGTCTAAAGTCCGGGTGGATATTGATAAGCAACAACGGGATTATTTTTTGAATCAGCAGCTGAAAACCATACAGGATGAATTGGGGCAAAATCCTCAGGAGGAAGAAGTTGAAAGGATTTCTGCAAAAGCTGAATCAATAAAATGGTCAGAAAAAACAGCTAAACATTTTCAAAAGGAAATCGCCAGGCTAAAAAGAATTAACCCGCATTCTCCGGATTATAGTATGCAAATTACTTACCTGGATTTACTGACAGAATTGCCCTGGGATAAAACTTCGGCAGATAATTTTGACCTCCATAAAGTAAAGAAAACACTCGATGCGGATCATTTCGGTCTTGAAAAGGTAAAGGAAAGAATTATTGAACACCTGGCTGTATTAAAGCTGAAGGGTGATATGAAAGCGCCAATTATCTGTCTGGTAGGCCCTCCGGGAGTAGGTAAAACTTCTTTGGGTAAATCCATTGCCAAAGCGCTGGGGCGTAATTTTATCCGTATGTCATTAGGTGGTATTTCTGACGAAAGTGAAATAAGAGGGCACAGAAAAACCTATATTGGGGCCATGCCTGGCAGGATTATTCAATCATTAAGACGATGTGGAACCAATAATCCGGTATTTATTCTGGATGAAATTGATAAAATTAACAGAGATTTCAGAGGAGATCCTTCTTCAGCGCTGCTGGAAGTACTGGACCCTGAACAAAACAGTACTTTTCAGGATAATTATCTCGAATTGGAGTTTGATTTATCTAAAGTTCTCTTTATTGCGACGGCCAACTCATTGAATACAATACAACCTGCCCTGCTCGACAGAATGGAAATCATAGAGATAAGTGGCTATTCGGTGGAGGAAAAAATGGAAATAGCTAAAAAATATCTCATTCCGGAACAATTAGAAGCGCATGGTCTCCAGAAAAAACATATTAAATGGAAACCCGCAGTGCTGGAATATATCATTCAACATTATACGCAGGAATCAGGTGTAAGAAATTTGAACCGCCAGATTGCCTCTGTTATGAGAACCATAGCAAAATGGGTAGCCGGCGATGAAGCTTATCAACCAGAATTAACCACGCAAATGGTCACCAGATTTTTGGGGCCCACCTCTTTTAGTCCAGATCAATATACTGGGAATAAAACACCAGGCGTAGCCATTGGTCTGGCATGGACACAAATGGGAGGTGCCATTCTTTTTGTGGAATCCTGTCTGACTAAAGGAAATGGAAAACTGATAATGACCGGAAATTTAGGTGACGTAATGAAGGAATCTGCAACAACAGCTCTTAGCTTTGTGAAAGCACATGCCGAAGAATTGAATATTGATCTGGAACTTATGGAAAAAAGAGATATTCATTTACATATACCGGAAGGTGCCATTCCCAAAGATGGTCCGTCAGCAGGTATAACTATGCTTTCAGCCATTACCTCCATTTTTACCGGAAGAAAAGTGCTGCCTTATCTGGCTATGACAGGTGAAATAACCCTACGGGGTAAAGTCTTACCTGTTGGCGGGATTAAGGAGAAAATCCTGGCGGCTAAAAGAGTTGGGATGAAAGAAATTATCCTCTGTAAGGAAAATGAAAAACATATCCTTGAAATAAATCCTGAATATATAAAAGGTTTGAATTTTAAATATGTTTCAGATATGTTTGAGGTTTTAAATCTGGCTTTAGAACCCGCACATAAATAATTTGCCTTTTAATTGCTTTTTTTGTATTTTTAAACGAAATAAATCGAACCATTTATTTGAATGGCGCGTCTTTATCTCAAATTATCAGGCATGAAACTTAGATATCTGCGAATTCTTCCTTTCTTTACCTTTTTGCTCCTGGCAAATATGCTGTATAGTCAGAAAAACAATAGTGATCAACAGCAATTGGTACAATTTTCAGGCTTAGTTTTGGATGGGAGCGATCAGTCAGAGCTTTTTCCGGTACCTTACACCAATATCCTTATAAAAGGTAAGAATAGAGGTACCTATGCCGACTTAAAGGGCTTCTTCTCTATCGTTGTGGAAAAGGGAGATATTATTATATTTTCTGCTGTCGGTTATAAGACAATTGAATTTCAGGTGGCCAAAGATCTCGAAGACGATAAATACTCTATCGTTCAACTAATGTCACAGGATCCCGTTAATCTGCCAGAGACTGTCGTTTTCCCCTGGCCAAGCAGAGACCATTTCAGATTAGAATTCTTAGCCATGGATGTCACCCCTGAGTTGCAGAAAATTGCAGCTACAAACCTTGCAAAGGAGGTACTAAAGAAAGCGGAATCATCAGTTGCCTATGATGGTAATGAAAATGCAGACTATTTTATGAGGCAGCAAGCTTCAAATTACTATTATTACGGACAAAGGCCACCCATGAATATTTTTAATCCAATAGCATGGAAAAAATTCTTTGATGCCTGGAAGAAAGGGGATTTTAAAAAGAAAGAGGATTAATTGGTATATATTCTTTTTTTGCCCCAGATGAGAAGCTGGATGCCGTAAACACTTAAACAAAAGAGTAAAGAGGTAAAGGTTAATATACCTGTTCCTGTGTAAACTTTTGTCGTTTGCATATTTATATAAGCAAACTGATAACTGTAAAAATCTGATAGGATAAATAAGGTGTGGATGATAAATAAACAAGTGAATATTTGAACCAGTATTTCCAGATAAATGATTTGTCTTTTCTTTTGAATACTCCTCACGCTTTCTTTTTTAACCCTGATATATCTCAAACTGAAAAATAAATAAGCAAAAAACTGGGTAACATAGGCTCCTGTTTCCATGCTTCCGAAAAATGGGTTCATCTCTGGTGAAGTATGTAGGAGAATTCCTGTATGATAGCTTCCAAATGAAATGAAGAAGTATCCTATTTGCCCAAAAGCTAACAGAAAATGCTTGGTGTCAGTCCATCGTAATTGATATCCAGGGAATAATTCTGTTTTGATATAATAAAAAAAAAGTACAGGTAGTGCTAAAGTAAAGTAAATGGGTAGAAATCTTATTCTTGGGAATAATTCAAATAATCCAAGTATCCTCAGTACAAAATGTAATTGGGTAAATCCAAATGCTAATAGTAAAAGGGATAAGAAAAAATAAGATCGGGGCTCATCCTGCTTTCTGAAAAAAAAGCGTATGCCTACCATTATCGTTTGAATGATAACAAAACCAATAACTGACAGGACCATCCAATAATAAATGGTGTGCGACTCCATAGTTTGAAGCACGCGATATAATTCCATTGGTACTGGTTTTATTCATTCAAAGGTAATCCTTTTTACAATGCTAAAAATCACCAGGCCTTAATAATTTATTCATTTAAGGCATGGTGATTATCCTCTATTTTCGCATTCATTTTAACTTAATACAATGACATTATATTCACCAGTAACCCCGGAAGAAGCGGTTTCCCACGTCAGGTCTAATGATAATATATTTATTCACAGTGCGGCAGCTTCTCCCCAAATATTAGGAAAGGCTTTAGCTGACAGATATCGGGACTTAAGGAATGTCACTGTTTATCAAATTCACACTGAGGGACATGCTCCTTATGCAGAAGCATATTGTCAGGATTCATTTCTGATTAAAAGCTTGTTTACAGGTGCCAACATGAGAGAGGCAGTGGAATCAGGCAGGGCTGAATTTGTACCTATTTTCCTGAGTGATATCCCTTATCTCTTCAGACGCAGAAAAGTGCACCTGGATGTTGCACTGCTACAGGTTTCTCCTCCCGATAAAGCGGGTTATTGCTCTCTCGGTGTTTCTGTTGACACTTCTTTGGCTGCAGCGGAATGTGCCACACTGCGTATCGCCGAAATAAATCCTAACATGCCAAGAACCCATGGAGATGGAAATATACATATCAGTAAATTTCATTGTGTGACGGAAGTGAATTATCCTTTGCCTAATCATATTGTTTCAGAACCTACTGAAGTGGAAATGAGTATTGGCCAGCATGTGGCGGGTCTGGTTGAAAATGGAGCCACCTTGCAAATGGGTATTGGGGCTATTCCAAATGCCGCTTTATTTGCTATGAAAAATCATAAAGAACTTGGGATACATACGGAAATGTTTTCCGATGGCATTATCCCGCTTATTGAAAGCGGTGTGGTTACCAATCAACATAAAACAAAACATAAAGGTTATGTTGTTACCGGATTTATGATGGGTTCAGCTAACTTATATGATTATGTCAACGATAATCCTTTAATCAGAGTTCTGGATATTATGTATGTTAATGATACGGCCGTTATCAGGCAATTGCCAAAAGTTACGGCTATCAATAGTGCCATTGAAGTAGATTTGACAGGTCAGGTTTGTGCCGATTCCATTGGAACACGTATCTATTCAGGTGTGGGCGGTCAGATGGATTTTATTAGAGGAGCTGCTCTTTCAGAAGGAGGTAAGCCGATTATTGCCTTGCCGTCTTTAACAAATGGAGGGATAAGTCGGATTACGCCTGTGTTAAAGCCGGGTGCTGGCGTAGTAACTACCCGTGCCCATGTTCAATATATTGTAACTGAATATGGTATAGCTGATCTTTTTGGTAAAAGTATTCAGGAAAGGGCCAAAGCACTCATAAATATTGCCCATCCATCTTACAGGGAGGAATTGGAGAGGGCGGCCAGGGCAATCTGGCACCTGAAGTGATTGATTCGGTTGGAAAATTTATGAGCCTTCATTAAAAGAAGAATGACGGTAAGCAATGAAAGAGGGATTCAATAAAGATTCCTTATTATAACCCATTGGTATGCCATTATCAGCCTGAAGGACAATGCCACCGGCAACTGTTAATATACATTGTGCCGCGGCAGTATCCCATTCGCTGGTTGGCGCTAATCTCGGATAAATATCTGCCTGACCAGAGGCAAGAAGCAAAAATTTTAAAGAACTACCTCTGGTTACTAATTGTGGTTCATTTAGTTGCGAAATGAATGTTGATGTTTCCTCATTCAGATGGCTCCTAGATGCTACTACTTTTAAACCTTTTTCCCGAATAGAAAAGGGGGTAGTTTTTAAGGAAGTCGTTATGCCATTGATATTGGAAAATGCGCCAAAATCTTTAGCTGCATAATATGAATTATTATTCACGGGTTGGTAAACTACACCCAAAACAGGTTCACCCTGCTTGATTAGGGCTATATTTACAGTAAAATCGCCATTCCGGTGAATAAATTCTTTGGTTCCATCTAATGGATCTACCATCCAGCACATTTCGTAGTTTTTCCTGGTTTGATAAGGCTCCATTTTATTTTCCTCTGAAATTATAGGTATATGGGGATATTTTTCAATCAGGAAGCGGCAGATTATATCGTTAGCCATTCGGTCCGCTTCAGTTAATGGGGAACTATCAGCCTTGTTTTCAATTTGAAATTCCTGTTGATTATATACCCGAAGTATAGCTGCACCTGCTTCTTTTGAAATAACGATAATTTCATTCACCACATCAATCAGATTCATGTCTATTTTTTTTGTAATTTATGGAAAAAGTTCTGTTGTTTTGTGCTTTCTTATTCCCTTAAATTTAAAAATATGAATAAAATATTGGTAACGGGTGGTTGCGGTTATATTGGAAGTCATACGCTGGTTGATTTGATCGATCATGGATTTGATGTCATTAGTGTGGATAACCTGAGTAATGCCACAGAAGAGTCCCTGGAGGGTATATATAAAATTAATGGGAAAAGGGTAAAAAATTATCAGGTTGATCTTACAGATGCCTCAGCATTGGCTGAAATTTTTGAGGAAAATAAAGATATTCTGGGTGTAATTCATTTTGCAGCTTTAAAGGCTGTTGGAGAATCAGTTGAAAAACCATTGTTATATTACAAGAATAACCTGATTGGCCTGCTTAATCTGTTGGATAATATGGCCAGATATAATATTCAGCACTTTATTTTTTCCTCCTCTTGTTCTGTTTATGGAAATACAAATGTTTTACCTGTTACGGAGCTGACTCCAAAACAAGAGGCGGAATCTCCTTATGGCAGAACTAAACAAATGGGTGAGGATATACTGATGGATTTAGCCAGAACAGAGCGTAAAATGGCAACCATATTACTCCGATATTTTAATCCGGCAGGTGCTCATGAAAGTGCACTTATTGGGGAATCTCCAGCTAATCCGGCATCTAATTTAATCCCCGTGATTACTGAAGCAGCTGCAAATAAAAGGCCACCGCTTACTGTTTTTGGAACGGACTATCCAACCCGTGATGGATCCTGCATTCGGGATTATATTCATGTTATGGATCTGGCTCATGCACATACCCTGGCACTCCAGTTTTTACTCGAGAAAAAAAATGAGGAGATCTGTACGGTTTTTAATTTAGGTATAGGTAAAGGAGTAAGTGTTTTAGAAGCACTGGCTGCCTTCGAATCAGAAACAAAAGTAAAAGCACCGTATGTGCTGGGGCAAAGACGTCCCGGAGATGTTGTGGAAATATATGCTGATTTTACCAGGGCGGCTGAAAAATTAGGCTGGACACCAAAACGTAGTATTGGAGACATTATGCGAACTGCCTGGGAATGGGAAAAGGTTAAGAATCAGAATACTATTATATCGGCACCTAACGGAAATGGAAATGCCAGATGAAAATGGCATCTTTACAATCTCCAGGCCATTATCATGGGATAAATATCATCATCTGACTTTAATCTGCATTGTATCTGGATGCGGTTAACCTGGTGCGGGCCATTTCCCGACGATTATCTTTTTCTTTGATGGCCTCCCTTTTGTCAAATTCTTTTTTTCCCTGAGCCAGTATAATTTCAACTTTAACAAATCCTGTGTCTGTAAAATACATTTTATAGGGGACGACGGTTAATCCTTTTTCAGTTACTCTCCTTTCCCATTTTTTTAATTCTTTTTTCTGGAGAAGCAATTTTCTGATCCTTCTGGCATCATGATTATAATAGGTGCCATTTTCGTATTCAGGTATATACAAATTTCTTATGTATAATTCGCCTCTTTCAAAAAGACAATATGCATCGGTTAGGTTCACCTTTCCTCCCCGGACCGATTTAACTTCGGTGCCGGTCAACATAATACCAGCTTCAAGGGAATCTAAAAACTGGTACTCAAATCGTGCCCTTTTATTAATATAATCAGGTGTATTTTTTTTCTTTTTATCTGCCATTTTGAATTATTCTTTTATTGGAATATTATTTTTCCCCTTTGAATCCTGGATTGTTCGCATCATTTCAATTCTCCCATTCATTGGTATCCTGGTTTTTACTTCCCCACCACGCAGGTGTAGCATCAAGAAATCGGTTATTTTTCGGTATAAATGCAATCTGCTGTTTCCTCCGGTAATGCCATGATTTTTATTTGGATAAAAATAGGTATCAAATTGTTTATCGGCATTAATTAAGGCATTAGCCATTTCGGCTGTATGCTGGAAATGAACATTATCATCGGCCATTCCATGCATTAGTAAGTATTTACCCTTTAATTGTTGGGCAAAATTTACAGGTGCCAGTGCTTCATAACCAGATGGATTTTCCGATAAGGTGCGCATATATCTTTCGGTATAAATATTGTCATACCATTTCCAATGGGTAACCGGGGCTACAGCAACGGCAGTTGAAAAAAGCTCGTTTCCTTTTAATAAACAAAGAGAGGACATAAACCCTCCGTAACTCCAGCCAAATATACCGATCCTTGTGGCGTCAACGAAAGGAAGATTTCCTAAATAAGTAGCGGCTTCTAATTGATCCTCGGTTTCATATTTGCCCAGGTTCAGATAGGTCACTTTTTTAAATTCGGCACCTCTTCCCCCGGTACCCCGATTATCAACGCAAGCTATAACAAAACCTTTCTGAGCCAGTAATTGAAACCACCAGTATTGCTGACCTTTCCAGTTATCTGTCACTTGCTGGCTTCCCGGTCCGCCATATACAAACATCAGAACAGGATATTTACCTTGTGGGTTAAAATTTGCTGGTTTTATCATCCAGCCATTTAGGTTCACTTTTTCAGTTGTCTGAAAATCGAAAAAATCAACAGGTTGAACCTGAACAGATTTTTGAGTGATTTTTAATTGAGTATTTTCCTCAAGTCGTTTTATTTCCGTCCCATCAGAGCTGTTAATTGAATAAGCAGGTGGTTGTTGAATACTGGAATGTGTTAAAATAAAAAGCGTTTTAGTAGTGTTAAATTGAGCGCTGTTCCAACCGGGAAGCTCAGCTATCTCCTCCAGCTTTGAACCATCCAGTTTTACCCGGCATACCTGCCTTTCTTTGGGATTATGCAATGCTGCCTGAAAATAAACCCAACCCGTTTTTTCATCCACACCATAAAAATCAGTGACTTCCCAATTTCCTTTAGTTAAGGGTCTTATGAATCGACCATCCGCATGGTACAAATAAAGATGATTCCATCCGGAGGACTCACTGGTTCTGATGAACTGATCTTGCTGGGTTAAAAAAGTCAAATGATCTTCAATGTCAAGGTAGGTCTTTTCTTTTTCCTCCAGTAACAGCGTTATATTTCCAGATTCACTATCCATTAAAAACCTCTTTAGATGGTTTTGGTGCCTGTTGAGGGTTAAAACGCATAAATGGCCGGTTGCCTTAGTCCATTGAATACGTGGAATATATTCAACGGTTGTATCCATATCAGCAAAGATGGTCTTATGCGTAGATATGGAATAAATGCCTGCCTTGACTTTTGCATTTTGTTCTCCCACTTTTGGATATTTAAAGGTCACATAGTCAGGATGAACTTTTCCGGTGAAATTGGTCATAGTAAATTGTGGTACCTTAGATTCGTCAAATTTCAGAAAAGCTAAATGCCGACTATCAGGAGACCATTCAAATGCTTTGGATAAACCAAATTCTTCTTCATAAACCCAGTCACCAGCACCGTTTATCAGGTTGTTTTTTAATCCGTCTGAGGTTACTGACATGATGGAATCAGATAGCATGTCCCATATATAGATATTATTGTCCAGCACATAAGCAACCATATTGCCATCGGGAGAAAAGGTAGGATAGGATATTTTTGAACCATGATGAATTTTCTTCAAATGCTTGCCTACTCTGTCAAAATAAAAGGTGACAGCTTTTTTTGACCTCCTGTAAATGGCTTCCTGATGGAGCAGGAGTAATATTTTTTTTTCATCAGAACTAAAAGCGTAATCATCTATGGAACCATTCAGTAATCCTTTGACATCTTCCTTTTCTCCATCAAAAATGGTTTCCACTTCAACGCCGGTTATGATATGATTGGAACTTATTTTATTATGTTGAAGTTTTGTAAAATGGGTACCGTCGGCCAGGAATGAGAAACCAGCAACTGATTTTGCCGCAAATTTATTTTCCTTCCAGATATTTTCAAGATTAAGTTCAGGGTAGCTCATTATATTTTGGGCTATAAGGGGATTTATAAAAATTATCCAGCAGGATAAATTCAGAAATAAACGCATATTATGGAACATAAGCATAAGGTGCAAATAAACTTTATTAAGGTAACAATTTTTGAATATGGGTAGTTTTCAATCTGGAATAAAAATCACTGGCTCAGTAAGTCCTTTAAAATAGCTTCTATTTCCTGTGCTTTTTTCTTTTTTTCCCTTTGAGCAGGAGGAGCGGCCCTTTCTTTACAATCAGAGATTGGACATCTTTCGCAAGTAGTATGTACCTGTTTTTTAATTAACTTTTCGCTGGAGGCAAAAGCTATCTTTTCCGTCAATGAAGAATCAAATAAAATGCCAAGGGTTAAACTGACTTTTGTACCTGGTTTTGGATAGTTTAGCCTTGAATGTGTTAAACAAAGATAAGACTCCCTATTCTCTTGAAAACGAGAAATTTCAGCATGCATCGTGGCGTTTTCCACCTTATTATCATTTAAAATAGAAGCGACGGCTATCCAGCGTCTGCAATAATGCTCTGCGAGGTTATTGCCATGGGGCTGATGTTTTTTATTTAAATGCAATTCCCGGTCAACCTTTAATGATTCTTCACCAGGGAGATAGACAAAACGCATGAAAAAAATATCCTTTAACCCAAAAAACTGAGGTAATATATTCGTCATCCGATGATAGAACATTTCCGGGGTAACCATATACTGATCTATCAACTGAGAAAAATGTCGGGGATTCCAGTCTTTTTGATTGAAAATATGTTGTATGTCCCTGATAAATTGATCCTTAGGTAAATGAAGGGCTACAGAAAAATAAATAGCTTTGGAATGATTTAAAACCTCCTCAAAAACTTTACCTTGGGAAATGGATGAGGTATAGGCTCTCTCTTTTAGTTGTAAGTAGTTAAAAGCAAGTTCCTTGCCAAATGAAAAAGAACGCTGCATGCTGTTTAAACTCCCTTTAAGAAGCAGTTGTTTTGACTTTGGCAAAAACAGATAGTATAAATCGCTCAAATTTTCATATTGATCCAATCCCTTATAATCAACATTGTAATCAAATGATTCTGATAATATA
>Ga0169931_10003376_pt1 | contig 25326 bp, 22 predicted proteins | sample Kivu_15m_20L_FD_129675 | JGI IMG/M metagenome (GOLD analysis project Ga0169931, IMG submission 129675) | Freshwater microbial communities from Lake Kivu, Western Province, Rwanda to study Microbial Dark Matter (Phase II) - Kivu_15m_20L... | ecosystem: Environmental > Aquatic > Freshwater > Lake...
AACTTTGGATAACCGTTATGTCCGCTCGTGATATCCGCAGCCTCGACGTGGCAATGCTGCGCACCTTCGACGCCCTGATGCGCGAGCGCAGCGTGTCGCGCGCCGCGGCGCGGCTGTTCCTCAGCCAGCCGGCGGTCAGTGCGTCGCTCGGCCGCCTGCGGGAGGTCTTCGACGACCCGCTGTTCCGCCGCACCGGCCACGGCGTGACGCCGACGCCGCGCGCGCTGGCCATGGCCGCGCAGGTGGAGAAGCTGCTCGGCGAACTGTCGGCACTGGTGGCCGGCGACGCCGCGTTCGATCCGGCCACCTCGAACCGGGTGTTCCACATCGCCGGATCGGACTACCCCAGCCAGCGGTTCCTGCCGCCGCTCGCGCAGCGGCTGGCGGCCGCGGGCTCGTCCCTGCAGATCGTCTGGCAGCCGCCGGAGGCGGGCTCGCTCGCCGAGCGGCTCGAGCGCGGCGCGCTCGATCTGGCCGTGGTGGCCCGCGTGCAGATGACCGAGGCGCTGGAGTCGGCCACACTCTACGAGGACGCGTACGTCTACGCCGTGCGCGCCGGCCATCCACAGGCCGGCTATCCGCCCACGCTGCAGACCTTCTGCGAGACGCCACAGGTGTTCCTCGGCTACGGCACCTCGGTGCTCGACGACCTGATCGACGCCACGCTCGCCCGCCAGAGCCTGCGCCGCCGCGTGCAGGTGGCCGTCACCAGCTTCGCGCAGATCGTGCACCTGCTCGAGCACAGCGACCATGCGGCCGTGCTGGGCAGCCGGGTGGCCGCGTCCTTCGGCGAGCGGCTGCGCGTGCAGCCGCTGCCCTTCGAGCTGCCGCGCTACCGCGCGCTGGTCTGCTGGCCGGCCCGGACCGCACACGACCCGGGGCTGCGCTGGCTGCGCGACCAGCTGCTCGACATCGCGGGGCAGGGCGGTTGAGAGGCCTGCAGGGCGATTGCCGGCGGCCCTCCGACCCGCTCGCCCTGCCTGGCAACAAGACGGCTGGGCTTCTCAGGGACTCAGGGAAGTCTGCGAACCCGGGCTGCGATCAGATCCTCGGCGCGAGCGGCTTCGTCGATCACTCCGCCAAGCGTGAAGAACGGGTGCAGCATGCCCGGGTAGCAAACGTATTCGGTGTCGACGCCCTCCGCGCGCAGCCGCGCGGCGTAGGCTTCGTCCTCATCGACCAGCGGGTCATGTTCTGCTGCGATGACCAGGGCTGGCGCGACCCCCCGCAGCGAGGGACTGAGCAGCGGAGAGGCTCGCCAGTCCGATCGCTGTTCCGGGTCGGGCAGGTATCTGTCTGCGAACCAGCGCAGCGCCTTGGCCGTGAGCATGTAGCCCTGCGCGTTGCGCACGTAGGAATCGGACTCGCGCGTGAGGTCGGTGGCCGGGTAGATGAGTACCTGCAGCGCGATCTCCGGACCCGCGGCGTCGCGCGCTTGCAGTGCGACCACCGCCGACAGGGTGCCGCCCGCGCTGTCGCCGGCGACAACGATCCGACGCGGATCCGCCTGCAGTGCACTGCAATTGCGCCCGCACCAGCTGACTGCATCCCACGCATCGTCAACCGCTGCCGGGAACGGGTGCTCGGGCGCGAGCCGGTAGTCGACGGAAACGACCACTGCGTCGGCCTTCAGGGCTAGCCGTCGACAGGTGGTGTCATAGCCCTCGATGCTGCCGACGACCCAACCGCCCCCGTGGAAATAGACGACGAGCGCGCGCGGCTTGCCGTCGTTGCTCGGCCAGTAGGCGCGTGCAGCGATCGAGCCACCCTTGCCAGGAAACGACAGGTCCTCGACGCGTGCAATCGGGGGGCGCGGAGGCTGCAGCTTGAGGCGCTGCGCGGTGTACATCGCGCGGAGATCCTGCGGACTCAGATCAGTCGGCAGATCCCCTGCAAGCTGCATCGCATGCATGGCTTGCCAGGTCAGGGCCACGGTTTTCTTCCTCGACAGATGAGCGACTTCGCTAGTATATCAATTGGCTATTGACGTATCAAAGAACGCCTGCCATATTTCGCTGATAGGAGCCGGCCCTTCGTTCTCCCGCGAAGTCCAGACGGCCGGACGGGAACCCGCAGCAAGATCAACGGAGGCCAGTTTGAGCACGTACTCACGACGGTCAATGGTTCAAGGTGCGGTGGCACTCGCTGCCACCGGTGCCCTGTCCACCCCTGTGCTCGCACAGAGCCCGGTTCCCATCCGGGTCGCCAACCCCGCCGCCGACGACGACCCCATCGGTGTGGCCGCCGCCTTCTTTGCCAAGCGGGTCCGGGAACTGGCCGGCCCGGCCGCGGCCGTGCGGGTGTTCTCACGCAGCGCGCTTGGCAACGAGAGCGTCGCGCTGGAAGGCACCATCGCCGGTAACATCGACGTGGACATCGTCAGCAACACCGTGCTGAGCACCGTGGCTGCCGATCTCGGCGTGCTCGACGTTCCCTATGGCCTCACCAGCCCCGAGCACGCCTGGCGAGTGCTCGATGGCGATATCGGCAAAGCCCTCAACGATCACGTCCGCTCGCGCGGGGTGCGGGTGGCCGGATGGGCCTACGCTGGCAGCCGCTGCCTGATGACCAGGTCGAAGCCGGTTCGCGCGGTGGCTGATCTCGCAGGCATGAAGCTGCGCGTGCCGCCGAATCCAACGTACAACGCCATCGCAAAGGCCTGGGGCGCCATTGCCACCACGGTGCCCTGGCCCGAGACCTACCTCGCGTTGTCGCAGGGGGTCGTTGACGGCATCGAGACGGCGCCAGGACCGTCGTTCGACCAGAAGCATTTCGAGGTGGCCCGATTCCTCAGCCGCACCGACCACCTGATCTACTTCCACGTCTGGGTCGTCTCTGAGAAGGCGATGCAGTCCTGGCCGGAGCCGGTGCGCGCCGCTGTGATGACAGCCGCGACGGAGGCCGCACAACTCAACCGCCGCCTGCGCATCGAGCAGGAGCGCGGCATCTACGACGAGTTCGGCAAGAAGGGGGTCACGGTGCTGGTGCCTGCCCGCGAAGAGTTTGCCGCCCGGTTGCGATCCGTCCAGGATTCCGTCAAGCCCGAGTTCCTGCCGCTGCTGCAGCGCATCCGATCCGTTGCCTGAACCGGCGGGGCCGTGGGGTTGGTCGACGCGCTGGCGCGGGCGGTTCGCACGGCCGCGGGCATCCTGCTCGTGGTCGTGACGCTGGCAATCCTGACGGTCATCACCGGCCGATATGCAGGCTTTACGACCGCGTGGGCCGATGAAGTCGCGCGAATCGCTTTCGTCTGGAGCGCGTGCCTTGGCGCCGCATCCGGCACCTATCGCGGGCTGCATTTCGCGATTCCGCTGATTGGCGCAAACGCGAGCAAGAGAACGCGCCGGTTGCTCGAGAGCGCAATCGCGCTCCTGATCATCGCCCTCTGCGTGCTGGTACTGTGGGCAACCACCCGGTCGATCCCGGTCGCTCACCTTGCGCGACTGCCCGCCCTCGGCGTCACCGGCGCCTGGTTCCATTCGGCGGTCAGCGCGTTTGCAGCGCTGACGTGCCTCTTCATGGCTGCGAAGCTGGTCGCCACCTGGCGACCCGCTTCCTGAAGCCCCACCAGGGTGCTGAGATGCAGGCCTTGCTGATCGGCGCGATCGCGATCCTCGCCTTGATCGTCGGCGTACCGATCGCGTACGTGATCCTGCTGGTCTGCTTCCTGCTGATCGCTGCCGACCCTTTCGTGAATCTCGTGGCAGTGCCCGCAATGCTGGTGCAGGGCATGGACTCGTTCATCCTGCTGTCGATTCCGCTGTTCGTGCTGGTCGGCGTCATCATGAATGCCGGCGGCATCAGCGAGCGGCTGCTCGAGCTGGCAGTCGCCCTCGTCGGTCACATGAAGGCCGGGATTGCGCAGGTCAACATCGTCGTCAGCATGATCTTCTCCGGCATGTCGGGCACCACAACCTCGGATGTCGCGGGGCTGGGCCGGGTCGAGATCCCGATGATGATCAAGGAAGGCTTCCGGCCGGAAACCGCCGCGGTCGTGACCGCCGTCTCTGCGACCATCGGACCGATCATTCCGCCCAGCGTGCCCTTCATCCTGTACGCGGCGCTGACCGGCACGTCGGTGGGCCAACTGTTCCTCGCAGGGGTCGTTCCAGGCATCCTGCTGGGTCTCTGGCTGATGGTGGTCATCGCCTGGCTCGCGCGTCGCGGCACGATTTCGTCGGCAACCTTCACGCGTGAGCGCGCCAGCTTCAGTACCCTGATCCGCTCGGTGCGTCGCGCTGCGCTTGCGTTGCTGACACCGGTGATCCTGGTCGGCGGAATGACTGTCGGCTTCTTCACGGCGACCGAAGCGGCGGGTGTTGCCGTGGTCTATGCGATCGCCGTCGTCTGCCTCGTGTATCGCAGCGTCAGCCTGCGGACACTGTTCGCCCTGTTCTGCGAGTCCGCGGAGTACGTTGGCGTCATCATGATCACGGTTGCCGCCGCCAGTGTCTTCGGCTGGCTTGTGATCCAGGGCGGTCTCGCCGACGCCTTCCTGGACCTGCTTCGCGCGGTACCGGGCGGTCCGATGATGACACTGATCACCCTGATGCTGATCCTGCTGGTGCTGGGCATGTTCGTCGAAGCGACGTCGATGATCATTCTGTTGTCGCCGATCCTGGTGCCGATCATCCAGCAGAGCGGCATCGATCCGGTTCACTTCGGTGTCGTGTTCACCCTGAACATCATGATCGCCACGATCACGCCACCGGTTGGAATCTGCGGACTGATCGCCTCCCAAATTGCGGGCGTATCGATGCGCGACTTCACCCGGGAAGTCCTGCCGTACGTGTGTGCGATGATCGCCTTCCTGTTCCTGATCCTCTTCGTGCCAACCCTCGCGACTTTCCTGCCGAACCTGGTATTCAAGTAGCGAGCGTTGTCGGCATCCTCCTGATGCGATGAAGCCCATCGACCGAACACTCAGCTGGCAGGCTTATGAAGCGATAGAAGGACTCATCGTCTTGGGCAAGCTGGTCCCCGACACGACCTACACCGAAGCGGGCATCGCGCAGATGGCCGGTTTCGGAAGGACACCGGTGCGCGAAGCGCTGCAACGTCTCGCCAGCGAGGGGCTGGTGCAGATCCGTTCCCGCGCGGGCGTCCAGATCCTCGAGATGGACCATGCGCGGCAACTGCAGTTGCTGGAGGCGCGATCGGTCCTGCAGGAACAGACGGTCCGGCTTGCGGCGCGCCGGGCCACCGTCGAGCAGCGGGCGCGCATGCTGCAGCTTGCTCAGGCGGTGGAAGACGCCGCACTGATCGGTGACGCCGAGCTGTACCTGTACATCGCTCGCGACATCCACCAGATTCTTCGCGAGGCTTCGGGCAATGAGTTCCTGGAGCGCTTCATGAGCAGCCTCTACATCCTGTCCCGGCGCTTCTCGTTCACCCACCGGCGACTGCTCAATGCGCCCAACATCACTCGCGCGGCATCGACTCACGCGGGCATCCTTCGAGCCGTCGCCGCCCGCGATGAAGCCGAAGCCGCGAATGCCTCCGCCAGGATGATGACCTTCCTTCGCGAGTTCACGCTGTCGAGCAGGGCCGCCCACACACGGCCGGACCTCGAGGGAATCGTGGCAGCAGACGCCGTCAACCGGGCCGTGCGCAGGCATCGGGCCTGAGTGCGGGTTGGGGCCGGAGGCGAAATCGACGGTCCCCGCGTATCCGGCGTGAACCGCGCCCACCTGCACGCGCCGACGAGGCTCGATGCGTGCCTGCGTCCGGCAGCGCCGCTTCCTCGAGGGTTCCCGCAACCGTGTCACGCGGCGCGCGCAGCCAGATGCTCGAACAGCCGCGCAACCGCTTCGGCCCCGGGGTCGGCATGACCCGTCAGCTGCCTGGCATTGATGTAGGCGGCGCGGCCGGCATTCGCCTTGGACATCGTCGCAGTCAGCGCCGCCCCCTGGCGAGCGGCCTTCGCTGCCTCCGCGATCCCCAGCGCCAGCGCATCGATCGCTGGCGCGAGCGCATCGACCATGGTCCGGTCACCAGGACTGGCGCCGCCGATTTCCTGCAGACGATGCAGACCGGCGCTCAGTGCACGTTGCAGTGGAAAACCGCCTGACGCGGCATCGCCCATGGCTTCGAAGAAGATCGCCAGCAACACGCCCGAGGAGCCGCCCATCGTCTGGCTCAACTCGAGCCCGATCGCACGGTACAACTGCGTGTGGTCCGCGAGCGGCAATCGATCCATCGCCTGAATCAGCGCCCTCGCCGCGCCGGCCAGCGTCGAGCCGGTATCGCCGTCGCCGGTCCTGGCATCCAGCGCATTGAGATCGGTCTCCGACGCGATCAGCAGCTCACAGCAGGTCGTCAGCAGTTCACGGGTCGGGCGATGGGCTGAGGCGATCGGCGTGATCGGTACGAGCCCGTCGGGCAGGGCTATCACGCCGACCTCGGACATCCGGGACACCCCGGGCCATGCCGGCAGGTCCGTCTGCGCGCCGAGCAAGGCGATGGCGTCTTCGTCGGCGGGATAGACCGACACGGAGAATCCGCGCATGTCGAGCGACGTCATCATCGCCGCCGGGCCGATCAGCCACCGGATCCGCTCGCCGATCGGCGCGAGGCGCAGTTCATTGAGCAGGACGGCCATTTCGAGCACCGAGGCACCACCCAGGTTATTGAGCAAGGCAACATGCGGTGCGTCCGTCATGGTCGCGAGCAGCTTCTCGGACACGGCTGAAATGGCCTTGCAGGCCCCCTCGAACAGGACCTGATCGACGCCCGCTTCGCCGTGGATGCCCAGGCCGAGTTCGGCCATGCCGGCGGGGATGCGCGCCTCCTTGGGTGAACCCGGGATGGTGCAGGTGTCCAGGGACATGCCGATGCTGCGCGTTGCCGAGATGACCCGGTGGGCAGCGTCGGCGATCGAGCGGAGGTCGGCGCCGCCCTCGGCCATCGCACCGGCGATCTTGTGCACGAACAGCGTGCCGGCCAGTCCACGAGCCTGGGGCAGGTCGGGCAGGGCGATGTCGTCGTCGACGATCACGATCTCGACCCGCCGGCCGAAGGCCTTTGCGCGCTCCGCGGCAAGTCCGAAATTCAATCGATCCCCGGTGTAGTTCTTGACGATCAGCAGGCAGCCCGGCGCTCCGGTCACCGCGAGAATCCCGGCGAGCACGGCGTCGACGCTCGGTGACGCGAACACGTCGCCGCAGATCGCCGCGGTCAGCATCCCCTTGCCGACGAAGCCCGCGTGCGATGGTTCGTGGCCGGAACCGCCCCCGGAGACCAGTGCCACCTTCGACTTGTCCCAATCGTTGCGCACGACCACGCGGATATGGGGATAGCCGTCGAGCCGTGCGAGCCGGCCGCCGGAAGCCGCGACCAGCCCGTCAATGGCTTCGGTCACGAGAGTCTCTTTCCTGTTGATGAACTGAGCCATGCCAGGCCCTCCCCTAAATTAATCGCGTGTCGCTCGCATCGAAGTAGAACGGGCGATCCGGTTCGATCCTGATCACCTCGCCGCCCACCAGTGCGGTGTGGGCATCGGTGACCGTGACGATGTCGTGATTCCTGAACACCAGGTGCAGCCGAGTCTGATCCCCGAGTCGTTCGACCCGGACCACGGTGGCATCCTGACCCTGACCCAGTCGGATCTGTTCGGGTCGCAGGCCCAGCCAGCGGGCGTTAGGGGGCGCCGGACCGAAGAGATCGGCCGGCAGGACGTTGATTCGCGGCTGGCCCAGGCGACGCGCAGCGGACAGTGACACCGGATTCTCGTAGACGTCGCGGGGAGAACCGAACTGGGTCACTCTGCCGTTCTCGAGCACCCCGATGTGGGTGGCCATCGTCATCGCCTCGGTCTGATCGTGGGTGACGTAGAGCAGGGTGGCGCCGGAACCGGCGTGGATCGCCTTGAGTTCGAGCCGAAGGTCGGCCCTCAGCTTGGCATCGAGCGACGACAAGGGCTCGTCCATCAGGTAGATGGACGGATTCCGGACCAGCGCGCGTCCGATGGACACCCGCTGCATCTCGCCGCCGGACAGCGCGGTCGCCTTGTTGCCGAGCTTGTGGGCGATCTGCAGCATCTCGGCAACCTCTCGGACCCGCCGATCGATCTGCTCGGACGTCAGGCGCGACAGCGGGCTGCGCAGCGGAAACGCCAGATTCTGCTCGACGGTCAGATGCGGATAGAGCGAGTACTGCTGAAAGACCATCGCCACATTGCGTTGTGCGGGAGCGGCCTGGCCCATGAGGCGACCGTCCATGAGCACGGCACCTGCATCCGGCTGGTCGAGTCCGGCGATCAGCCGCAACGTGGTCGTCTTGCCGGCCCCCGTAGGACCGAGCAGGACCACGAACGCACCGTCCGGGATGGTCAGCGACAGTGCGTCGAGCGCAACGGTGCTCCCGAATCGCTTCGACACGCCATCGAGCACGACCTGCGCCACCTCCTAGAGCACTCCGCGGTTGGCTGCCGACACCAGGGCACGGCCGCTCGCAACGTCGAAGACCGTCAGGGTGCGTTCATCGAGCTGCACGCCCACCGCCTCACCCACCCGGATGTCAACCCTGGAGGACACGCGAGCCTTGAGGTCACCCAGGGGTGTTGTCAGCGCCACGATCTGGGTCGTTCCCAGATACTCGGTGGCCACCACGCGAGCCCGAAGCCCGGCGTCATCGGTGAAGTGCAGGTGCTCCGGCCGCACGCCCACTGCCAGCGCGCCATGGGCCGATTCCTCGGTCCTCGGAATCCGGAAGGCATGGCCGTCGATCCTGATGTGGTCGGTGCCGGCCGCGAGCTCGGCATTGCCCGGCAGGAAGTTCATCGGTGGCGAGCCGATGAAACCGGCGACGAACATCGTCGCGGGCCAATCGTAGAGCACCTGAGGCGCGCCGATCTGTTCGACAACACCGTGATTCATCACCGCGATCCGGTCGCCCATCTGCATGGCCTCCAGCTGATCGTGGGTGACATAGACCGTGGTGGCGCCCATGCGGTCGTGCAGGGCTCGCAGCTCCTGTGCCATCCGCTCGCGGAACTCGGCATCGAGCGCGCCCAGTGGCTCGTCCATGAGAAAGGCCTTGGGCTGACGCACGATGGCCCGACCCAGCGCCACGCGCTGGCGATCGCCGCCGGACAGGCCGCCGACCGGCAGGTCCAGGATGTGCTCGATGCCGAGGATGGCGGCGACCTCGGCAACCTTCTGCCGCACCGTCGCGCGGCTCATGCCCTGGCTGACCAGCGGATAGGCGATGTTCCGGCGAACGTTCAGGTGAGGGTACAGCGCGAACATCTGGAAGACGAAGGCGATGTCCCGCTGCGAGGCCGGTTTCATGCCGACTTCCTCGCCGTCGATGTAGATCCGGCCGCTGGTGGGAAGCTCCAGACCGGCCATCATCCGCAACGTCGTGGTCTTGCCGCAACCCGACGGCCCCAGCAGCATGAAGAACTCCCCGTCCTCGATCGAAAAGGTCGAAGACTGCACGGCCGTGAAGTCGCCGAAGGACTTGTGCAGGTTCTCGATCCGGATCTGGGCCATGGTTCAGTCGGGAAAGTGGCTCACGATGACGAACAGCACGGTCCCGATCAGGGTCACCAGGAACGAGTAGCTGTAGAAGGTGATCCACAGCGGCTGCATCAGCATCACGACGCCGGTCGCGATCAGTGCGGATGCGACCAGCTCCCACGGGCCACGTCGCCAGCGCAGAAGGCCGTCGACGAATCGCCTCACTTCCTGACGGCCCCGAAGGTGATGCCGCGCAGCAGGTGCTTGCGCAACAACACGGTGAATACCATCACCGGCAGGAGAAAGAGCGTGGCCCCGGCCGCGATCGCCGGCCAGTCCTTGCCCCCGGTGCCGATGATCGTCGGAATGAATGGCGGCGCGGTCTGCGCGGTCCCGGATGTCAGCAGAACCGCAAACGCATACTCGTTCCAGGCGAAGATCAGGCAGAAGATCGCCGTCGAGGCGATTCCGGTAGCCGCCTGGGGCAGCACCACCTTGTAGAACGCCTGGAACCGGGTGTACCCGTCGATCAGCGCGGCTTCTTCGTACTCCACCGGTATCTCGTCGATGAATCCCTTCAGCAACCACACCGAGAGTGACAGATTGACCGCCGTGTAGAGGAGGATCATTCCGAGGTGGGTATCGCTCAAGCCAAGCGAGCGGAACATCAGGAAGATCGGAATCGCGACCGCGATGGGCGGCATCATGCGCGTGGACAAGATGAAGAACAGCAGGTCGTCCTTGGCGGGAACACGAAACCGCGAGAAGGCATACGCGGTCGCGGTGCCCAGCACCATGCAGAGGAACGTCGATCCGAATCCGATGATGACGGAGTTCAGGAAACGCTCGCCGTAGCGGGAAGGGCCGGCGATGACCATGCGGTTCTCGCGCACGATCCGCTCGTACCAGGTGGTCGGTTCGCCAAGCCTCTCCAGGGCCTGCGGCGTCGCGCGCGTCTGGGTCGTGAACAGATTCACGTAGCCTTCGAGCGAAGGCGAGAAGAGCAGCCTGGGCGGATAGGCGATCGCTTCCGACCGGGTCTTGAAGCCGGTCGCGACGATCCACAGCAGCGGCATCAGGGTGATCAACGCATACAGCACGACCAGCGTACCCGCCAACCACTTCTGCCGGGCAGACGGTTCCCGAGCGGATGAACTCATCTCGCCTTGACCTTGTTGAGCGCCTTCACGTAGATCGACGCCAGGCCGAAGACGGTCACGAACAGGATCACCGCGTACGCCGAGGCGTAGCCGGTCCGCCACTTCTCGAACGCCTCGCGCTTGAGGTTGATCGAGGTCAGTTCGGTGGTCGAGCCCGGCCCGCCGCCGGTCAGCTGAACGACCAGATCGAACATCTTGAAATTCTCGATGCCGCGAAACAGGACGGCCAGCATGAGGAAAGGAGCCACCATCGGAATCGTGATGGTCCAGAACTGTCGCCACTTGCTGGCTCGGTCGCACTCGGCCGCTTCATAGATGCTGTCTGGAATCGATCGCAGGCCGGCCAGGCAGATCAGCATCACGAAAGGCGTCCACATCCAGGTATCGACAATGACGATCGCCCACGGCGCGAGCGACACGTCCGCAATCATCGAGAAGCTCGCCGGATCCTTGCCGGTGAAGAAGCCGACCACGTAGTTGAACAGTCCGATCTGGGGCTGATAGAGGAACGTCCAGAAATTCCCCACCACCGCCGGCGACAGCATCATCGGCAGCACGATGACCGTCGTCCAGAGGTCGTTGCCGCGGAACTTCTTGTTGATCAGGTACGCGAGCGTGAACCCGATCAACACCTGCAGCACGAGCGTCCAGATCAGGAAGTGGGCCGTCGCCTGCATCGTGATCCAGATGTCCCCATCGGTCAGGATGCGCTGGTAGTTGCTCAGGCCGACGAACGTCACGGCCCGATTCGGGCGGTTGACCTGATAGTTCGTGAAGCTCAGCCAGACGGTCCAGAGCAGCGGGAAGATGTTGATCGCCAGCAGCAGGAAGACCGTCGGGCCGACGAAGATCCAGGCCAGCGCCCGGTCCGACAGCCCACGGAGCTGCCGGGCGAGCGCTGGCGGCGTGGCCTGCGCGGCCCGATCGACGGGGTTGACCTTCACGAGTGCAGGACGACCCGCCGCTACTTCTTCTTGCCTTCGTCCTTGAAGATGTCGTTCCAGTCCCTGACCAGGCCATCGAGCGCCTGCTTCGCCGTGCCTCTGCCTGCCACCACGAAGTCGTGCACGCGCTTTTGCATCGCCAGCAGCAGCGACGCGTAGGCCGGTTCAGCCCAGAAGTCCTTGACGATCGCCATGGAATCCAGGAAGGTCTGCGCGTAAGGCTGGCTCGTCGCGAAACCCGGGGCCTCGACGACTGCCCGCAGGGCCGAGTAACCGCCGGCGGCCCACCATTTCTCCTGGACCTTGGGCTGCGCGAACCACTTGATGTACTGGAGTGCAGCGTCCCGCCTGGTCGAGTAGGAAACAACCGAGATCCCCTGGCCGCCGAGTTGCGCGAAGTGGCCGCCGGGGCCGGCCGGGTTGGGGAAGTACCCCGACCGGCCGCCACCCACCTTGGGGTCGGCCTCGACGCCGGGCCAGATGAAGGCGAAGTTCATCTGCATCGCAACCTGCCCCGACTTGAATGCGTCGATGGTCTCGGACATGTACCAGTCCGATGAACCCGGCGGCGTGCAGCAGTCGTAGAGGTCCTTGTAGAACTGCAGGCCGCGTACCGCCGCTTCAGAGTTCACGAAGCCCTCGAGCGAATACGGCTTCTTCGGGTCGCTGTACTGGAAGCCGTAGTTGTAGAGGATGTTGGTCACCCCCATCGTGATTCCCTCGGATCCGCGCTCGGTGTAGATGGCGGCGCCGAACACCTTCCTGCCATCGATCTCTCGGCCCTGGAAGAACATGCCGATCTCCTTGAGTTCGGCGAGCGTCTTGGGCGCGGCCAGGTCGCGACCGTGCTTCTTCCTGAACTCGGCCCGCAGGTCCGGACGGCTGAACCAGTCCTTCCGATACGTCCACCCGACGACATCACCGAACGCGGGCAGCGCCCAGTAGTTCGGCGTTCCCTTGGGCCACTCCGCATAACCTGTCACCGTGGCCGGAATGAAGTCCTTCATCGAAATGCCTTCTTTCGCGAAGAAGTCGTTCAGCTTCACGTAGTGACCGTTCTCGGCCGCGCCACCGATCCACTGGCTGTCGCCGATCATCAGGTCGCACAGCCGGCCGCGCGAGTTCAGTTCATTGAGCATCCGGTCGGCGAAGTTCGGCCAGGGCACGAATTCGAACTTCATCTTGATCCCGGACTGCGCCTCGAAATCCTTCGACAATTCGACGAGCGCGTTCGCCGGGTCCCAGGCAGCCCAGCAGAGCGTCAGTTCGTTTGCCTTGGCATCAGATGAAGAGAAAGCACCGGCGCACCCGACCACGGCGGCAGCCAGCGCGACCTTCCAGGACTGTCGTTTCACGGATCACCTCCCTTGGGGCTTCGCTTCTCGCGAAACCGGTTGCCAGACCCGGCAGGCGCATCGCGCCGTTGGCTTCCAAAGGCTAGACTGCGGTTCGCACCTCAATCTTTGTCTCCTCGCCGGGCTACTTTGGTTTTCTCGGGCAGGATCGGGTGTCTTACCCTCCTTCCGAGCCCGTGGAGACTGTACCTGAGGTTCGTACCTCAAAACAAGCGGATTCTCATCAGGCACTCGGCACTTCGGTTAACATATTGATTTCATTCAACAAGAAATCGGCGCCTCGGCTGAACAGGCCGCAGATTTCGAATCATGAAACGCAGCGGGGAGACGGGTGAGACCGACTGTCAAGGATCTGGCCAAGGCGGCAGGCGTCAGCCTCGCCACGGTCGACCGAGTCCTCAATGACCGTCCGAATGTCAGTCAGCGGGCAGCGAGGGCCGTGCACGAAGCAATCGAGCGGATCGATTTCGTCCGCAACTCGGCTGCCGCCAGCCTGGCCAAGGGCCGAAGCTATCGTTTCCAGTTCGTGCTGCCGGAGGCAGGTGACCAGTACCTGAACGAGGTCATGCGCGAGATCCATGCGACCAACGAGGCTCTGAAGTCGGACTGGGTCTTCGCCGAGGTGACCCGAGTGGCTGGCGAGGACCCGCATGCCGTGGCCAACAGCCTGAGCACCCTCGTCGACGACTCGGTCGACGGTGTCGCGATCATGGCGCCGGAGTCTCCCCAGGTGCGTGACGCCATCAGCCGCCTGATCCGGCGAGGCGTTCGGGTCGTCCGGTTCATGTCCGGCCAGGAGCCGCAGGAAGGCGTCGACGCAGTCGGCATCAATGACTTCGCGGCCGGGGCGACCGCAGCGCGCCTGGTGGGGCGCTTCTCGGCTCATCGCCGAGGCCGGGTGATGTTGCTGGCAGAGACCATGCGCTCGCGCGACAGCATCGAACGCCGGCTCGGCTTCGACACCGTCATCAACCAGTCATTCCCCGGACTCGTGACGCTGCCCTCGTTGGAGACCCACGCCGACCCGGAACGCACCCGGGAAATCGTCTCGAGGACGATCCACTACCACGACATCGTCGCGGTGTACGTGATGAGCGCCGAGGCGCGAGTTCCGCTGTCCGTGATCGGCGAACAGATCGACCTCAAGCAGGTCGTGGTCATTGCCCACGAACGGACGCCCTATACGGTCGAGGGCCTGTTCGCCGACCGGATCGACGCGATCATCGCGCAGAATCCGGGACATGCCGTCCGAAGCGCTTTCAGGCTGCTGCGTGCGCGCGTGGATAATCGAACCCCGGTGACGTCGCAGGAGACGCTGCGGATCGAGATCCTGCTCAGGGACAACCTGTAGCGCGCCGCGTGCGGCGGCAGTCCCCGACCGCGTGACCGGTCCGAGGAACGCACCCACGGGGCCGCTACGGGACTCGGAGCGCCAGTCCGGACAGGGTGAGTCAGGCCCGGAGTGCCTCGCGGATGACCTCGCCCAAGCGCTCGAACTCGATACGAGCGCCCTCGCTGACGAAGCGAGCCCGCAGGAAACCGTGAATCGACTTCTCGACCACCCTGAACTCCGTCGGCACGCCAGCCTCGGCGAGCCGTTGCGCGTACTCCTTCGACTCGTCGAGCAACGGGTCGAACTCTCCGACGGCGATGTAGGCGGGCGGTAGGTCAGCCAGTCGCGTTGCCCGCATCGGCGTTGCGATCGGATCGCGGGTCTGCCGGTCGCCGGGAAGATAGGCGTCCCAGAAGTAGTCCATCATCGCGCTGGTCAGCATCGGGTCGAGGCCTCGCTGGTGCGATGGTCGGTTCTTGATCGGATCCAGCCCCGGGTAGAGCAATGCCTGCAGGCGCAGCTGCGGGCCACCGCGGTCCCGAACCTGGATCGCGAGAGCGGCTGCCAGGCAACCGCCCGCACTGTCTCCCACGACTGCAATCCGGCCGACGTCGGCATCCAGGAAGTCGCCGTTGCGGGCCACCCACTGCAGTACGCCGAAGCAGTCGTCGGGCGCGGCCGGGTACGGGTTCTCCGGCGCGCGCCGGTAGTGGATGCTGATGACCAGGGCGCCGGTTGCCTCGGCGAGTCCCCAGGTGATCGTGTCGTGGGTGTCGTAGCTGCTGGAGACGAACCCGCCGCCATGGATGTACAGCACCACCGGTGGACGGGAAACGTCCTTGCGCCGGTAGAGTCTGATCGGCACCTCGCGCCCGGGCAGGCCCACCCACCAGTTGAGGATGTCGATGGTCTCCGGTGCAGGTCGCCTCCAGACCGAGTGCGTCCGGTCGGTGTTGCGTCGCCTTTCCTCGACCGAGTTCGGCGTCGGATGGATGCCGACCGTATCGCGGATCTTCTGCAGGTAGGCTTCGATGCCCGCTTCGAACATGCTCATGTCAATCGAGCTTCAGGTTCATCGGCACGATGATCTTGCGCAGAGCCTCGGTGTCCTTCTCGATGTAAGCGGCCATTTGTGCCGGAGTCGCGTTCGCCAACGGCGTTTCTCCGCCCAAGAGCAAACGGGCACGGATCTCGTCACTGCCGAAAAACGCATTGGACATGCGGTTCAGGTAGTCGATGATCGGCGGCGGCGTGCCGGCGGGCGCCATCAGCCCGTACCAGACACCACTGGCAACACCGTTGAATCCCACCTCGCCCATCGTCGGAACGTCGGGCAGCGCACCGATCCGTTCCTCGCTCGCCACGCCCAGTGCGCGTACGCGACCATCCTTCAGCGGCGGCTGAGCAGTGGCAATCGCGCTGAAGGCAAAGTCCACCTCGCCGGCGGCGACGGCTGTGGTGGCCGGCGATGCGCCCTTGTAGTGAACCGCGACGCTGCGCGTGCCGGTGACGGACGCGAACAATTCGCCAGTGATGTGGGTCGCGCCGCCGGCGCCGGTGGTCGAATAGGTCAGCTTGCCAGGATTGCCGCGCGCGAACGAGACGAGGTCCGCTGCCGTTTTGAAGGGCGAGGCGGCTGGGACGATCAATACGGAACTGGATCGGAACGCAAGGGATACCGGCGCCAGGTCCTCCATCCGATAGGGCATCGAAGCGCGGAAGAACTGGTTGGTGGCGACATTCGTGACGCAGAAGCAGAGGGTGTAGCCGTCTGGAGCAGCCTTTGCAACGGCCACCGTGCCAATCATCGTCGCGGCACCGGGTCTGTTCTCCACGATGACCGGCTGCCCTGTCAGCTTCTGCAGGTGTGCCGAGAAAAGCCTGGCATAGATGTCCGTCAGGCCGCCGGGGGCGAAGCCGACGATGATCCGGACTGGCTTGTCCGGATAACCATTCGGCCCTTGCGCTGCCGCCGGCCCCGCCCAGACTGCCAGGCCCGTCAGTAGCGCCATCGTCGCGAGCAGGCCCGTTCCGCTGATCGGTGGCAGCATTCAATTCATGTGCGTCCTCCTGTCATGCACGCAGCCGCAGTCTAGCGGCGATTTCACGTAAATGAAAGATGGATTTCACGAATATGATATCGAGCAGACTGGATCAGGGGTGTCGATGAAGGACGACAATGCGGTCGATCGCATCGTGGGAGAGCGCCTGCGGACTTCCCGCAAGGCCGTCGACATGACGCTCGAAGCGCTCGCGCGCGCGAGCGACAGATCGATCGGCTACATCAGCCAGATCGAGCGGGGACTGTCGTCGCCGACGATCCGGGACGTCGCGGTCTTCGCTCGGGTCCTCGGAGTGCCTTTCGTCGACCTGCTGAAGGAACCTCTGAGCGCGGCCGACGACACACCGGTCCGCCTGAACGCCGATCGTTTCGCGGTCGCCTTCAGAGGGTCCGGCATTACGAAACGCATCCTCGCACCCCGTAACCGCGGATCGATCGAGTGCTACCTGATGGAGATCGACCAGGGAGGGACCACCGGCGATGAGGCTTACGCTCACGACGGAGAAGAGGCTGGGTTCGTGATCAAGGGAGCCATCGACCTGACGATCGGCGGGCACTGCTACCGGCTCTCCAGAGGCGACAGCTTCCGATTTCCGAGCCGCACCGCGCATGGCTTCCGGAACGCATCCACCGGTCCGTCGGAAGTGCTCTGGGTCAACGTGGGGTCGGTTCGAGGGCGGTGACCGGCGCAGATGACGCAGGATGTCACAGCGCCGAGGCCGGTGCTGCATCCGATCCCCTACCGTCTGTGCGATCGCCCTCCGGTGAGCATTCGAAGGGCTGCCGGGTGCACGCCGGATACGACCGGAAGGTCACCCCCGCCTCCAGCGGCGCCCACAGCCCGGCCTGGAACCTGCGCCCGCCTGGGCGAGGAAGTCCCCATTCCCACCGTGACTGCTTGCGCGGCACGCTCGTGCTGCGGGTGAGCGCGCCGGTACGAGCCGACACCAGGCCCGGTTCGTCGTGATCAGGGCCGGGGGATCATGACCTGGCGAGGGGCGTTGGTGACCACGTCGTGCACGATGCCGGCTCCCGTGATGCCCGCCACCGTGAAGACCGTGCCGGACGTGTTGCTGCGGCGCAGCCTCAGCGTTCCCACCGTGCAGCTGCCCGCGCCGCCGGTGATGCAGGACAGAGGATTGCCTCCGACGCTGAACCCGCCGGAGACCTTGGCACCCGCTACCGGCGCGCCGTTGGCATTGCGCACTGCGATGGTCACGGTGGCCATCCACGAGGTGTCATCGACTACCCTTCTGATCACGCCGAGCGACCGGACGGAGACCTTGCTCGCCGCCGCAGGGGAAGGTCTGGTGCCGGTACCCGGGGCGATCGGTCTGCCGGAGCCGGAGCCGGAGCCGGAGCCGGCGTCGGCATCGGCGCCGGCATCGGTGAACAGCAGCCGAGTGGGCGAGCCGCTGCCGGCTCCCGTCACCCGGTCGGGCGTCGCGAGCGTCTTGATGCGCTCGGCGACCTCCGCCGCCGTCAGTGCGGGTTCGGCGCTCACCAGCAGCGCGGCGACCCCGGCGACGTGCGGGGCAGCCATCGACGTCCCGCTATGGGCTGCGAACGCCGAGTCGGTCGTGATGGCCGCCGACGTGATCGCCTCGCCGGGTGCGAACAGCGTCACGCAGCGACCCCAGTTGGAGAACGCGGCGCGGGCATCGGTTCGGGTGGAGGCGCCCACCGAGATCACGGTGGGCGCTCGCGCGGGAGAGTGGTTGCAGGCGTCGGCATTGCTGTTGCCGGCCGCGACGATCACCGGCACGCCGGCGGCGGCGAGGTTCGTCACGGCGGCATCCACAGCGGCCGAAGCGCCACCGCCCAGCGACAGGTTGGCGACCGCAGGCTTGCGGGCGTTCTTCGCCACGAAATCCAAACCGGCGAGCACCTGACTGAGCGCCCCGCTGCCCGAGCAGCCCAGCACCCGCACCGGCACCAGCGTCACCTGCTTGGCCACGCCGTGGTTCAGGCCTCCAATCGTCGCTGCGACGTGGGTGCCGTGACCGTTGCAGTCTTCGGTGTTCATGCCATCGGCGATCGCACTGAAGCCGAGATCGGCTCGCACACGGTGGGTCGTCGCACCCGGCGAAATCCGGAACTCCGAGTGGGTCGCCCGGATACCTGTATCCACCACATACGCGGTGACGTTGGCAGCGGTCACCGCATAGCGGTACGAGGTGGTCAGCGGAAGGGCGCGCTGGTCGATGCGGTCCAGACCCCAGCTGGCGCCCACCTGTTCGGTGGCATCGACATCGACGGTCTGGTCCTCCTCGACGCTCAGCACTTCGGGATCGACCAGCAGCGCCCGAGCGGCCTCGGGCGAGAGGGTGGCCGCGTAGCCCTGCAGCGCCTTGCCGAAGCGCTGCTGGACGAAGCCGCCGCCGGCGCGCTTGACAGTGCGATCGGCGCGATCCTCGATCGACTTCGGCGTCGCGCCGGGTTCTTCTCGGAGCGTCACGATGTACCGTCCCTCGATGCGGCGATCCGGCGGAGCGCCCGCAACCTGCTTCTCCACCGCCGGCGCAGCCGCCGCTGCCGCCGCAAGCGCCGCCAGCTCAGCGCTCGGCACCTGGACGCCGGGGTCGGAGGTGCTCACCAGCGGCGCGGGCTCGGCGGCGGGTGGCGAGGCCATCGGCAGTGAGGCCGCGGCCGTCGCTTCGGGCGCCACGGGACCGGTCCCGGTCGGCGCGGCAGCCGGCTCGGAGCCGGGATCTCCTCCACCGCAAGCCGTGAGCACGCCAGCCATCATCGCCGCTGCCAGTGCGCCGCGCGTCTTCATCGCCTTGTCCTTGCCGTTAACCGGTCGCCACGACCGAGACGAACGGCAGTGTGGCGCGCTGCGCACACTCGTGGCCCGCAGCGGCTCGGGCGGCGGCGGCCGACCGCCGAGCGGCGGGTCGGGTGCGGCGCAGGCGGGTGCGACGAGGGCCGTGCGCCACGTCAGACGGGCACCGGAGCTGGCACCACTGTCGGCGAACCCGCCGGCAATTGCAGCAGGCCGGGCGGGTCCCGGTACCGGTCCACCGTGGCCAGGCCGGCCCGATCACCCGCCGCCGGGCTGCAGGTCAGTGCGGGCTCGCAGCGGCGGCACGCGCGCGGTGCTGCGCCACGGCAGGTCCGTCCCGCCGAAAACCCTTCGGCTTGACAGTGCAGGCGGCAACCCGTTTCATCGCGTTCCGGCGTAAGCGAAATCACCCCGAACAAGAATACTCATGCGATCGCTGGCGTCCGCGGCTCTGTTCACCCTTCCCCTGCTCGTCTTGGTCGTGGCGTGGGAGCTGGCGGTGCGGGTCTTCGAGGTGAGTCCGCGGGTTTTCCCCGACGTCTTCTCCGTGGGTGGCGCCGCGGTCGAATCGATCGCCGACGGCACGCTGTTCGCCCACGTGCTGGCGAGCATGACCCGGGTGGTAGTGGGCACGCTGATCGCGCTGCTGGTGGCGATCCCCATGGGCATCGCCATGGGCGTGAGCCCGGGGGTGTCGAGCTTCTTCACCCCGATCTTCCGCTTCTTCTCGGTCCTGGCGGGCATCGCCTGGATCCCGATCGCCACGCTGTGGTTCGGTTACGGGTTCGGCGCGATCGTGTTCGTGATCTTCAACGCGGTGTTCTTCGTGGTCGCATACAACACGCTGCTGGGGGTGTCCAGCATCCCGATGCCGCTGCGGTATGCCGCTGCCTCGCTGGGTACGCGCCCCTGGCAGATGCTGTGGGAGGTGCTGCTGCCCGGTGCGCTGCCCAACATCGTGACCGGCATCCGGACCGGGCTGGGTTTCGCCTGGCGCGGACTGATCGCCGCCGAGATGATTGCAACCAACGTGGGCCTGGGATACATGCTGTTCGTGGCACGCGACTTCTACCGGACCGAGGTGATCGTGTTCGGGATGATCGTGATCGGCGTGATCTGGCTGCTCATCGACCGGCTGCTGCTGGTGCCGCTCGAGCGCGCCACCATGGAGCGCTGGGGCATGGTGCGGGCAGCATGATCGATGCCTGGAACCGGGGAGTCTGGGGCCCGTACATGCGGGCCACCGCGCGCTGGCCGGCGCTGCGCTCGATCGTCCCGTTCGTTCCGCTGGTGGTGCTGTGGTGGGCCGTTGCCCGGGCGGAGGTGTTTCCGCGTGTCTTCTTCCCCGGGCCCACCGATGTCGTCGCCGCCTTCTTCAGCCTCACCTACAAGGGCATCCTGCCCGAGTACCTGAGCGACAGCGTCACCCGCCTCGCGGTCGGCGCAGCAGTGGGCATCGCGATCGGCATTCCGCTCGGGCTGCTGGTGGGCCTGAGCAAGCGCGCGCACTCGGCGCTGTGGCCGGTGCTGCTGTTCTTCCAGGCGATCGGTGACATCGCCTGGCTGCCGATCCTGCTGATCTGGTTCGGTTTCGGGCTGACGACCATGACTTTCGTGATCGTCTACACCGTGCTCTTTCCGATCGTCTTGAACACGGTGCTCGGGGTGCGCTCCATTCCGCTCGATCTGCACCGGGCGGCGCTGAGCCTCGGTGCCTCGAAGGTCCGGGTGGTCTGGGAGGTCGTGCTGCCGGGCGCCCTGCCCAACATCATGACCGGCCTGCGCAACGGGCTGGGCTACGGCTGGCGCGCGCTGATCGCAGCGGAGATCATCGTCGGTACCAGTGGCATCGGCTTCATGATGTTCGATGCGCGGCGTGCCGGGTCGGTGGTCGAGATCATGCTCGGCATGGTGCTGCTGGGCCTGCTCTGGTACATCGTCGATGCCTGGGTGCTCGCCCCCATCGAACGCGCCACCGGCCAGCGCTGGGGCCTGGTGCAGCGGCAATGACAGTGCGGAGCGCGAGTTGAAGAGCCTGGTGCTGAAGAACCTGTCGAAAACCTATTTCGACCCGTACGCCGGCACGCAGGTCACCGCGATCCGCGATGTGTCGCTGTCGATCAGCCCGGGCGAGTTCGTGTCGGTCGTGGGCCCCTCGGGCTGCGGCAAGACCACGATCCTGAACATGGTCGCCGGCTTCATGCCCTCCAGCGGCGGCGAGATTCTCGTCGACGGCCAGCCGGTGAAGGGCCCGGGCGCCGATCGCGGCGTGGTCTTCCAGTCGTTCGCGCTCTTTCCGTGGAAGACGGTGCTCGAGAACGTGGCCTTCGGCCCGAAGATGCGCGGCGTGGGCCGCGCCGAGCGCGAGCGGATCGCCCGGGAGTTCCTCGATCTGGCAGGGCTGTCTCATGCCGCCGCCCGCTACCCGAACGAGCTCTCCGGCGGCATGCAGCAGCGGGTGGGCGTGGTGCGAGCGCTGGCCAATCATCCCGATGTGCTGCTGATGGACGAGCCGTTCGCCAGCGTCGACGCGCAGACCCGGATGACGCTGCAGGAGGAACTCACACGGATCTGGCAGGAGCGGCGCACCACGGTGCTCTTCATCACTCACGATGTGTCCGAGGCGGTCTTCCTGGCCAACCGCGTGGTGGTGCTGTCCGCAGGGCGGGTGCTGACCGAGATCGATGTGCCGCTGCCGCATCCGCGACGCTGGGACGCGCTGATGGACGACGAGCGGTTCAAGTCCCTGTCGTCGCTGGTGCTGCAGAAGGTCCGCTCGGCCTGAGCGCGCGCCCCGAGGCCCCGCCCCGATGATCGCCGCCATCCTCCGTTCGACCCGCGGCCGGATCGTGATCGGCGTGATCCTCGCCGCACTCGTCTGGCAGGGCTGGCTCAGCGTGGCGGCACCCGGCAAGGTCTCGCCGGACATCGATCGCAGCCGGGCACGGGTGAACCTGATCGTCATCCTGCCTTTCCGGCCCGAGCGGTTTCATGTTCTGATGTTCCAGAAGTTCGGCCGGGTCTCGGGCACCACCGACGATTCGGTCGAACTGCGCGGGGTGGCGCCAGCCAACCTGAACGCGATCGCGCGGTACTACTGGGTTCGGCGCGTGGAACCCCTGCCTCCGGATCAGTGACAGAAGCGTTCCCTCAACCGGTCAATCAGCCAAGGAGACACGACAGATGATGAGGTCATTGAAGGCACTGCTGGCCGCCTGCGCGATGGTCGTCGCGACAGGTGCCGTCGCGCAGAACATGGTGAAGCTCAAGGCGGGCATGGTCACCGGCATCGATCAGGTGGGCCTGCCCATCGCGCTCGAGCGCGGGTTCTTCGAGAAATACGGGCTCGATGTGACGATCGCCCGGCCCTACGCCACGGGCGTCGACGCCCTGAATGCGCTGCAGGCCGGCGAGAGCGAGATCGTACAGGTGGGTGTACCGATGATCGGGGCGGTGGTTCGCGGCATGGATCTGGTGGCGCTGGGCAACTACAGCGGCAACGCGACCAAGCTCGGTTCGGATGCCACGATGGCGCTGATCGCGCGTGCCGACTCGGGCATCGTGAAAGGCGACCTGAAGTCGCTCAAGGGCAAGCGGATCGCGGCCTCGTTCGGCACCATCAACCATCTGTACATCCTGGCGCTGCTCGAGCGGGCCGGGCTCACGCCGAACGACGTCACGCTGGTCAACACGCCGCCTCCCGACATGACGGTCGCGCTGCTGTCCAGGGGAATCGATGCCTTCTCGTCATGGGATCCGTGGCCTTTCGTGGCGCTGAAGGACGTCCCCGGCGCGGTCGAGATCATCCGCGGCGGCGATGTGATCGCCTATGTGGGCTTCAACGTGGCCACCCGCGCCTGGGTTGCCAAGAATGGCGAGACCATCGAGAAGTTCCTGGCCGCGGTGTCGGAAGCCGACCAGTGGATGCGTGCCAACCCCAAGCAGGCGGCCGCGGTAGCCACCCGCTGGATCCCTGGCCTGAGGCCCGAGATCGCCGAAGCGGCCATGCAGTTCAACATCCAGCAGGCTGACCGCCGGCTCTCGGCCAACAACTACAAGGCCATGCACACGGCGATGTCGACGCTGCACCGGCTGGGGTTCCTGAAGTCCACCTTCGATGTGAACAAGCACGTGGAGCCGAAGCACATGCTCGCGGTGATGCAGAAGCATCCCAAACTCTTCTCCGATCTGCCGCCGATCCCGGCCGAGGTCGCGATCACCCCGGGCTATCAGTTCAAGCCCTGAGTCACGCGCAGAGCGCCGGCGGGGAGGCCCTGAGAGGGGTCTCCCCCGGGCAGGGCGCTCCCGGCAAGCGGTAGACCGCCGCAACCGAGGTCACCGGCGCCGATCGCGCGCCTGCGGCGATGCCACTCGCGGTGCTTCGACCCGGTCGCGGCGACCGATCGACCGTCGCCGCGATCCGCGCATCGGCCGTGCGTCGCTCGGCAACGAGTCTCCGATAGTCTGTGGGCTGCCAGGAATCCTGGATGCCAAGACCGGGCCGCGACCGTCGGCCGAAACGCCAGCCCATGCCCCGTTTGATCACTCCGAAGCCGAAGGGCCCGCCCACCGACGAGGACCCGGGTATCCAGCAGGGGCTGGTGCGCCTGCCCTCGACGCACGTCCGGACCGGGCTGTTCATCGCCGAGCTCGACCGCCCCTGGCTCGAAACGCCGTTCCCGATGCAGGGCTTCCTCGTCGAGGACGAAGCACAGCTGGACACGCTGCGCTCCCTGGGCGCTCACGTCGGCGTCGACATCGCACTGTCCCGGCCCGACGCAGCCGCCGAAGTCGGTACGCTCGTCAAGACCGGAATCGCCCAGTTGGTCGGTGACGCCAACGCGGCCGGATCGGGGGCCGTCGCCAGCCAGCATTTCGAGGAGCTGGCGCGCCAGGCGGCGCGAGCCGACGGCCGCATGAACGGCACGACCCGAACCGGCCGGGCGCCAGTCGAGCTCAAGCCGCGCGCCGACATCCTGATCGACCCGAAGACCCGTCGCCGGTTCGACGCGTTCCTGAGCGCGCCCGCGCAGCCCGCCCAGACCCCGGCCCCCGCTGCACCGACACGCCGCGGTTCGACCCTCGCACGCATGTCCGGCTGGCTGCGCACAGTGATCGGCGACCTGGCACGCCGCAGCGGGCGGCCCACGGCGCAGGCCGCCACCCCGACCACACGCCCGGTGACCACGGTGACCCTGCGCGAGGCCATCAAGGCCGAGCTGCCGCCGGGCACCGACCTGACGCAGTATCGGCGCCGCCACGCGGTCGCGAGAGAACTGCCCCGCGCGCGTGTCGCCGTCGATCGCAGCCGCGGCGTGCTGCAGCAGGTGACCTCCGACATCCGCAGCGGCCGTGCGCCCAACGTCGAGCAGGTGTCCAGCGCGGTCGACGACATGGTCGTCAGCATGATCGACAATCCGGACGCCATGCTCTGGATGGGGCGACTGCGCGAAGAGGACGTCAGCACGTACAACCACGCGATCAAGGTGGCGATCTACCTGATCGCGCTCGGCCGGCACGTGGGCTTCCCCCCCGGCGAGCTGTCCAACCTGGGCCTGATCGGCATGCTGGCCGACGTCGGCAAGCTGATGCTGCCGCGGACGGTGATCGAAAAGCCGGGTGCGCTGAGCAAGAACGAGTTCGCCTGCGTAAAGGAGCACGTCCGCCTCGGCCTCGAGGCGCTGCGCAAGGCCGGTCCGCTGCCCGCGTCGGTCGAGCTTGGCATCTCGCAGCACCACGAGCGGCTCGATGGCAGCGGCTACCCTGGCGGTCTGTCCGGCCACGAGATCAGCGTATACGGTCGCATGGCCGGCATTGCCGACACCTACGCCGCGCTCACCACGGCGCGCGTCTACGCTAACGCCCTGTCGCCGCAGGATGCACTGCTGAGTCTCTACCAGGTGGCCGGCACGACCCTTCAGGAGGCGCTGGTGGAGCAGTTCGTGCAGGCGATCGGGGTGTTTCCAGTCGGCAGTCTCGTCGAGCTCTCCAGTGGCGAGGTGGCGATCGTCGTGGCCCACAACCGTGTCCGCCGCCTCGAGCCTCGGGTGCTGGTACTCACCGCACCCGACAAGACACCGCTGGGGCAGCCCCGGGACGTCGATCTGCTGGCGCGGCGGCGCCAGCCGGGGCCGCCGCTGCGGATCGTACGGGGCCTGCCGATCGGCGCGTTCGGCCTGCAGATGCGCGAGTACTACGTCGCCGACGCGCCGCTCCGGCAGCCGGT
>Ga0169931_10003377_pt1 | contig 25317 bp, 27 predicted proteins | sample Kivu_15m_20L_FD_129675 | JGI IMG/M metagenome (GOLD analysis project Ga0169931, IMG submission 129675) | Freshwater microbial communities from Lake Kivu, Western Province, Rwanda to study Microbial Dark Matter (Phase II) - Kivu_15m_20L... | ecosystem: Environmental > Aquatic > Freshwater > Lake...
AGTTGAAAGGTTAGCCGTGGCAGCAGAAACATGTGTCGCTGTAGCAGTCTGGAGAGTAGAGAGACCAGTAACGTTAATTGCAGCTGAAGTAGCACCAGTAGAAAGGTCGACAGTAGCAGCAGAGACATGTGTCGCTGTAGCAGTCTGGAGAGTAGAGAGACCAGTAACGTTAATTGCAGCTGAAGTAGCACCAGTAGAAAGGTTGGCAGTAGCGGCAGAAACATGTGAGGCTGTGCCATTTTGGATTGCAAGACTACTTGCTGTAAGGGAGCCAGTAAACTTTCCGTTACCAATAACATCTAAACTTACACTTGGTGCACTTGTACCGATACCTACATTATTTGCCGTATTAAATGTACCATATTGGTTGCTTTCCCAAATAGAGGAACCACTATATAAAGAGCCATTTTTATAGAGATTTCCAGTGAAATTAATATCACCACCAATATCAATCGAATAAGATGGGTCTGTGTTTGCAATACCGATTTTTTGATTTACAATCATCTTTTTTGCAACAGACATATCACCCATAACAGTCATGGCGCCTCCATTTGAAAGATTAGTAAATGTATTTGTGCCTCGAACTACAACTTTAGATGCTTCACCAATGGTAAATGTATTTGTATCATATTTCATATCTGCGCTTGCCATGGTATTAATTGTGTTAGCATAAAAGATTGTATTTTCAATGAATGGCCCAGAGGTATTATTAATAATTCCTGTAGAGCCAGTGGGGGCAGTACCAGGTGGCGCAGTAGTTGTTGCTCTATATCTTATAATAGCTGTTGTTCCGGGCGGATTACTATTTTTATATTGGAGTTGACCAATATTTCTAGCAGTTGCGTCACTGGTATTTTTAATTGCAAAGCTTACACCAGTTATAACTCCAGTGAAACTAGATGTTATAGACCATCCATTATTTGCAAGAACACCGCGAATTTCATACAAGGCATATTTAGAGACTTCAGCTGTAACTGTGACGTGAATTTGTGCTCGAAAAGAATTACTTACTGAATTGACAAAATAGAATTCAGGAATATCTGTGAATGTAGATACATTGGGTTCTAATGTTGCCTGTTGTTCATAGACAATATCGTTTAAATTGGGTGTAATTCGCACATTATTTACGTCTACATGTCCAGTTACATATGTATCTTTTGCAGAGAGACCACCTTCTACGATTAAACTTCCAGATGATGAACCAGCATTATCTGTTGTGTTTATAACGACTTGTTGTTCATAGATGAGTGCGTTCGTATTGTAAGTCATTTTATTTTATACAGTATGGAAATAAAAAAAAAAAAGGGAAATATAAGGTAATTTATATTGATGTATAGGATAGGATGTGTTGACTTAAATTTCATAGAATTAGTTTAGAATTAAAATAATGTTATATAATAATATGATCAATTATTGTGGAAAAATAGATTGTAAAAATAAGATTTTAAAGATGATTGGTTATTGTAAAGGATGCGAGCAATGGTATTGTTACAAGCATAGATATATGGATAGCCATGATTGTATAAAATTAGAGGAACGACAAATAAATGAGAAGGATAATTTAAGTAAAAAATTAATGAAAAATGCCTTTATTAAGGAAAAAGTGATAAAAATTTAAAAATATAATAAGGATATATATCTTAAATTGTTATATTTAAATGGAGAAAAAGGTTACATTTTGTGCGTATGAATTGATTCATTATACGTATTCTCGTGATGATTATGATAGGGGTAATGATGATTTGCCTACATTGATATTAAAGTCGAATGCGATGAATTTTGGCGGTGAATATATGAATGCATTGCGTGATATATACGACGAGTTATATGAATATAAAAATACGGAGATGAAGAATGCATTTGAGACTGCACAATTATATAAGCGTCGAGTGATGAATGTAGAAATGATTTAATAAAAAATGAATTATATTTAAAAACAAATTAATGTACTATAGTATAATAAGAATGAGTAATGGTAAAACAATTGTGTTAGCGGATATAAATAGGGAGACGTTATTAACGTATTTGAAATCTTTAAATCATACGACAGAATGCGAGATTCGTTTTGGTAATTTTATTTATATGGATACAAATTCACCAAAGGCGGAGTTTGTATCGAGTGTTGAGATTGATTTTTTCTATAAGTTAAAGGGTATATTAAATAATGAAAAAGATTTACAAAAATATTCTACGTATACAAAAGAGATTTCTTATAAAAATGCGGATGATAAAAAAGGAAAGCTACGTGAAATTATTTATACGGATGAAAAGTTTGAGCCTTTAGGAAAAAAGGAGTATATGGTAAAGAATACTCATAGGCAACATAATGTGTTTGATTATAATTGTCGAATTAGTTTATCATCAGAGAAGATTTTATCGCGCGTTGATGGAGTGACTCTTGATGAACCAATGTTTTTTAGGTTTAAGAACAGAGTATCCTATATATTTGGTGTGGGTGTATTGGATATGACGATTGTGTATCAGGGTACTTCTGAGGAAGAGGCTCTTTCGAAGAGAAATGTGCAGTATGAGGTGGAATTCGAGATTAAGAGCCCTGTGTATGATAAGATTATTAATATGATGACTTTTATATTAAGTGTTAGACAGGATAATTTGTATGTGATAAATGCGAGGGAGAAGAGAAATGTGATTAATCAATATCGTGCATTGGTGATGCCACAAAAGAGAGGTCATCCATATTTTGTGGGTGCACAGCCTGAGACTTTACAGAAGGAGCAGTTGTCACTATTATTTAAGGAGTTGTATTCTGTGACAGATAAGGCTGATGGAGAGCGTTTCTTTATGTTTATTGATACGAATGGTATTGTATATTTTGTGGATAATAATATAAATAATATTTTAAAGACGCATATAAAGGTTGAGAAGTATATTAATTGTATTGTTGATGGTGAATTAATTCGGATAGTGAAGGATGATAAAACTAATAAAATTATGTTTTATGCTTTTGATATTTTATTTTATAATGGAGAAGATTTGCGCGGTGATGAGAATTACTTGTTAAAACAACGTTTAGATGTATTAAATGGAGTTATAACTGATATAAATAGTGTATTGCGTGATGATTACTATGAGATTAATATGAAGAAATTTATATATAGAAATGTATTCATGGGGTCAGATATTATTATGAAAAATATAGGTGATAAGCCATATAAGAATGATGGATTGATATTTACTCCGATGAATGAGCCATATCCAAAGATTAAGAAATGGGTAAAGTTATTAAAATGGAAGCCAGCAGAATTGAATACGATTGATTTTTATTCTGTAAAGGAGGGTGATAAGTGGAATTTGTATGTTCAAGATTCTATTACGGAACAGGATTCTGTTCAAAAGAAAAAGACAAATCTGGTATTATTTGATGTAAATAAGCTATGTGATATGCCAGAGACGACTCAGATTACGTTTGAGACATCTTTTGATGATGCTCTTGTGGACCCAGTAACACACGAGCCGTTTCAGACGAGGACTGTTATTGAGTATCAATGGAGTAATGATAAATTTGTACCATTGAGAACGAGATGGGATAAGACGATAAATCCGAGTAAGCATGGTAATTTTGCGTCTGTTGCATGTAGTATTTGGAATAATATAAATAATCCGATTACACCGTCTCAGTTATTTCAGATGACGAATACAACTACGGAGAGAGTTGAGAAAAATTTTTTTTTTTGAGCACATGACGAATTTCCATAATAAAATAAATCAGTATTTAACAAATAAATATGTTTCTAACCTTAGCACGTCTGAAGAATGTGATAAAGTTTATGATAAGAGAATTAATTTGGAATTAAATACATTAAATTTGGTGAAAGCTGAAAATACGTTTACATTTTGTAATATGATGAAGCAAACAAACATAAATTACAAGAATTTCAAATTGGATTTAACATCAAATGATTCGTGTAGTAAGATTAAGAGCGTTATTAAACAATATGGTAATGGTATGGATATTGGTTCTATATTTTGTTTTAAATTTAGTCCATTTTTTAAAGCATATGAGAGTTTGAATAATTTTATGAAAATAGTGGATTATAATATAAGTAAAGGTGGAAGATTAGTGATATCTTTTATTGATTATGCCAAGTTGAATGAGATTAACAAGTTGTATATAAGAAATAATGAAATTATGTACTATATTAATGATAGTAATAATGATAAGGATGGGATATTTAATTATGCTATAAAATATTTTATAAATGGTGTGACAAATGAGAGTGATTCTACAGAATATGTAATAAAATATGATTATTTATTAGATTATATGACAAAGTGTGGATATAATTGTATTGAATCAGAATTATATGATAATTTATATAAAGTATATAAAAATATGTATGATGGGTGTAGTGAACATGAATTGAATAGTTGTCCAGATGATGAGATAGAGCTATTAAAGTTGTATAGATATTGTGTATTTGAAAAAATTGAATCTAATGTGAAATCAGTGATAAATATGGATTTAAAAAATATTAAGCATGTGAATGTGGTGGAGCAAAAATCTCATTTAATAAAGAATGGATATTTTTATAGAATACATTGTAGTTATGATATTTATAATGTATTAAATTGTATAAATTGCATGGTGTTTAAAAATATGTATAAAAATATAGAGATTAAAAGTTATGATGATATTAAGGGTATTTTTAACGAATTAAAAATGGACGATAAGTGTATTCCTTATTTTGAGGGTCAGCAATTAGTTAAAAAACATATGATTTATTTTTACAATTATTATAGTGAGGAATTTCAAGAAGATAATGAGGAGCCAATTGTTATGAATCAATTTTATATTATATTATATAAAAATAATGTGATTCAGAGTTATCAAGATGTTGAAGAAATAAATGAATTATTGAATAAAGAAATAAAAGTGATGTTAAATGATGAAATGTTAAATGATGATGAAACTGGTGTTTGTGAAATGAAAAATAAAAAAATAAGAATTAAAAAGGAGTTGATGGAAATGGGTGGAAAGGTAACAATGAATATTTTAAAGGAGTATTTAAAAGAATTAGAGTTGAAGGTGTCAGGTAAAAAAGATGATTTAATGAACAGGTTAAATAGTGCATTGGATATATGAGAGTTGCATTGGATATATGAGAGTGATATTGTCAATTAAATAATTAATGAAAGTATTTGATGCTTTCATTAATTTTTTTAGTTTAAAAACAAATTAATTATATAATTTATGGAAATTATGGATAAAAAAGTTGCACTAATATTTGGAATAACAGGTCAAGATGGAAGTTTTTTAGCAGAATTATTATTAGAAAAAGGTTATATAGTACATGGTATTATGAGACGTTCTGCTACATTTAATACTCAGAATATTGACCATATTTTTGATAAACTGCATCTTCATCATGGTGATCTTACGGATGCAATGAACGTTCATAATATAATAGCAAAAGTAAAGCCGTGTGAAATTTATAATCTTGCGGCGATGTCACACGTGAAAGTGAGTCATGATATTGAGAATTATACATTTCAAACAAATACGTTGGGTGTTCTTAATATTTTACAAAGTGTTAAGAATTTAGGGATGGAAAAAACTTGTAAAATATATCAAGCTTCAACTAGCGAGATTTTTGGGAATATTACAGATGGTAGTTTTAAATTAAATGAAGATTCCCCCCAAAACCCATGTTCAGTATATGCGATATCAAAGTATGCTGCTCAACAATTATGTAATATGTATCGTGATGCTTATGGAATGTTTGTTGTAAATTCTTTACTTTTTAATCACGAGTCTCCTAGGCGAGGTCATACATTTGTTACTCAAAAGATAGCAGATTATGTGGCAAAGTATTATAAGGTTTTAAATACATATGATAAGAACGAGGAGTTTCCATTGGAACCATTACAACTAGGTAATTTAAATGCGTGTAGAGATTGGGGTTCGGCCGATCAATATATGAGAGCCGTATTTCTTATGTTACAACAAGAAAACCCTCAAAATTATGTTATTGCAACTGGGGAAACTCACAGTGTTAGAGAATTTGTAGAATTAGCATTTAAGGAGATTGGAATTGAGATAGAATGGGTAGGTCAGGGTATTGATGAGGTTGGTGTGGAAAAAAATAATAAGGGGCGTATTTTGGTGCAAGTGAATCAGAAATATTATCGTGATATTGATATTGAATGTTTAATTGGTGATGCGAGTAAGGCAATGAGGGAATTGGGTTGGTCATATGATCTAACATTACATGATTTAGTAAAGGATATGGTTGATGCTTCTATAAAGAGGTAGGGTACAGGCTTTAACATACATGTATTAATTTAGAAAAAATTGATTAATTTAAACATGAAAAGATGTTTACATTAAAATGGATGAATTGGTGAATGATATGAGTAATATTTGTATAGACGATGCAGATAATAGTTGTATTAGATATGATGAAAATAATAGGATTACAAAATTGTTGATGGAGATTGATAATGATTATCAGAGTGACATTGTATTAAAGTTATTTTGTGGATATTCTGGGTATGTATATTTATCTGACTATATAAAGGAGAGAGGTGAGGTGTATATTTTAGGTGCGAAGAATACGAGAGGTAGGGAGGTATATGTTGTCAAAATAGAAGAAGATTATTCATTGTCCTGTACGTGTAAGGATTTCCAGTATCGTTCACATAAGTTGAATACAGTTTGTAAACATATTGTATTTTTGGTATGTAAGGTAGGGGGTGTATTAGATGTAAATTATTTCAAGACGAAACGACTTGATATAGAGCAATATAAGAGATTAATAAATGTGTTAGATAGCAATGCTATTTGGAGAGATAGTCTATATTCCGTGAAAAACATGAATAAAGAATTTGAGGATGATTTTAAATTCGATAAGATGGATGTATGTCCTATATGTTATGATAATTTTGGAAATGTGAAAGAAAATGTATGTTGTCCTGAATGTAAGAATTATATGCATAAAAAGTGTATGGACGTTTGGTTGGAAAAAAACAAGAGTTGTGTATATTGTAGAAGTTATGTATGGAATAAATACATATCTAATATAAATGAAATAGATTGAGTATGAACGCGTAATTGCGTTTAGTTATTATGTAAAAGAATAAAAATTGAATTTAAATTAAAAAATACTAAATATTTGTCAATTTAATTAAAAATACTAAAATATTTATTAATAGTAATAAAATCGAATGTCTTTTAATCTTGCTTCTCTTATTGCCGGTACAAAAACAAAAGAAATAAAAAATGAAAAGGGAAAGGAAGTGATGAAAAAGAAGGCATTTACGCATGGTTTGAATGTTATTTTTAATCATGGTACATATAAGGGTTATCATGGTTTTGTGTCTGACTTTTTTCCAGCGAGTATTACGTTGATGGTGTCTGGGAGGGCTTATGTGGAGGCGCAAAAGTATGGTCCTATTGTGAATGTTGGGTCTCATATAATTACGGACATGGGTGATTCAGAGGTGGAGCAAGTGTTGCTTGTGGTTGGTGGGGAGTATGTTCCTATTCAGTTATTTAAGAGTTCTGAGGATAATAAATTACGTGTTGGCCGTGTGATTACGGATGATAATTTAATTATGAATTATTTGATGAAGAAAGGAAGAGATATGGCTGAGGTTAAGAATACATTTGTGATGGAGATTACTTTAATGGATGATTCGATTGTAAGTGGTATGAGTAGATTAAGTATGGATGAGATGACGACATTGTCAGCGGATGTATTAGCGGAAAAGTTGACAAAAATGCAAATAAATGCAGAAATGCCGTCATTGCTAGAGCGATTATCACAAGAAATAAAAACGAATGTATCATTATTGGATAAGATTATTCATCCAGAGTATTTTGTGGATGATTTAGTTATGCGAATGGTGATGAAGAAAGATTTAGTGGGTCCTCGTTATTATATGAACGTGAGTAATAACTTGGGTGATATAAAGATGTATAATCCTAGTAAAGCGCATTACTTGGTAGCGTATAAGAAGAGAATTATCTTTCGTCCAAATATGATAACAATTGAAAGTGAGGCATTAAAGGAGGGTGAGACGGCGTTTCAGATAAAGTATCCAAAGGATTTTATTGAGAGGTTAGGTGAGGTAAAGATGACATCTGAGGAAATGATGAGAGATAATCTAGCTGAAAATAGATATTTTGGTGTAGTAAATACAGGAATGTATAAGGGTAAGCGTTTTGAGGTCGTAGATTATACGGCTGCACATTTGGCGGTGACATTGTTTACGAATGGTAGAACAGTTACGTCGCATGTCGTGAGAAAGCGTTCAAAGGATGGAAGATACATAATTGATGAATATGGTAATCCTGTATTTGAGACGTCTTTAATTTATCCGAGTGATGTGTTTTATTTGGACATATTATTAAATAATGGTAATTATGCACAAGTGAACAAGGTATTGCCAGATAATAGTATTATTATTACAGAAAAGGATACGAAAACTAATACGTTTATTAGACGTGAGATATCTCAAGATGAAATTCAAGAAATGCAGCCTGGTTTTAAATTAGGTGGAATGGAAGCTGTGGTTGAGAAGGATGAAGAGGAGTACATGATAGCTGCACAGCCAGAGTTGGTAAGTGACTCTGTCGATATGGAAGGTGAAGAATCAGAGGAAGAGGAAATAGGAGTTATGAGTCCAGTTGTGGAGATGGAGGATGAGACACCTGCAAGAGCTTCATTTAAAGATATACAACGTACAAGTGTTGTACAGCGTGAGTTGACAAGCCAGGAGAAGAAATTAAGAGATGAGATTGTTAATGTGCTACGATTACTTAAGATATCAGATGAGAGTGTTGATATTTATTCTACGATAGATATTATTATGAGTATAGTGAAGGATATTTCAGGTAAGGTGAAAAGTATTGGATACAAGACAGACATTATGGTAACAAGTAATATGAAATTTATTATAGTGTGTGTTGTATTGTATGAGTTAATTAAGCAAAATTTTGAGAAAGATATGAATGAAGTTATATCGATATTATTTCCTAGTTATTTTACGATAAAAGATATTCAGGCGCAAAGTATGAATGAGAATGTATTTTTGATGAGATGGAATGATAATTTGAATGAAGATAGAATTAAGGAGTCAATTGGTAATATTAGAGAATTTCGTAAGAGCGAAGGCAAGTACATGGATATAATAAAAGAGATTATGATAAATGCTGATAGAGTATTACAGAAAATGTTAGGTATTCGTGTGAATATTATACAGAGAGTGTCGAGTACAAAGGATTTAATAGCATTAGGAGTGAATCCATTGACTGGTAGACGTTATAAGGAAGAAATGGAGGAGAAAGCCTTGATGAAAAGTCGTGAGGCTTTAATGAGATTGAAAAGTCAACAGATAACAGTTGATGATTTAATAAATGAAGTTCCATTACCTATTGAAGAGGTGCAGGTTGTATGGGGGCAAGTGAATATGCCTATTTTAGATAAATTTAAACAAGAACTTGAAAAGAAAATGGAGAGAGATGTGGCTTTACGGCAGGAATATGAGTATATAAAAGATAATTTGGTGAGAGCGCCATTTGCGATTAGAGATGATATTATGAAGCCTGCTGTGCGTAAGACGTTTGATAGTATTTACAAAACTTTATTGGCAACGATTATAAAGCGAGGTTTAAAAGTAGAAAGTGGTAAAAAGAGAAGACGTGAAGAAAAAGAGCAAGTAATGCTGAAGCGTGCTGAGATTGCTGCGAAAAGACCTAGAGAAGAGGAGGAAGAAGAAGTAGAAGAAGATAAGGTGCAACACACTGCGTCGTATATTAGGGAGCAAAAGAAGAGGGAAATGCAGAGTGCAATTGCTAGAGCTACGAGAGCGGCTAATAGAGCTGCTTATGCTACAAAAAAAAAGGAGGTGTCTGAGACTGAATAAATATTAGGCTTTTTAAAGCCGTTTAATTTATTAATTTTTTTTATGTAATTAATATACGTATGATATGTTAAGAAATAAGATATATAATAAAGTAAAACATTCTGGATTAAATTATATGTTTGATTTATATATAGATGATGGGTTGGTGTCGATAAACGAGAATAGGCCGAGGGTGTCAAAGATATTTAATGTATCAAACGTACGCAAAAAAAAGCTTAAAATCGATAATGATAATTTAATGTCAAATACGATAATTAAAGAAAATGACAAGTATTGCTTAATTAAGGAGATTAAATTGGGTGTTTATTTTTTAGTATTAAAAGATATTTTATTAATACATATAAAGGGTGATTTAATAAAGGATTTCGAGTTCTTGTATAATAAATCAAATAAATATGTATTTGATATATACGAGACGAGTTATCCAGATTTAAAGGGTACTTCAATAATTAAGATGTATCATGTTTTTTGTGTATCTAGAAAAAAGATGATAAAAGATGTAAATTATAATGCATTTTTAAATGCGAATGATTCGGATAGTAAATATGCATATTTAACTCGTTTATATGGACCATGTTTGATTGTAAATAGACGATTTGATATTAGATTTGCGTGTGATAAATATAATGCTACGTATAAATATGTCAAGACAATAGGAAATGGAGATATAGATAGTTCTGTACGATATTTTATAAAAAAAATGATAGATATGTCAAATGAATATCAGCGAGTATTACCTGTTAATTATTTAAAAATTAATTGAAACCTAGTTGGTTATTATAATGTTTGCATATTATCTATCCATCCCCATGCAATAATGGAGATACGTCCTTTATTTTGAATTGGATTATCTTGTAAAATGCCATGTCTCCAAATAATATTTGTATCTTTAGAGAAGGCATAAATCCATCCATCTGGTTGTGGAATACTGATGACAGTTTTAGTATCCGCATGTTCAAATGCGGCATCTCGTGATACGCCAAATGAGACTGCGACCGTAAAATTTTGTAATTCAGCTTTATCTTCTTTGACAGCTGCTGCGTCAAAGTGGAATGGTTTCCAATGAGATGTATCTTTATACCAGTTACATCGTGTAGCTTGAATATTCATATTAAAGAATTGTCGAATACGATTAATTACCATTTGAAATGTAGGGCACGAGTCTTTCCATCGAGTTTTATCATCAACAATTAGATGTGTACCGTCTATTTTATCATTACCATGCCACATTTTTAATAATTTATCCTGTGGAATTCCGCATTGTTCAAGTTCTTGAAGCAATTTATGATATAATTCTCCAGAATGACAGTCGTTAAATAAGTTAGGTACTAATAGAACATCTCTACTGGTTAAGTGTGTTGATAATCTATCATAAGATGTGCCAGCATCACATACGATACGCATATCTACTGGTTTATCCATTGGTTCAAAACATTCTGTATTTTTCTTTCGTTTAATAGGAGGCTTATTATTGGATTGTGATGGTTCAGATGTGTGTAATTTTTTACATGTATCATTAAATTTGCATTTGTTATATTTCCAGAAGTGAAAACAAATATCAGGATTATGTATGAATTTACATGTATTTCCTTTGTCGCATTTTTTATGCATAAAATTTTTGCATATTGCCTTTTTATGTTGTGAAATAGATGCTGTTTGTGTTTGTGTATATGTTTCCATTTACAAATAAAATTAGTTGTGTTTAAATAATTTTATTTCTAAATAAATTCTTATACTTTATTATTATCTTTTATGAACATTTTTATATGGTATGTATTCATTGGTAATGATATTATTTTCTCTTGTTTTGAATATAATTCTTTTAATTGTTCGGGTGTATTTTTAATTTGTAGTATATCATAAATAGTGTCTTCAAATTTACTAGGGTGTGCTGTTGCTATACATATTGTTGTTATTTTTTCTTCTATTTTTTCATTATATTTCATATATGCTTTTATACCAACTGTAGTATGAGGATCAGGGATATAATTGTATATGTTATATACATATTTAACTGTATCTATTATTTCATCATCAGTTATTTTTTCTGAAATAAATGTATTTTTCATATTAAATATATATTCCTTTTCTAGTGTAAACTTACCCGTTTGTTGCAATAATTGCATATATGCATCTACTTTTTCACAGACAGTTATTTTATTTTTGTCTGTTTCGTATATTAAATACCATAACAGTCTTTCAAAATTAGATGAAATAGTGATATCCATGGCTGGGGTGAGTGTTTCTTTAAACTCTTTCTTTTCGTAAACTCCAGTTTCTAGAATTCGATACAATATATCATTATGATTTGTTGCTATTAATAATTTGTATATTGGTAATCCCATATTTTTGGCATAAAATCCAGCCAGTATATTTCCAAAATTGCCAGTTGGAACGGAAAAGTTAATATATGTGTGATTATTTTTATTTAATTGAAAGTATGCATAAAAGTAATATACAATTTGTGATATTATCCTAGCCCAGTTTATAGAATTGACAGATGATAATTTATATTCTGTTTTAAATTCATTATCTAAGAACAAATCTTTTACTATTTTTTGACAATCATCAAAATTTCCATCTATTTCAATGCTATGTATATTACTGTCATCAATTGTTGTCATTTGACGTCTTTGTATATTTGATACTTTATTTTTTGGATATAATATGAAACATTTGATATTTGACTTTTCTTTTATTCCGTAAATTGCGGCACTTCCTGTATCACCACTTGTGGCCCCGAGTATATTAATTTTTTCATTTCGTTTTTTACAAAAGTATTCAAATAAATTTCCAACAACTTGTAAAGCTATATCTTTAAATGAATAAGTTGGACCATGAAATAACTCTAATAATGAAAAGTTGTCAAATTGTTTTAAATGAATTGGAACTTTTATAAAAGATGCATTTATAATGTTATATAAATCATTATCATTTATTTCGGATGTATCTATATAACACCTAAATATTGTAAAAGCTAAATCATATATTGACATGTTTGATATGTTATTTAATTCTAGTGTAGGAATGGAGTCTGGTATATATAAGCCACCATCTTTACTTAAACCATTCATGAATACTTCCTCAAAAGTATATTTATTTTTACAACATCTTGTTGATATATATTTCATTGTAGTTTGTTTATTTAAATAATTGTGTTTTTTTAAACTGATAATTTACTGTTAGTGTAATTCAATTAATATAGTTTGTATATAAAATATTAAATTATATATAATAAATCATACATTGATAATATTAAATATGTATAATGTTGTAAATTGAAACGTACGATAATTCAGTTTAAATATAGCTGATTTAAATTAATATATAGATATGTTGTTCCTAGTTGTTATGTATAGTGTTATGGTATTGGTGAATGGGTATGGATATAAGATGCATACATATTTGGGTAAGTTAACAGATAATTATTTGATGAAATATGAGCGAGAATTGTATGATAAAGTAGTATCAATGCTTGGTGGGGTTGCAATAAGTGAAGTTAGTTCTTGGGCTGATAAAGTAAAGAGAAAAGTGAAATATAGTTGGACAAAGGAGTTACATTTTATAGATATTTTTGAATGTAGTATAGATAGATATGATAAAACGATTGTGGATAAGTATTGTCATAATAATTGTATTATATCTGCATTACAAGATTTTGCAAATTCGATAAAATATAATACGGGATATGATTATGTACTGTCAAACAATTCGACATTAACAAATGTTGAATTATTAAAATTTATAATACATTTTGTGCAGGATTTTTCTCAACCAATGCATTTATTGGGGTATGAGAGGGGTGGTAATGGATTTAGAGTGAATATGTATATGAATGGTAGAAATAGAACGAGTAATTTACATTATATATGGGATTCAATGTTGCCAGAATATTTTGTAAATAATTATATGTATAAGATTACAAACAGAACATTTACAAAACCGGATAATTATTATACAATCTTAGAAAATGTATTAAATGATAATATGCAGATAGCGTGTAAAATATATCCTGAATCTCATTATATTATATTTGATGAATATTTTGATAGAAGTAATTTTATGACATTATTTGATAATTATCAATATGTAATGACAACTACATTAAAATATATATTTACATGATATAAAGTGTTAAACAAACAAAGAAAATTTTTTATTGATATAGTGTGTTATAATTTGTTGTGTATGATGTATTATAGTGTGTTTGTCTTGTAGTTGGATGTGAGTGATAAGGATGCTAGGTAATGAATTAGAATCGTTATTGTGTATTCGGACATGGATATATGGAAAGTGTATTTCATAGTAATCTATTAGGTGAAATGTTAAATCTTGATATACGTAATATCGTTTGCCATTTGTGAATGGAATGATAGAATTACTTAGGTCCCAGATGATATCGTATATAAATGTTTTAGGAGTAAATATAAGTGTACATTGCTCTTTGGTATCTTGTTCATCATTTTGTTCAATTACATTAAAATATTGTATATTAGTATCACACATATATATTATATTATTATATATTATAATATTATTAAAATGTGTTATAAAGTTTGCCATTTTCTGTTATTTTTTGAGTTTCATATGGTGTGATTAGACGATTATAGAGTTCTAATTTAGCGCAGTCTAAGACGCCTATCATAGAGTTTAATTTGGAGTAATTAATATTTGTTTTTTGTAAATGTGTATATATTAAATTTGAAATAATATAATTAAGTTGACCATCAGTTAAATCACCAGCTGTTGCTAATAGGTCAGACATTTTTTGATTGATAATTGTACGTTGTTCTTGTGGAATGTATGGCATTTTTAATTAAATAAGCGTATGTTTAAATAAGTTTTTATATGCGTATAAATATAAATAATAGTGGTATCCATGCAGCGAATTTGCACCAAAATCTTCCAAGAGATTTACCTTTATAATAGTATGCGGATAAGATGAATGTTGTGATATTAATAAGTGCTAATATGATATTAAATGGATATGTAAAGTTTTCATAGAATAAAATGACGAGTGTAAGTAAAAAGACGAGGTAAACAAATAAGCTATTTTGTTGAATATTCCATTCCCATTTTAATGTGGGAACACGTTCTGTTGTTATTGTATTTCTAGTGTCGATTTGTTCAATTAGTGTATATTTGATGTTATTATAAGTATAAATGGTATAAAAAAGTATGATAATACTGTAAATAGGTAATATGTTTTTAGATGTATGTCCGAGTGTATTTTTAAAAGTATATATGAGATAAGCTAATATAATAGGTTGAAAATGATTGAAGAACATGGCTATTTTGGTGGTTGTATAATTGATATATGCTTCATAAGGGTGTTGTATATTTTGATTTCTCCAAAAAATGATATCAAAAAGTTGCATAATGCCGACAAAAGCAAAAAAGAGTGCGAGTATTTTATGAGTGGGAGTACTATTTTTGTGTGTATATAAAACGTAGCATGTTATAATATTAATAATAAGGGAGACTTTACTTTGTTCTTCGGAATAACACATATTATTAATAAATAAATAAATTATCGTATATTTATAAAATTTAAAGTATTGATGATAAGATATGAGATATTTAGGTAAGTTTATATTAGGTCATAGAATGATGATTCAATCTAGATATAGGTATTATTCTCAAGTGAAGAATTCACCTACATCTTTGATTCAATTAGATAAAGTGAAGCCTCATGTATCTAAATCGACATTCGAAGTTATGAATTCATATATGGTGTTTAAATTGTGTAAGATTCCTGGTTTGATATCTATATCACCCATATTGATTTCATATATGAATAAAATGGGTTTAGGGAGGGCAATGGATATGATTATTAAACATACTATTTTTAGGCATTTTTGTGGAGGAGAAAGTGTGGATGAGGTTGTAAGAAGAACAAGTTTGTTAGAAAAGGATGGTATCGGGTCTATTTTAGATTATGCTGTTGAAGCGGATTTAAAAAAAGAATATATAAGTGATGTTCAGGTATTTGAGGAGAATAAAAAACTAGTAAATAAGATGAAGGGGATGATTGACGTTGCGTCTAATAATAGTTTTATTGCGTTAAAGATGACTGGTTTTATACCACCATTTATATTGCAACGTTGGTCGAACATGCTTAATCTTATCAAGTATAATTTTGAGTTAGAAATGTGTGTTAATAATGGAAAAAATGTAGTAAATTGTGACTCTTTTATAGATATGATGAGGAGGGCACTTGATATGACAAGAGAAAGTGCTACTCAGCTATTTAAAATAATGGATAGTGATAAGGATGGATATGTAGATTGGATTGATATTAGTGATATGTTATCGGTTGGAAAGAATATGTTATACAATATATTATTAAGAGTTAATTCTGATAATAATAGAAATATACGCAATGACATTATATTAATAAATAGAGTTATGGATCAGGTTAGGTTATTGTGTAAATATGCATATAATAAAAAGGTTCGTATTATGATTGATGCGGAACAAACATATTTTCAGGATGCGATTGATGATATTGCGTTAACGTTATCTAGGCGTTTTAACGTAAAAAGAAAGAAATATACATTTGGTGTTGATGATGTACAAATCCCGATTATTTTTAATACATATCAGATGTATCTTAAGGATGCGTATAATCGTTTAGTGATGGATGTAGAGCGTGCTAAGCGTAATGGTTATACACTCGGTGTTAAGTTAGTTCGAGGTGCATATATGAATTCAGAGAGAATTCGTGCGAAAAATCTTGATATATGTGATCCTATTAATGTATCTATTGAAGATACACATATAATGTATAACAAGGCGATTGATTTTCTTATTCAAAAAATAGTGGATAAGAATAAATTAAGTTTTATAATTGCATCACATAATCATGAATCTATTCATCATACTATTGCGATGATGTCACGTATGGGGTTAGATAATAGTAAGGATATAGTATATTTTGCACAATTATTGGGTATGCAGGATAATATGACATATGCGCTTGCAGAGTCGGGATTTTCTGTATTAAAGTATATACCATATGGTCCAGTTAAGGAGACGATTCCGTATTTATTGAGAAGAGTTCAAGAGAATTCTTCGATATTAAATGGAAATTCTGAGATAGATAAAAATGCGTTATTTAACGAATTAAGAAGGAGATTCCATTAATAACTTAATTTTGTCAAAAAATTCGTCAAAAATAATTGCAATTAATGTATATGCTTTATTAACATTTTGGATGAATGTTTCTTGTTGTGTGTTAGATATATGATTGCACAAGTATGTTTTAAAGTGGGATATGAGTTCTTTGGGGTTATCATAAGTTAAAAAATCGTGATGTTTTGTTGGTAACATTTTTTTTAGCATGTTACCTCCAAATAATAGTCCAAGATAGAATTGATATGCGGATTCTAGTGGGAATGTTTTACAATGTTGTATTAATTCTAATAATGTATTCGTAATATATATTTCAGGTAAACGTTCTATTTTACGATACAAGTTAGAATACAGATGTGGGTTTTGTAATTTTAGAGTAGTTTGAATATGATATATACAAATTTTATTCAAATTAATATATAATTCACCTGCATGGTAATTGTTTCGAATCATGAAAACGAATGGATGTTTATCGACGATAGTATGAGCATTTTTTGTTTCTAAATATAATTTATCAGTAAAAAGCATATTATGTTATAATAGGATGAAATTAATTTTATAAATATACGCGAGTTATAACTTATTTTCGAATTGTATCATAATTTTGAACAAAGTAGTTGATAGTTTTGTGTAATCCTTCGTGCAGAGTTGTGAATTGAAAATTTGGAATATATTCTAATAGTTCATTAGAATCAACCGTTTTAATATCCTGTCCGTCTGAATAATCACTATCATAAATAATTTTGCCATCAAAATCAAAAATGTAAACTAGATGTGAGACTAATTTTTCAATAGTAATTTCGTGAGTATGTGATGGAGATACGATTAAAGAGTTAAAATTTTTCTGCAAGGGTGTTGATATGAAATGGAGAATAATGTTAGCAAAGTCGTCTGCATATATAAATTGTCTTTTTGCCTTACCCGTGCCTCGAATAATAAGGTTTGCATGATTTTTTTTTGCTAAATAAATTTTGTGTATTAATCCAGGAATAACATGACTTTTATGTAGATGATAATTATCATGTTTACCATATAGATTAGTTGGGATTAGATTAACTATTTCTATGTCGGATGTGTTTGCTAATAGTTTTGAGCCAATGTGTAGAATTCGTTTAGAATGAGCATATCCAGAATTACTTGGATGTGGTTTACCATTTAAGATTTGGTTACTTGTTAATGGATAAGTTAAATTATTATATGAATTTTGTTCTGGAAAGATACAAGTACTAAGTACATTAATGAGTCTTTTAACGTTAAATTTGTTACAGCATTCTAATATATTTGTATTTATTTTAACATTGTCAATTAAAAAACGATAATTATTATCCATATTGCCATATAACCCAGCAACTAAACTTGCTAAATGTATAACCACATCTGGTTTATGTGTTTCGAATAAAGTATGTATCGCTTGTTCATTTCGGAGGTCACAATGAGAGCTTGATAGAAAGATATATTCATCAAATTCGTCAAGACAAAGTTTTTTAACAAGTGTGGACAAGGATGCGCCGACGAGTCCAGTTCCACCAGTAACTAAAACCAACATTAATATTTATATAATGATGTTAAATTTTAAATTTAAATTTTGAACTTAAGATTTATAGATATTTTTTGTATATTTCTATTTTTAATTTCTAAGGATATAATATAAATGAAGAAACAGTCAAATAAACGTAAATCATACAAACCAAATAAATCGGTGAAGAATAAAACAAATCGTAAGAGTGCCAGAAAAACTTCTGTAAAGCGTAAGAGTGCTTCAAAAACTTCTGTAAAACGTAAGAGTGCTTCAAAAACTTCTGTAAAGCGTAAGAGTGTATCAAAAACTTCTGTAAAGCGTAAGAGTGCTTCAAAAACTTCTGTAAAGCGTAAGAGTGCTTCAAAAACTTCTGTAAAGCGTAAGAGTGCTTCAAAAACTTCTGTAAAGCGTAAGAGTGTATCAAAAACTTCTGTAAAACGTAAGAGTAAGAGTAAAGTAAAGCGTAAGAGTGGTTCAGTAAAGCGTAAGGTAAAAAGTAAAACAGAGCGTAAGCGTGGTTTAGTGAAGCGTAAGGTAAAGAGTAAAACAAAGCGTAAGAGTAAAATTAGACAGAGTGGTGGTATTTTACCAGCGATAGCGATGGGTGCGAAGGCAGTTTTAACGAATCCTGCATTATTGAAGACAGCTACTAGTGTATTGAGTAAACCACAGTTATTGCAGGGTGTAACTGGTTTAATGGCTCCTTCTCAGCCACGTGTTCAGCCACGTGTTCAGCAGCGTGTTCAGCCGCGTATTATTATTAAGAAGATTGTTAAGCGTAGTGTATGAGTGTGAATTAAATAAAATTGAAAATGAATAAATTTTTATAAAGATAAATGCAAAGAGATATTTTTACAAGAATTAAAAAGTATTGTTCTGGGAAGATTAGATTGAATGCATTACAAGAGAAGGAATTTTTGTCTGATGTAAATTTATACAAGTATACTGGTGTTAATTTATCAAAGAATTCTGGAAAGATTAGTGAATGGTATGTGAGTAGATTATTAAGTGGAAAGGGTATTGAGTATGTGATTCAACCTATGATAAAGTATGGTAGTGGTAAGAGATATTTACAGCCTGATTTTTATGTTCCGAGTAAAAATTTATTCATAGAAGTAAAAAGTAGAACATATAATTGTGGTGGTACTAGTTCTGAGAAGATAGACCATGTTGCTCGTAAATATAGTACGAAATTAGAGATGACAAAGGAATATAAAGATGCAAAGGTATTAATAGTATTTTGTGCGGGAGAGTTATTTGAGAGTAGTACGATAGAGTTAATTAATTATAGAAATTTGCATGCATCAACATATGTGAAAGATTTTGTAGAGTTTACAAAGCAATATAGTGTATTGGATTGGATTGATGTGAATGATTTGGATAAGTATTTATAGATTGATAAAAAAAAGTGTTTTAAAAATAAATATATATGAATAAGTTGCATATATATTTTGTGTAATGATACAAAGTATTATTATAATATGGTGTATAATACAATTATGTTTAATTGTAGGGTTGTATTATTATTATAGTAATTTGGTTGAATATAGGTGTGTGTGTGAGAAATATAATGTTACCTTTCCTTTGGCGAAAGCGAGTGCATTTTTAATTAATATATCAAGTTTTTTATCGTTGATGAGTATAGTTAGACTTCCTAAGTTGTATGTGTATATACCTTTTAAATTGAAATATATGCATATATGTTTTTCGGTATCATTATGCGTGTGGAGTATAGTGCACGTGGTATGTCATTATATAAAATTTATTAGATTTGAGTATGGGTTATTTACGTCTAGTATAGGTATAAGTGGAAACATATTAGTATTATTGTTAGTTATGGTGATTATATTATCTGCATCACGTATTAGAAAATTATATTATCAGGTATTTTTATATTTTCATTATGTGTTTATGGTAAGTTATAGTGTGGTTTTATTTGTTCATGGTAATTTATGTTTTATTAAGAATGACTATGGTGTATGTCCAGGGTCTACTTCTTGGATTTGGTTATTATTACCATTAATATATGTGTGTGGATGTACGATATATAAGTTTATGAAGAGAGTGGAGGTAATAAACGTATTAAATTGTGGCAATGATATAATTGAGTTAAAGTTGAGATTACCGTATGGGTATGGTGGAAAAACAGTATGGTTATGTTGTCCAAATATAAGTTATTTGGAGTGGCATCCATTTACAGTTGCAATATATAGAGATGGTGAATGTTATATTTATTATAAAATGAGGGGTGATTGGACAAGAAAATTTTATGAGATATTAAAAAAGGTGTATATAAAAGATATAAAAATATTGGTAGAAGGTCCATATTATGCGTTGCCTAAGGATATATTGAATAGAATATCAAAAATGCAGGTTGTATTAATATCTAGTGGTATAGGGGTGACGCCATTTGCGAATGTATTTCAGAGATTAATAGAGGAAGATATATTGATATATAGTTTACATATAATACTAATAGTTAGACATGAAGAGGAGATAGGGTGGTTATTGCCGATAATAAAGCAGATATATAATAAGAAGAATATAAATATGATGTTATTTGTGACTGGTAAAAAAATAAATGCGTTAGATTATATGGAAGTTGTATATAGTATGTGTAGACCTAATTTCAATGATATTTTGATGTATAATAAAGTGAAAGATGAGAGGACGGATGTGTATTATTCTGGTAGGTCAAAATTGGGGATGGAGATAAGAAGGATATGTGATAAGGTAAGGAATTATTGTTTTTGTGATGTAAATTAGTAAGTTTTTTGCTGAATTAAAAAAAAGTGTTTTTTTTGTATGTGTTAATTAAGTAATGATGAATGAGAATTTGAGACCATTTATAAAATATTGTGGTGGAAAGACAAAATTATTGCCATATATTATTGATAATTTGCCTGTGAGAGGTTTTAATAATTATTTTGAGCCATTTGTTGGAGGTGGGAGTGTATTATTTAATATTTTATTGAAGGATGCAAGGTATAAATGTAGGAGAAGTTATACGATATCAGATATTAATGAGAATTTAATAAATTGTTATGAGGTAATAAAAAATAATGTGGATGATTTGATTGTTGAATTGAATAAGGAGAAATATAATAATGAGGTGAATAATTATTATGAGAGAAGAGAAAGATTTAATGACATTAAGTTTAATGATATGAATGAGGTGGAGAGGGCTGCATTATTTATATATTTAAACAAGTGTGGTTATAATGGAATGTATAGGGAGAATTTAAGTGGTAAATTTAATATACCCTTTGGTAAGATGAAGAATCCAAGAATATGTGATGAGGTGGTATTGAGGAGTGTGAACAAAGGTTTAAAGGATGTGCATATTGCATGTTGCGAATATAAAAGTATAATGGGTTTGATTGAGAAGGATGATTTTGTATATTTAGACCCTCCCTATCATGGTACGTTTACGGACTATACGAATAATAAATTTGATGAGATGGAACAAAACGAGTTGAAACTCTTTGTAGATGAATTAACAAAGAGGGGTGTGAATGTAATGTTATCGAATAGTGCTACAGATTTTATAAAAGATTTATATAAGGAATATAAACAGATAAATTTAACAACAAAGTATTCGTTGGGTGGTAAGGGGGCGAATAGAGGGGATAAACAAGAGTTGTTGATTTTAAATTATTATTAGATAATGGTAATTGATTTTATAATTTTTTTTTATTTATTATAAATATAAATAAAATATATAGAGATGGAATGGAAGGTATTTAGTTTTGCGTTGTTATTGGTTATATGTGGTGGGTCGTATATAGCTACAACGAGTATAGGTATTCAGTGTAGTAATAGTTGTGAGAAATATAAAAAGGAGCATGAGACTGCGACAAGCTTTTTAATTTCGCATTTAGTGGCGGGTATATTTATAACGATTATAGGTATAGTTGGTATGTATTTAGGAATAGCAGATAGGGGGCGTGCTGTTTATGAGGAGTTAAAATCAGGTGATTTTTAGAGTTTTTGTGGATATAATTATAGATAATAGAGTGATGAGTGTAGGTATAATGAAAGGTTTGATAGTATAATAGAAATATATGGATGATTTAATATGTGATGGAATCCATGATAATTCCATAGTATGTATAGCAATTGTTTCTTCTGTGATATTGGATGAGCCGTAAGGTGATGCTGGTTCAAAGAAGTAGTGTGGAAATATTTCAATATATGAGTATGTATTATGTTGGATAAATTTTGGAAAGAATGTATTAATAAATATAGGTCCTGTAGTTTGTTGTATTTTAGAGTATATATTGAGAGTTGTTGTGTAATGTGTTGAATTAGATATAATATGTTGTATTGCTAAAGATAAGAGAGGATTATTTTTAGTGCTAATCATCATGGCATTATTGATGACGTGTTTTTTTCCTATAAAAAGGAGACTTTCGTGTAAATCAAGATTTAGAGAGCTCAATCCTAGAATGTGTTCATGATGTATTTTTTTTTGTATAAATTGTTGAAATTTGTTAGATGTATTTAAACTACGTAATATATACATATCGATGTCGACATACATTCCTCCATATAGATAAAGCAATACATATCTACCGAGGTCAATTTTGAGATGCATAGCTTTAAAGGAGTCATATAATTTGAGACATTTTTTAGAAAATGTTTTGCATGCATTTCTGAGTTCTGTATGAGATACGAGTATTATATTCCAATCAGGATTTAACAGAGTCCAATTTTTAATGTTTTCTTGAAACAATGATGCTTTGGGGTGTTTAGATAAGTGTGATGTACCTTGAAACCAACATATAAATATGTTTTTTTTTAATTGATGCATATTAATTGTTGTGAATAAAAGTAAAAAATTTTACCACACTGATAGCTAAAAGAAAAATTGAATTAAAAATATATAATGTTAATATTGGATATTGGGAACAGTATAAATTGAATGGAGAAGCTTATTAAAAAGCTATCTATAATTGGGAATAAAAATGCAAGGGTTAATATAAATGATTCTAATGAAAATAATAAAAATGCAATAAGTGATAAGAGTTATAATAATGAGGTTGAGGAATTAGTAGATTATTTAAAATTAAAGCTTGCTGGCGAAGAGGAATTATTAAATACGGAAGAAAGGTATTTGAGATATGTAAAGGGTATTGATATATGGGAAGTGAATGGTGTATCATATACATATATACTGCAGAACATTAAGACATTTTTAAATATAGAGACGAATCAACAAAATTTGGTAAAAAAATTAAAACTTATGAGGAAAATTGATAAAGAATTAAAAAAAGTAATTGATAAAATGTAATTGTTATTAAAAATTGAATTTAATTTAAAATAGATAAATTATGAGTGATTTAATATGATGTCGACGGAAGGAATTCCCACGTATATCGTTATAAAATATTTTAATTGTCGTAAGAATATTTCGTTTGAGATTTTAAGTATATTTTGTAGTTTGTCGGATGCGTATGATAATGCATTAGAATGTGCGAAGAAGGAATATAATGATGAGATGACAATTTCTGTGGAAGAGAAGTGTGTAAATGTACATAATGTACTAGTTGAGTTTACGCACAGGGATGGTTATGGTAAACATGTGTATGGTATAGTAATGTTTTATCAAAATAAGGATGATATACAGAGATAAAAAATTGAATTTTTATTAAAATTATGAATAAGTATGGATCAACTTACTGAAGCGTTTAAAAAGCACTCTTTGTCTAATAATGTATCTGATGTTGACAGCATTTGTCATGGAATGTCAAATGCTGTGATTGAATATGATGAGCGTAAGGAATTGTTTGAATGTATTGATATGAAATTTATTGGTGAGGAAGAATTGTTAAGAACAGATGAAAGATATACTCGGTATATAAAGTATATTTATGATTGGGAGATTAATGGAGTTTCATATGAATATATTCGAGATAATATCTATATGTATTTGAGTATGAAAACAAATGAAATGAATTTAATGAAAAAAATTATGTTAATGAATTTGATTGATAATCAAATAAAGAATGTGATTGGAGATGTGTAATTGTGGATGAATATTAAAATGAATTATATAAAAAAATAGACCCTTTGGGGTCTTTTTTGTTTAAAATAGTGTATAAAAAAAAAAAATGATTTAAAGATACAGTGATAAAAAAAATATTGTTTGTGTCGAAATGTTGTCTTACGTGTCTCATTTTTATCAGAAAGTATTTATTTTTTCGCTGTGGTTAATTATTAATGTAATATTAATTGTAACGTGTATTATTTATTCTAAGTATTGGTATATTTTTGTTGTTCCGTTATCTTTATCTACATCATTTAATTGTTTGTCTGTTATTCTTATTGTATTGGCGCGTATTAAGAATTTATTTTTAAGCCGGAGAAGGGTGAAAAGAGTGAGTTTAGTAAAAGAAGAATTGGGTTTTTAGTTCCGTGTTATAATGAAACAAAGGATGAATTAAAAAATACAATTGATAGTTTGAAGAATCAAAAAGATATTGATAATGGTAATCGCATGTTATTTATTGTGTGTGATGGTCGTGTTAAGGGGCCTGAATCAGATATGACTACGGATAAGATTTTAAAAGAGATGTTTAAGGATGATATTAAGGAGACGGTGTATTTTGAAAATGCATATACTACGTGGTCTGGTGAGAAGAACAATGTAGAGGTTGGGTACAGTTAGTATATTTCATTGTCATTCACTGACAGTTAAATATTTTTAATTAAAAATGAATTTAAATTAATTAAGTTTATAAATATAAACAAATGAATGGAGAATTTGTTAAACT
>Ga0169931_10003378_pt1 | contig 25311 bp, 22 predicted proteins | sample Kivu_15m_20L_FD_129675 | JGI IMG/M metagenome (GOLD analysis project Ga0169931, IMG submission 129675) | Freshwater microbial communities from Lake Kivu, Western Province, Rwanda to study Microbial Dark Matter (Phase II) - Kivu_15m_20L... | ecosystem: Environmental > Aquatic > Freshwater > Lake...
AGGGCCGTTCGCTCTGTCGCCCAAGCCCAGCTGTCCGCCGCGTCCCGATCGATCCGCAGGGAGACGTGGACCACCCCAAAGAGGCTCATCAGAACAGCGGCCCGCGCCAGCCAAAGCCCGCGCCGGCTTCCCCCTGGGTTCCAGCTCCGCAGCCGTCGCCATCCTTGCACCGTCAACAGGAAGATCCCTCCCACCGCCGGAGCCGCATAGTGGGGTAAGACCCACGTCCCACCCAACAGAACGGCGAGGAAGAGGCCCAGCAGGGCCGCGATCGGCCGCACCACCCGGTCCCCTGCCAGCAGCCCCCACGGAAGCAGCAGGAGGGCCAGGGACATCGCCGGCGTGCTGAGGAATGCTCGGAGCAGGATCCCCACCTTGCGGATCAGGCCTCGCCGCAACCACCCCGCGAGGGACTGCTGCTCGAGGTGCGTCTCCCGCGCGAAGCCCGTATAGAACCGCCGTATCGAGTCGTGCCGATAGACGGGAGGCTCGCGGAGCGGCTGCCACAGAAAGGGTGGCGCGACGGCATAGGCCCGATCGTGCACCTGGTAGGGCATCTCCCACACGCTGCCCGTCACCCGGGCGTGGTAGGTCGCCAGCAGCAGCAGCGCCGGGAGAAGGGGGGCTCCAGCCGCGAGCAGCATCGTCGACGCCTCTCGCCAGCTCCCCCGCTTCAGCGACGGCAGCCAGAGGAGCCCACAGAGCAGCCCGAAGATCGCTCCCTCGAAGGGGCGACTCGCCGCGAGGATGGCGAGTCCAAGCCCGAAGACTGCCCCCATCCGGATGGACCCTCCCCGGCGCAGCCGCCCAGCCGCGCCGAGCACCAGCGCTCCTCCCCCCAGCGCGATCGCTCCTCCCCAGAAGTTCTGCCCCCACTCGAGGAGCATCGGGTGGAGCACCGCCAGCACTCCCCCGATCAGCGCCTCCCGTGGCCGAACCCAGCCGAGCAACATCCAGTAGACCGCCGCGCAAGCGAGGGCCAGGCTGGCCCACACTCCGACGATCGGCGCTCCCCCCCACTTCCAACCCGCCGCCATTGCCAATCCTTGCGCCGGGGGATATTTCGACGCCCAGGTCGGCTGCATCAGCACGTGCAGGCTCTCGAAGTGGGGCCAGGAGGGGGGCGGGGGATTGCTGACCCGGCCTTCCCGGAACGTCTCAGCCGCGAGCAGGTAGCTGAACTCGTCGGCAATCACCGGTTGCGGATTGCGCACCAGGAGCGCAATCGCCACGCTGAGCGTCAGCGAGGCTGCGACCAACCCGGCCGCGACTCGCCACGGGTGGCGGGCCATCCGCCCCAGCCGATTCTCCACCCACCGGAACCGCGCTCGTCCCACCGCCGGTGATCGCCAGACGACCCATCCCGCCGCCAGAAGCGGGACCGCCGGATAGAGGATCGACCAGAGCCTGTAGCCGCTCATGCGCCCTCCCGGGTCCTCCCCGCGGGCGTCAACCGCGCGACAAAGTGGAGCCGACGATCGAAGAGCCAGCTCGCCGGTTTGGGATAGAGCCCGAGCGACGAGCGCCACTCGGCAACCGTCAATCCGAGCCCGGCGAAGGCCTCATGCCACTCCCGCAGCCGCCAGTAGTTGTAGGGCAGCACTATCCCAAAATGGGCATTTCCAACATAGTCCATCAGGCGCAGCGTCGAACCGGCCAGCCACCCTTCCCGGGTATGGTCCTTGAGCACGATCGCTTGTCGGGCGACTCTGGCCGCTTCGCGAAGCAGGATGGTCGGGTCTTCCGTATGGTGGAGGACGTCGACGAAGAGGGCGACATCGACGCTCCGGTCCTCCAGCGGAATCTCCCGTCCATTGAACCAGCGAACGGGGATGGCGGTCTCTGGTCGCACGAGGGTGTCGATTCCGCTGAACGTCAGGTCCGGTCGGAGCGCCCCCAACCGCGCGGCGATGATCCCGCTTCCGGCTCCGATGTCGAGCACCTCCGCTCCGACCGGGATCAGGGACGAGAGCTGCTCCGTCAACACCCGAACCCTCCGACCAAAGATCCACTCCCCGTGCAACTTGCCCAACAGTCTTCCCATCTCTTGCTCCCTCCGCTTTTTTGCGGGTTATGACTGCCGCTTCAATCCCAAAATGCTCAAAAAGAAGCTGGACAGGAGGGTTTGCGAGCCCAGAATCAAGGCCATTCCCGAGGGGATCGCTCCCCGCATGACCTCCCGTGGATCGAGCGGTCCAAAGTTCTGCTCGCCCCAGAGGCCGATCGAGTAGAGGGTGCCGGTAACTCCCGCGAGCAGCAGAAGCAGCCCTACGGTCAATCCCACCTCCAGTGTCACGACATCGAAGAGGCGGTCGAGGCGCCGATCGGGTGGCATGAGCCCCTCCCGGATGACAAAGACCTTGGTGAAGACGGCGAAGAGGACAGCCTGAAACCCAATCACCACCGCCATCGCGGCGTAGAGCAGGGTGTGGACGTCGAGCACGACTCCACCAACCGCCCGGGGGGCAGGAAGCAGCCAGCCCCCCAGTCCCAGGCCCACTCCCATCAGCAACAGCCCTGGATAGAGAAAGAGCCAGCGCGGGCTGTACATCAGCAGAAATCGGAGATGGCGCCAGCCGTCCCGCCAGCTCCGCAGGTGCGGAGGACGGTTCCGTCCATCCTTCGAGAGCGTCGTCGGCACTTCCGCGATGCGCAGATCATTGAGTGTCGCCCGGACGACCATCTCGCTCGCAAACTCCATCCCCGTCGTCCGTAATTCCAGGCCAAGGATCGCCTCCCGCTCGAACCCGCGCAGACCACAGTGAAAATCTCCGCAAGGGCTCCCGAAGAAGAGTCTGCCAATCGAGGTCAGAACCGGATTTCCAAGGTAGCGGTGGAGCGGTGGCATCGCTCCTGGCGCAATTCCCCCACGGAACCGGTTGCCCATCACCAATTGATCTCCAGCCCGCAACCGCTCGACAAATGGCCCGAGTGCCGCAAAATCATAGCTGTCATCGGCATCGCCCATGATCACATAGCGACCCCGGGCGGCCTCGATCCCTCCGTAGAGGGCGCTGCCGTAGCCTTTCGCCGCCACGCTGACCACCCGGGCGCCAAGTGAGGCGGCAATCTTGGGCGATCCGTCGGTACTGCCGTTGTCGGCAATGACCACCTCTCCCGCGATCCCCGCGCGGGAGAGAAAGGACTGCGCCTTGCCGATGCACGTCGCCAACGTCTCCGCTTCGTTGAGACAAGGCATGACGATCGACAACTCCAGATTCTCTTCGATCGGTTCTGTGGGGCTGGTCGGCGCTGGTCTCTTCATCGGTCTCTCCCTCTCCTGGCTGGTCTGGCGCGAGTCCTGGCAGGGTCGCCTGCGACGTCTGGACCGGCGACCAGGAGGTGCGCGATGCGCCGGTAGCGGGTCGCGCTCATCCCTGCAACGATGATCACCTCTTCGGGCTGTCGGAACCTTCCGTGGCGCCGGCGGTGATCGACGATCCGTTTGGCGAGGACCGACCCAATCGAGGGGAGCGCCAGCAACTCCTCGACCGTGGCCCGGTTGAGATCGACCTGTCTCTCCCCGAAGTCGCTGGGTTCTCGCCTGGTTGCTGCCTGTCGATCCGCTTGCGGACCTCTTCCAACGCCGTCAATCGCCCCACTCGCCATCCCAAGTGGGATCGACCAGGGCAGCACGCACCAGAGACCGGTGACGAAGATGATCTTTCCGAAGCGTCCAGGTCTCACTCTGCGTCCCTTCCGCCCTCTCCATCCCGGCCGACTGACAGCCAGGACGGTCAGCGAAGTCCGTGGAGGATGACGCGAAACTCTCCCTGATGGAGGAGGAGCCCCTCCGGAGGGCGGCGGACAAAGGCGACCGACCGGGCGATCAGCCCGGGAATGCCTCCACTGGTTTGAGGAGTTCCATAATGCTCATTGGTGAAGATCGCCTTGAGCCGGGGATTGGGCGCACTCGTCATCCCATAGCGGATCGAGACCACCGGCAGGGGCAACGCAAGCGCGGGGTTGGTTACCTCGATCCGGTCGTCATAGATGTTGATCTTCGCCTGGCGATCCCGGGCCCCCCAATCGCGATGGACCAGCGAGTTGACGAGCGTCTCCAGTACTACTCCACGGGAGTAGTAGGCCCGGATCGGGGCAAACTCCGCCTCAGCCGGCGTCTTCTCCACCGGGGGAGGGGCCTCTCCGTTCTCGGCGAGGCGAATCCGCCTCGAGGGTCGCTCCTCGCGCAGATCGACATACCGCTCGAGAAAGCGCAGGGCCTTCTCGAAGAGGTGCAGCAGGTTCCCTCGCAGAACCTCCTCCTCGACGATCGGAGAGCCGGGCTGCTGCCCACTGAAACGGGTCACCACCAGCTCCGTTCCTCGAACCAGGGAGGTGATTCGCTCCGACTTGCCGAAGAGGAGCAGGCCCGCCATCGTTGGCACCGTCTCATCCCGCACCGGCATCGCCAGCCCCATCTCCCGCAGCACCTGCACGGTTGGAAAGCCCTTGCCGCCCTCCCCCCAACCCACCGGTTGCACGCCTCGCAGATAGCTCCAGAGCAGAGATTCGTCGATCTCCCGCTCAACGGTCGCCGCGAGAACCGGGACCTGCTCGAATCGCGTGAGGTGCGTCTCCCCGAAGAGGCGCGAAAGCTCCTCCCGCGTCGTCTCGCGCTTGATCGCTCCTTCCCGCACATAGAAGCGATCGTCGAGCGTGCGGTGCGGCCGGTTGGCGGTCGACACCTCCAACACGACCACCCGCCGCCCATTGTCGAAGGCCACCTTGTTGATCCAGGGCAGGACGGGGGGCTGAATCTGCTGCGCGCAAAGCTCGCGCAGCCCCTCCTCGACGCTTTCGGGATCTTCCACCCCCTCGATCCGCAGCTGGTCGTTGACCCCGAAGACGATCAGGCCCCCATCCGTATTGGCGAGGGCAATGATCTCCGCGATCAGCTTCTCGGTGTTGCTGAACCGGACCTTGAGCTCGAGGTAGGTGTCTTCCCCACCGCGGATAATCCGCAGCAGCTCCGTGCGCGAAATCCGCTGGGCCGGCGAGGAGGCGAGATACTCGTAATAGGAACGCTCAGAGCCCGCTGGCTGACGCGAACGCGGAGAATGGTGGGAACGTTTCCGGGGCATGTCTGTACGTGGAACTCCTGACGGAGAGGTCGCCCAATTCGCCCAGGCTCTCTTCCGTCTGCCCCCTTCTCGTGAGAGGTTGTCTTGGCTCTTTTGTCGGAAGAGGAGCGAGGAAGCTCAGCGGCGCCTTCTCCTCGATTGCCCTCTTTCCAGACCATCGACGGCCACTGGGCCGCAGATCGAAGCAGCGTCAGCAGTAGCGCAAGCCGCGAACGGACTCTCCCGACGCCGCCCGGTTCGATAGAAGGAGCCTCCCGGCCGCGAACGATCACCGCGGGACACTACTTGGTCGCATCCTTCCGCTCGTCGCCCTCCTCGGCCACTCCCTTCTTGAAGCTGCGGATACTCTCTCCCAGCCCCTTGGCGAGTGACGGCAGGCGACTCCCTCCGAAGAGGACCAGCAGAATCACCAGGATGATCACCAATTCGGTCGGCCCCAGGCCCCCTATCAGATACAAAAAGGATGTCATAGCTACTCCGATTCCGCTCGACGATGCCAGACCTCTCTGAAAAGCCTCGCCGCGTCGAGCCCCTCTACAGGCTCGATTCGTCCCGCGACCCTGCTGGTCGCTGTCGAACTGCCGCCTGATCGATCTCAAAACGCAGGTCATTCTAGCTTTGCCCGCGGAAGACTGTCAATTACCCCTATCTTGATGTCCCTCGGACCCGGTGGTATAGTCTGGGTTGGCTGTTGAGAAGGTATCTTCGATCAGATCTCAGACCAAATACCTGAACCAGAGATTTGCTCCCAGATAGATCTGATCCCAGTTAAAGACGGCTCTGCCGCTGCCCCTCTGATCTTTAAATTTGATCTTTAATAAAGTTAGCGAGTGATTGCCTCGGCGTCACATCGTCGATGGGGGACGGACAGAGAATCGCTGGCCTGGAAGAGACGAAAAAACGTAAAAGAAGTTCAAGTGGGAATCTGCCAAGAGGAGGGTGGAGAGATGGCGAATCAAAATGGGAATTCCGGAGACAAGCTGGTATATTTTTTGATTGGGGCGGGGATTGGAGCGGTTACCGCGCTGCTCTTTGCGCCAAAATCGGGCACGGAGCTCCGCTCGGATATTGCCGACGCGACGAAGAAGGGGCTTGATTACGCTCGGGAGACGAGCCGGGAGCTGTCGGAGCGCGCCACAGACTACTATCAACAGGGAGTCGAGCAGGTCGCGGATCTGGGCCAGCGAGGCAGGGGAGCGGTCGAGGAGATCGCCGACCGCGGACGCGACCTGATCAATCGCCAGAAGTCGCAGTTTGCCGCGGCGATCGACGCCGGCCGGCAGGGCTACCTCGAAGCCAAACAGGCCGATAAGGGCGCCGCCGCCGTCGAAGACGAGATCTAGGGAGCGTCGACGGGCGAGATTCTCTGGAATCGGGCCTCGGTCGATGAGGGAAGTGGGCAGAAAGAGGTGAGGGGGGGAACGGTGGAGAACGGAGTAAGCATCTTTATCGCCGTTGGGATTGGGGTCTTGCTGATCACCCAGGCGGTCGTCTTTGTCGGCCTCTACCTGCTGGCCCGCCGGGTGGTCAGTGTCGTCGAGCGGGCGGGCGAGCTGCAGACCCGGGCAGAGTACCTCCTCAACAACACGGAGCCGGTCGTCAAGCTCGCGCATCATCTGATGGCCGATCTGAAAGAGGCCTCTGGCTATTTTGTCCAGGGAGCGGAGCAGATTCACGCCATCACAGAGATGGCCCGCGACGAAGTGGCCGAGGTGAAATCCATACTTGGCGACGCGACGGCGCTGACGCGACGCGAGATCGAGCGGGCCCGTGGCCACGTCCAGAAGGTGCAGGAGACGATCGCCGAGGCGACCGACGAGTTCGAGAAGACTACGGCGCTGGTGCAGCGCAGCATCCTGGAACCCGCTCGAGAGTTCTCCTACGTCATGTATGGGGTCCGTCGGGCGGTCGAGGTCCTCGTCACCCGCAACCGTCTCCCGGTCAATCGCGCCTACCAGGACGAGGAGATGTTCATCTGACCCGAGTCGCGGCGGCTCTCCGAGCATCCCAGAATTCCTGACCAGGTTTTTGGGGATTCTTGAACCGTTTCTCTTCTTCTCTTCTGGGCGAGCTCACACGAGGCGCTCCAATCATCATCAGCACCCGAACCGGACAGCTCGATCGGTCGGGTGCTTTTTCTATTCTTGAAAGTTGGGGTATGATCCCTTCTTTATCTGGACTGCCCGTCGTTCGATGAGCCTCCGCTTGGGAGGTAGATGGAAAGAGCGCACGGGAGGTCTGCTGGACCGGCCCAGTCCTGAGACTCTGCCCGCAGGGCAGTGATGGACGACCCCTCGACGACTTATGACAAGCGAAACGACAAGCGAAACAACCCTCGATCTCAAGACAACGGTCAACCTGCCGAAGACAGACTTTCCCCAGAAGGGCAATCTTCCGATCAATGAGCCTTTGCGGTTGGCGCGCTGGTCGGAGATGGGGCTCTACGAAGCGCTCCGGCAAGTCCGCACGGGTCGGCCCCTCTTTGTCTTGCACGATGGACCTCCGTACGCCAATGGCCGGATCCACCTTGGCCACGTCTTGAACAAAGTCCTCAAGGATTTCTGCATCAAGTCGCGGTCGATGATGGGCCACTGGGCACCGTACGTTCCGGGGTGGGATTGTCACGGGTTGCCGATCGAGATCAAGGTTGAGGAGGAGTTGGGAGCCCACCGGCACGAAATGCCCGTGATCGAGGTCCGGCGGGCGGCGCGACGCCACGCCGAGAAGTTCCTCGGCTTGCAGCGCGACGACTTCCGCCGCCTGGGGATTCTTGGCGAGTGGGACAATCCCTACCAGACGATGAACTACCGCTACCAGGCCGAGATCGTGCGAGTCTTCGGGAAGTTCGTTGAGCAGGGATCGGTTTACAAGGGCATGCGCCCGGTCCACTGGTGCATCAGCTGCCAGACGGCGCTGGCGGAGGCAGAGGTTGAGTACGGCGATCACACGAGCCACTCGATCTATGTCGCCTTCCCCTTTCCCGATGCGGCGAAGGTTGCTCCCGTGTTGGCGGGACGCAAAGTTTGCATCGTCATCTGGACGACGACCCCTTGGACATTGCCCGCCAACCTGGGAATCAGCGTCCATCCAACCTTCGAGTACAGCGCGGTCGAGGTCGGGGAGGAGGTCTTCATCGTCGCTTCCGGCCTGCTCGAGGAGGTGGCGACCAAACTTGGCTGGGTGGAGCGGGGCTATCGGGTCGTCGCCACCTTCCTCGGAGAGGCGCTGGACCGCCTCGAAGCGCGCCATCCATTTATCGATCGACCGAGCCTGCTGATGAACGGCGACCACGTCACGCTCGACGCCGGAACCGGGGCGGTTCATACCGCGCCGGGCCACGGCTATGAGGACTACGTCATCGGTCGCCAGTACAGTCTCGATGTCTACAATCCAGTCGATAGTCGCGGCTTCTTCGTCCCGGAGGTCGAGCATTTCGCGGGGTTGCGGGTGGTCCCGCTGACCAGGGCCGACGCCGAGCGGGACGGCAATCGCGCCGTCATTCAACATCTCGAGAAGATCGGCGCGCTCTTGCGTCAGGATCGCTTCGCGCATCAATACCCGCACTGCTGGCGGTGCCATCATCCGGTCGTCTTTCGAGCGACGCCGCAATGGTTCATCTCGATGACGAGAACGGGGCTCAATCAGCGGGCGATCGAGGCCTGCGACGCGATCCAGTGGGTGCCGGCGTGGGGCAACGAGCGGATGAAGAATATGTTCCGCGATCGACCCGACTGGTGCATCTCGCGACAGCGGGCCTGGGGCGTTCCGATCACCGTCTTCTATTGCGAACAGTGTGAGGAGAGTCTCTGTGATCCGACGGTGATCGAGCACGTCGCACGGATCTTCGAGGAGGAGTCGGCCGACGCTTGGTACACGCGGGAGGCGAGCGATCTCCTGCCTGCGGGAACGGCTTGTCGCGCCTGTCAAGGAACGAAGTTTCGCAAAGAGATGGACATTCTCGACGTCTGGCTCGATTCGGGATCGAGCTCGCAGGCGGTACTCCCGGCCTATGGGTTGCCGTATCCCGCCGATGTCTACCTCGAAGGAGGCGATCAGTTCCGCGGATGGTTCAACTCCTCGCTGGTGGTGGGACTGGAGGTCAAAGGCGCTCCGCCCTACCGGACGGTGATCACCAATGGCTGGGCGGTCGATGGCAACGGCGAGAAGATGTCGAAGTCGAAGGGCAATGTCGTCGAGCCGGAGAAGGTGATCAAGCAGATGGGGGCGGAGATTCTGCGCCTCTGGTGTTCGGCGCTCGACTACCATGAGGATATGCGCGTCTCGGACGAGATCCTCAAGCGGATCTCGGATGCCTACCGCAAACTGCGCAATACGGCCCGCTACGGCCTCGGCAATCTGCACGGCTTTGATCCCGTCGCCGACCGGGTCGTCTGGGAAGAGATGGAGGAGCTCGACCGCTGGGCCCTCGCGCAACTCGACGAGGTGACGCGACGGGTCCTCGCCGCCTACCAGGCCTATGACTTCACCGAGGTCTACCAGACCCTGACGGGCTATGCGACGATCGAACTCTCCTCGCTTTACTTCGATATTCTCAAGGATCGCCTCTACACCTACGCGCCGCAATCGCGCGGTCGTCGGTCGGCCCAGACGGCGCTCTACGAGATCGTGCACCGCCTGACCCGACTGATGGCTCCGATCCTCGCCTTCACGGCGGACGAGATCTGGGAGCACCTCCCCGGGGCCCTGACCGAGGCCCCGTCTGTTCACATGGCCCTCTTTCCAGAAGGCGAAGAGGGCTGGCACGATACGGCGCTGCTGGCGCGGTATCAGCGGCTCTTCGATCTTCGGGGAGGAGTCACCAAGGCGCTGGAGGAGGCGCGCAACGCCCGCAGGATCGGCTCGCCGCTCGAAGCTGGCGTGGTGATCACGGCCGACGCCGAGACCCGCGCCTTTCTCGATTCGTTCGGGGAGGATCTCCGCTTGATCCTGCTGGTCTCGCAGGTGACGCTGGTCGAGGGCGACTCTTTCGCGGTCTGCGTCGACGAGGCGGAAGGGGTCAAATGCGAGCGTTGCTGGCACTACACCGTCGACGTGGGGGCTGATCCAGCCTATCCCACCGCCTGTCGGCGCTGTGTTGGACACCTGCGGGAGATCGTCCCGCCATCCGGGAAGGAATAGCCAGCGAGATGGGACGGCGACTTCGATATCTGCTCCTGTCTGTCGTGATCCTGCTGCTGGATCAGGCGACCAAGGCCTGGGCGCTCGCCAGGTTGCGCCCGGTGGCCATAATCGAGGTCATCCCGGACTTCTTCCGGCTGACCTTTGCCACCAATCGGGGAGTGGCCTTCAGCCTCTTCGCGGATGGGCCGGAGGGGACGGCCTACCTTCTCTCGGCCGTGGCGTTGCTCGCCGCGGTGATGGTCTCCTACCAGCAGTGGCGGACGCCCGTGGGGTACCAACGGATGCAGTGGGCCCTCTCCTTGCTGCTCGCGGGGATTCTGGGGAACCTGATCGACCGGATCCGCTTTGGCGAGGTGATCGATTTCCTCGATTTTCATCTGGCCGAGCGCTACGCCTGGCCGACGTTCAATGTTGCTGACGCGGTGATTTGCATGGGGGCGGGGCTCCTGGCGATCGAACTGTTGCGAGAAGAACGAAGGGGGCGAGGGGATGTTTCCTGAACTGTTCAAAATACCCGGGACCGAGCTGACGCTCAACAGCTACGGGCTGCTGCTGGCGATCGCCTTCGTGCTCGGGTTGTTGCTCATGGGGCGACTGGCGGAGCGGGATGGGCTCGACAAGGCCAGGGCCTATGACCTTGGCCTTTGGGTACTGGCGGCTTCGTTGATTGGGTCGAAGTTGTTGATGGTCTGGACGGAGTGGGATCTCTACTACCGGGATCATCCAGGGCAGATCCTCTCGCTCGACTTCTTTCGTTCCGGTGGAGTCTTTTACGGTGGTTTTCTGGGAGCTGTGCTCGCTTCAGTGATCGTCATGCGGGTCTACCGGTTGCCGTGGTGGCGGGTCGCCGACGCCTGCGCTCCGGGGATCGCCCTCGGCCAGTTTGTCGGCCGGCTTGGCTGTTTCGCCGCCGGTTGTTGCTGGGGCAAGCCGACGACCTCTTTCCTGGGAGTTCAGTTCTCGGAGAAGGGGCACGAGGTGACGGGGGTGCCGGTGCTGGTCTCCCACCTCAGCGATCCGGTGCAGCAGAACGTCTGGGCCGAGCGGTTGGGAGGGCTCCTCTCTCCGATCCGTCTCCACCCGACGCAGCTCTATGAGTCGGCGGCCACACTCCTGCTGACCGGCCTCTTGTGGCTGCTCTTCCGGCGGCGCCAGTTCACCGGCCAGGTCATTCTCGCCTACGCCATGTCCTACGCCGTCATCCGCTTCGTCATCGAGTTCTGGCGGGATGACTGGCGGGGAGAGGTCCTCACGCTCTCGACTTCCCAGTTCGTGGCGATCGGGATCTTCCTCCCCGCCCTGCTGACCTACCTGGTCCGCTGGAAACGACACACCGCAGCGTAACCGATTCCGATCTTCTCGACACCGCCATGCGACTCGCCTACTTTTCACCCCTTCCGCCGAGCAAATCGGGCATTGCCGATTACAGTGCCGAGCTGCTGCCGTTTCTGGCGCGCGGCGCGGAGGTGACGGCCTTCGTCGATCAGGCGCGCGAGGGACGGGACGGGGTCGACGGACAGGTCGACGTTCAACTGGCCGTCCACTTCGACGAGATCGATCGGGACGCCCCATTTGACCTCTGCCTCTACCACCAGGGGAACAATCCCGCGCACGACTACATCTACGAGCGAGCCTTGCGGACGCCGGGCCTGCTGGTCCTCCACGAGCATTGTCTCCACCATCTGATCACCTGGCGGACGCTTGGACAGGGGGATGCGGAGGCGTATCGACGCGAGATGTTCCACGCCTATGGCCGCATCGGAGCCCGGATGGCGGTCAATCGGCGCCGCGCGATCTTCAGCGAGTACCAGCAGTTTCTCCTCCCGCTCAACCATCGTCTCGTCAATCGCAGTCTGGGGATGATCGTCCACAACGAGTATGCCGTCTCGCAGCTGGAGTCGTTGCGACCGGGAATTCCGGTCGAGGTGGTCCCGCATCACCTCTCTCCAGTGGCGTTGGAGATGGATGGGGTGGATCCGCTCGAGTGCCGCCGCTCGCTCGGCTTACCCGAGGATGCCTTTCTCGTCGCCTCGTTCGGCTTTGTCTCGGAGCCGAAGCGGATCCCCGTCGTCCTGCGGGCCTTTCAACGCCTGCTGAGGGTCATGCCGAACGCGCGATACCTCATTGTCGGAGAGGACCATTGGAAGCACCAGGCGCAGCCGCTGGTCGAGCAGATGGGCCTTCGTCACGCGGTGCGGATCACCGGGTATGTCACCGAGAAGGACTTCTACCGCTACTTGCGGGCGATCGACGTCCTGGTCAACCTTCGCTATCCAACCGCCGGCGAGACTTCTGGAACCCTCATCCGGAGCCTCGGGGCGGGGAAGCCAGTGCTGGTGACCGATTTTGGGCAGTTCCGGGACCTTCCCGATGAGGTCTGTCTCAAGATCCCGCTCGGGCCCCAGGAGGAGGTCGAGCTGGCGCAGCGGCTGCGGACGCTCGCCTATCAACCCCGTTTCCGGGAGGAGCTCGGACAGCGAGCGGCGGAGTGGGCGCGGCGCGAGTGCGCGGTCGAACGCTCGGCTGAGCGCTATCTCGATCTCGCCCGCCGTCTGGTCGAGACGAAGCGACCCGCCCGTCCTCTCGTCGAGACCGAGTCGGCGATCGACTTTCCGGCAGAGCCCCTGCTGCGCTTCTCCGAAGCCGAGGGGCAGGCCGCCCTCGATGACGCGGCCGGCTTCTTTGCCGATCGACCCGAAGCGGTTGGCTACCTGCGGACCCACGGCCGTCGACTCCTGGAGACGCTCCGCCTGACCCCGGTCGGTCACCCGCGGGCGCGGATCCTCGAGCTGAGCAGCTATCTCCAGCTTCCCGCGCTCCTCCATCGACACGCCCAGTACGGCGAGATTCTCGTCACCAACTGGTGGGAGGGCCCTCCCCCGACCAAGGAGATGTCTCTCCGCCACGCCCAGACCGGCGAGACCCTCCACTTCGAGATGCACAATGTTGATGTCGAACGGCAGCGACTCCCCTTTCCAGACCGCTCGATCGACGTCGTCCTCTGTTGCGAGCTGATCGAACACCTCCGCGAAGACCCGATGCACATGTTGATCGAGATTCATCGGGTCCTCACCTGGGGCGGTCGACTGATCCTGACGACCCCGAACATTGCCAGCGCGCACAGCGTCGAAGCCCTCCGCGCCGGCAACAGCCCCTACATCTACGGACAGTACAATCGACGCCACCCCGCCGATCGCCACGCCCGCGAATATACTCCCGGGGATGTCCGCGCCGCGCTCGAATCGGCAGGGCTGCTCGTCGACCATCTCGAGACCCGCGATATGTGGCACGAGACCCGCGAAGAGCTTCTCCGCCAGCTCGATCGTACCCGCGTCCCGAGGGCCTGGCGCGGCGACAACATCTTTGCCGTAGGCCGAAAGCTCTCCTACAAGTTGATCCGCTACCCGGAAGAACTCTACGATTAACCTGCATGAGATCGGGTCCACTGGTGTTCCCCCCCGTTTTCGTGGACGCCTTACCAGGCGCGAGAGTGCGTCATTACTGTCAGCAATCAAGTACACTTCAGTGGATCAGGCCATCGCCGGTGGGCTCTCCAGCGCAGGTGGGGCGATGCTCTTCTCGGCGAGGGAGGATCATTCCAGCTCCGCGCCAGGCGAATTCTGCAAACGTTCCGCGTTCGTAAAACACTCGCTTGACGAAATTTTGACATAAGAATATACAATGGCTATACAAGTAGAAAGAGGGGGTGAGCTTTATGATCGCAAAGATACAAAAATGGGGGAATAGCCAGGGGGTGCGCCTGGCAAAGCATATCCTGGAAGAGGCTGGAATATCGATCGGCGAAGATGTAGAAGTGATCATTGGCGAAAATGAGATTCGCATTGTCAAGAAGACACGGCCAAAGTTCAACCTGAAAGAAATGGTGGCCAGAATGCCGAAGCACGATGTTGTCGTTGAAGAGTCCTTCGGTCGTCCGACAGGGAAAGAGACCTGGTAAATGGCAAAATACATTCCACGGAAAGGCGATTTCATCAGTTTGGCCTTTGATCCTCAGTCTGGGCACGAACAAAAAGGGAGACGACCTGCTCTCGTTTTGAGCAACTATTTGTTTAATAAGCATACAAATCTGGCGATCGTTTGCCCGTTGACGACAACGGATCGCCAGATCCCATTTCATCTCGCCGTGCCAGCGGGAATGAAGCTGACAGGTTTTGTCATGATCGAGCAGGTGAAATCGATCGATTACCAGGCACGGCAAGCCAGGTTTATCCAGAAAGCGCCTTCCGACTTGATCGAGGATGCGATAGAAATCCTGGGTGTGTGCGTCAACGGCTGATTGCCTGACTCCTCGTTGACCTAAACGCTCCGTGCAGGTTCCTCTTCCAGTCCCCTCCCACCGCGCAATCTGATCCACAGACGGGTTCCCCTTTCGCCGTTACCAACGGCAGCGATTTCAGCGGAGCCGAGAGGGTATAGGAAACCGGTGGCGAGTTTCATTCCACTCCCGGTCTTGGAATCGAGAAACTTTTCGCGGATAATCCAGGTGTCCGAGTCGCTCTGACCGACAATCTTTGAGCAAGAAGCCGGTGGCCATCGGCTGGTGTCAGTTCCAAGTCTCGTTCGCTCCGGCTTCGTTCAACCAGAATCGTGCGGCAGCCCCCTTGGGGGTAAGAGAATCGTTTTGCGGACGCCGAACCATACGAATTCTCAATGCGTTAGTTTGACGTAGCAGAGGTGTTGGAATCACACGGACGTTCTCTTGCTACCGTTTTTGACTGGAATGGGATAAGGGGGAATGCCATGTCTATTCTCATTGACACAAACCGAGAAGAAATCGCCGCGACTTGTCAGCAATATGGGATCGAGCGGCTATTCATCTTTGGTTCGGCTCTCAGAGATGACTTCAAGCCAGGAGAGAGTGATATCGATCTTCTTGCAGAGTTTGGCCCTTTGGAGATCACCAAAAGATTTCATACTTATCTGGACGCACGGAATGCATTTAAAAAGATCTTTAAGTCTGAGGTCGATTTAGTAATGTCTGGAGCCGTGAAAAACAAAATCATCGCAAACGAGATTGATCGAACAAAGAAGTTACTTTATGGCGCATAATCTTTCTGCCTATTTGCAGGATGTACTGGATGCATGTAATGCAATCGAGGACGTAATGCGGCACGTATCCTTGGAGGAATATCGAACACAGCGTGCCGTAAGGTCTTCGGTTGAACGCGAATTTATCATTATTGGCAAGGCACTTCGGCGGATCAGTGAACTCGATCAGAGCTTGTTCGGTTCTATCTCAAATTCTCGTGCAATCATTGACTTCAGAAACCTGCTTGCTCATGAATATGGCGCAGTTGACGATGACTCAGTCTACGGTCTTATCTACTCTGATCTGATTATCTTGAAGGCCGAGGTTCAAGACCGTCTCCGGGGCTTCTTTGGCGCAAATTGACCTTGCCAGACGGATGAGCCGCTACTGGAAATCTTTCGGAGGAAGGCCAGGGCAATCGCACTATGACCTCAATCAAAATAGGCTTTTACAAGTACCCTGGCATCGCCGCACTCCTAGAAGCGGCTGGAAGCCGCTTCTACTTTGGCATTGCGAGGCTCCTTTGATTGGAGTGAGCTTCCAGTGCGATTACCTTTTGAGAGGGTGGTCCGTAATGTCAGTCGTGATCTCTGAGGGCTCACCCAAACGAAACGCAGAAGCCCTCTCCTGGGTCGCACTTGAAACGGCCACTGTTGGGTTGCAGGCTTTGTCTCCGTAGAGAAATCGCCTTGTCACGCCTTAAATGATTGTGTTAAGACTCTTTATGTAATGACCGGGAGCTTGTTTCGCAGATCTATTGAGAAGATGGGCCGAAGGGGTGGAGATCCATCCCCTACCTTCCTGCCTGAGGCCAACCACGCGGACCGCCAGCCAGACCCCCGAGCCGGACTGTTGCCTTTCCATTCGATATGATACGAGCCGAGAACCTCTCCAAGCGCTACCAGATCTACGATTCCCCCGCGGCTCGGTTAAAGGAGCTTCTGTGGCGCGGGCGGCGTCGGTATCACCGGGACTTCTGGGCGCTGGAGAAGGTTTCGCTCGAAGTGGCGACCGGCGAGGCGCTGGGGGTGATTGGGCGCAATGGGGCAGGGAAGTCGACGCTTCTGCAGATGATTGCCGGGGTGCTCCAACCGACGACGGGTCGAGTCAAGGTCGAGGGGCGGGTCACTGCCCTTCTCGAACTGGGCAGCGGGTTCAACGCCGAGTACACAGGGCGCGAGAACATCCTCCTCAGCGGGCAGATCATGGGGGTTGCAGAAGAGGAGATGCGGCGCAAGCTCGACATCATCGTCCGCTTTGCCGAGCTGGAAGCCTTCATCGATCAGCCGGTCAAGACCTACTCGACAGGGATGTTGATGCGGTTGGCCTTTGCCTCGGCGATCCACGTCGATCCGGATGTGCTGATCGTCGATGAGGCTCTCTCGGTGGGAGATGTCTATTTTCAGCGCAAATCGCTCGACCGGATGGACTATTTTCGCAAAGCGGGCAAGACCGTCCTCTTCGTCTCGCACGATCCGGGATTGGTCCAGCGCTTCTGCGATCGGGCGTTGTGGTTGGAGGGGGGCCGGGTGATGATGCTCGGCCCGGCACGGGAGGTGGTGACCGCCTATCAAGCGTTCTGCATCAAGCTGGAGGATGAGCGGTTGCGAGACGCGGCACGCCACAGCGGCCTCGGCGCGGTCGAGCACCAGGCGATCCTGCGCGAGTTGCAGTTGACCGGGACGCGCTGGGGGAACCAGCGGATCCGCTTTTCCGGGGTCGAGCTGCTCAATCGCCGTGGCGAGGCGACGTGGGTCCTGCGCAGCGGGGAGCCGGTGACCATTCGTCTGCACGTCGAGGCCGACGAGCCCTGGCCAGCGCCGATCTTTGCCGTCGATCTGCATCGCTACGATGGCGTCTATCTCGGGACGATCAACAACCTCGACACCTCGCCGGCGAGACTGCCCCTCGTTCCCGGAGCCAACACCATCGAGTTCCACCTGCCGAGCCTGGAGCTGGCCTACAGCGTCTACTATCTGTCGCTCAAGGTCTTTACGCAGGATGGGTCGCCGGATTGGAACGACCCGGCGGATGTGCACCATCAGATGTACCAGTTCAACGTGCTGACGGAGCGCCCGATCCACGGGTTGATGCGTTTTCAAGGGGAGTGGCGCAGGCCTGTCAGTGAGGCCGTGTGGCAAAACTCTGCGGTAGGCGGGTACGAGTGAAGGAAGGGGATGTTTCGATGCGGATCGCGACGATTGTGCAGTCGACCTCTCATCTCGACTACCGGGCGCGCGTCCTGGATGAGCTGGAGACGGCAACTCCGCCCGAGCCGGCCACGTACGGCTTTGGGCAGTGGGTCGCGGTTCCCGTCGCGCAGACCTCGGCGATCGGCGTCCTCTACAACTCCCAGCTGATCGTTCCGGACGGGATGGCGACGGGGCCGCGGCTCTCGACTCCCTCCGAGCAGCGCGCGATCTTCACGCCGGACTATCTGCGGGAGCATGGGATCTTGCTCTCGCTCCTGCTGGTCGGGTGGCGGGAAGGGAAGGGCTATCATCAAGGGGTGCCGCGGCTGGTGGTTCCGGTGCAGGCTCCCGTCGAGGCGCTTTCTCCGGGTGAGGTTCTCGCTTTTCACCAGGGGGCAGATGGCGGTGTGACCCTGGCCTACTATCCAATCGTGGCCACGCACGCGGGGCTCTTTGCTCCGACCTTGTTGGAGGCCATTCTCGACCAGCTCGACGGGCTTGTCTCCGATCTCCAGCGCGCCCGGCTGCGGATCCTCCGGAAGAGCCTTGCCTGGCAGACGCGGGTCGAATCGCTACGGTGAAGGCAGAGAGCGGAGGGGATCGTGAATAGATCCGGTGGGGTGGTGGTTGGCGACGATCGATCGAGAGAGGATTGACCTGCATTTATGGATAGTCAATTGGATCTGCATCTCCCAGAAGAGAATCAACAACGGGAGCGGATGAAAGAGGATTGGAACCAGCGAGCAGTCGAGAACGCCCGCTGGTACATCAACACCGCCCGGTTGGACCAGACGGAGGAGGAGTTTCACCAGACTGGTCTGCGGGAGGTGGATATCTGGATTCTGCCGGAACTGGAGTTGTTGACCCAGGGGCGGGACCCCAAAAGTCTTCAGTTTCTCGAGATTGGTTGCGGGATTGGACGGATGACGCGGCCTCTCGCGGGAATCTTCGGGCACATCTTCGGAATCGACGTTTCGGGAGAGATGATTCGGCAAGCCACGGAGCGGCTGGCCGACCTGCCCAATGTCACCCTCTGCGAGACCTCGGGCGCCGATGTCGGGCCGATTCCGGACGAATCGATCGACATCGCCTACTCCATCTTTGTCTTCCAGCACGTTCCGAGTCGAGCGGCGATCCGGTCGACATTGATCGATGCCTGGCGAGCGCTTCGGCCCGGGGGGCTGCTCCGGTTCCAGACGAATGGCGTAACGGCCGACTCCTTCGTGCAGTCGGAGAAGAATACCTGGATTGGGGTGAGCTTTTCCGAGGCGGAGGTGCGGGCTCTCGCGCGGGAGTTGGGGGCCCAGTTGGTCAGCCTCTACGGGGCGGAGACGATGTACTGCTTCTCGACTCTCCGGAAACCTCTCCGGGACTCGGTGCGGGGGGGGCTCCCGACGACGCCCGTCATAGAAGCCGTCGCCTGTACCGATCGCCCAGACTCTCCGGGCGTCCCTCTCGGGGGACCGCACGCCTGCCTCTCGCTTCTCGTCTCTGGGATCGACCGGGAGTCGCTCGACGCCAACCGTTGGGCGCTGCAGATGGGACCGAAGCGCGCCCCATTCCGCTATGCCGGGCCCATCCGGCCTCACTTCCAGCCAGCTGCGAAGACGCTCTCCCCCCTTCCTCTCGAAGAGCTGGCCTACTTCGAAGCTCCGATTCCGGAGGGGCTGCTGCCGGAGCAGACTCCGATTCAACTCCTCTTCGATGAGCAGCCGGTTGGTGAGCCGGCGGCGGTCCTTCTCTCGGGCCTCCCTCTGCGTGCCGCCAAGATCGTCTCCGTCCGAAATCTGGTCGATTTTGGCACCGACGTCCACGTAGCAGGCCCGAAATCCGGCTTCACAGTCTTTCTGGAAGGGCTGGATGAGTCGATTTCCCCGGCATCGTTCCGCCTGAGGATCGGCGGCCACGACCTGCTGCCCGACCACGCCGGCTTCGAGCCTCTCGTCGCCAGCTACCTTCTCAATGCCTCCCTCCCAGAAGGCCTCTCCCCAGGTCCCGCGCTCCTCGAAGTCTTCGCCGAGGGGGTCGACACGATCCCGCTCGAAGTCGACCTCCTGCCCTAACTCTCGATATGGCCCATTGATGGGAGCTTCTTATTCCCTCAACGGGGGATCCCTGCCTGCCCTGACCCCACTTATTTTGAAGGCTGACCCACCCATTCCCTCTTTCTGCCAGAAGAGGTGGTTAGAAAACGGGTTGTCTGTTCAAAACACCAAAGTATTCGATCGGGTAGATCGACTTTTCGCTGCTCACAAAGAAAAAAACAACTGACCAAGGCTCGACGCTGTGCCGATGGAGTCGTCTGTTGGTTCACCAGGTTCGGATGAAGCTCATAGTCGCTCGCAATCTCGTTAATCGTCCGCTGGCCTTTGATCGCCTCTAATGCGACCCGGGCCTTGAGTTGATTGGTGTATGACTTCCTCTGCCTTTTTTCGCCTATTTCTCCCCCCTGATTGACCGACCCTTCACACCGTAATCAACTGTCTGAATTATGGGGAGTATTATACGTATCGGTGAATACCATTGGGAACGCTGCCAGACGATTTCCTCCGCCGTCGAATTCCACCGCGAGCTAATCCGCGATCACAATCGCTTGCCGCATTGGGCGCATCGGTTTCGGAACGACCGAAAACAAGCGCCGCTTGAAGTTCTCGGAATGGCTCAGGGCAAGGCGGTTGAACCTCCTACGCTTCAACGAGCCTTCGGCCAACACTTTTGCCAGCGCCGAATTGATGAACAGGGCTTTGTACGATTGGGCAGATGGAAGATTTACATCGAAGAGGGATTGCCCAAAACGCCTGTGCAACTTTCGTATTGGGATGGCAAATTACGAGCGGAATACGGCGAGCATAAATTGCTGGAATACCAATGTCGTTGGGGAAAGAACGATTCACGCCCAATGGCACTAAGCCATCCCGTCCATCACGACCATCCATTTCAAAGCAAACAACGGGAGCTGTTTGACCCATTATGGCTGCGCGACCCGGTGGCTCCAGGCGAACTCGTGCCGTTCAAAGCGAAGCCAGTGGCTCCGAAAAGCTCTCAACTCAAGCTCTACTTTGGGCCGGAATTGGTGAGGCAAGCCAGCTAACATTAAATCTGGTTTGAAGGATTGACTACCCAATGGATTGTGGTTGGGCGCTCGCTAGAAATCCGCCAAATGTGGATACCATGTCTGCGTCCAGCGCACGATGCAGGCTCTTGTGCCACCGATGGCAAAGCCAAGCTGCACAGGAGCAGCATCATCATCAAGGTGTATTTCATTGTTCTTCCTCTCGATTTTATTTTCGTCTATTTGCCGCAGGCTTGCGGTCGCTCGTCACTCCTTTGCCTTCTTCTAGCACGAACGCGCGATTGGCTTTGAGGTTGGCAAAAATTTCTTTTCGTCCGCTGGGCCACACGACTTCTGCGCGTTCGATCACCGTCGCTTTGCCGAGTCCGAAATGCAAGCGCAGGTCGTTTTGCGAAAGAAAGCTGCCGCCGCTGCGCACTTCATCCATTTGCCTGATGCCGCCTGCCGTGATGGTCACACGCGCGCCAATGCCGCTGCGATTAGATTTCGTGCCGATGAGTTGCAGCAGCGTCCAGTTTTGGCGCGTGCCGAAATTCTTTAGCAGGCTTGGCGTGTCGTTGATGTTGTTCACGACGACTTCAATGCTGCCGTCGTTGTCCAGATCACCGAAGGCTGCGCCGCGCGAGGCGTGACGATCCGAAATGCCTCCGCCAGCGGTGTCCGACAGGTCGTAAAACGTTTTGTCGCCCAGATTCCAAAACAAGACGCGCTCTTGTTTGAAAGGACTGTTATTGTTGAGCGAATCCACTTCGGGATAGACGTGGCCGTTGACTAGCAGAATGTCTTTCCAGCCGTCGTTGTCGAAATCAAAGAAGCCCGCGCCCCAGCCGAGAAAGCGTGTGTTGACGCCGAGCCGCGCAGGGTACGTCACATCTGTGAACAGGTTCTTGCCGTCGTTGTGATAGAGCGTTGGCGTGTCGTCGGCGAAGTTGGTTTTGATCAGATCAATCCATCCGTCACGGTCATAATCGCCCGCGCCCACGCCCATCCCGGCTTGCTCCTGTCCGTCTTCGTTGACCGCCGTACCGGACAGCAAGCCGATTTCGGTGAAGGTGCCGTTGCCTTCGTTGTGAAAAAGAAGGTTCGGCGTCGAATCGCACGCGACGTAAATGTCCGGCCAGCCATCGTTGTCGTAATCTGATACGAGTGAGGTGAAGCCGTAATGGCCTTTGGCTTTGGCAATACCGCTCGCTTCGGAAACGTCGGTGAAATGGCCTTTGCCGTCGTTGTGATAGAGCGCATTCGTGCCGGGCGGCAAGCCACGCGGGCCGCACACAACAGGCAAGCCTTTCCACGAGCAATAATCATTGCTGCCGCGCGCAGGCGTTTTCGCCAAATCCAAATCAACGTAGTTGGCGACGAATAAATCCAGATAGCCGTCTTTGTCATAATCCACGAACGAACAACCCGTGTTCCAGCGCAGCGTTGTTTGCTTGAGTCCTACCTTTTCCGTCACATCGGTAAAGGTGCCGTCGCCGTTGTTGTGATAGAGCGCGTTCTGCCCCCAATACGTCACAAACAAATCGGTGAACCCGTCGTTGTCGTAATCGCCCACACAAGCACCGCTGCCCCAACCCGTGCGTGTGAGACCGGCTTGCTGCGTAACATCGGTGAACGTGCCGTCGTGATTGTTGTGATAAAGATGACTCGTCGGCTCCTGCCCTTTCGGCGGGGCGGTGAGCGTCGCGCCATTGACGATAAAAATATCCAGCCAGCCATCGTTGTCGTAATCGAATAGCGCCACACCGCTGCCGATGGTTTCGATGATGTATTGCTTGTCGCGTTCCGGGCCAGAAACATTCGGCGCAGTCAGCCCCGCCTTCGCCGCCACATCCTGAAACTGCACGTTGGGCAGCGGAACGTTGAGTTTAATTTTCGGTTGCGGGCGGTTTGAGCGATTCGGCACCGCCACGCCTTGCGCCCAAACCATTTGCCAAGCCGCCAACTGGCCGCTCAGCACAATCAACCACCAGAAATGGTTCCAACCGGATCGTTTCATGCGTCAAGATTTATTTCTTCTTTGCCACGCCTGTCAAACTGCGAATCAACTCAACTTCTTCCGGGCGATAAGGCGTGCCATCGGGACGAAAGATTTCGTGAAACCAGATGGTCGGCTCCCGATCCACATACGGCTTTTCCCACGAATCCCAGGGCAAATGGGTTTGCGTCTTGCCCATCACGAACCCCCAATTCATCGCGGCGACCTTGTATTTTTTGGCAACCGGCAACGAGCCTTCAAACGTGCTCTGTGCGCCGCGGGCCATATACTCCGTGCAGAGCAGCGGGCGATTGTAGCGTTGCAGCGTTTGAATGCGCTGCTCGAACTTCGCACCGTTTTCGTAGCTGTGAAACGAGATCACGTCCGATTCAGCCACCATGATTTTGTCTTCGGCGCTCAATTTTTCCTCGGACGACCAATCGCCCTTCCACAAACCGGCAGTCAGCGGTTGCGTCGGCTTGGCAGCCCGCGCCCAGGCAAATACTTTCGGCAACAAGGCGTCCACCAAAGCGACCTTGTTCGGCGGTTCCTGGGTGCCGTAGCTGGCGCGGTTGAGATTTTCCGGTTCGTTCCATACATCCCACGCCAGAATCCGTTTGTCTTTCGCAAATGCACTGACCACACCTTTGACATACGCTTCCAATCGCCCATATTGCGACTCATCTGTCAGCGCCTTGGCCCCGGGGCTTTGCAGCCAGCCGGAATTATGCACGCCCGGTTTCGGCGCGCGTTGTTTGCCCAGTTGCGGATGCGGATCCCACACTGAATCAAACAGCACGAGCATCGGTTTGATTTTGTGTTTGGCACAGATTTTCAGGAATTGGTCGAGCCGCTTTTGGAATCCTTTCGCGTCCTGCTGCCACAACAAATCGTGCAGGAAGACGCGCATCGTGTTCATTCCCAGGCTGGCGGCCCAGCCGAGTTCTTTATCAATCGTGGCGGAGTCAAACGTGTCCGCCTGCCACATTTCCAGTTGGTTGATGGCATTGGCTGGCGCGTAATTCGCACCGACCAGCCAGGGCTGTTGCGCATACCAGGCGTTCGCCTGTTGTTCTGTCCAGCGCGCTTGTGCCAAGACGGTTGGCGCGCTGGCCAACAGCAACAGCACGGTCAGGAAGCGGGGCGTTCGAGTTTTAAGCATGAATCGTTTCCTTCAGTAAAAATTATTGCCCGGGGCGGCCTTCCGGCACACGCACCAGACGGTAACGCGCGGCCTCAACATCAGCCTCGCGCTCTTCATCCAGCAGTTTTTGCACACGGCTTTGCAACGCAGCGGCTTCTTTGATGCGGCCTTGTTTGCGATACACGGTCATCAATTGATAGGTCGAATTGCGATCTGACGGATCAAGCTTGATGGCCGTTTCCAGTGCTCGCGCCGCATTCACCGCATCATTCTGGCGCAGGTAGATTTTGCCGAGCAGTGAGTGCGCACGCGCATTGTCAGGCCGTTGCGCAATAAGGCTGCGCAAAATTGTGTGCGCCTCTTTCAATTCGGCAGGCGACGTGTCTTTTTGCAGCAAGGCTTGTGCGAGCATCAGGCTGACCTGCGCATCGTTCGGCGTGCGCTGCAATTGTTCACGCAGATGTTTGATGGCTTCGTCCGCCGCGCCGATTTGCATCATTGCGACTGCGAGTCCAACGCGGCCAAACGAAGTGTCGGGCGCAAGTTTTTCGGCATTGCGAAAGGCAGCTTCAGCCTGCGACATACGATCCGCACGCGCGAACAATACGCCGAGCATGGTTTGAATACGCGCCGAAGCCGGATTGTTTTTCAGGCCGATTTCCAACACTTCGATGCCCAGATCAATCGCGCTGTGTTCCAGGCACAGGTTGGCGAGATCGGCATACAAACGCTCTTCGCGCGGGTAAAGGTTGATGATGCGACGCAGCACATCAAAGGCCTGCGTCAGTTGTTTCGCGCCTTCGTGCGCAGCAGCCAACAAGCTGACCGCATCGGGTTCCGGTGCGGACTTTTGCGCGAGTGGTTGCAGCGTGGCAACCGCTTCCGCAAACTTCCTTGCGTTTACCTGTGCGAGGCCGAGATTGTAACGAATGCGGTCATCATCCTTGAGTGCAAGCAGCGCCTGAAACTGCGTCTCGGCCCCGCCCCATTGCTGCAATTGAAAATGACACGCGGCGCGTTGCCAGCGAATGAGCGGATCGTGTGCGGCGTCGCCAGCGGCTTCGTAATGTTGCAGTGCCTTTGCGCAATCTTTGCTTTCAAACGCCAGCACACCGAGCATCGCCTGTGCGGTCGGTTCCGCGCGCAGTTGCAACAACGCTTCGAGCGTCCGGCGACAATTCGGATCGTGGAGTTGATATTCGAGCTGGGCCGCACCTTGCAATGCAGGCAGAAATTTGGGATTGAGCGCGAGGGCGCGGCGCAACGCAAGCAGGCTTTCTTTGTTTTGCCCAACGCCTTGCAGCGCGATTCCTTTCAGCGTCCACAGTTGAAAATCGCGCGGTTGCTTTTTCAGCCCAGCGTCGCAAACCTGCACAGCGGCAGCAAAATCGCCGCGTCGAATCAGGTCGCGCACCTGCTCAAAGCTCTGCGCCATAACCTGTGCCGCAGCCCACGAAAGCATGAGAAGTAAAACGAAAAGTCGTCGCATAGAACGCCAGTATGCCCGACCAGCAGGAAAAGGGAAAGGGGCTACTGGGTTTCGTGTGGGTTACCCCTCGGAGATCCCTGCCGGCATTAAGGACAACCCTCCCTTGTGGAAGAGGATTGCCGTCCGGAATCTGGCCCGATTTCTAAATCCGCAAGCCCT
>Ga0169931_10003379_pt1 | contig 25310 bp, 19 predicted proteins | sample Kivu_15m_20L_FD_129675 | JGI IMG/M metagenome (GOLD analysis project Ga0169931, IMG submission 129675) | Freshwater microbial communities from Lake Kivu, Western Province, Rwanda to study Microbial Dark Matter (Phase II) - Kivu_15m_20L... | ecosystem: Environmental > Aquatic > Freshwater > Lake...
GCACCGGTTCCGAAAGTGCGTTGCATGCCCAGCGCAGTGGGTGAGTGGCACACGCGTGCACAGCTATCGATGTTGTTTGTGCCAATTACCGCACGGATGAACTTCTGCATGAGGTAGTTTTCCTCGTTGGTACAGCGCGCACTGCTTATGCCAGCAATGTAATCTGGACCGTGCGTGGTTTTGATCCGAGTAAGTTCTGATGCGATGTAATCGTATGCCTCGTCCCAGGTGGCGGGAACGAGTTCTCCGTTCCGGCGAATTAGTGGCGTGCGCAGGCGATCGGGGTGGTTGTAGAAACCAAAAGCAAAGCGGCCTTTGAGGCAGGTGTGCCCCTGGTTTACCTCGGCATCGAACGGAGCCTGAATGCTTTTTACATTGCCGTTTACTGAAGCCACTTCAAGGTTACAACCCACACCACAATAGGTGCAAATCGTGCGGGTTTTTTCGGTATTGGCAACGCTTTTGCTTTCAAAAACATCGCTGATGGCGCTGGTGGGACAAGCCTGAGCGCAGGCTCCGCAACTCACGCAGTCGCTCTCAAAGAAATTTACTTCACTGCCCTTAACAATGTGGCTTTCAAAGCCACGGCCGGCCATGCTGAGCACAAACTGTCCCTGCACTTCTTCACAGGCACGCACACAACGGAAGCAGTTGATGCACTTGCTCATGTCGCTGGTCATGTAAGGATGGCTAAGGTCTTTTTCGCGGTCCAGGTGGGTTTTGCCTTCGGGATAACGCACCTTGCGCACACCCACTTTGGCGGCCACTTCCTGCAGTTCGCAGTTGTTGTTTACCTCGCAGGTAAGGCAATCCAGCGGGTGGTCGGTGAGCACCAGCTCTATGATGTTTTTACGCAGATTCTGGATGCGTTCACTGCTCGGATAGATGTAGCTTCCGGGCATCACTGGCGTATGACAGCTGGCCACACTTTTACAGTTTCCGTTTTCGGTGAGGGCTACATCAACACTGCACACCCGACAGGAACCAAAGGGTTCTAGGTTGGGTGCATCGCACAGGGTGGGAACGAGTTCTTTACCATGTATGCGGCGAACAAACTGCAGAATGGTCTCGCCATCCTTGATTTCGTGTTGTTCGCCGTCAATGAATGCAAATTTTTTATCGGTTTCAGGTCTGCGCTGATTGTTGCCGCTTCCTGAATCGGTTCCTTCACGGTTGGAAATGTTTCCGGTTGAAGTGTTTTTTAAGTCGAATGTCATAGACGTGTGTCGTTAACACTTGCAATTTAACAAAAAACCATGAATAGACAATTCACAAGGGAAGGGAAGTGTCTATACCGTTAAGCAGTTTTCATTATCTAGGAATCAAAATAAATTTTTCAGTAAAGATTCTACCCTCCTGAAAAGCTTTTAGGGTGTATGTTCCCGGCATTACATCCCTGATATATAGATTCAAAACAGCGGTTGGTTTAAATGTAAATTGTTTTACAACCCTGCCATCCATTCCTATTAGCTGGAGGGTTGTATTTTTCAAACCTTCAATTCCACTTATTGAAACCATGCCATTACTTGGGTTGGGGTGAATCAGCAATTTATTGGAAATTATAGTTTTGGCCGATGCATTAGTCACTGTAATACAATTGCCTGTGTCTTTGCAGCCGTTTTCGGTAATTTCTACGGTGTATTTCCCATTTTGCCAGCAAACAAATTTCTGTGAGGTTTCTCCTTGCACTTTGGCCTTTGCTTTATCACAATCCAGCCACTGATAGGTTACACCGGTTGCAGAGGCAATGAGGGTTCCTCCATCCTGCTGAATGGTGGTATTGGGTTTCCAGATGGTTAGGTTTATTTGAATGATACTGTCGCAGCCTTTTTTATTTTTGATGGTGTCTGTGTATGTGCCATTGGCAGTGTAACGATATTTGCCTGACGGACTTAGCATGGATTTGCAGGCCGTGGTAGTAAGCGTTCCGGTGGTGGTTAAAAAGCTGAGTTTTATTTCAATAATGCTGTCGCATCCTGATTTATTTGGAATGGTATCTGCATAAGTACCTGCCACATAAATAGTTCGTTTTCTGCTGGGTACGAGATAACTTCTGCATGCATTCACTGAAATGGAAGAGTTAGAGGCTCTGCCTATGGAAACATTGATTGTCAGGGCACTATCGCAGCCAGCTTTGTTTATAATGGTGTCTTTGTATATACCTGATTTGGTATAGGTGTATTTGCCGCTAGGGCTTTTTATCGGCTGACAAGCCTTAATGTTTAATACTGCCTGGGTGCTCAGAAGTTTGAACTGTATTTCAATGACAGAATCGCAACCAGCTTTATTTTTAATTGTATCTGCAAAATTACCGGTGTTGCCCATTACGAATTTTCCACTGGGTGAACGCAAAGGTTTACAGGCACTGCTTTTTATGGTGGCATAGGAGCTGTTTAGGATGGTGACATCTATGATTAAAATACTGTCGCAGCCCAGTCTGTCACTGAGTGTATCTGTGATAGTGCCAGAGAAGAAAGTACTGTATTTTCCGGATGGACTAACATAAAGGTTGCAGGCCGAAGCTTTGACATTTGTAGTTGTGAAGTTAAAAGTAAGGTTTACGGTAATGTTGCTGTCACAGCCCTTGCTGTTAACCAGTTTGTCGTAGTATTTTCCGGATTTTGTCCATACGAATTTCTTGGATGGACTTGTGTAACTTCTGCATGCGGTTACGTTTAATACACTTGAGGTAGATTTATTTATAGTGAGGTTGATTTTTAAAATGCTATCGCACCCCATTACATTTTTAACGGTATCGGTATAGTTGCCGGAAGCAGTCCAAGTGTATTTTTTGGAAGGACTGGTGTAGGTATTACATCTGCTGAGGGTTGAGTTGGTAGTAGTAAATCCAACGGTCAATGATGCTCCTTTCACCCAATTGGATCCTGAGCCTGTAAGCGCAAAGTTTTCCAAGGTCCCTGTGTTTGAATTCCCGGAATAGTCAGTAAGTGAAGTAACCGTGCTGTTGGAACCGGCAGCCGTCCCGTGATTAAACTTGTAATAAGCAACAAGTCCTTTTTGGGTGCTGCAGAATTCTTTTTTTAAATTATCAGAAATTTCTTTTGGAGTTCGGTATACTTCCCAAACACGTACCTCGTCGATTTGACCAAAAAATGGCCTGTTGTAAGTGTTATGGTCTCCGATGGTCATGTCCACGCCGTTTTTACTAAGTGTTCCCGAATAGCTGAGAGAATCAATCTGTTTACCATCCACAAAAATGCGCAAGTATGAACCGTCGTAGGTTCCCGCAACGTGTTGCCATTGGTTTAGGCTTAAAACCGCAGTAGCGGAAGTAAGCTCATTCCATCCACCACCGCCGTCACCCAGTGCAAAATTAAGTTTACCACCTTCTCCTGTTCGAAGCATGAATCCTGCATCATTGCTATTGTCTTCTTTGACAACAATGTTGTTTTCATACACATACGTACTAAAAAACGTTGGATATATCCAGGCTTCCACCGAAAATAGGCTGCCCGAAAACTGCAAACTGCTGCCGTTGCCACAGTTCACCCTGTCATCAACGCCATCAAAATTCAAACTGTTCTGGGATACAAGAGGTTGAATCGCAATGCATAACAGGCTAAACAAAGCTATCTTAAATCTATTCATGGGGTAAATATTGAATCAAACTTAATACATTTTAAGCTTATACTCCACACAAAATCAAAGTATCTTACAGGTAAATCCAAAACTGCGAGTATCTTTGAGCAAGATTCTTATTTTGCACTTTCACGATTTTTTATTTGAATACGAAATTCAGGATGGTTTGGATGATATGGGCTTTGAAACGCCCACGCCTATTCAGGAAATGGCCATTCCAATTATACTTGATGGAAATGATCTGATTGGCTGCGCCCAAACCGGTACCGGCAAAACTGCTGCTTTTTTGTTGCCTGTTCTGAATAAAATGGTTTGGGACCCGATTGCTTCAACAGATACGCTCATTATTGTTCCCACACGCGAGCTTGCTTTGCAGATTTATCAGGCATTGCAGGGTTTTTGTTACCATACAAAAATTACATCGCAAGTGGTATATGGCGGTACAGATGGAATCAGTTTTGAACAGGAGAAAAAAGCCCTGCTGCACGGTGCCAATATGGTAATTGGAACCCCCGGAAGATTGATTGCTCACTTAAACATGGGGAACCTGAAACTGGAAAACCTGCGCCATTTAATTTTAGATGAGGCCGACCGTATGCTGGATATGGGCTTTGTGGAGGATATTTTGAAGATCATCGGAAAGGCACCCAAGAAGCGCCAAACCTTGATGTTTTCAGCCACTATGCCCCCAAAAATCAGGCAGTTTGCTGCCAAATTATTGCATGAGCCCAAGGAAATCAGTATTGCGGTTTCCAAACCGGCAGAAAGGGTCACGCAGGGCGTGTTTCGGGTACACGATAAAGACAAGAATGCGGTGGCTGTATGGCTTTTGAAAGAGAAAAATTTGCCATCGGTAATTGTGTTTACAGGGACCAAAGCCAAGGCCCGTCAGCTGGAGCGCGATTTGCAAAAAGCTAAGGTGGATGCAAAAAGCATTTCATCGGATTTGGAGCAAAAAGAAAGGGAAGAGGTGCTGAGGGCATTCCGCAGCCGAAGATTGCCGGTACTTGTGGCTACTGATGTACTTTCCCGTGGTATTGATATTGAAGATATTGGCATGGTCATCAATTATGATGTGCCGGGAGATGCTGAAGATTATATTCACCGAATAGGCAGAACAGCCCGCGCAGAGAGTAAGGGTGAAGCCTACACATTTGTAAGCCCGGAAGAAAACGGAAAATTCAAACGCATAGAACAGTTGATGGAAATGCGGGTGAATGTGATGCCCAATCCTCCGGGTGTTTCTCAGGCACTGCCATTCGCTAGATCAGCGGAAAATGGTAAGCCCAAGAAGAAGTTTTTTCACCGAAAAGGCGGAAAACGATAGTTAAAAACGCTCTTAAATAATTGAATTATAGCAAATAACAAAAATACTCAATGAATTGAGTAAAAATACTCAATGGTTTGAAATATAGCTCTAAGACAGGTAAGGCCTCAGTTCATCATCAAAATACTGCAATGCATTTTTTACTGGCAAAGGCAAACCACCGCCCAGTGCGCACAAACTGCCGGTTTCCAGCGTGTCGAGCAGGTCGTTGAGAAGAGTTCTTTCAATTTTATAATTTTCATTCAGCGCTTTTTGGAACATTTCCTTGCCACGGGTGCTGCCAAGGCGGCATGGGAAACACTTGCCGCAACTTTCATGCGCGGTAAATTCAAAAAGATGCTCGATGTATTTGGCCAGCGGGAAATTCTCGGGTATGCAAACCACTGATGCATGTCCCAGCAAGAAACCGCCCTGGTTGAAGCTTTCAAAATCCAGGGTGAGTTCATTAATTTTGTTTACAGGAACTAATCCACCCAAAGGACCACCAATGTGCATGGCTTTCACCGGCACCCGAAATCCCTGACCAAGTTCATCAATTACCACCCTCAGCGGGGTGCCCATATCGGCTTCGTAGAGGCCGGGACGATTAAAGTGCCCGTCCAGTGAAATAAGCTTGGTGCCCGTGCTTTTGCCTCTGCCGATGGCCGCAAACGACTTGCCACCGTTTTGTAAAATCCACGGCAAACAAGCCAGGGTCTCTACGTTGTTCACCACAGTGGGCTTATTGAAAAGACCATGCTGCGTGGGGTAGGGCGGACGTACCCTCACTTCAGGCCGCTGTCCTTCAATAGAGCTGAGTAGCGCGGTTTCTTCACCGCATATGTAGGCGCCCTGTGCTTTTATCACCTTAAAATCAAAATCGAAGCCGGTTCCCATGATGTTTTTTCCGATAAATCCGGCATGATGGAGCTTCTGAATTTCGGTTTCGCATATTTCAACGGCCTCAGGATATTCGCCGCGTATGTAGAGTACACCCCAGGAAGCGCCCATGATGTAGCCGGCAATCATCATGCCCATGAGCACGCTATGCGGACGTTCTTCCAGCAGATACCGGTCGCTGAATGCTCCGGGGTCACCTTCATCGGCGTTGCAAACGATGAACTTGGTATCGCCGGGTGTGTTTTTGCAGCTTTCGAGCTTAAATGCCATGGGGAAACCTGCACCACCTCGACCTCTCACGTTGCTTTCCCTGATTTCATGGAGCAATGCGTCTTTATCCGTTTTCAGGGCCGATTTCCATATTTGGTAGTAGTTGTCAATATCGCCGTAAGGCAACGTCAGCATGGGAGTACCCGTTGCGCCTACATAGTACTTTTCTTTAATAGAGTAGGTTCCGGCTATGATTTCATCCAAATCATTTATGTCGTTTCCTGAATAATTGCGGTTTTTATAGTGGAAGGCATTGTTTTCGTGGCAACGTCCCAGACATACCATTTCGCCGGTTTTTTCCGCACCAAATTTGCTGCAAATAGAAGCGTGAAGCGTATCCTGTGTTCCGGCGGTCAGGCAGGCACTACCGTTACAAACGTAAATTTCCTTACCCTTGTTTTCTTCGCGGGTGAAGTCATAAAAGCTGGCAGCCCCGTAAATATTGGCTTTACCAATCAGAAATTCATCGGCCAGTTTTTCCAGACGCTCCGTGCGATCCGTATCAGATTCTTTGGTAATACGCCCAATTTGCTCGAAGAGATTTTCCTCCAAACCTTTGCGTCCTGAAAGTTCGCTAATGTTTTTACCCATCGGTCTCAAAAATAACTCAATTAAATCAAGAATTATTAATTGTACATGATTTTAAGTTCAATCTTACATTTAGAAACAATAAAAAAGCCCCTTCCTGTTAAGTAAGGGGCTTTTTGCAGAATATCCTTTGGATTATTTTAAGTCCAGCGTTTCACTGCCAATCTTGAATCCGTCACAATAAAGTTCAATGATGTATTTGCCTTTCTTTAAATCCCTTGCCGGGCGCCATTTGGTGGCAGGAACGGCTTTGCTTTCCTGATCATAGGCCACAGTAAACTTGTAGGTATATTTACTTTCGTTATTTTCATATTCAAAAGTACCACCTTCATTCCCGGGGTTGGCCAACGTAACACCCTCAGGTCCGGTTACTTTTACATAGATAGTTTTATCACCTGGCTCAGCTACTTTGTTTTCAGCGAGGCTGAAAGAGGTTCTAAAAGCTTCCACATCTTTGGCTTTATTGGTGGTAGCCTCTTTGCCGGTAATCCAGCGTTTTTTCAGTGCTTCAATCTTGATACTGCCGGCTTGAAGACGCTGAGCTATGTTTTTGTATTTTTTCTTTTCTGCACTAAGTTGCTTGTTTTCAGATTCGGCAGATTCTTTTTCTTTCTGCAGTTGCATATTTACTTCTTTTAATTCAACATTCTCCTTTTGCAATTGCTCTAGCTGGGCGGTGAGCTCCTGCATTTTTGCCTTTAGCTCAGCGATTTCTGCATCACTGGCGTTTTTATTGTTACGAAGTTTGGCTACCAAAACAGCAATCTCATTTTTCTTTTTGACCAGGTCACTGTTCAGTTCTTTGTTATTATCAATAAGTGCAGCACTGTCCCTTCTGAATTTTTCCAGCAAGAATTCAGCCTCTTCAAGTGCTACTGTCTTCTCTTTGAGGTTGTTGTTGGTGGATTCCAGTTTCTTTTCCACTTTTTCTTTTTCGTTTCCACCTTTCTGCCACATGTAAAAAAGTCCGGCATTAAGCGCTATCAAGATTCCAATGATGGTGTACAACAGGGCTTTGCTGTTACGGTTTTTCTGATCGGCTTGGTTTGTGGGCGTGGTTTCCATATTTTGAGTTTTTAACGTATTGTGCAAATGTAAAATTACAAAATATCTTTTAAATATAAAATATTTGCAACTGTCCAATCCAATGGAAATAATCAAAGAACCAATTCCCGGTTTGTTGTTGCTTAAACCCAAAGTTTTTGCCGATCACCGTGGGCATTTTTATGAAAGCTATCGCACCGACTTCTTTAGTCAAAAAGGCCTGGATATTGATTTCGTGCAGGATAATCAGAGCCTTTCAAACAAGGGAATCTTGCGTGGTTTGCACTTTCAGGCACCGCCACATGCTCAGGATAAGCTTGTGCGTGTAGTAGCAGGGGCTGTATTGGACGTGGTAGTTGATATCAGAAAAGACTCCCCGACCTACGGAAAATCTTTTTCCGCAGAGCTTACGGCCGAAAATTTTCTGATGATGTTTATCCCCAAAGGATTTGCGCATGGTTTTGCAACCCTCAGCGATAATACCATTTTTCAATATAAATGCAGCGATTACTACGCACCATCTGCAGAAGGCGGAATTCTGTGGAACAGCCCCTCTTTAAATATAAATTGGGGAATTGACCAGCCGGTGCTCTCTGAAAAAGACACCAAACATCCCGACTTTAAAGATTTTGTATCACCCTTTTGAAGGGTTTTTTACAACCAGGTCAGCCCAGATACCGTCTGAGGCTTCATTTACAAAACCGTCTTTTGCGAGAATATGCAATGAAATGGTGTTTTCTATGTGTACCTGAGCAAGGATGTCATTAAGTTGGAGTGTTTCAAATCCCCATGTTACGCAGGTTTTTACAGCCGCTGAGGCAATGCCTTTTCCCCTGAATTCAGGATGCATGCGGTAACTGAGATCGATTCGATTGTCCAAGTCTTTTCTAACACTTAATCCGCAAAGGCCTGCCAGTTTATTGCTTTCCTTATGTTCAATAACCCACAAACCAAATCCATGTCTGTCATAATGCGGATAATAATCCAGCCAGGATACAATAACATCAAGGGTTTGTTGCTGAAACAGGCTTGTGTAAAGTCTGGTTATCCTATCGGTGTTAATTTCGTAAATAGCCTGTGCGTCGCTGATGTTCATCAAACGAAAACAACATCCGGTTTGCATTTTCAACGCAGGAATTTGCATGGCGAATGCAATGTTAAGGATTGCTGCTTAAGTTTGCAATATGCAGGAAATAACCCTTTCTCAGGCCCAACATCGAGTAGATACCTGGATTAAAACCGTGGGTGTGCGTTACTTTTCGGAATTGACCAACATGGCCATATTGACTGAAGAAGTGGGCGAACTCGCCCGTATCATAGCCCGCACATACGGAGATCAGAGCTTTAAAAAAACAGATTTGGAAAAAGGGCTGGCCGATGAAATGGCCGATGTGTTGTGGGTACTTATTTGCCTTGCCAACCAGACTGGTGTAAACCTGACTGAAGCATTTGAGAAAAACCTGCAGAAAAAAAACCTTCGGGATGCCGACAGGCATAAAAACAACCCCAAACTGAACGGGTAGTAAAACCAAACGACGGAAACTGTTTGTTTAACGACAAGCAGGCAAACATTCCACACGGCTAATCGTTACCTTTGTATTCATTTTGGAAAACAACGATCTCAGCGCACGCAAAACCGACCACATTCAGTTGGCATTTGAAGCACAGGCACAAGGCCTGGATGAGCGCTTCTATTATGAGCCCATGATGCATGCACATCCTGAAAAGGGCGTTATTCCTCCATTGCAGCTGTCCGGTAAAATACTCAAAGCGCCACTCTGGATAAGCAGCATGACCGGAGGAGCTCAAATGGCCGGAAATATCAACCGAAATCTTGCGTTGGCTTGTAAAAACTTCGGCCTTGGAATGGGGTTGGGCAGCTGTCGTTCTTTGCTGGAAAGCAATGATTATTTTCATGATTTTGCCGTTCGCAAATACATGGGTGATCAACCGTTGTATGCCAATCTGGGTATAGCGCAGGTGGAAGAAATGCTTGCGCAGAACAAGTTTGATAAAATTCGGGATTTGGTGCACAAACTGGAAGCCGACGGTCTCATCATTCACGTAAATCCCCTGCAGGAGTGGCTTCAGCCTGAAGGTGACCACATTGCCAAACCGCCTATAGATACCATTAAGAGAATGCTTGATTTGGCAGATTTCCCAATAATGGTGAAAGAAGTAGGGCAGGGATTTGGTCCCAAAAGCCTGCAGGCACTGGCTGAACTTCCGCTGGAAGCCATTGAATTCGGTGCATCTGGCGGAACCAATTTTAGTTTGCTCGAAAACCTGCGCAGGGATGAATTCTTCCGGGAACAGTTTGCACCGGTAGCGCAGCTGGGGCATAACGCTTACGAAATGCTTGAATGGGCCAGGGAATTATGCCAAAGCCCGCAAAACAAAGTGCACACCCGCGCTTTTATTGTTTCAGGTGGTATAAAAAACTTTCTTGATGGATATTATTTTGTCCAGTCATTGCCATGGAAAACCATGTATGCGCAGGCTTCTGCGTTTCTTAAACACGCCATGCGCAGCGAAGATGAACTGATGGAATTTACCGAAAATCAGATTCGCGGATTGGAACTCGCTTATACTTTTCTTACTGTTAAAAAATGAAAAATATTCAGCCTGTCAAAGGATTCAGCAAACTTAGCAAAGCCGCCAAACTGGAATGGCTAATCAGTCAGTACAGTCAAAGACCCGAGCTGTCTCAAACGATGCTCAGCGGCTATTGGCATACTGATGCGGAAGTGCAGAAACTGCACGATGAGTTTATTGAAAATACCATCAGCAATTATTACTTGCCGTTTGGTGTTGCTCCCAATTTTCTGATCAATGGGAAAATGTATGCATTGCCTATGGCAATTGAAGAGAGCAGCGTGGTTGCCGCAGCAGCCAAAGCCGCCAATTTCTGGATTGACCGCGGTGGATTTCATACCCGTATTATCAGCACCCGAAAAATTGGCCATGTGCACTTTATTTGGGAAGGTACAAATTCTCAGCAGCTGACCGATTTTTTCAACAGCACAAAAAGCAAGTTTTTCGACAATGCTGAACCGCTTACTCGCAACATGGTCATCAGAGGAGGCGGTATCAGCGATATCCAACTGCACGATAAAACTGCGCTGGAGCCCGGCTACTATCAGCTGGAAGCAACCTTCGAAACCTGCGATAGCATGGGAGCGAATTTCATTAACTCAAGCCTGGAGAATTTTGCCAAAACCCTGCAAACTGAAATATCCGAGGCCGGTAATTTAGAACCGCAGGACAGGCAGGTGCAGATTGTAATGAGTATTCTCAGCAACTACACACCTGAATGTATCGTTAGGACTGAGGTCTCTTGCCCGATTGAGGAAATTAACGAAGGCAGTGGCATTGGTAACCGTGAGTTTGCCGATAAATTCTGTCGTGCCATACGTATTGCAGAGATTGAACCTTATCGCGCAGTGACGCACAACAAAGGCATCATGAATGGGATAGATGCCGTAGTGCTGGCCACCGGCAATGATTTCAGAGCGGTAGAGGCTTGTGCACATGCTTATGCCGCCAGAACCGGCAGTTATCGAAGCCTGACGCATGCTGAAATTAAAGACGACCGTTTTGTGTTTTCTTTGGAAATACCGCTTTCACTGGGCACGGTGGGGGGAATTACCAATCTTCATCCCATGGTGAAGTTTGCACATGAGATACTGGGCAACCCAGGTGCAGCTGACCTTATGCAAATTGTAGCTACTGCCGGTCTGGCGCAGAATTTCAGTGCTGTTCGCAGCCTGATTACCAGTGGTATTCAGAAGGGACATATGAAAATGCACCTGCTCAATATTCTCAATCAGCTGGAAGCCACCGAGGAAGAAAAAGCGCAGATTGTGGAATATTTCAAAGACCACGTGGTGAGTTATTCTGAAGCCGTTAGGGTGTTTTGCAGTATTCGCGGGGTAGCCGCCCAATCCAGATAATCGTTGAAATCCTATTTTTCTCACGGAAAAGTAATGCTGGCTGGCGAATATGCCGTTATGTGCGGTGTTGAAACTTTGGCTTTACCCGTGAAAGTAGGGCAGTGGCAGCATGTATGGGAAATGCCTGCAAAGGGCGTTTCTAAAATGGTTTGGCAAAGCAAAGACGCTGATGGCAGCGTGTGGTTTGAATGCCGCGTGGATACAGATATCATGCACGTTTCAGAGACTACCGATAAAGAAATAGCAGATTCGCTGTTGCAGTTATTAATGTATGTAAAAGAACAGAAACCGGATCTGTTTACGCATAAAAACATACGCATAGAATCTGAATGTGAATTCAATCGCAGTTTTGGGCTGGGAAGCAGCAGCACACTGGTTTGCAATCTGGCCAAATGGAGTGGCGTGGATGCACATGTCTTGCAGGATAAAGTTTTTGGCGGAAGCGGCTACGATGTAGCGGTAGGCGACCAGGGTCGTCCTTTGGTTTACTGGCTTGAAAATGGGCAGCCTAATTGGTCTTCCTGGCAATTGCCGTCAGATTTTACACGAGAATGGTACCTGGCGTTCCCGGGTCAAAAACAAAACAGCAGAGAGTCGCTTTCAGGCGTAAAAACACAACTTGATAAAATAAGCTCGGATGTTGCACTGCTGCAGCAAATGAACGCATGTATTCAGGCGATAAAAGCGCCCCGTAGCCTGCCAATGCTGGAGGCTATGCTGGAAATGTGGCAGGCACTGCTTTCACAGCGTCTGGACCTGCCAAGGCCCTATGAAATATTGGGTTTGTCGCCTGTTAAAGGCGGACTTTGCAAATACCTTGGTGCCTGGGGCGGTGATGTGTTGCTCATAAACCTTACTTTTTTACAGGCCAACGAAACGGCATTTGAGAACATGGAATTGATTCCATGGAACGAATTTGTGATATCAATATAGTGAAAAAAATCGAGAAAAACAAGTGAAATCGACCTTTCGTTGTTCATCCAACATAGCCCTGGTAAAATACTGGGGCAAAAAGACCGAAGGCATTCAGCTACCGGCCAATCCCAGCATCAGTTTTACGCTAAAAGATCTGTACACTGAAACTACTGTTTCTGTTTTGGGATCCAATACCACAGGCCATCCAGAATTTGAATTTTTGTTTGAAGGCCTTCCTAAGCCATCTTTTATCCCCAAACTGACTGATTTTTTTAGCCGCATCTTCCATGATTACAGCATTCTGAAGGCGTTTCGTCTGCAAATCAATACGTCTAACAATTTTCCTCATGGAACCGGGATTGCCAGTAGTGCCTCAGGATTCGGAGCGCTGGCTTGTTGCCTCGCTGAGTTGGAAGAGATGCATACAGGCAAACCTGTAAGTGTTGAACAAATCAGCAAAACCGCCCGATTAGGCAGCGGCAGTGCCTGCCGTAGCATGTATGAAGCACCTGCCATTTGGGGTTCACACCCTTTGGTTCAGGGCAGCAGCGACGAATTTGCCATTCCTTTTCAGGGCAATATACATGCGGCTTTTGCCAATATGATGGATGCGGTGCTGATTGTGGATGCAGGTGAAAAATCGGTGAGTAGCACGGTAGGACATGGATTGCTGAAAGGAAATCCTTATGCCCCGGCCAGATATGGAGAAGCTACTTTGCACCTTGCCGAGTTATGCACATCTCTTGAAACTGGGAACATGACGGATTTCATCCGCATTGTAGAGCAGGAAGCACTGCAGTTGCATGCCATGATGATGCTGAGTAACCCCTATTTTATTCTCATGCGGCCGGCAACATTGTCTGTAATCGAAGCTGTGTGGGCTTTCCGTAAGGAAAGAGATGTTCCTGTTATGTTTACCCTGGATGCCGGCGCCAACGTGCATCTTTTATTTCCCGAGGCTCATTATCAACAGGTTAAAAACTTTATAGATGACCGGTTGTTATCATTTTGTCAGAACAAGCAGTACTTTTGCAGTGCAATTGGTTCGGCACCCATACGAATTCAATAATTAAAATGCTGAAAGAAACCCTGTATTACTCAAAGATTCTCTTATTCGGAGAGTATGGCATCATTGAAAATGCCATGGGTTTAAGCATCCCGTATCATTTCTACAAGGGTAAACTGCTTATGGCCGGAGCGGACATGACGGATACACAAAAAGACAGCAACCTCGGTCTTCACAATTACTTGGAATATCTATCCAATCCGGAAAATAATCTGAGTGCTACACTCAATCTGGATAAACTTAGCAGTGATATTGCCTGCGGATTGTATTTTGACAGCAGCATTCCTCAGGGATTTGGTGTTGGAAGTAGTGGTGCGTTGGTGGCAGCTATTTATGATACTTACACAATTTATGATACTTACACAATTAATCCAATCAATGCAGAGGCAGTTTCTGAGAATGATGAATTGTTGCGCCTGAAGCAGATTTTATCCAACATGGAAAGCTATTTCCACGGAAAAAGCTCTGGCTTGGATCCCCTGATTTGCTACCTGAATTTACCTATCCTTGTGAAAGGTAAATCGGAACTGGGTGCGGTAGCCATTCCCGATGAAAATGCTAAGGGCAGAGGCGCGATTTTCCTAATGGATAGCGGCACACCCGGTAAAACACAGGGTATGGTTTCTTTGTTTCTACAAAAACTGAAAGACGATGGTTTCAGAAACCTGGTAAGAACCCGCCTGAAAAAATACAACGACGAATGTGTTAAAGCCTTCCTGAAAGGTGATACACGTCCGCTGTTTGACAACCTAAAAGAACTGTCTTCCCTTTTCCTTGAAAATTTCAGACCTATGATTCCCGACAGGTTTGAATCGCTTTGGAGAAAAGGTATTGAAACCAATGCCTATTACCTGAAACTATGTGGAAGCGGTGGCGGAGGTTTTGTACTCGGTTTTACAGAAGACCTTGAAAAAGCACAAAGTTTGCTAAAAGGGCATAAATTGCAGGTCATTCACCAATTTTGAACAGTATGACCGGCCTAAGCCGGAAAAAATGGATTAAGCTAACACTACTGCTGGGCGCAGTGCGTTGGTATAATGTTTTGTTGCTAACAGTGGCACAATACATTATGGCATTTTTTATCTTTGGTGAAAACCGCGATTTTGAGCGGGTTTTATGGGATAGAAAATTGCATCTGATTGTTCTGGCTAATGCCTTTACAGCGGCGGGCGCATTTCTTATCAATGTGTTTTACGATGCCGACAAGGATCTGGTGAATCGATCTAAGTTTGCAACGTTATACCGGCTTATTGGCCAGGAATATTTGTTGAATGCCTATGTGGCCTTCAATGTTATCGCGGTATTGCTGGCACTGATGGCTTCCTTGAAAGTTTTTTTGTTTATGGCTTCATTTGTTTTTACGGCATGGTTCTACAGCCATAAATTGCAGAAAATACCTTTGATACGTGAAGTTTCAGCATCCTTCCTTGCAATTGCAACGCTGCTGTCGGTTTGGTTGCACTTTGGAGAAATGCACATTGGATTGCTGCTGTATCTCGGTAGTTTATTCATGCTGGCGTTTACCCGTGAGGTTATCAAAGATTTACAAGGCAATAAAGGGAACATTATTTTTGGATACACCACCATGGTGGTGGTTACCGGAGCCGGTTTTGCCAAGAAATGGCTGCTCGCAGTAAACGTGTTGTCACTTACGCTATGGTTTCTGGGCAATGCCAATTTTAACCACAGCATGGGATTTTTTAGCATTGTCAGCCTGATTTCTACAGGCCTTTCTTTTTTGGTGAGCGCCATGGTGGGTAGTACTTCCGGCAGCCAGGTATTGCCTTCGGCCGATGCCATGCTGAAGGCGGGTATTGTAATTCACCTGCTCTCGCCTGTGGTGGTTTTGTGGATGTAATTGTTTTTTAAACAGCCTTGCTGCGGTTTATCTTCGCACTGTGTCGGAACGGATTACCCTTTTTGCAGAAGTATTGTTGCCTTTGCCGGTGCCAAAGGCATATATCTACAGGGTTCCGCATGAATGGAATGAACTGCTGCAGGCAGGACAGCGCGTGGTGGTGCAGTTTGGCGCCCGTAAGGTTTATTCCGGTATAATTCTGAGTTTTACGGAAGAACCACCGGCCCTGTATAATGCCAGCTATCTGCTTGAAATTATGGAGGAAGAGCCGATTTTGCTGCCATTGCAGTTGCAATTCTGGCAGTGGGTTGCATCCTACTATATGTGCCATCCGGGCGAGGTTATGGCGGCTGCATTACCTGCAGGTTTTCGTCTGCAAAGCGAGAGTTTACTGGTGTTGCATCCCGAGTTTGATTCTGAACATATTCCTGAGTTGGATGAGAAGGAAACCCAGATACTCAATGCACTATTGAAGAAAAAAGAACTCAAAACCGATGCGGTGGCTGAAATGCTCGGTCAAAAAAGCGGGATGAAGCAAATCAAAAGCCTGTATTTAAAAGGAATTGCGGTGCTTAAAGAGGAAATTGCAGAGCGCTACAAGCCCAAATGGGAAGATATTATTTCTCTGCCTCCACAATGGAGCGATGCAACATTTGCCTCAGAAACCCTCAATCAGCTTGAAAAGCGCGCACCCAAACAGGCTGATGCCATTATGGCTGTGCTGGGTTTGGGTAAAGGTTCTTTCCCCAAAAAGGAACTTACCGAAAAGCACGGCATTGATAATGCTCATATCAGAACCCTGGTACAAAAGGGTCTGTTGACAATGGAAAGGAGGCAGGTAGACAGGCTGAAACGCCTTGTCACGGAACCCGATGAACTGGAACTTACCGATGAACAGAAACAGGCTAATATTCTTGTCAATACTGCGTTTGAGGCCGGGAAGAATGTGCTTTTGTATGGTGTAACCGGTAGCGGTAAAACGTATATTTATATTCAGCAGATAAAAAAGGCGCTGGCAGCTGGCAAACAGGCACTATTGCTTATTCCTGAGGTGGCGCTGACCGAACAGCTTGTGTCGCGGCTGGAACATTACTTTGGCAATGAAATGGGCGTGTGGCACAATTATTACAGTGGTCACGAGCGCACCGAGTTGTACGAAAAAGTACTGAAAGGTGAAGTGCGTTTTATTGTGGGTACCCGTTCAGCTTTGTTTGCTCCGTTCTCAGATTTAGGTGTGGTAGTTATCGATGAAGAGCATGAAAATAGTTTCAAGCAATTTGATAAAAGACCACACTATCACGGGCGCGATGCCGCCATACAACTGGCGTACATGCACGGTTGCAGGGTTCTTGCAGGCAGCGCAACACCCTCTTATGAATTGTGGAATCTTTGTCTGGAAGGCAGATGGGAAAAGGTTTCCCTAAGCAAAAGATATATCCAAACGCCGGTACCTCAGATATTGCTGGTGAATACAGCTGAAGGAGGCAAAAAAAATAAACCCAAAGGGCCATTTCAAAGCCACATGATTGAAGCAATCAGGGAGTGTCTTGATGCTAAAAGTCAGGTGATTGTTTACCAAAACAGAAAGGGATTTGTGCCTTTTATTCATTGCGATATGTGTGGTTATACGCCACACTGCGTGAATTGTGATATAACACTCACCTATTACAAAAGTACCGGTCAGCAGCGCTGCGGTTACTGTGCCCACACGCAGCCTCCTATGCAGCTTTGCCCTGCTTGCGGCAGCACGGCAGTATCCATGAAAGGATTTGGAACCGAAAGAATTGCTGAGGAATTATCTTTGGTTTTTCCGGCTGCAAAAATTGCCCGACTGGACCAGGAAAGCATGCGCAAACGCAGTGACTTTCAGCGGGTGTTAAACGGATTTGCCAACGGAGAAATTGACATTCTGGTGGGCACACAACTGCTTAGCAAGGGCCTCGACTTTCAGCATGTAGGCCTGGTGGCCGTCCCGGATGCGGATATTTTACTGAATATTCCTGATTTTAGAACCCATGAACGTGCCTTTCAGCAATTATTTCAGGTAGCAGGCAGGGCAGGCAGAGGCAGTAAACAGGGGCAGGTGATGATACAGTCGCGGCAAACGGCACATCCTGTGCTGCAAGCCGTTTTGGGTGATGATTATCTGGGGCTGGCCGGGCAGGAGATTCAGGTGCGCAAGCAATTCCTTTATCCACCTTTTTCACGCATTATAAAAATTACCGTTAAACACAAGGATGCACGCAAATCGGAGGAGTCATCGCGGTATTATTCCCAAATGCTGCGTTCTGTACTCAAGGAACGCTTAATGGGGCCTCAGGCACCATTAATAGGCCGTGTGCGCAATTATTACCTGCAACAACTCATGGTGAAAATGGACAAGAAAAAAGATGATCCTGCCAAGGTGAAAGAATTGCTGTGGAATGCCTCCCTGAAACTGATTACCATGGCTGATTTCAAAGGGGTATGGATAGATTTTGATGTCGATCCGGCCTGAGCTTGAAAATTAGTAAAGAATGAAGATTTTGTTGTTATTTTGAACACAGATGGAAACACTGGAAAAAACCGAGACAATTACCTCTCAAGACTTTCTTCCTTTAAACGGAACCGACCATATTGAATTTTACGTTGGCAACGCCAAACAAAGTGCTTATTACTATCAAACAGCCTGGGGATATAAACTCGTGGCTTATGCCGGCCCCGAAACAGGTGTGAGAGACCGCGCCAGCTATGTGCTTCAGCAAAATAAAGTTCGCCTGGTGCTTACCACATCCCTGCAACCGGATTCTGAAATTACGCGTCATCAATCCAAACACGGCGATGGGGTTAGGTTTCTGAGTATTTGGGTTGATGATGCCACCAAAAGTTTTGAGGAAACCATAAAGCGTGGTGCAAAACCCTACATGGAGCCCACCAGGTTTGAAGATGAACATGGCTGGGTAGTAATCAGTGCTATTCATACTTATGGCGATACTATTCACAAATTTGTGGAGCGCAATAATTATTCAGGTGCGTTTTTACCCGGATTTAAACCCGTGCCCAATGCCATCGATGTTGTACCGGTAGGTCTTAAATATGTAGATCACTGCGTTGGAAACGTAGAACTGGGTGCCATGAACCAATGGGTGAAATACTATGAAGACGTGATGGGCTTTAAACTGCTGATTACTTTTGATGATGAAGATATCAGCACCGAATACAGCGCGCTGATGAGCAAGGTGGTAAGCAATGGCAACGGATATATCAAGTTCCCAATCAATGAGCCGGCCGAAGGCCGTAAGAAGTCACAAATTGAAGAATACCTTGATTTTTACCATGGAGCCGGTGTGCAGCATATTGCCATTGAAACCGACGATATCATTGCCACAGTAGGCGAACTAAGACGCAGGGGTATTGAGTTTTTGTATGTGCCTGAAACCTATTACGACGATATTCCCCAGCGTGTTGGGCAGATTGATGAAGACCTGGATGCCCTAAAAAAGCTGAATATTCTGATAGACAGGGATGAAGATGGTTATCTGTTGCAGATATTTACCAAGCCGGTAGAAGACAGGCCCACCCTGTTTTATGAAATTATTCAGCGCCGGGGTGCCAAAAGCTTTGGTAAGGGTAATTTCAAGGCTTTGTTTGAAAGCATTGAGCGCGAACAGGAACTAAGGGGCAATCTCTAAATAAACTCAACGGTCACATCCTGGATGATATCAGGGTGAAGGCTTCGGGCTACCGGACAGGTTTTAACGATGCGCAACAAACCTTCTTTGGCATGCTCACCTGATTTTTCAAGTAAGTGAATTTGAATGTGTATTTCGATACGCGCAATTCTGCGCGGATCATTTTCAATGTGTTTTACCGTATGTGCTTTGGTACCTTCAATTCGATAACTATGGTTTTTGGCGTAAATGCCCATGGTGGTAATGATGCAATTAGTTAGGCTCAGCGCGCATAAATCTGTGGGAGAGAAGGCCTCGCCCTTACCCTGATTATCGGTGGGGGCATCGGTAATAATGCTGTTGCCGCTTTGTAAGTGCACGTTTTGGGTACGCAAATCACCCAGGTAAATGGTTTCGAATCCGCTCATGGGTGCGAATTACGCAAAAAACCATTAACGCAGCAAGGTGATGTTGCCCTGGTATATCCTGCGGATTTTGTCGGTGCCCAGCAGCTCAATGCGGCAGGCGTAAACGCCCGATGGAGCAGGCTCATCCATGTAATTGCCATCCCAGCCCGATTTTATGTCGGTGGATTTGTATACAATCTGCCCCCAGCGATTGATAATCAGCATTGAAAACTGTGTAAAACCCTCCAGGTAAGGCTGAAAGACATCATTGGGAGCTGCATCGTTTGGCGTGAATGCAGTAGGAACAAAAAATATGGGCGGGCAGCTGTCTATCAGCGAAACAGCATCGGTTTTCCGGCAACCATCAGCACTGGTAACTGTGACACTGTAATCGTCGGCAATGTTGGCCACAATGGTTTGGGTTGTTTCATTTCCCGGACTCCACAAGTAGGTGTAACCGGCGCCAAAACCCGCATCCAGCAATACATTCGCATTGCGGCATACAAAACGGTCTTTACCCAAATCTACCTGCGGCTGTGTGCCTTGCCGCACGGTGATGGTTTTGCTGATACTGCCACATTTTGAGTATATTTTGACCGAATATATTCCCGGTTTGTTTATGGAAAGGGTGCGGTTATTCGTGTCTATGCCTGATAAATTCACATCAGGGCTTGTCCAGTGGTATTGCATCCCCCTAAAATTGTTTCCAGCATTGAGGTTCATTGTGATGCCGCTGCCACAGAACACCGTATCGCGAATGGGGATGGGCTCAAACACGCTTTCTATTACCAAAACCCAGATGGTTTGGGTTTGTTTGCTGGAATCAGAAAAGGTGCTTTCACATGTAGTAAGGAACAATCCTGTATCCGGATAGCTAATGGTAGGTTCCCTAAGCGCTGAACGATTGGGTGCACCGCCCTGAAATGTCCATTTCCAACTCACGGAAGGCAGACTGTTACCGGTATTAAATTCTTTATAATTAATGCCTGAACCTTTGCAGATAATCAGTGAGGGTGTTTGCCCCTGCAGCAGAGAGAATAGCCCGGTTAAAAGCCCCCAAATGATTAGTTTGCGCATATTTTACATTACAAAGTTAGTGAAAAACACAAATCAATCGTGTTGAAGCGGTCTTTGCTTGATGATGCCGCCTTTGGTTTCTTTTACACTGTGCATTACCACAAATGCATCTGAATCTAACAGTTCAATTTCCCTTTTTAATTTGTTGATTTCCAAGCGGGTTATTACCGTGTAGATGATGTCAATTTCCTCTTTAACACCTCGTTTACCATATCCTTTTTTACCACTATACACCGTTACACCGCGCCCCAGGTTTTCACTAATCATTTTTTGAATGGCCTCGCAGTGCGTTGATACAATGGTAACCCCCACATATTCTTCAAGACCTTCAACCACAAAATCGAGTGTTTTGGATGCCGACAGGTACGTAATCATGGAATACATGGCAATATCCAGTCCTAGCAGCCATGCTGCACAAGAGAAGATAATAATGTTGATTACCAGAACAATATCGCCAATTGTGGCCCCGATTTTTCTGCCCAGATAGATAGCCAGTACCTCCGTTCCGTCAATTACGCTTCCTCCGCGTATTGCCAGGCCAATGCCCATTCCAAGGAAAAAGCCCCCGAATACGGCTGTCAGTAATTTATCATTGGTGACCGCAGGGAACTTTACCAGTGCCAGTACCAGTGCCAGGCCCATTATGGCGAGTATGGTTTTTTGCGCAAAGGTTTTTCCCATGGTTTTCCATCCCATGGCAATAAAGGGCGCATTTACAACAATAATCAGAATATACAAAGGAATGCCGGTGATGGCGGAGCTGAGCAGCGATATGCCCGTTGCGCCTCCATCTGTAAATTCATTGGGCAGCAAAAAGCCTTTGAAACCAAAAGCAGCCGAGAATATGCCTGCAATAATAAATGCTGCATCCGTTGCGAATTGCTTTGCGTTAAAAGTGCTGTTCATGGTAAACCGGATTTTGCTCAAATATCGGTATTTTTTTTCTTTTCTGCTGTGGTGTTCAGGCCGGCAGCAGCCCGCTTTACGGCATTGTCTCCATACCGGTTTCGGATGCGGTCCATCGCCTGATAAAGGTTAATCATTTCTTCGGTATGCTCAAAGAGGTTGATTTGCAATGAGCCCGTAACCAGTTCACTGAATCTTACACCAATAAGTCTTACCAACATGCGTTTTTCATATAGCTTTTCAAATAACTCACAACTGTGTGCAATAAGGGTGTGGTCTGCACTGGTGTAGGGAATGCGCAGCTGCCGCGTGTAGGTGTTGAAATCGCTGTAGCGGATTTTTACGGTAATGCAACCGGTAACTTTTTGTTGTTTGCGCAGTTGGTAGGCGAGGTTCTCGGCCATGCTCACAATCAAATTTTTGAGCATCTGAACGTCAATGGTATCCTGCTCGAAAGTTTGTTCTGTGCTGATGCTTTTCTGCTCGCGGTATGGTTCTACAGGGTTGTGGTCTATGCCCTGACTTTTTTTCCAGATATCAGAACCTGTTTTTCCCAGCGTTTTTTCCATGAGTTCCACAGGCATGGATTGAACGGTTTCAATACGTTGTATCCCCAGTCCCCTGAGCGTTTTGTAGGTTTCCTGGCCCACACCGGGTATTTTTCGGATACTCAGCGGTGCCAGAAAGGGTTTTTCAGTGCCGTGAAGTATATGCCTGGCGCCTGCCGGTTTGGCTTCCCCGGTGGCAATTTTGCTCACGGTTTTGTTGGCACTGAGTCCGAAGGAAATGGGCAATCCCGTTTCCCTGTTTATTTTCTGCCCCAGTTCTTTGGCTATTTGCCAGCAGCCAAAAAAACGATCCATGCCGCTCAGGTCCAGGTAAAACTCATCAATGCTGCTTTTTTCATACACCGGAACACTCTCCGCCACAATGTCCGTAACCATACGTGAGTATTGGCTGTACAATTCATGGTCGCCTCGTATAAATATGGCATTGGGACACAGCTGCCGGGCCATTTTTACCGGCATGGCACTCCTTACCCCAAAGGCTCTTGCCTCATAGCTGCAGCTGGCTACTACACCACGATCACCGGTGCCGCCTATTATCAGCGGTATATTCTGAAAAGCCCGGTTGCGCAGTCGTTCCACACTCACAAAAAAGCTGTCCAGGTCCATGTGCGCAATGTGTTTTTCCATGATAAAAAAATTGACAAAAACAAGGCAATTAAATTAACAAAAAAAGATTAAGTATCCAAAACGATTGTCATTTTATTTTGTTAATTCATAATATGAAACGTACAGATACCATTGAAATGGGTAGCATTTTTGGTGGTTCCGAAGGTTTTTATTGTATTTTTGTATATAATCTTATTTGAACAGATTTAAGTCATATCTCAGGAAACTTCTGTCGGCATTCCTTTTTTTATGGATGTCTGTTTCCACTGCTACCCACATTGTGGGAGGGGAAATGACCTATACCTACCTGGGAAACAATAGCTATAAAATCCGACTTGATCTTTACATAGACTGTCTGAACGGGAATTCAGGCGCTATTTCCAGCGATGCCACAGCATGGTTTGGCGTGTGGGATGGCAGTACCCGAAGAATGATTAGCGGTTATCCTACGGAAGTTTCCCGTACCGGCCCCACAAGAATTCAAAAAACCAATTACAACTGTATTTCCATTGCCCCCAACGCCTGTGTAGATCATTACTGGTATGAAAAAACCCTCACGTTGGCACCAAGAACCGGCGGATATATTATCTCTTTCCAGCGATGCTGCCGTAACAATACTATTTCCAATCTATTCAGGCCGGATTTAACCGGTGCCAACTACTGGACAGCCATACCCGATCCGCGAACTACACCCAACTTGAAAGAAAATAACAGTGCTGTTTTTAAGGAACTTCCGCCCAATTTTCTTTGCACCAATACACCCCTGAATTTTGATCACAGTGCCAAAGATCCTGATGGAGATAGCCTTTCGTATGACTTGTTTTGGCCATATACCGGCGGTACCAGCACACAGCCAAGGCCTAGTACCAGTACCCAATTGGAAAGTCCGCCGTTTTCACAGATAACCTGGGGTTCTGGCTATTCAGCCAATGTGCCCATCGATGGCAATCCCTTGCTGTCTATAGATTCAAAAACCGGTAAGATAACCCTGGTTCCCACTGTCGTAGGACAGTTTGTAATCGGAATAAGGGTAAAGGAATACCGAAAAGGCAAGCAGATTTCGGAAACCATGCGGGATTATCAGTTTAATGTACAGTCTTGCGTGATTGATGTTGTGGCGTCGTATTTTGTACCAACCGTGGTCTGTGGGTACACATATCAGTTTCGCAACCAAAGCAAAGGCGGAACCCGCTATCACTGGGATTTTGGCGTCCCGGGCATAAGTACGGATTCATCCAATTTGTATCAGCCAACTTACACATTTCCTTATGCAGGCAAATTCAAGGTGAGGCTGATTGCCTGGAAAAATAGTTGCTCGGATACATTCGAAGCAGAACTGGATGTGCAAAAACCCGAAATACCCAAGTTGCCTAAAGACACCATCATCTGTGATGGAGCCTCGCTCACGATTTCCTCGGATATTGTGGGAGATGCCTATCGCTGGAGCAATGGTCAGACCGGAGCTTCCGTTACCATCAATCAGGCGGGACTTTACTGGCTCGAGTTGACCAAAAACACCTGCAAATGGCGCGATAGTATTGTGCTTTCCGTCGATAAAACCAAGGTGCAGATTACAGGCGATACACTGTATTGCAGCGATGAGCAGTTTACGCGGACTCTACGGGCAACATCCGGATTAAAATCCTACAAATGGAGCACAGGGGAAACAACCTCCGCTATCACCGTAAATCAGTCGGGTTCTTACATCGTGACCGGCACTACTGTCAATGGCTGCGTGTCTGTTGATACTGCATACATCAATCGATTTTCGCCGGTATTTGTTTCCATCAGGGACACCATTGTGTGCCCTGGAAATCCTGTGAGGTTTGACAACCAGAATCCAACAGCCACAGCCACCCGCTGGAGCAATGGAGAAACGGGAACTTCCACGACCATTGCGGCACCCGGAACCTATATTGTCAAGGTTACACGAGGACTTTGCAGCACCTGGGATACATTCACGCTAAGCAATTATCCGGCAACCTTGTTTATGGGACCTGATTTGCGTTTCTGCGAACGTATAGATACGTTGCTAAACGCCCCCCGAAATGATTTTCAAGCTGTAAGCTGGAACAATGAAATTGCAAGCAGTTCATACAGGCTTCAGAATCCGGGTAAGGTAATTATTAAAGTGATCAACAGGTTTGGCTGTCCTGAAGCCGATTCTATCAATGTAAAGCTATATCCCAACCCCCGCGTAAATCTTGGCAGTGATACCCTCGTTTGTTTGTCGGTTCATCCTGTTCTTGACGCCGGTGGAGGCATGATATGGTATCGCTGGCAGAACGGAACCACGGATCGCACCTATAAAGCCATAGACCCCGGCACCTACTGGGTGAAGGTGAAAGATGCCAATGGTTGTTTTGGAACAGACACCGTAACTATCAATAAGCGTGGTGATTTGTATCCGTCTACTTTATTTATGCCCAATGCTTTCACTCCGGATGGCAATGGTATCAATGATTTTTATCCCATGAATAAATTCCCGAAAGTGGGAACATTATACAATGTGAAGCTCTTTAACCGTTGGGGAGAAAAGTTAGTGGAAATGGAGTCACCGGATGTTAACTGGGATGGCAATATCAATGGTGTTCC
>Ga0169931_10003380_pt1 | contig 25307 bp, 25 predicted proteins | sample Kivu_15m_20L_FD_129675 | JGI IMG/M metagenome (GOLD analysis project Ga0169931, IMG submission 129675) | Freshwater microbial communities from Lake Kivu, Western Province, Rwanda to study Microbial Dark Matter (Phase II) - Kivu_15m_20L... | ecosystem: Environmental > Aquatic > Freshwater > Lake...
GTGCAGGGCGCGCGCACGCTGCTGCGCGCAGGCACCACGCACGCCTTCGACAAGATGCTCGTCACCTGGCAATGGTTGCCCGCGGTGGCCTGCGTGCTGCCGGGTGCCGTCGGCCTGCACATGGCGCGCGATCCCCGCGACATGGCGGTGAGCCTGTTCCTGTCCAACTTCCATCCGATCAGCATGGGCTGGACCGCGTCGGTCGATGGCATCCGTCGCGTCATCGCCACCGAGCGCTCGCTGCTGCCGCAGGCGCTCGAGACGCTCGGCATTCCCCACGAGACGGTGGTCTACGAGAACCTTGTGGCGAATCCCGCCGCGACGGTGACGCGCTGCCTGCAGCGCATGGGTCTCGCGATGGATCCCGCGGTGCTGGAGCCCGAGCGCAACACCCGCACCGTCCACACGCTGAGCCACGACCAGGTGCGCAAGCCCATCAACACCGGCTCGATCGGCCGCTGGAAGAACTATGCGTGGATGTTCGACGAGGCGTGGAAGCCGCTGATCGAGCTGCACGATCGCCGACGCGCCGACGCGCCCTGAACCGTCTCAGCTCTTCCACTCGGACGGCTGCTGCGCGCGGTCGGTCAGCTTCCAGCACGCCTCAAGCATCTCCCGAAGCCCTTCGTTCGTCGCGCCGCTGACCGCCACCCTGCGATCCTTCGGAACGCGCAGCGCGTTGGCGAGCTTGTTCACCAGCTTCGTGCGCTCGCCCTCGGGCACCAGATCGATCTTGTTGAAGACCACCAGCTCCGGCTTGCGCGACAGCTCCTCGCTGAAGGCCTCGAGCTCGCCGCGGATCACCTCCGCGTTCTCCACCGGGTCGCTGCCGTCCAGCGGCGCCACGTCGATCAGGTGCAGGATCACCTTCGTGCGCTCGATGTGCTTCAGGAACTCATGACCGAGCCCCGCGCCCTCCGCCGCGCCCTCGATCAGACCCGGCAGATCCGCGATCACCATGCGGCGATCACCGGGCAGTTCGGCGATGCCGAGTTGCGGACTGATCGTGGTGAACGGATACGCCCCCACCTTCGCGTCGGCGCGCGTGAGCGCGCTGAGCATGGTGCTCTTGCCCGCGTTCGGAAGGCCCACCAGGCCCACGTCGGCCAGCAGCTTCAGCTCGAGCCGCAGTTCGCGCTCCACCGCGGGCTCGCCCAGGGTGCGCTCGGTCGGCGTCTGATGCGTGCTGCTCTTGAATCGCTCGTTGCCCAAGCCACCCTTGCCACCCGGCGCCACCACCACCCGCGCGTGCGGCTCGGTCAGGTCGGCCAGCAGCTCTTCCGTGTGAAGGTCGTAGACCAGCGTGCCCGGAGGCACCGCCACCAGCATGTCCTCGCCCGCGGCGCCTGCGCAGCTCTTGGGCTGGCCACGCTCGCCATCCTTCGCGAAGAAGTGACCGGCGTACTTGAACTGCAGCAGCGTGTCGAGATGCGGATCGACCCAGAGCACCACGTCGCCACCACGACCACCGTCGCCGCCGTCAGGGCCGCCCTTCGGAACGCTCTTCTCGCGGCGCAGATGGCTGCAGCCGTCGCCGCCCTTGCCGGAGCGGACCATGATTCGTGCCGAATCGACGAGCATGGATCACCCTTGCCGCGAATGCGCGGCCGGGCTCAGTTGGCGCTGGGCACCACGTCGACGAAGCGACCGCGGAAGCGGACGGCACCCACGGCATGCGCCATGATGCTGTCGTCCTTCGCCAAGTAGGTGTTCAGGCCGGGCTTCCACTTGGTGCCGCACTGACGCACGATGATGCAACCCGGTCGCGCCACCTCGCCACCATAGAGCTTGATGCCCCGGTACTGCGGGTTCGAGTCGCGGCCGTTCTGCGTGGAGCCTTGCCCCTTCTTGTGTGCCATGGCGAAGTCCTTCCTGAAATGGTGAGCCGCGCATTCTAGCGGAAACCCCATGCCCTGCCAAGCCTTCCGGAAGCCCCGAAAGGCCCGCGTCCGGACGGATTTATCGGTAGATCCAGCTGGGGTTGGCGGAGCCGGTTTCAGCCTCGGCCAGTGGCACCGGACCCCGAAGGGCCGATCGCTCGCCCGGAATCTGGTAGTCGATCCGCCAAGTCCGGCGCGCCACGATGCGCTTGCCGGTCTTCACGTCCTTGATCGCGTCCTCGCCATTGGAGATGCCCGAGACCAGCAGCGAGAAGCGCCGCAGTTCCGGTCCGGCCGGGAAGACCACGAAGCCCACCTTCGCGTTCGCGGGGCCCTGCCCCAGCGCACCCATCACGCCGTAGCTCTCCTGAAGCTGCGGATCATTCAGCAGTCGCTGGATCGCCTTGGTCACGTCGCCGGGCACGCCGCGGCCTTCCGGGGTGACACGGCCTTCCTCGTCGACCAGTTCCCAGCGCGGCGCGACGTGGCGGTCCTGACCGGTGCGGTTGAACAGCGTGAAGGTCGCGTACCAGTAACTCTCGCCGGTGGCGGCGTCGCGGTAGAGGCGCATCGGGCCAGCTTCGTACTCGAGGTTCCAGACCTCGTCGCTGCGCATGGCCGGACGCTTGGGAGCGACAGGCGCCTGCGGCGCGGCTTGGGCGTCGGCGGACTTCGAGAGCGCGAGAGCCATCACGAGCATCGAAAGCATTCCGGCATGGTACCGGGACCGCGCCGCCAGCCGGATAGCCTGCGGGCGTGCAGGAGCCTGATTCCCCAACCACGCTCTCGGGGCCAGCCCCCGAGTCGCTCCGGCTCGCCGCCGCCGAGCGTCTGCTTGGAGGCCGCCGGGCCGATGCCGAGTGGTTCCTGCGCCGCCTGCGCGACGAAGGCTGGCACCCCGAGGACCTCTGGTGCAGCCGCTCCACCTCCGGCCCCCTTCTGGCCGCCGCGCTGATCAGCCGGCATCCGGGCCGGACGGCCACCGTGGCGCTCTCGGGCAGCAAGGACCGCGCGCAGGCCAGCGAGGCCTCGGCCCTGCTTCGGGCGATCCAGCATGCGCTGCGCCGCGAGGGCAAGGTTTCGCTGGTGCAGGGCATGGTGGCCGCGGAGGAGCCGCTGGCGGGCGAACCCTTCACGCAGGCCGGGTTTCTGGAATTGGCGATCCTGGCCTGCATGGAGCGACCGAACAATCGAGCCGTGCCGCGGGTGGAGTCACGGCCGGGCGTGGAATTGCTGCCGGAGCGCGCGGCCTGCGATCTGGGCGCCCTGCTTCGACAGACCTACGAGGACACGCTGGATTGCCCCGGCCTGGCCGACCTGCGACGCGACGAGGACATCCTGGAGGGGCACCGCCGCGGCGGGAGTTACGACCCCGACCTGTGGACCGTGCTGCGCGTGGACGGCCGCGACGCCGGCGCCGCGCTGCTGAACCGGTTGCCCTCGACCGGCAGCGTGGAACTGACCTATCTGGGCCTTGCCAAGTGGGCGCGAGGCAAGGGGTTGGGAACGCTGCTGCTCGACGCCGCGCTGGCGAAGGCCGCGACCGTGCCCGAGCGCGTGGTGTCGCTGGCGGTCGACGAGCGCAACGCGCCGGCGGAACGCGTCTATCGCGCGCGATTGTTCCGAACTGTCGCCCGTCGCAGGGCTTTCGCGTTCGCGCTCAAGTCATCCACATGATGTGGACATCCGAGCGCTCGCTCGGTGGAGAAGATTTTCCTTCGCACGGAAGTGCCGCAGTTTCTGCTGCTTCCCGCTTCGCGCGCACGAAAGATCGAGCGCGCCTCTTGCGGGTGTGAAGATTGCGTCTATCTTCCCGATCGCTCACGCAGGACGCGGAGCTGATTCAAGTCGGTCGCGAGATGATCCGCGCATCGGGAACCCGGTGCGCGCGGCGGTCGCGTGGCCCGACGGACTCCGAATGGATTCGAAACGCTGTGGATGGGGCTCGGAACGGCCTTGCGGGCCGTGCCGCGCTGTGGCCTGGTCCGGACGCTCGTCCGGATCTTCGAATGGATCCTTGCAGGAGCGACGCGCACCGTGACTGCCACCCGAAACGCCGAGTTGCCTGCCCAGATCCGCAGGCTCCTGAACGAGCGGTTGGGCGAGCGGCGCGCGAGCGTGTGGTTCGATGGTGAAGCCCGGCTCGACGTGCGGGAAGGAAGGCTGCGCATCGAGTCACGCAGCTCGTTCGTCTCGGACTGGATCCAGCGCCACTTCCGGAGCGAGCTGCAGGCCGCCGCACGCGAGACGCTGGGCAGCGAAGAGCTGCAGTGGGACGTGAGCGAGGCGGAGGCCGCCACCAGCAACAACCCGCGCGCGCGCGTGGAGACCCCCGCACCGCACGCACGACCCGCGGGGCGCGAGCGACGGCCCGAGCATGACCGCGGCCCCACGCCACGAACGCTCTCCTCGAACTGGCGGCGTCTCGACGACTTCGTCGCGGGCACCACGAACCGGCTCGCACTCGATGCGGCGCGGCGTCTTGGCTCGGGGCCCGAAGGCGTGCGCTGCATGGTGGTGCATGGTGGCTGCGGCGTGGGCAAGACCCATCTGCTGCAGGGCATCTGCCGAGCCCGCCGCGAGCGCAATCCGCAGGCGCGCGTGCGCTACGTGCCAGCTGAGCAGTTCACGAACGAGTACATCCAGGCCGTGCGCGGCGGACAGCTTGACGCCTTCCGCGCGCGCATGCGTCGCGTGGACCTGCTCGCGATCGACGACGTGCACTTCCTGGCCGACAAGAGCGCCACGCAGAGCGAGTTCCTGCACACGCTCGACGCGCTGGATCTGGCGGGCTCGCAGATCGCGCTGGCCAGCGACGCGCACCCGCGCCTGATCCGAAAGTTCGCGCAGACGCTCGTGAGCCGCATGCTCGCGGGCATCGTGGTGCAGGTGGAGTCGCCGGATCCGCAGACGCGCGCCGCGCTGGCCGATCGGCTTGCGCTGCAGCGCGCGATCCGGCTCTCGCCGGAAGGCCGCGACCGGATCGCCGCCCGATGCGTGGGTGGCGCACGCGAGATCGAGGGTCTGCTCACGCGCATCGACGCGCTGCGGGCCGTCACGGGTGCCGGCGGTCCCGTGGGTGCCGGCGAGGTGCAGGCGATCCTGCAGCAGGACGACGCCAATCGCGGCACGCAACCCGTGCGGCTTCCCGAGATCGTCGACGTGGTCTGCAACCGCATCGGCGTGGAGAACGAGCAGCTTCGCGCGAACGGCCGTCATCGTCGCGTCACCTTGGCGCGCGGTCTGGTGGCGTGGCTTGCGCGCGACCTGACGGCGATGAGCTTCCCCGAGATCGCGCGAGGCCTGGGCCGCGGCGCGCACTCGGCCGTGCACGGGGCCTGCGCCCGTGTGCAGGCGCTGCTGGACGCCGACGCGCGCGTGGACGCGGGCGCCATGGGCGAGATGATGGCGCGGGAACTCGTGGCACAGCTTCGCCACGCGCTCCGCGCGGCTGCACGACCCTGAGTCGCGCAGGCCCTTCGCTACACTCGCGTCCATGTCCTTGGCGCGTCTCTGCTGCATCACCGCCCTCTGCGTCGCGGCCCTTTCGGTGCCTGCGCAGGCGCAGCGAGTCGACCCCGCCGACGCGGTCACGCTGGCGCTTCGCAATGCGGTGACCTTCAACCCCAACGGAACGCAGCACGTGCGACTGGTGGCGTTGCGCGCACTGAAGGATCCGGCGATGCAGCCGATGTTCGAGGCGCTGCTGAAGGCCGACGAGGCTCCGCTTCGGCTGGACGGCCTGTTCGGCCTTGCGGAACTCGCGGGCGAGCGCGGCGTGGATCCCGACGCGCTGCGTGCGATCGGCGATGCCGCCGTTCGCACGATCGCCATCACCGAGTGTCTAGGCCTTGGCGTGCTGAAGCCAGAGGGCATCCGCAGCATCCTGGCGTGGGACGACCTGCCGGCCTACGACCGCGTGCTGCTGGTCGCCGAACTGAACCGCCAGCATGCGCCATGGGAAGTCGCGCTGCTTGGAGACGCGACGACCTCCAGCACCGCCGAGGTGGCCGGCCTCGCGGCCATGCTGGCGCTCGAGCGCGACGACGACGCGCCCTGGCGGGCGCTCACCGCGAAACTGGCGCAACTGGATCCCGCGGACCGGAGCGACCTGCTGCGAAGACTGTGCGACGCAAGTCGCCACTACGAACTTGCCAAGGCCATCGCACCGCTGATGGAGGTGACCAAGGATTCGCCGGGCGCGGATCGGCTCGCGGCGATCGCCGCGGCGCTGGCTTGGGACAAGGCGCGCGGCCGCGACGCGTTGCTGGCGCTGGTGCAGTCCGATCGCAGTCCACCGAACCTCACCCAGTGCGGTCTGCTGATGCTGGCAGGTGGCGACACCTTCAAGTCCGAGGACTTCGCCCTGCTCCAAGGTGCCAACGGCATCGCGCAGACGATCGGCGCCGCCGGCGCGGCCGTCCGCTCGGGCTCCGCCGACGTGGCGCCCGCGCTCACGCGCCTGATCGCCGCGGGCAACCGTCCCGCCGCGGAATGGGCGCTGCGCGAGGCCGCGCGCCTGCCGACGGACACGCGGCGCGAGATCCTGCTGCGCACGATCGACCGCCTGGAGTCCATCGAACAGCCCGTGATGCAGGACCAGCTGCTCGCCGCGCTCGCTGCGCGTGAATTGATCGCGACCGACGCGGCCGAGCTCGCGAAGCGCGTCACGCGTCAGGGCGGCCGACCCGAGATTCCCGAGGCGATCGTGACCGCCATGTGCGACATGGGCACGCCCGAGGCCGCCGCGTTCGCGCGCATGGTGCGCGGCCGCATGGCCCAGCGCGGCGAGAGCATGGCGCTGGTCAGCATCGCGAAGACGGCGGACAACCTGACCCCTGTGGAACAGCTGGAACTCGCGCGCATCGGCGGTGGCGGTGGCCGCGTCGAGGAACCCATCCAGATGCAGGCCGCGTGGCTCTACCTGCGTCACGCGAAGAAGATCTCGAAGGCCCTGCCACAGCTCACCCCCCGCTGAACCATGATCCCCCTGCACCAGCCTGCCCTCGAGCCCGAGGACTTCGACGCCGTCTCCCGTTCGCTGCGATCGGGTCGGCTCACGATGGGTCCGTCGCTGGTGGCCTTCGAGCAGGCGATGGCGCAGCGCACCCGCCGACCCCATGGCGTGGGCGTGGCCAGCGGATCGATCGCGATGGAGATCGCGCTGAAGGCGCTCGGCATCGGCACGGGCGACGAGGTGCTGGTGAGCGCGTTCGGCTACAGCAGCAACGTGAACGCGGTGCTGCACGTCGGCGCGCGTCCGATCTTCGTCGACATCGATCCCTCCACGCTGAACATGGATCCCCGCAAGGCCGAGCGTGCCGCGACCGCGCGCACCCGGGCCATGCTGGTCGCCGAGACCTTCGGCAATCCGGCGGGCATGCCCGAGCTGATCGCGCTGTGCTCGCGGCTCGAGATCCCGATGGTCGAGAACGCCACCGAGGGACTCGGCTGCGAACTGGGGGCCGACAACGTCGGGCGCTTCGGCCGCCTGGCCTGCTTCGGATTCTTCACGAACCGACCCATCACCACCGGCGAGGGCGGCATGATCGTGACGCACGACGACCATCTGGCGCGCGCCTGTCGCGCGATGCGCCATCAGGGCCGCGTGGACCGCTTCAGCTTTCCGGATCAGCCGCAGGAACTCGGCACCAAGCTGCAGCACGCCTTCGACGGCTATGACGCGCGCCTGCCCGAGATGAACGCGGCGCTGGGCCTCAGTCAGGCGCAGCGCCTCGACGCCAGCATGCAGCGCCGCAGTGAGGTGGCCGACGCCTACGTGCGCCGCCTGGCCGGCGAGCCCGACGTGATCCTGCCCGGCGTGCCCGCCGATTGCCGCATGAGCTGGAGCAGCTTCGTGATCCGTCTCTCCGATCGATTCACGAAGGACGATCGCGACTTCATCATCGACGGCATGCACCGGCTCGACATCGGTGCCGCGGACTGGTGGCCCTGCGCCGCGCTGCTGCCGCATGTGCGCCAGATCCTGGGCCATCAGCCCGGCGACTTCCCCGTGTCGGAACGGCTCGCCCAGCGCACGCTGGCGCTGCCGTTCTTCGAGCGCATCACCGACACCGACATCGACGCGGTGTGCGACGCCCTTCGGCTCCTGATGGGCCGCGTGGGCGGAGCGCGCGACTAGGCGCTCAGGCCGACTTCGCTTCACGAGCCAGCAGGATCGCCAGCAGCGCCGCGCGCTCCGGCAGGCTGTCGGGCCAGAAATACTCGTCCAGCCGATGCAGGTTTCCGCCTCGCACGCCAAGACCATCAAGCGTGGGAGGCCCCGCGTGCTGGATCAGGTTGGCGTCGCTCACGCCACCGGTCGACGCCAGGCCCACGCGAAGTCCAAGATCCGCCGCCACCGCCTGCGCGCGCTCGGCCATCGCGCGGACGGCGTCGGTGCACGGCTTCGCCGGGCGATTGTGCAGGCGCTGCACGCGCACACGGGGCACCGCGTCGTCGCCACCAGTCGCAAGCGCGTCGAGCGCGGCGCCAAGCTGGGCGCCCTCCGCCTCGTCGCGATAGCGCAGGTTGCCCCACGCACGCGCGCGATCCGGAACGATGTTCGTGGCGGGGCCGCCCTCCAGGGGCCCGATGTTCACGATGCGTCCGCGTGTGACATCGGCCAGCGCGCCCGCCGCCACCACCGCCTTCGCAAGCGCCTGCACGGCGCTCACGCCCTTGGCGAAGTCTCGACCCGCGTGCGCGGCCCGGCCGGTCGCCTCCAGCATGAACTGACCGCTGCCGGGGCGCTCCACCACCAGGTCGCCCTCGCCCGCCGCGGGCTCGACCACGAACGCGCGGTCATGCGCGCGCGCCACCTGCTCGATGGTGCGTGCCGATCCGAAGCTGCCACTCTCCTCGTCGGTCACGATCACCACGGTCCACGCGACCTGCGCGCCCGAGGCCTCGAGCGCCTCCAGCGCGGAAAGCAGCACCTCGACGCCGCCCTTCATGTCGACCGCGCCCGGCCCGACCATCGCGCCGTCCGCGCGCGGCTCCAGTCGCTGGAAGGGCCCGGCCGGATCGTGCACCGTGTCGACATGGCCGCACAGCAGCATGCGCGGACCGGTACGGTCTTTCAGCCTGCGCGCCACCAGCGTGGCCACGCGGGCGTCGCTCGCGGGTCGCGGATCGATCCACGCGGGGCGCGCCTCGGCGGGCACCATCTCGATCTCGGCGCCAAGCGCGCGCAGACGCGTCGCGATCATCGACTGCAAACGCTCCAGTCCCGCGCAATGGCCATGCCCGGATGGAATCGAAACCATCTCCGACACCCGGGCGATCATCGTCTCGCGCGCGGCGTGCAGGCGATCGCGGATCTCCCGTTCTTTCGCGTCAAGCGCCATCAGCCCGCCTCCTTCGCAAGTGCCGGCGCCAGCGCGCCCTCGGCCACGAACTCCGCGGGGCCGGTCATGCGCACACTCGCGTCGCCGCCCTCCCACGCGATGCCCAGAACGCCTCCCGGAAGCGCGACCCGCATCGGCGAACGCGCGCGGCCCAGACGCACGGCCGCCACGCCGACGGCGCTCGCGCCCGTGCCGCAGGCCATCGTCACGCCGCTGCCACGCTCCCAGGTTCGCATGCGCAGCGATCCATCCGGCTGCGTCTGCACGACGTGCACGTTGATCCGCTCTGGAAACGACGGATGACGCTCGACGAACGGTCCCACGACCTCCAGTGGAACGGCCGCGACGTCGCGGCACCACAGGATCGCGTGCGGATTGCCCATGCTCACCAGCGACAGCGTGCCTTCCAGTCCACAGGCATGCTGCCACGCCGCGTCGATCGCGAGACCGCTCCAGAAACGCGCAGGCATGGTCCATCCGAACACGTCCGCGTCCGGGGCCACGCCCAGCAGGCGCGCGGGCACACGCGCGCAGGCGGTGACTGGCGCGCCCATGTCCACCGTCGCCTCGAACGCCGGTTCGGCGCGCCACGACACGGCGAGCGTTCCGCGACCAGTCTGCACGCGCATGGGATTCGCCGCGCTGAGACCGCGCTCCGCGGCGAAGCGCACCACGCAGCGGATGCCGTTGCCGCACATCTGCGCCTCGCTTCCGTCGGCGTTGAAGATGCGCATGCGCAGGTCGGCGCCCGCGTCGGACGGCCCCACCAGGATCAGCCCGTCGCTGCCCACGCCGCGATGCCGGTCGCTGACCGCGCGCGCCAGCCGCGCCGGATCCGCCACGCGCTCGCGACGCGCGTCGATGTACACGTAGTCGTTGCCGAGTCCGTGCATCTTCGCGAAGCGCACGCTCATTCCCCCGCGTCCGGCCGCGCCACGCTGCCCAGGTCCACCACCACCGGACCGTGTCGGTAGTAGTCCACGTTGAGCTCGCGGCGCTTGAGGAAGGTGAACACCAGGCAGTTCGCGCGGGTGCTGTCGGCGTAGCTGAAGTCGCCGATGTGCGGCCCGGCGTAGCGCTCGTTGTCGTAGCTCTGCGCGTGCAGATGGAAGTGGAAGAGGCCGGTGTAGCCCTGGTCGAACATCGCCTGCGGCGCCTCGAAGCGCACGTCGCTTCCCTTGACCTTCGGGATGCACTCGACCAGCTCCGCCGAGCCGTCGCGCTTCACCGAGAGCAGACCGCCGTACTCGGTGGAGCGATCCTCCAGATCCCGATCGGCGAGCTCGAAGAGTCGCTTGCGCACCGCCGTGTCCTCCAGCAGGTCCATCGCCAGCGTCATCGCCGCCAGATCGCCCCAACGCAGCTTGCCCCGCTGCGCGTAGAGCGTCTCCTGATGATCGGTCATGTAGCCCTCGAGCGAGGCCATCGCGATGCGGCTGCCGTTGGCGCTGCGGCGTGCCTCCACGCGCGCGTAGAGCTCGGGCGCGCTGGCCTGCAGCAGTTCCGGCTTGCGACGCGCCGCAGCCACCGCGATCGGCAGCTCGCGGATCTCCAGCGTCTCGCGCGTCTGCGCCGGCAGCTTCGCCACCGCCTGGCGCGCCTCGTCCCAGAAGATCGCGTTGGCGGTGGTGAGCAGCGCCTGCATCCACAGGATCTCCTCGCGCGTGGTGGGCAGGATGCCCATCTCCTTGGCGCAGCGACGAAGGTCGCGCAGCAACGGATCGTCGGCCTGCGTCTCGCCGCTCGCCAGCAGGGCGACCAGCCGCTCACGCTGCCCCTGCCGCTGCAGCAGTTCCCAGCAGCGCATGCGAAGGTTGCGATCCTTCATCGGATCCGACTTCACCAGCAGGTCCACCAGCACGTCGGTCAGCTTGTCCTCGCCATGCAGCGCCACCAGCGCCTTGCGCTCCGGACGGTCCTCGGGCCGATCGACCCAACCCGGAAACGGCACGGCCCACGCGCGCACCAGCGTGGGGGTGAGGTCGTTCCAGCGCTCCGCGGCGATGCGCTCGCAAAGCCACTGCCGCCACGCCAACGCGTCCAGCTTCGGCAGATTCAGCGCGAGCACGTCCTTCAGTCCCTGCACATCGCGGGCCTGCAGCCGAAGGAATGCCTGCTCACGCACCCCCTGCGTGTAGCCGGGCTGAGAGATCATCTTGCGGAGCTGCTTGTCGTAGGCCTGGGCCTGTTCGCCACCCGTGACTGCATCGAGCGCCTCCATCGCGGCTTCCTGCTCCGTGGGAAGCGCACCCGGGCGCGCCAGCGTGGCCAGCGGATCCTTGGGGCGCGATGCACCACAGGCCACGGAGGCCAGCAAGACCACGCGCATGCACCAAGCTGCCCACGCGTCGGCGCGGATCATGCGGCGAGTCTACGGGGATTCGGAGACCGCGCGCCGCGGCTCAGGCGTTCTCGCCACCCGCCGCAGGCCGGATCTGGCCCGCGACCGGATTGCCATCCTTCTCGGCCGCGTTGATCTGGTCGGCGACCTCGCGGCGATGCACATCGACTTCCCGGGGGAACTCGAAGGCCAGACGCACACGATCACCCTTGATGGCGGCGATGCGAACGATGCCCAGCGGCGCCGAAGGGTTGCCGATGATGACCTCTTCGCCTTCGCGTCGGGTGATGACGAGCATCGTCGGACCTCCTGCCCGACCTGTCGCGCCGCGGTGCTCCAAGCCTCCGCGAATCCATGCGCCATCAGATCGTGAGCCCTTCGGCTCAGGGTCCTTCAAGGTAGCCGGAATCGAGGCCCGACCCAAGCCCCTTGTTTTCAGGGGTTTCCGCGACAAAAAGTAATGCCCCCGCAGCAGCGTCCCGCTGCGGGGGCATCGACGGATGGACGCCGAAGCGTCCCTTGGGCATCTGCCGCCTTCCATGGCGAGCAGAATCCCTGACAGAGGCGGGCCGTCCATGGCCCGAGTGATCTTCGCGGCGCGGGTGGCTCGTGGGGGCCGTCCATGGCCCGCTCGTCGCCAACCGTCCGCCTACGACCCGCCGAGGACCGTCCATGGCCCGGGGCAGGTCTTCGCTGGCTCCACCGCGAATCCTGCGGTGGGGTCGGAAGTCCCGTGCAAGGCGTCGCGCTCAACCGGCTGCGCGGTTGCGGAGCGCCTCGCGAGCCTTGCGCCACACATCGGTGGTCGAAGGCTCCAATCGATCGCGTTCCCCCTTCCATTGCTGGGGCGTGCAGAGCTCAAGGTGATCGCGCACCCCGAGAATGACGATGGTGCCGGCGAGCCCGAAGCGCTCGAGCATGCGATCCGGAATGCGGATGCGGCCCGCCTTGTCGAGCGGGGTGCGCGCGGACTGGCTGAAGACGAGGCGCTCGAAACTCTGCAGCGAGTCATCGCCGACGAGCGAACCACCGAGCGCCTTCGCGAGTTCGGCGAAGGTGTCCTCGGGCCAGAGCCAGAGAAATCCGTTGGGACCAGGTGCCGCGACGAAGACCGCGTCCTCGCCGTCGCTCGGCATGCACGCGCGAAGTTCGCTCGGCACAGCCAAGCGTTGCTTCGCATCGAGGGCATGTTCGAATTCACCGAGGAAGAGCATGGGAGCACCGTGCACGTCACTCTAAATCCTCTTGCCCCACTTTGCAACACTTCGCCCCACAATTCGTCTCATCCACACACTTTCAACCAACTTTCCGGTCCACCGGCCCTGGGAATCAGCGTCCCATATTTCGCAAGTTCATGATTTACAGGTACTTGCGCTCGCATAGTCCCGGATTCGGTTTAGGGTGGAGCCGTGACGTCGCGGCGCGATTGGCCAGCGATCGACCGTTCTCGGGTCGCGGACCTGCTGGATTCCATTCCGAGCGGGCGCTTTCTCATCACGAGTCGGTTCGGCGAGGCCCGTTCGGCGGCGATCGTGCGCTGGGTCCAGCAGTGCGCGACCCACCCGCCGATGGTGATGGTCGCGATCGAGAAGGGCCAGGCGCTCAGCCCGATCATCCGCGACGCGCGCAACTTCGCGCTCTGCCGCGTGGACGACGATGATCCATTGATCGACCGCATCTTCCAGGCGATGCCGGACCACGGACGCGATCCTTTCCTCGGCCTTCCACACCTGAGCACCCCAAGTCTCTGCCCCGTGCCTTCGCGCGCGCTGTGGTGGATCGATTGCGAGATGGTGCGCCACATGGACATCGAGAGCGACCACGAGATGTGGATCGCGGGCGTGCATCACTTCGGGCGGTTGCAGTCCGATCGCGTGGCCTCTCGGAGCGTGTCGCGCGCGCCGGCCAAGAAGGCCAGCGGCAAGCGCCCCGTGAAACGCCGCGCGCGCTGAGCGCCCCTACCATCGCGGCGTGCCGCGGAACCCCAGCAACCTGCATGACCGCGACTATCGCGCCGAGGCGCGAGGGTTCGCCACGCTGCCGCATCCGATCATCGACGTGCACGCGCACGTGAACGGCGCACGCGCCGCCGTGCTGTTGCGCGAGGCGATGGACCTGTACGGCGTGCGCGACATCTGGTCGATGACCGCGCTGGAGCAGGCGCCCGCGGTGCGCGAGGCCTTGGGCGATCGGCTTCGCCTGATCGCGATGCCGGACTTCGCCTCGAAGGATCGACGACACGCGCATGGGCACGGATTCCTGGAGCGCATCGAGGGCTATCACCGCGCCGGTGCGCGGATCTGCAAGTTCTGGGCGGCTCCGCGCATCACCGACTTCGCGATCGAGCTGGGAGATCCCGACATGTTCCGGCTGGACGCGCCCGCGCGCCTTGAGGCCATGCAGCTGGCGGAACGGCTGGGCATGTCCTTCATGACGCATGTGGCCGATCCCGACACCTGGTTCGCCACGCGCTACGCCGACGCCGCGCGCTACGGCACCAAGCGCGACCATTACCTGCCGCTCGAACGCCTGCTCGATCGATTCCACGTGCCGTGGATCGCCGCCCACATGGGAGGCTGGCCGGAGGATCTCGGGTTCCTCAGCGGCCTGCTGGACCGACATCCGAACCTGCATCTCGATGCCAGCGCGACCAAGTGGATGGTGCGCGAACTCTCCCGACACGATCGCGACGCGCTGGTCGACTTCCTTCGCCGCTTCCGAGGTCGCATCCTGTTCGGAAGCGACATCGTGACCCCCGACGACCATCTGGTGCAGGCCGAGGGCAAGACCGAGATGGCCGCGAAGGCGAGTGCGCCCGAAGACGCGTTCGACCTGTACGCGAGCCGCTACTGGGCGCTTCGCACGCTGTGGGAGACCGATCACGACGGACCAAGCCCGATCGCCGATCCGGATCTGGCCATGGTGCATCCCGATCGTCACGGCCCCATGGACGCCCCACCGCTGCGCGGCAAACGCCTTCCTGCCGACCTGCTGCGGGATCTCTACTTCGACGCGGCCAGCGCGCTGGCGGCTCGGATCGACGCGCGCCCCTCGAAGGCCTGAACCGCGCCCGCGAAAGCCTCGCGACGCGAGGTCGACGCGTGGCGCACGCGCGCCGCCACCGCGAGATCCCGGCGACGATCGCCGTGCTCCAGCAGTTCGATCAGCCGCGCGGCCAGATCGTTCGGCGGCCGCGCAAGAAGCCCGTCCACGCCGCGCTCGATCATGGAGGCCGCGAGCGAACCCTCGGCGGCGATCAGGGCCGCGAAGGCGCCGGCGGCGACCGCGGGATCCAGCGCCGTTCCATCACGCCCTCCGCCCGGCAACGAGAGCCAGACGTCGATGGCGGGCGCGGCCTTAGGCAGATCCGTGCAGAGTTCGGCGAAGTGCACCGCGCGCCGCATGCCGATCGAACGCGCGAACACCTGCGTCGAGCCCGCCTCGGCGGTCGACGCATCGAGCACCAGCGCGGCGTCCAGCCCCGCCATGCGCACGCGCCCCACGGCATGCAGCGCGGACCACGCGTCACCTAAGCCCGGCGCCGCAGGAAGCAGGCCAACGAGCAGCGTGCTGTCCGCGATGTCACGCGTCTGGCGCCAGGCTCGGCGTCGCGTGCCGCTTGTGTCAGGCTCCACGACCATTGGCACCGGCGCCTGCAGCACACGCACGCGCATCGGGGGCCATCCCGCCGCACAAACTCGATCCGCGCACAGGTCCCCCACACAGAGCAGTTCGGCATCGAACGCGATCGGACCCGCGGCAGGTGCGTCATCCAGCACAAGCACGCGGTCGGCCGTGTCCCGGGCGCGCACGGCCACTTCCGCGGCCCGCGTACCCCAGGCCAACACGCCCTCGACACCCCAATGCTCCGCGAGCCGCTCCAGCGCCCGCGCCGCCAGCGCTGCGGATCCCGCCGGAACGGGAATGCGCGCCCTTGCCCATGGTGCCACGCGACTTCCAAGCGCGACGATCGGAGCGTTCGCGTGTGTCCGCGCCAACGCGCACAGCCAACGCGATGCGCCCGGCCCATCCGGATCCACCAGATGCAGCGCCGGCGCGATCGCGTTCACTTGCGGATGCCCACGCCCTTGCCCAGCTCGTTCTTCTCGTGCTTGTAGAAGAGCTTGCCGATGCGGTCGCCCAGATTCGTGGCGAGCTGCTCCTCGACGGACCGCTTGCCCGTGGTGCTGTTGTAGAGGTCCATGCTGACTTCGCGCATGTCGCTGGTCACCTCGACGCCCGGATCCTCCACGTCGGTCGGGAACAGGCGCTGGCGATTGGTGGCGTCGATCACGCGCACGCGCGCCATCGCGTTGGGCAGCGGATTGCCGCCCGGCTCTGCAAGGTTGAAGCTCATGATCCGGACGTAGACCACCACTTCCGCTCCGACCTTCTCGCCGATTTCCGACGTGGAGATCGGCTTGCCGGCGGACTCGTCGCGACGGGCCACCGCCAGCGCGTCGCGCGAGGCGATCGCCTCGGGCACGAGTTCCTGCGCCAGCAGGTCACTGGCCACCTTGTCGCCGATCACGGTCCGAAGCTGGGTGCGGCTGAGCAGGTTCTTGCGGTCGTCCACGAACACCACGACCTTTCGATCAGGCAGCGTGTACTGCGCGTCGTTGCTCGGCGGGCCCTCGATGATGTAGGCCGCCGGCACGATGATGTTGCAACCCTCCACCGCCAGCATGGCGAGCGCGAGCAGCAGTCCCAGGATCCGGGTGGCGGTCATGCTCACTTGCGGATGTCCGGGTACTTGTCCTCGATGTGGTCGTAGAAGACCCACGCGCAGTTGCGCACGAAGGTCGACACCAGGCCGTTCTGCACCAGCACCTGGCTGAGCTGGTCGCGCGCGGTGCCCTCCTGCGGCGGGAACTTCGCGGTCACGTTCCATTGCTCGATCATCTCGTCGGGTTCGATCCCGTCGCGCTCGATCACGCCCACATGCGCGCCGCAGACGCCCTCCCACATCCAGCGATTGCCCGGCGGATTCAGGCGGTATTCGTAGATGTCGACCACCACGATCCGGTCCACGTCGAGCTCCTCGGCGACCTGACCCATCGGCATCGCCGCCCAGGAGGGCCGCTGGTACTGGAAGTTCAGGACCGTGCGCGGATCGAGCACCTTGATGCCGGAGACGTTCTCGTGCAGGCGCTGCGAAAGGTTGGCGGACACGTTCGGCATGAGCGTGGGGTGCTCGTAGAGCACGCCCATGTCGGCCTTCACCAGGACCGCCACGCGCTTGTTGTCCAGACCGGTGTACTTGGCCAGCACCTCGATCTTCTTCTCGCGCTCGATGTTGTGGCCGATGGCACCCATGATGCCCGGCAACTGGCAGGCCGCCAGCGCGAGCGTCACGGCGATCAGGAGCGCACGCGTCATCATGCGGCACCTCCTCGTGCGATCAGGATCTTCCATCCCCACGCGGCGGCCAGCACCACGCCCGCGACGATCGCCGTGCGCCCGCGAGCCAGCGGGCGGAACAGTCGGTGCACCGGCTGGCCCAGGATCGCGCACCAGCCCGCGACCACGGCCACAAGCGCACACGTGACCGCCAGCAGGAAGCCGCCGGGCTGCGCCCTCAGGGCGGCGAGCCACTCGCCACGCACCGTGTGGGCGAAGGAGGTGGTCATGCCACACGTGAAGCATGGAATGCCGAAGAACATCGGCCACGTGCAGGACGGCAGTCCAAGCTGCCGATGCGTGCCCATGCCCGCCGCTGCGGGCACCAGCGTGGTGGCGACGACCAGCGGCGCCACGCCTGCGCACGCGACCAGCAGCGCAGCCATTCGTTGCATCGGGGGCATCGTCGCGACGGAAGGCATGAAGGCGGAGATTCTACTCCAAGCGATCCACCGAATCGCACCAAGCACGAATGGCCGGGGCTCGACACAATCCGGGCATGGCAGCGCCTGCGCAACCGTGGATCGACGGCCATCTCGACCTGGCGTACCTGTCCCAGCACGGCGTGGATCTTCGCGCCACCAGCGCGTTGCCGGATCGTTTCGGCGTGAACCTGCCGGCGCTCGCGGCGGGCGGCGTGGGGCTGGTACTGGGCACGATCTTCACCGAACGCGGCAGCACGGATGCATGGGGCTATCCCGCAGACGACGATGGAAGCGCCGCGGAGCATGCCGGCCGACTGCAGCTTGAGATCTACGAACGACTCGAGGCAAGCGGTCACATCCGCATCGTGCGGCGTCGTGGCGATCTGGATGGCTTCGGCGAAGGCGGCCCGCTCCGCGTGGTCATCCTGATGGAGTGCGCCGACCCGATCCGCACGCCCACGCATGCGCGCTGGTGGTTCGACCACGGCGTGCGCGTGGTGGGCATGGCGTGGGCGTACGGCTCGCGCTACTGCGGCGGCAACGCGCAGGACGGTCCGCTGAACGCGCAGGGCCGCGAGTTGGTGCAGGCCTTCGACGCGCTCGGTGTGCTGCACGACGCGAGTCACCTGAGCCGCCAGAGCTTCGACGACCTGATGCAGGCGACGGATCGCTGCGTGGTGGCAAGCCACTCGAACTGCGCGTCGATCACCGCCGACGTGCCGCGTCACCTCACCGACACGCAGATCCGCGCCATCGCCGCGCGCGGCGGACTGTGCGGGCTGAACCTGTACGGCAAGTTCCTGGCGAAGGACCGCCCCGCCACGCTCGACGACGCGTTGGCCCACGTGCTGCGCGTGCGCGAACTGGCCGGCGACGGCGCGATCGCGCTCGGCAGCGACTTCGACGGCGGCTTCACGCCGCTGGACTGCCCCGTCGGTGCGCAACGCCCGGAAGAGTTGCCGCGACTCGGCGCGGCCCTCGAGGGCGCGGGCGTGACAGGTATGGCCCTCGAAGGCTTCCGCAACGCGAACTGGCTGCGCGTGCTGCGGCAGTCGCTTCCTGAGTGAATCGCTTGTCGAGCGTCAGGGCTGCATCGACCGCTCGTCATTGAGCGGCACGTGCGTCCAACCCGCGGCGGCGCGGACCAGCAGGTCCAGGCGCACGCCGGTGTGGTGCCACTCGATCGCTCGGGTGGCGTCGGTGAAGACGAGTCGCTCCACCAGCGGCAGCGGATCGGCGGCCAGACCCGGGAAGCCCGCGCGAAGGATCGCCGCGTGGCGCTGCGCCCAGGCGCGTGCCGGTCGCAGCGACGCGGCCTGATCGATCCAGGCGAGCAGGTGCAGTCGACCTGACTCGTCGGTGGCGAACTCCACCTGCGGATGACCGGGGCAGCGGATCGCCACCGGCCACAGGCCAGGAATGCACGGCGCGATCGCGTCGGGCAATCCGCCCACCACCAGCGGCGCCGAAATCATCGGAACCACGGGAGCGGGCACCGAGGCGGCGACGGAAGGCGTCGCCTCGGCGAAGACTGGAGCGGCGGGCGGCATGGTTGCGGGCCGCACGACCGAAGGTGCCACCGGCCGTGGCATCACTGGCGTGGGCTGCGGTGCGCCAGGCGCCGCGCCGCGCGCCCATGCCGCGGCGCCGGCGGTGCGGATCGCGGCCAGCAACTCGGCCGGCTGCACCACCTCGCCGTAGAAGCGCTGCTCGCTCACGGCCGTGCGCTCAAGCCGCGGAAACGCACCAGCCAAGGGAACAGGCTGCTGCAGGAAAGCCTGCGACGCTGTGCTCACGGTGGCTGCCGCATCCTTGGCGGCGCCCTCCTCGCATCCCACGATCGCGATCGGCGTGAGCGGCGCGCTGCGGCCCGCGTTCTTCGCCGATTCCACCAGACGGCGCACCCACTGGTACGCCGCCACCGTCGCGGCCTCGTCGCCACCTGACACCACCACGGCCTCGTCGGCCTCAAGCGCCGACACCGTGTCGATCTCACCACCCGATCGCGGAACCACGAACCAGCGGCGCGCGACGGTGGCGGCCTGCAACAGCCACGCAGCCAGGTCACCACATGCACTCTCGGCGACGCCGGTCGCGTTGAGCATCGCCACCTGCACGCCGTCGCCGGCCATGCGGATGAGCGCGCTCGGTCGCGCGTCCAGACGCGCCGCCACATGCCAGATCCACGGATGCGCCAGCACCGGCAGGTTGCCCGGCACCAGCGGCGTGATCACGGCGGCGCCCTCCCTCGACGCCGACGAGGCCGCGCGACTGATGACGGCTTCCATGCCGCCCGTGGAGGTCGGCTCGTGATCGCCCAGGAAGAGCGAGGCGAGCCGATCGAAACGATCGTCGATCATGCGTGGCCCTCCGCCTTGGCAGGCTCGGAGGGCGTGTCCTGTGTCGGCGCCGACGCGTCGATCTCGGCGCTGAAGCCCGCGTGCGCACGCATGCGCGCGAGCAGATCGGCCACGCGCGGGCTTGGCGGCTCGGCGGGTTCAGTGGCGAGCGGCTGCACCGGCATCGCGATGGTGTTGCCGGCGCTCGCGCGCGTGCACGCGGTCGGATGCTCCATCAGCCAGTCGACCAGCCGCACGAAGTCCTCGCAGGCGGGACTCCCCGGCGCGTACTCGGTGATGGGCTGACCGAATCCCGCTGCCTCGCGCAGCACCTCATGCTCGCGGATCGAGAGCGGCAGCGTGGTCGCGCCATGTCGGCGCTGGATCGCCGCGTGCAGATCGCTCGCCAGCTTGGCATCGGGGCGGTGCAGCGTGGGAAGAATGTGCAGCGGAAGCGGACGACCCAGACGTGCGGCCATCGCCTCGATGGTGGCCACCTGCCGCTCGGAACCCTTCAGCGCGAAGTAGCCCGTCTCGACGGGCACCAGCGCCTCGTCCGCGGCACGCAGCGCATTGAAGGTCAGCAGGCCGATGGTCGGCGGACAGTCGATGATGCACCAGTCGAAACGGTCCACGAGTCGATCGAGCAGCTTCGCCAACCGAGCGTCGCGATCGGCGACGATCGCGAGTCCGCCGCGCGCCGCCTCAAGGCCCGCCAGCGCCACGGTGCTTGGCGCCAGGCGAAGGTTGCGCGCGACCTCCCACAGCATGCGCTCGGGATTCTCGCCGCCGACCGGCTCGGCCAGCAGCGCCTCGGCGATGCCCGTCTCGATGCGGTCTTCCGGAACGCCCAGTCCCGCGGCGCAGTGGCTCTGCGGATCCAGATCGACCAGCAGCGTGCGCAACCCCCGCGCGGCCAGGGTGGCCGCAAGGTTGATGCTGGTGGTGGTCTTGCCACAGCCACCCTTCTGATTGACGATCGCGACCGTCCGCATCCGTGCGTCCGCTGACCTCGGGCGACCCCATCCGGGGGTCTCGGCGCGTCCCCGCGCGCCTCCGGCGCGCACCCACAGGGACGCTTCGTCATCGGCTTGAGCCGGCGCGCGACTTCGCTATTCCCCGCTGGGTTCTTCAGGCGCCGACCGCGGACCAGCCAGCGTCCACGATGGCGTCGGTCGCGTCGTGCAGCACCCCAGGCTGACCCGGGCCACGAAGCAGCACGAGACGCCTGCGCCCGCCGGACCCCTTCTTGTCGAAGCCCATCGCGACGTTCAACGCCGCGCGATCCACCGACGTCGGAACCTTGGTTGGCAGCCCGACTTGCGCAAGCGCCGCCGCAACCTCGGCTGGGTCGGCGTCTGGCCACCAGCCCGCGGCCCTGCTTGCGGCGACCGCCGCGACCAGCCCGATCGCCACGGCCTCGCCATGACGAAGCCGATCGTGCAGCACCGACTCCAGCGCGTGCCCGAAGGTGTGGCCCAGATTCAGGTGGGCCCTCTCGCCGCGCTCGAATTCGTCCCGGCTCACCACCGCCGCCTTGATCGCGGCGGAGCGATGGACCAGTTCCTCCAGCGCGGCGGGCTCGCGCGCCAGGATCGACGCGCACGCGCCGCGCATCCACGGCAGCATCGCAGGGTCCGCGATCAGCGCGTGCTTGACGCACTCCGCGAGCCCGCATCGGAAATCCCGGTCCGACAGCGTGGCCAGCGTGTCCACGTCGCACAGCACCCACGACGGCGCATGAAAGGCGCCCGCGAGGTTCTTCCCGAGTCCACCCTTCGGCAGCGGCAGGTTCACCGCGGTCTTTCCGCCGATCGACGCGTCGACCATCGCCAGCAGCGTGGTCGGCGCCATCACCAGCGGAATGCCGCGCAGGAACGTGGCGGCGGCGAAACCGGCCAGATCGCCCACGATGCCGCCTCCCAACGCGACCAAGGCGTCGCCGCGCTGCATGCCGGCCTGCAGCATGGCGGCCCACACGCGCTCGACCGCGGCCATCGACTTCTCGTTCTCGTCGGCGTGCAGCGGCACGACATGCACGCGCAGTCCCGCCGCCTCCAGCGACGCGTGCGCGGTGGGCGCCCATCGCGTCCGCACACCCTCGTCCACCGCCAACATGATCACGCGCGCGCCGGGCACCGCCTTGCGGACACCCTCGCCCAGCACCGACAGGCCACCTCGACGCACCGAGATCGCGCAGTCGCCTCGGCTTCCATGCACGCGGGGATCGCTCATGCGGGCATCCTCCCGCGGAACGCCGCGCGCGGCAAGCCGCTCAGGCCTTCGCCGTCTCGAGACCGTGGAAGGCGCGGAACTTCGCGGCGCCCTCCTTGGTGAAGTAGAAGTCGAGCAGACGCGAGGGCATGATGCGGAGATCCATGTAGATCAGCGCGTCGACCACGTTGCCGAAGTCGGGATCCACGTTGAACGCGATCACCTTCGCGTTCAGGTTCAGGTACTGGCGCAGCAGCACGGGCACGCTGCGGCCGCCCGCCTCGATCTCGCGGACCAGGCGCTGCACGTCGTCCATGTTGCGGACCACCGCGCGCGTGTGCTCGGGATCCCAGTCCACGAAGGGCGTTGTGTCGGGCGGATTGCGCGGACGCACGGACTCCGCGAACGCGCCGACCGCGCGGTAGCGCGACAGGAACGCCATCATCAGCTTCTTCGACATGCTCTGGTACTCGTCGCTGATGCTGACGGGGCCGAACATGATCTTGTAGCGCGGTTCTCGCACCGCCACCGCCGCGAGGCCCTTCCACAGCAGCAGCAGCGGCGCGGGCCGTCGCTGCCACGCGGGCGAGACCCAGCTGCGGCCCAGTTCCAGCGCAGGCCCGAGCGACGCGACCGCCGAGGGCGGATACGCGAACAGCGTGCTGGTGTACAGACCGTCGATGCCCTGCTCGGACAGGATCTTGTCGGTGAAGCCGAGCCGGTAGCCGCCCACCACCTCGTGTGATCGCGCGTTCCACACCAGCAGCTGCTCGTAGCGCGCGTCGAAGCGGTCGATGTCGATCGCCTGTCCCGTGCCCTCGCCGACCGAGCGGAACGAGATCTCGCGCAGGCGGCCGATCTCGAGCATGGTGAGCGGAATGCGCTCGCTGCGCGTGAGATAGACCTCGAACTCGCCCGAACGCAGCAGCAGGTCGCTCGCGGGCAGCTTCGCGAGTTCCGCCGCGAACTCCGCGGCCTCGTGCTGCGGCCGCTCGGGCACCGGCAGCGGCGAGAGCACGTCGGGTCCGCCGCGGCGAGGCTTCTCGAGCCGCGTTCGCAGCAGGTAGGTCCGCACGCGCAGGTAGCGCATCGCATCGTTCTCGTCGCCCTGCGCCAGCAGCTCATCGGCGGGAATCGGCGTGCCGACCACGAGGCGGATCTCGCGACCCTGCATGCGGTAGTACTCGCGTGCCAGCAGCAGCGTGCGCAGCATGGGGTGGATGAGACCGATCAGCTGGAAGAGCCAGCTGTTGCCGCCGTTCACGAACACCGGCATCACGGTGGCGCCGGTGCGGCGCACCACGCGCGCGACCTGCGTCTGCCAGTGACCGTCGATGGAGTGCCAGCGGCCCCAGCGGATGTGGCTCACCTCGCCCGCCGGGAACACGCAGACGCAGTGCCCATCCTTCAGCCACTCCACCACCTGCCGCAGCGAGCGGCGATTCGTGCCCTGACTGTCCTGCTCGTTCAGCACGCTCGCCACGAACACGCGGCCCTGCACCACGGGCAGGTCGGCCATCAGACGGTTCGCGATGAACTTCACGTCCGGACGGACGCGCTCCATCATGGTGGCGAGCACCTGCGGATCGGCGCCTCCGTAGGCGTGGTTCGCGACCACCAGCAGCGGACCGGTGCGCGGAATACGCTCAAGGTCGGCGTCGGTCACCACGCCGCGAAGACCGGTCACCCGGTTCAGGCGATCCAGTTCGGTGCCCTCGCGCGGCAGCTCGTTGCAGCGACGCTGCAGACGGCGGATCAGGTGCAGCCCGACAATTCGGTCGATGAGCGGCGCGAGCATCCACCAGGCCCATCGCAGTGGCGCGGGGCCACCGATCTGGGGAAGGCGTGGGCCGATCTCGTCTCGCGTCGCCACGGGGGAAAGGCTACCCGGCGTCGGCTTCGGTCCTGTCACGCCATGCTTCGGATTTGGTGAAGGCCGTGAAGCCTTCAGGAATGACCCCAAGGGGATTCGAACCCCTGTCCCCACCGTGAAAGGGTGGTGTCCTAGACCGGGCTAGACGATGGGGCCGGTCAAGCGAGCGGCGAAGCATACGCCAACGTTTGCCTGAAAGCGACGGCGGGCAAAGGCGGCGGAGGCCGCCGCTTCCAGAAAGAAACAGAGCCCGCGGAGGCGGGCTCTGAATCATGTCTCACGTGGCGGCGGAGGCCGCCGCCTCACTCTGCATCGCGGCGGCGGAGGCCGCCGCCTCACTCTGCATCGCGGCGGCGGAGGCCGCCGCCTCATTCTGCATCGCGGCGGCGGAGGCCGCCGCCTCATTCTGCATCGCGGCGGCGGAGGCCGCCGCCTCAATCAGTGACCCCAAGGGGATTTGAACCCCTGTCCCATCCGTGAGAGGGATGTGTCCTGGACCGGGCTAGACGATGGGGCCAGGATCGGAAAGCATAGCCGGAACCCTGAAAGGCCTCAACCCTGTAGGTTCTTCGCATGCGGCCGCTTCTGCTCTGCCCGACCCGCTTCGAGAACGGCCATGTCCGTTCGTTGGCACGCCCGTTGGGCACCGACTGCCAGGTCATCGGGGTGGGGTGCGGATGCGAGACCCTGCTTCGACGCATCGCCGAGGCGCACCCCGGACCCCGCACCGTGCTGCTGGCGGGCATCGCAGGCGCGCTGCGTGACCACGCGACGGTAGGTCGGGCGTTCCTGGCCGAGCGCGTGATCGACGAACTGGGCGCGGTCCATCTTCCGACGATCGTCTCGGGCATGGATCGGCTGCCGCTCACCTGCTCGCGCGACGTGGTGGTGGGCGAGGCCGCGCGTGAGGCCACGGCGGCGCGGACCGGCGCGGCGATGGTGGACATGGAGTCGGGGCCCTTCGCGCGCGTGGCGCAGTCGTGCGGTTGGAGATGGGGCGTGCTGCGCGGCATCAGCGACGACGCGGCGCGCGAACTTCCACACGAGGTGATGCGTTGGCTGCGCCTGGACGGCGGAACCAACTGGGGGAATCTGGCGATCGATCTGGTGACCAAGCCGCGACTCTGGTCGCCGGTCGCCGCGATGGTGCGCCACGCCAACGCCGCCATGCGCAGCGTGCACGACGCGCTGCCTGCCCTGCTGCGAGGCACGCCATGAGCGCCATCACGCTGGTGTACGGCGGAAGCTTCGATCCACCGCACGCGGTGCACGCACGCATCGCGAGTCAGGCCGCGGATGCCGTGGGTGCACGGAGAATCCTGGTGATTCCCGCGGGCGTGAATCCACAGCGGCGCGACGCGCCCCCCGCGGCGCCCGAACACCGACTGGCGATGGCGCGACTGGCCTTCGCGGCGGAGCCACGCGCCACCATCGACGATCGCGAGATCCGCCGCGCCGGCCCCAGCTACACCGTCGACACGCTGGA
>Ga0169931_10003382_pt1 | contig 25306 bp, 22 predicted proteins | sample Kivu_15m_20L_FD_129675 | JGI IMG/M metagenome (GOLD analysis project Ga0169931, IMG submission 129675) | Freshwater microbial communities from Lake Kivu, Western Province, Rwanda to study Microbial Dark Matter (Phase II) - Kivu_15m_20L... | ecosystem: Environmental > Aquatic > Freshwater > Lake...
AACTGAGTTTTGAGGCCACTGCCGCCCTGCGCAAAATGCGCCGCCGACCATCAATCATCGCTGCTTGCTTTACTCAGGCAGAACTTTGGCCTTGATGTATCCTTATTACGCGAGTCTCAATAGATTGTTGAAGCCATACAAGTACTGCCCGTTCCAAAGTGTGGTTGACGCGCCATAACCGAATGCAGTGCCAGGATCCACGCCGTAGGTGAGATAGAAGTTGTTGCTCACCCTGAGGCGCTCCGAGAAACGATGCTCGAAATTGAAGGAGCCGCGTGCGTTGTAAAACGTGCCGCCAAAGCGCGGAACTCCGTCGATGTAGTTGATGACGCTGGTGTCGAGACTGAAGCTCCATGGCGTCGTTTGGTCGATGTCAGTGTAGGCCGCTCCAAACCCTCCTTGGACAAACCAGGACTCGATGTCCTGAACAAGTGGAGAATTCACACGATACGTCAGGATGTCATAGCCACTTTGACCCGTGAAGGAAAAGGTCAGCGGCTGTTCAGTTTTGAAATCCGCCGAGTAATTCTGAATCGCCACCAGTCCCTGCGCACGAGCCGCGACAGGGCTGAGCAGGGCGGCCACCAGAAGCAGCTTGGCGATTGAGGAGCGCATGAGCGAGGGGGGGGAACAGGCGGGTTCAACAACTTGGCGGAATGGACAGGATGATGATCAAATCATCATGGAATGGCGGCAGCCGGAGACACCGGAATGATATCGCCTCGGGGTGGCAGCGGTCCGGAAGCAGGTGGCTGAATGAGAAACACACCGCGGATGCTGGCAGGGACGAAGAAGTCCTCTTCGATGGGTTCGACAGGAAGGACTGGGGCTTTCCCAGGATTTTTGCCGGGATTCTTGCCTGCTACCGAGGCAGGATGAAACTCCGGTGCTGCAGGGGCAGCGACCGCGGCCAAGCCTGGAACCGCCGAGTTGGCTGCATCGTTGATGACAGCGGCCATCTTGGGAGCGACGGAGACCGCCGTTTGAACGATTTGTCCGGCAAGCGCCGCATCCGCCTTGGAGGCCGCGATCGCAGCTCTGACGATGTCAGCCGCACAGCCTTCGTTAATGACGAGAGCATCCTCAACGACCATCAGGACCTTGCTTGGATCCTTTTCGACGGCAACTCGCACATCGTTGGAGATTTCCGAGCAGTTGCCAGACGATTGAGCTATGCCAGCCGATGCAGATGCCAAGATCAGAATGCAGGCTGATAAGCTCGCAAAGCGAGTGGAGAGTGCAGCTTTCATACGCGGCTAAGTTTTTTAGATTTTCAGGAATGAATGTGTCTTGTCTTCAGAGCGGGTAGTGGGAATCGAACCCACATGGCCAGCGTGGAAGGCTGGAACTTTACCATTAAGCTATACCCGCAATTAAAGTTATACTAACACGAAACATCCTGCAGCCGCAAGATTTTTTTAGAATTTAGATGAATTATTTTGAAAATTTAGAATGACTGAAGGATTCAATCATCAAATTTTTCAAGCTCTTCAGCTTTCAACTCCAGTTGTTTAATTAGCACGGTTGCATGACCTGGCAAGCAGGGAGTCGAGTACAACCAGATCCACGGAGCATATTTCAAAAAGCTCCTTCCAAGGCCTAAACAGCTATTTGTCGCCGCTAGGGGGCCCCGGATAATCCTCTCCATTCAGACTGCGAGCCACGCTTTCGAGCCAGTTTTCGAGCCTTTTCTGCATTTCGGGCACTCTTTCAGGCTGTTCTGCCAACAAAACGTTGTTCTCGTCGGGATCAGTCGAGAGATTGTAGAGTTCCCAGACCACATCGGGGGTTTTTCGGTTTTCAATCCGGTGCAGCTTCCACGGCCAGTCTAGCCAGGCCGAATGACCCGGGAATTCAGTCAGCAGTGCCGGCGCACTCATCTGCCCGGCATCTGGACGCACACGTGCCGGGTCATTTGGCTCCTCGCCACGCGCTTGAGCGGCGAGCAACTCATCCATCCACTGTTTGGAGGGCGTGCTGATGCCCTTGTTCCCCGATTCCCAGAAACCGATCGGACGCGAGCGTTGATGCTCCTGGCCGGTCAGCAGGGGCATGAGATCGATCCCGTCCAGCGGCGGCTGATTTTCCACTTTGACTCCAGCAATTCCAAGCACCGTCGGATAGATGTCTGAGGTGACACACGGTGCCTTGATCACCTTGGGTTCGGGAAAAATCGCTGGCCACTCCAGCAAGGCCGGCACCGCCAGACCGCCTTCATAAATCTGTCCCTTGAATCCGCGGCGGCCGCCGTTGGAGCCGACTTTGGGCAGTGCGCCGTTGTCGCTGCAATACCATAACAGAGTGTTCTCGCGCACATCCAGATCACGCAAAGCCGTCCGCAGCTTGCCGAAAGCACGGTCCATGGCCGTGATCTCACCATAAAAGTTCTGCTGGTTCTCCGGCAGGTCCGCATACGGCGCTTTGTCGGACTCCGAAGCCTGGTGCGGGTCATGCGGGGAGCCAAACCAGACCACCGCAAGGAACCGTTGCTTCTTTTCAGCGCAGCGACGGATGAACTTCAACGCCTCCTCCACCGTGACGTCCGAACTGTCCCCTTGAAACGGCGCCGCCCTGCCCTGCACACTAAGCACAGGGTTGAGATCGAAGAAATTCGGCGACGACACCCATTCATCGAAGCCACTGGCACCGGGACTCACAGGACTGGCCTTCTGCACGGAGCCAAGATGCCATTTGCCGAAGTGTCCCGTCATATAACCCGCCGTCTTGAGCGCTTCGGCGACCGTGACCTCCTGGGGTCGCAGCGAATGCCCCCAGGAAAAGCAGCCAAAGCGATTCGGGTTGCGGCCGGTCATCACACTGCCGCGGGTGGGAGAGCAAACCGGCGCAGCGGCATGAAATTGATCGAACCGCACCCCTTCCTTTGCCAGGGCGTCAAAGTTCGGCGTTTTGAGATGCGGATGACCGTTGTAGCCCATGTCGCCCCAGCCTTGATCGTCGGCCATCACAAGCACCACATTGGGCGGTTCAACCGCGGAACAAGCGGCGGCGAACGACAGGATGGCGGCGAACAACGCAAAAGGCTTCATCCCGGCATCATAATCACGAACAGCACCGCACTGGAACGCAAAAAAGAGCCTCAACGCCATTTCAAGTCATGTGAGAGCATCGTGTCCTCGTCGAACACGAAGCGCCCGACAAAATGACGGCGCTCGATCAAGGTCTGCCCGAGCCAGTGCTCGTCATCGGCCCACATTTCACCAAACGGCAGCGCGTCGAGCGAAGTCCACAACGGCAGCGCCTCAGGCGTCTCCACCGGCTCCCCTTCGTGCTGTGTGGCAAGCCACACATCCACATGCATGCGCAGGCCATCGACGAACTGGAAATACAATTCGCCGTGATGCACAGGATTCAGCGCGGTGACACCGAGTTCCTCCTGCGTCTCGCGCACGGCACACTGTTCGGACGTCTCCCCCGGATCGATCTTGCCGCCTGGGCCGTTGATCTTGCCCGCACCGAGACCGCGCTTTTTGCGGATCAGCAAAACCTCGCGCTTCCCCTCGTCGATGATGAACATCAGCGTCGCTCGGACGCTTGGCTGCCATGTCTGCCAGTCGATCATCACTGTGAGTTCAGCGCTTTTTCCACGGCAGGGCGCGCAGCCAGCGCTTGCCACTCTTGATGTCGAGGGCTTGTGCCAGAATCTCCGTGTCGCCCGCGTCAAAATCTTCCGCGCGGGGCAGGCCCGCGGGCAGATCAACGGCAGGCTCCGGCACTGGCAATGATTCCGGCAGAGGCTTTTGATTCAACGGTGTCACGGGGTTGATCGGCACCACGAGACCACCGGAGATGATCATCTTCATCGCCTCCTCGATCGTGATCGGCGCATCACTGACTTTTTCTGAATCGACGACGAGGAGGATGCCCGTCATTGGACTCGGCGCCGTCGGCAGCAGCACGCAGGTCTGCGCCTTGCCGCTTTGCGAATCGCAATACTGGCCGGTGGCAAAGCCGATCATGCGCATCCCCGCGACAGGGTAGTCGATGAAGACGACACGCTTGAAGTTCTGCTTCGTGGCACCGAGCCCGCGAAAAGCGTCGATCACCTGCTTGAGCGGGCGGTAAATGACGGCGATGAGCGGAATGCGCAGAAGCAACTTGTCCACGGCGGTGACGACGTGCACGCCGATCACGTTCGTGGCCATGAAGCCGAGAGCCAGGATCACAATCAGCGAAAAGAGGAAGCCGATAAAGTTCGTGAGGTTCGCCAGCTTCGGATCGTCGATATCGAGCACCGGCTCGTCGGACAACTCGTTCACCAAGCTCACCATCTGGGCCAGCACCGGCTTGCTCCAGCCGTGCATCAGGTCATAGATCGAATAAAGGATCCAGAACGTGATGATCAACGGCAGCGCCAATGCCAGGCCAGCGAGAAATTTGTTTCGCAGCCAGACGCCCCAACCTTTGGGCGCATGCGCCTCAGGAGCCGGATTCGTGCTGGAGATGTCGATGGCCATTCAGATCTTTTTTGTGCGTGGATGAGAACGCACGACAAACACTTTGTTCACCGAAATCTCACGGCATTCTTGAATCAAGCCCCCACGAGCATGCGGGCGGGGTTTTCGATGCAGTCCTTCACGCGGATGAGGAAGGTCACGGCTTCTTTGCCATCGACGACACGGTGGTCGTAGCTGAGGGCGAGGTTCATCATCGGACGGATGACAACCTGGCCATCGACGGCGATGGGGCGCAGCTGGATGCTGTGCATGCCGAGGATGCCGCTTTGGGGCGGGTTGATGATCGGCGTGCTCAGGAGGGAGCCGTAAACGCCGCCGTTGGAGATGGTGAAGACGCCGCCGGTGAGGTCGGAGACCTGGAGTTTGCCGTCTTTGGCTTTTTTGGCGTAGCCGAGGATGTCCTGCTCGAGCTCGGCGAAGGATTTCTGGTCGGCATCGCGCAGGACGGGGACGATGAGGCCGCGCTCGGTGCCGACGGCGACGCCGATGTCGTAGTAGTGCTGGTGAACGATTTCATCGCCTTCGACACGGACGTTGATCTGCGGGACGGCTTTGAGGGCTTCGACGACGGCTTTGATGAAGAAGCTCATGAAGCCGAGTTTGACGCCATTTTTGGCGACAAAGGCATCCTGGAGCTTGCTGCGCAGCGCCATGACGTTGGACATGTCGCACTCGTTGAAGGTGGTCAGGATGGCGGCGGTCTTTTGAGCGCTGACGAGCTGATCGGCGATCTTCTTGCGCAGCGGGGTCATCTTCTTCCGCGTGATGCGGCCTTCAGGGGAAGGCGCGGGCTTTGCAGCGGGTTCGGGAGCCGATTCGGGCTTCGGAACGACTTCAAACTTGGTGATGTTGGTGGGCTTTTCCTCGGCTTTGGGGGCTGGAGCGGCTGCTGGGGCCGATTTGGGCGCTTCAGGGGCTTTTTCGACGGCGGGAGCGGCTCCTTCGGCGATTTGGCCGACGACGTCGCCGATGACGACATCGTCGCCGGGCTGCTTGGCGATGCTGAGCGTGCCGGAGGCCTCCGCGGTGACTTCTGCGGCCACTTTGTCGGTTTCGAGCGTGAGGAGGATGTCGCCGACCTTGACGAAGTCGCCGTTTTTGAAGTGCCATTTGGCGATCTGGCCTCCAGTGACGGATTCGCCGAGTGCGGGGATTTTGATGTCAGCCATTGTCGTGGGAAAGTTTTAAAGAATCAGGATTCAGGAATCTAAAATCAGGAATTACACACTGAAGGCGTCCTCAACGAGTTTGTCCTGCTCAAGCGAGTGAATCGCCTTGGAGCCTGCGGCGGGGCTGGACGAGCGTTCGCGGCCGGCGTAGCGGAGTTTGTGGTTGCTGAGCTCTTCGAGGCGTGGGCGGATGTAGTAGTGAGCGCCCATGTTGCGGGGCTCTTCCTGGCACCAGATCCACTTCTTCTGCGCCCGCGGATACTTGGAGACGATTTCCTTGAGCATCTCGTAGTTCAGCGGGTAGAGCTGCTCGATGCGGATGATGGCGGCGTTTTTGATTTTGTGTTCTTCGCGGAACTCCAGGAGGTCGTAGTAAACCTTGCCGGAGCACAAAATGAGGCGCGTGACACGCTCGGGCCCGGCGAGCAGGTGGTCGTCGTCGAGCACTTCCCTGAAGGTGGTGCCTTCGGCCATGTCGCTGAGCTTGCTGACGCATTTCGGATGACGCAGCAGGCTCTTCGGCGTCATGACGACGAGAGGCTTGCGGGTGCTGCGCTTGAGCTGGCGACGCAGGGCGTGGAAATACTGCGCGGGCGTGCTGAAATTGCACACCTGCATGTTGCCACCGGCGCAGAGCTGCAGGAAGCGCTCCAGGCGGGCGCTGGAGTGCTCGGGGCCTTGACCTTCGTAGCCGTGCGGCAAAAGCAGCGTGACATGCGAGGGGCGCTGCCATTTGCTCTCCGCGGAGGCGATGAACTGGTCGATGATGACCTGCGCGCCGTTCACGAAGTCGCCAAACTGCGCTTCCCAGCAGACGAGGAGATTGCTGGCGAGCAGCGAATAGCCGTAGTCGAAGCCCAGCACGGCGGCTTCGGAGAGAAGCGAGTTGTAAACGCAGTAGCGACCTTGCTCGGCTTGCAGATTGTTCAGCGGGATGTGGCGTTCACGCGTCTGGGAATCGTAGAACACGCTGTGGCGATGGCTGAAGGTGCCGCGACGCACGTCCTGGCCGCTGAGGCGCACGCCGTGACCTTCCGTGAGCAGCGTGCCGAAGGCCAACGACTCGGCGTAGGCCCAATCGAAGCCTTCACCTGCCTCGACGGCCTTTTTGCGGGCCGCGAGGAAGCGCTTCGCGATGGTCGGATGCAGATTGAAGCTCTCTGGCACTTCGAGCAGGCGCTCGGCGACCTTTTTGAGCTTCTTCATCTCCACGCCGGTCTTCACGGGCGTGTAGTCGTAGGCTGGCTGAGGCATGGCCATGCTGCCTTCGAAAGGATTGCCGCCATTCGCGGACTTGTCCTTCTCGGCGAGCGTGTTGATGCCGCCTTCGAGTTCGTCATCGAGCTCGCGTTGCAACGCGGCGGCACCGGCTTCGTCGAGCACGCCCTGGCTGGCGAGGTCGAGGCGGAAGAGCGTCGCGGTGGAAGGATGCTGCGCGATGCTGCGGGCCATGTTCGGCTGCGTGAAGCCGGGCTCGTCCGTTTCATTGTGGCCGTGACGACGGTAGCAAACGATGTCGATGATGACATCGCGGCCAAAGGTTTGCCGGAACTCGAGCGCGAGCTTGGCAGCGCGGACGACCTCCATTGGGCAATCGCCATTCACATGAAAGACGGGCGCTTCGATCATCTTCGCCACGTCGGTGCAGTAGTGGGAACTGCGGGCGTCCTCCGGCATCGTGGTGAAGCCGATCTGGTTGTTCACGATGACGTGGATCGTGCCGCCGGTGCGATAACCGGGAAGCTGCGAGAGATTCAACACCTCGGCGACGAGTCCTTGGCCCGCGAAGGCCGCGTCACCATGGATGAGCACCGGGACGACCTTCTTGCGGTCCTTGGTATCGCCGAGCGCCCGCTGACGTGCACGCGCCATGCCTTCCACGACGGGATCGACGGCTTCGAGATGGCTCGGATTGGGCGCGAGCATCACGCCCACGGAATCGCCGCTGCTGGTCTGGCGCACGGTTTCAAAGCCGAGGTGATACTTCACATCGCCATCACCGCTGACCATGTTCGGCACGTAATTTTCGCTGAACTCGTAAAAGAGATACTCCAGCGGCTTGCGCAGGAAATTCGCCAGCACGCTGAGGCGGCCGCGGTGGGCCATGCCGAGCACGATTTCTTTGCCGCCGGAGGCGGGAAGGCCTTCGAGAATGGTCTCCAAGGCCACGAGCATGCTCTCGCCACCTTCCACGGAGAAACGCTTCTGCCCCACGAAACGGCGATGCAGGAAGCGTTCGAAGCTCTCAGCCTCCAGCAACCAGCGCAAAGCATCGACCTGCTCTTTCGGGGTCGGTTTCGGTGCCTCTTTGACTTCAATGCGGTCGAGCAACCAAGCACGGATTTCAGGATCATTGATGTGCCAAAACTCGAAGCCGGTTTTGCCACAATAAATGCCACGCAACTCGCTGAGCATCGCTTTGAGCTTCATTGGCTGCCCGCTGCGGAACATATGCGTCTGCACGTCTTCTTCGAGTTCCTCATCCGTGAAGCCGAGGCCCGCGAGCGAGAGTGACGCGATGTCAGGTCCCTGCGTGCTCAGCGGATCGAGATGCGAGGCGGTGTGACCAAGGGCGCGGAAGTGATGAATGGCGTTCGTCACGCGCATGCGGAAGCTCAGCGTTTTTTCGGAAAGCGTGCCCTCGGCTCCTTTCGCGGGTTGAGCGGCCAGTTTGGCCATGCCGAGCTCGAAACCTTCGAAAAACGATGACCACAGCGGTTCGACGGAGGCAGGGTCTTTTTTCCAGTCGAGGTATTTCGACTCGAGGAAGTCCGCGTTGGCGCGGTAGGGGAGTGAGGCACTCATTGGGGCTTTTTTACGAGAGAGGGGGGCGGGCAGGATGCGTCCAAACCCGTGGAGTGCAAACAAGGAAAGGCGGCTTTTGCCGCCTTTTTCACGGGTAACCATGCGTCCCCTGTCCGGGCTAGGCGTTGCTGGCGCTCATGTAGCGCAAAACGCGTGCCAGCGTCGCCCGCATGTCCTTGCGATCGACAATCAAATCCACCAGGCCGTGCTGCATCATGAACTCGGCGGTCTGGAAGCCCGGGGGGAGGTCGGCGTGGGTCGTTTCCTTCACGACACGCGGCCCGGCAAAGCCGATCATGCACTTCGGCTCGGCGATGATGAGATCGCCCAGCGTGGCGAAGCTCGCGGTGACGCCGCCAGTTGTCGGGTGCGTGAGGACGGAAATGTAGGGCAGGCGTGCCTCGGCGTGGTGGGCCAGGGCACCGCTGGTCTTGGCCATCTGCATGAGGCTGAGGATGCCCTCGTGCATGCGGGCACCGCCGGAGGCGGAAAACACGATGACCGGCTTTTTCTCAGCCGTCGCGGCCTCGATGGCACGGGTGATCTTCTCGCCCACCACACTGCCCATGCTGGCGCCGAGGAACCGGAAGTCCATGATCGCCAGCAGGACGGGGATTTCCTCGATCTTTCCACGGCCGGTGACCACCGCCTCGGTGAGCCCGGTCTTGGTTTGATAGGCCTTCACCTTGTCGAGGTAGCCCTTGAAGCCGAGGGCATTCACGGAGTCGAGCCCCTTGTCCATCTCAGCAAAGCTGCCCTCGTCCACGAGGCTGACGATGCGCTCGTCGGAGCCGATGGTGAAGTGGTAGCCGCAGTGGGTGCAGACGCGCAGGTTCTTGGTCAGCGCGTCCTCAAAGAGGCTTTCATTGCACGAAGGGCACTTCGTCCAAAGGCCTTCCGGCATGTCGCGTTTCTTCTCGCCAAGTTCGTCAACGGAGCGTTTTTTGAAAAATCCCATGGTAGGTGTGTGAATGCTGGCGTCCTGCGAAGGCGGACCGGACGGGGCGTCTCCCCGGGTGGCATGCCGCAGGAGTTGCCGGGACAAGGACGGCCCGGCGTTGGCTCTGTCAGGCCCGGCCAAAGCCGGACGCGGGGGCGAGACTAGCCGCGTGCAACGGTGATGACCACCACTTTTTCTGCCCCGCCCTCCTTCCGCAGCACCCGGGCGCATTCGCTCGTGGTCGCGCCAGTGGTGAAAACATCATCCACCAGAAGAATGCGGCGGCCTTGCAGCCGGATTTTTTCCTCCAAAAACCCGGGGTTTTGCAGAGCAAAGGCACCTCGCAGGTTTTTGAGCCGCTCGTCGCGGTCCAGGCTCGCCTGCGTGTCCGTCTCACGCACCCTGGCGAGCGCCCGTGCGGCGGGAATGCCGGTCAGCCCGCTCAATCGCATGCACAGCTCCCAGCTTTGGTTGAACTCGCGGTCCATCTCCCGGCTGCGATGCAGCGGCACCGGCACGAGCAGCCATTCGGCGAGGTTTTCATCTGCCAGACGCGGCTCCGCCAGCGTGCGCAGCAGCAGCGCCGCCAGCGGACCGCGAAGCTGAAGCCGACGCTCGTATTTGAACTGATGCACCAACTCCCGCACCGCGCCCTCTGCCCGGCAGGCCGCCACGGCGAACTCAAACTCCAGCCTGCGCCCGCCGCAGTTCATGCAGCGGAACTCATTCGTGAAGGCTCCATCATAAAACTCGCCGCAAACCATGCAGTAAGGCGGCTCCAGAAACGGCAGCTCGTCCGCGCAGGCCTTGCAGAACCACCCGGATGCTCCTTCTTCCAGCGGCACCTTGCATGCGCAGCACCGGCGCGGATAAATCAAATCTGCCGCCGCCCGCAGCGCTGGATCGACCACGCGGCGCAGACGTGATGGGGCGGGCGGACCGGGGAAGGACATGACGGATGCTAAATGCGATTTGAAGCCTGCCAACTGCCGTCCTAAATGCGCGCATGGCACGCATCGGCACTCCCCTTTCCTCCTCCGCTACCAAAGTCATGCTCCTCGGCTCCGGCGAGCTCGGCAAGGAGGTCGTCATCGAACTTCAGCGCCTCGGCTGCGAGGTCATCGCGGTGGATCGTTACGCGAACGCGCCCGCCATGCAGGTCGCCCACCGCAGCCATGTCATCTCCATGCTCGATGGCGACGCGCTGCGCCGCATCGTCGATGTCGAAAAGCCCAACTGCATCGTGCCGGAGATCGAGGCCATCGCCACCGACACGCTCGTGCAGCTCGAAAAGGAAGGCTACCGCGTCGTCCCCACCGCACGCGCGGCGAAACTCACCATGAACCGCGAGGGCATCCGCCGCCTCGCCGCCGAGGAACTCGGCCTCAAAACCTCGCCCTACATCTTTGCGGCCACGGAGGAGGAGTTCCGCGCGGCGATTGAAAAAATCGGCATGCCCTGCGTGGTGAAACCCATCATGAGCAGCTCCGGCAAGGGCCAGAGCGTCGTGAAAAAGAAGAGCGACATCGCCAAGTCCTGGCAATACGCCCAGGAAGGCGGCCGCGCCGGCAAGGGCAAGGTCATCGTCGAAGGCTTCGTTGAGTTCGACTACGAGATCACCATGCTCACCGTCCGCCACGTCGGCGGCACCTCCTTCTGCGCCCCTGTCGGCCACACGCAGATTAAGGGCGACTACCGCGAGTCCTGGCAGCCGCACCCCATGTCGAAAAAAGCGCTCAAGGCCGCCGAAAAGATGGCCGGAGCCATCACGGAGGCTCTAGGAGGTCGCGGGCTCTTCGGCGTCGAAATGTTCATCAAAGGCGACAACGTCATCTTCAGCGAAGTTTCGCCGCGTCCGCACGACACCGGCCTCGTCACGCTCATTTCGCAGGACTTGAGCGAGTTCGCGCTCCATGTGCGTGCGATCCTCGGCCTGCCGATTCCGAACATTCATCAGCACGGCCCCAGCGCGAGCTGCGCCGTCCTCGTTGCCGGTGAATCATCGCAGGTGCAGTTCGGCAGGCTCGACAAAGTCCTCGCCGAGCCCGACACGCAAATCCGCCTCTTCGGCAAGCCCAACGTCAGCGGCCAGCGCCGCATGGCCGTCACTTTGGCTCGCGCCAAAAACATCAACGACGCCCGCGCCAAGGCGCATCGCGCCGCGAAGGCGATGCAGATCAGGTTGTGACACATTTCATGATTGCTTCCGGCGATCGGATCATGCTAACACATCGCCATGCCTGCCACCGCTCATCTGAGCCATCTCATCAAGCTGCTGGACGACGACTCTGAAGTCGTGCGCCAGGCGGTGCGGCAGGAGCTGACGGTCATGCGCCGCGAGCTGCCGCAGCACATTGAGCAATTGGAGACGCCGTTGAGCGCGGATGAGGAGCGCCTCGTCGCTCAGATGCTCGAACCGGCGCGTCGCGTCGAGTTGGAGGAGACCTGGATGCGCTGGCGCTGGATGGACGGGCCGGACGCGCAGCTTGAGGAGGGCTTGAGCCAGCTTTCCGCCTTTCTAAACGGCTGGAAGACACAGTCTGCCGACCTGCCGAAGCGCCTTGATGCTCTCGCGGAGAAAGCGTTTGCCGAAAAAGGCCGCATGGACGCGCACGAGCTGGCGCAGTGGCTCTTCGCCTCGCACGGCGGCGTCACGCGCTTCCGTGGGAACAGCAAGGACTACTACTCGCCCTCGAACAGCAACCTCTTCTGGGTGCTGGACGCCGGCCAGGGCAATCCCATCAGCCTCTGCTGCCTCTACCGCCTGCTGGGGCATCGTTTCGGCCTCGAAATCGAGGGCTGCAACTTCCCCGGCCACTTCCTCTCCCGCGTGCGTTACCGCGACCAGACGTGGCTGGTCGATTGCTTCAACCGCGGCCGCTTCATGCTGGCCGGTGATGTGGCCAAGCACCACCCCGCCGCGAATCCCGGCATGGAGGACCTCATCCACGAGTCCGCCACCGCCGACGCCACCCTGCTGCGCATCCTGCGCAACCTCGACGACGCCTACGAGCGCCTCAGCCTCATGCCCGAACGCCAGTTCATGCGCCGCCTGGCGGTGAAGCTGATGGAGGATTGAGAACCTTCGGTCCCGAAGTCTCTGGGAAGTAATCCGACGGCATACCGCGGCGAAAGGTTTCAGGACGCTCGATCAACGACAATGTTAAACCTGGCTGGTTTGGTTCTCGGTGAATTTGACCGTCGGTTTTTCCTTATAGATGAATAGGCAGCTTATCTGACCCTTTGTTCGCTATTGGGCACCTCTGGAAACCTAGTTGCCTTTGATGGCCGACCACTCGACACGTTGGAGCGAGACTCCTCATTTTGGGCAAAGAAAACCCTTGACAATCCGTCAATATTTTTACTCCGTTAAGCATTGGCAGTATCTCATAGTTCGTTGGCATCGACGAAGAAATCTATATAATCATAGTATCAACCTCATCAATACAATGATCAAGTTCAGCAAGCCCATATTTTGCTCCTACATCTTACTGACAGCAGTAGCAGCCCAAACGTTTACCTCACCAGAAAAAATCGCCGAGATTCGTGCGAGAGCAACTCAAGGCAGCGCAGCTGATCAGTATTTTCTGGGAGTCATGTACTCCGAAGGGGTCGGTATAGAAAAAGACGCTGCCGAAGGTCTGAGATGGTTTCAGAAAGCGGCTGAGCAAGGCGACGCTATTTCGCAGCATACCTTGGGCCTCATTTATGACACAGGTCGAGTGGTTCCAAAAGATGATCAAGAGGCTGTAAAATGGTATCGTAAGGCAGCCGATCAAAGCTATGCACCTTCACTCAATTATCTCGGACTTCACTATGCAAATGGCGAAGGAATTGAAAAAAATGAAGCCCTAGCGTTACAATTATTTCAAAGAGCTGCAGAACTAGGAGACGCCGTGGCACAATGGAACTTGGGGGTTAAATATGCGGACGGCACCGGCGTTCCAATGGACAAAGCTAAGGGCTTTCACTGGCTTGCCAAGGCCGCTGATGGAGGGCAAGCACAAGCGCAAGCCTATCTTGGCCTAGCGTATGTATCTGGGAGTAATGTACCAAGAAATCCAGTCGAAGGCTACAAGTGGCTGGTGTTGTCTGCTCAGCAAGGAGATGAACACGCACGAAAAGCCTTACAACTTGTCGAAGGTAAATGGGTTACCTCATTACAGCAAGCGGAAGGACTGCGCCTTGCGCGCGAATTTACCCCTCGCCAGCCACCTCGCCAGCCACCTCGCCTGCGACAATAGTCGAAAGGAAATAGTGCAGATGCACAAAAAGCCAAGCATCAATGCCGCTTGATTAAGGGAGGTTTCATTTTTGCCTGAAAGGGTCAGGGGTGGGTCGGGAGTCAGATTTTGAGAGAACAGACCTTTGATCGCCCTCAAATTCGCAAAGAACCAAACCAACCGGGTTTGTCATTGCGCTTGGCCGTGCGACCTGAAACCAGCCGCAACGGCCTGCTGCGTGATTGATTTCTCCAACCAAGAAGACTCACAAAAACCGCCGCAGGATCGGCAGCAGTTCCTCCACGGTCTGCTCGGGCCATAGTTTGCGGTCGGTCATGAGGGCGGTGTCGAGGGCGTGATGCTCGGGCCAGTTGGCTTCGAGAGGAATCTGCGGGATGACCTGGGCGAGGACGGCCTTCGCGGCGGCGACGTTCGCATGCAGGTGGCCGATGACGGATTCGGCGGTGACGGCCTCCTCCTCGATCTTCCAGCAGTCGTAGTCGGTGATCATCGCCAGCGTGGCGAGGGCGATCTCGGCCTCGCGGGCGAGCTTGGCCTCCGGCAGGTTGGTCATGCCGATGACATCGAAGCCGAGCTGACGATGCGCGTTGGATTCCGCCCGGGTGGAGAAGGCGTGTTATTATAGAGGGACAGACACTTTATCTGCGCGGCGGCGACGTTCGCGTGAAGGTGGCCGATGACGGATTCGGCGGTGACGGCCTCCTGCTCTTGCTTCTTTGACAGAACCGCCGGTTTGCCGCATCATTGCAAGCATTGAAACAAGCTCCTCCAGTTCCCAGCAAGCCGGCGACCGTCGCATCTTCCACGGTTCGCAGAAGCTTCTCCGCCGCGCGGCGCAGAGCCTTGCAGACGCAGGGACGGGTGACGATGCAGCAGGTGCGGGCCAATCAATCGACGATGAAGTCCGTGCCTTGAGCCGCTTCATCGCGGACGCCGGCGTCGAACTGAACGCGGAAGCGATCCGCTCCAGTCTGGAAGCGAATCCGATGAAGGGAGGCAAGGAACATCGCGTGGCCTTCCTGCCCGAAGCGGAGCGCGTCCTCAAAGTCGCGGATGCGCGCATGCTCGCCACCGAGTCGCTCTTCGACTACCTGACCGATCTCGTCCTTTCCAATCACTACTTCGACGACGACATCCGCCTGGAAGGCGGGTACACCGGGGGTGGTCGCGTCTTTATCGTGACCACGCAGCCCTACATCAGCGGCATTCACCCGGACTGGCCTGAACTCAGAGCAGGTCTTGCGCGTCAGCAATTACGCGATCCTGCGCCGAGGTCACTCGGCGGGAATTTCATCTTTGATGACGACCTGCTCGGTGAGGTGGATGTCTTCGATCTTCACCCCAACAACGTCATCCAGGACGCCACCGGCTGGCTGCACCCCATCGACGCCCATTTCTACTTCGACAACCGTGCTGCCCGCATCGCTGCCCTGAAAACCCTCGGTCTGCACAGCCCCGCTCTCGAGGAACGTGCCCAACAAGGCGACCCCGATGCCCCCGGCCACATCCCCGACATGGTCCCCGATGTGCCGCCGCTGCCTGGCGGTGAAAAGTAAACACTTCCCAAGCACGACGGGCTTGCACCATGCAGCCCAGAAATGCCGATCCCACAGGAAATGGAGTCAGTGAAATTGACAGATGGCATGCTGCTCCAAACAAGAAGCCTCACAAAAACCGTCGCAGGATCGGCAGCAGTTCCTCGACGGTCTGCTCCGGCCACAGCTTGCGGTCGGTCATGAGGGCGGTGTCGAGGGCGCGATGTTCGGGCCAGTTGGCTTCGACCGGAATCTGCGGAATAACCTGCGCGAGGACGGCTTTCGCGGCGGCGACGTTCGCGTGGAGGTGGCCGATGACGGATTCGGCGGTGACGGCCTCCTCCTCGATCTTCCAGCAGTCGTAATCCGTGATCATCGCCAGCGTGGCGAGGGCGATCTCGGCCTCGCGGGCGAGCTTGGCCTCGGGCAGGTTCGTCATGCCGATGACATCGAAGCCGAGCTGGCGGTGCGCGTTCGACTCCGCCCGGGTGGAGAAGGCGGGGCCGTCCATGCAGACGTAGGTGCCGCCGTTGTGGACGCGGCGGCCCTGAGCAACGCAGGCGTCGTGCAGCAGGGACCGGAGCTTGTCGGAGATGGGATCGCCAAAGGCGACGTGCGCGACGATGCCGCGGCCGAAGAAGGTGTGCTGGTCGCGGCGGCTGGTGCGGTCGAAGAACTGGTCCGGGAGCAGGATGTCACGCGGGTGGTATTGCTCCTGCAAACTGCCGACGGCGGTGACGGCGATGATCCAGCGCACGTTCAGGCTGCGCAGCGCCCAGAGATTGGCGCGGTGGTTCAGTTCCGTGGGCAGGATGCGGTGGCCTTTGGCATGCCTGGGTAGGAAATACACTCGGCGTCCGGCCAGCGTGCCGGTGACCAAGGCATCCGAAGGCGGGCCGAAGGGCGTCTGAACGCTGATTTCCTCCCGGTCGGTGAGTCCTTCGAGGTCGTAGAGGCCGGAACCGCCGATGATGCCGATGGCTGGTGCATTTTCACTCATGAGGCAGGTTAGAAGGCACGGCAGTTGCTTCAACCGGCTTCGTGCTCCCGGTCAAAAATGTCTCTTCGTGCAAAGATGAACAGAAACGTCGAAAGTCGCGTCTGAACCGTGCCGTTTTGAGCCATAGTCTGTTCTCATGAAAGTCCGCCGCACTCATCTTTGCCTGCTGTTCGCTCCCCTGCTCGCCTCCTGCTCGATGCCGGACATGTTTGCCTCCACCTCGCCTCATAAAATCCGCCTGAAGGACGGCCGCGAGGTGCTCTGCACGGGCGAGCCGGAATATCAGGCCAAGACCGGCTACTATCGCTACCGCACACCGGACAAGCGCGACGCGGTGATCCGCGCGGACGAGGTGGCTGGAATCACGGGCCACGGCGCGTGAGCATGCGCCCGCTGGTGCTGGCCTCCGCCTCTCCCCGCCGTGTGGAACTGCTGCGCGGAGCTGGGTTTGATTTTGAAATCGTCGTGCCGCAGGTCGAGGAAGCGCACGATGCGGCGCTGACACCGGAGCAGCTCACGGTCGAAAATGCACGGCGCAAAGCGCTGGCGGGCAGCCTGTCGAAACCCGGAGCGCTGGTGCTCGGCGCCGACACGCTGGTGTATGTGGATGGCGAGCCGCTGGCCAAACCGGCGGACCTAGACGAGGCGATGGCGATGGTGCGCCGCCTCTCCGGGCGCTCCCACGAGGTCTGCACCGGTGTGGCCTTCGCCTGCGATGGCCAAGTCGTGCGCGAGCTGCACGTCATCACGCACGTGACCTTCAAGTCGCTCACGGACGCGGTGATTCGCGATTACCATTCGCAAGTGAACCCGCTCGACAAGGCCGGTGGCTACGGCATCCAGGCCTGCACGGACATGATTTTGGAGCGGATGGACGGGTCGTTCACGAATGTGGTCGGCCTGCCGGTGGAGGAGGTGACGAAAGCGCTGCGAGAACTGCTGGCCTGAGGCTGGATTCAGGTTTCAAGTTTCAGGTTTAAGGTTTCAAGTTCTCTACATCCGAGTTTTGCGAGATGGAGTGAACTCTCTCCAAAGATGAGCAGCCTTCCCTTTGCAAGCCAAACGCCATCAAGGCTTTCAACTTGAAACCTGAAACTTGAAACTCGGACCTGGGCTGAGCCCTTTCAGCGCAGCAAGTCCCTGCCCTGCACGATTTTACCGTCGGCCATCACGGCGGTGAATTTGCCGCCGTTGCGCTTCGCCATGTCATCGAGATCACGAGCCGCGTCCGGCGTGCCCAGCGCGGTGGTGTGGATGATGGTGCGCTTGCCACGGCTGTTCTCCTGCGTGACGGCGGAGATCCAGCCCTGCTCGTCGTTGCGGTTGCCGTCGGTCATGAAAAAGATCACGTCCGGCTTGGGATTGCCCTTCAAGGCCATGAGCAGGCCGCTGCCCCAGTTCGTGCCGCCGGGATTGTTCGACTCAGCGATGATCTTTTTGCTCTTGGCGATGTTCGTGGGGTTCGTGGCGAGATAGCTGAAGCGTGGGATGCTGACGTTCTTGCTCGATGCGGTGATCTTCCATTCGTAGTTGCTCAGCGCACGCATGTCGTTGCTGTCGACCGTGTCATGCGGCCAGGCGAAGTCGGAGAAAAACAGGACTTGATAGGCCGTACCCGCAGCCATGGCGCTGATGCTCTTCGCCAGCTCCTTCTTCAGCAGGTCAAAGCGTGTCATCAAACCGCTGCCCGCCACATTCATCGAAGCGGACATCGAACCGGACACATCGACGACGAACACCACATGCTTCGCTGTGGCCGTGTTGCCGAGGAAGGACACCTTCCCGCCCGCACCACCGGTCGTCACGCCGGAGCCGAACGAGCCGAAAGAAGTGCCGAGGTTCAGATCGCTCGCGTTCGCGGCGAAATTGATGTCCGGCATGGCGATGTCGCTCACGCCGGTGGAAAGCACGGGCGAGATGGAGGCTGCCATCGGGCTCGTCTGCGGCGCGGCGGTGGTCACCTTCTTCCATGACTCGTTTTCGACCTCGTCCACCGTGCTCGTGGCCACGATCTCCGGTGGCGAGAGGTCCATGACCGGCACATGCATCAGCAGGAGGATGAGGGCCACGGCCACATGCACGCCGATGGTCATGAGGATGGCGCGCTTCTTCGCCTCCTTCATCGCCTTCGTGTTGTCCGCCGGCTCAGCCTCGGGATCGGCGGCCACGCCAGTGTGAATCTCAGGTGCCTTGTCCTGCGGCGAAGGAGCGCGCTCCTTGGGCATCGGCGGAGGCTCGGAAGCCTTGGAACGCTGCGGCTCCAGAGGCTCGGGCGCCATCGGGGTGAATTTCTTCTCCTCCTTGGCCGCGAATGAAATCTTTGGCGTCGCACGCGGCTCGGCACGGCGGGGCGTCACGGGCTCGATGCGATCCTCAGGCTCCGGAGGGGGCTCGGAACGCGATTTTGGGGCCACGATCGTCGGCGCGTCAGCCAATCCTTGCTCAGCCGCGAAGGCCTCCCACATGGCACGACCATCCTGCTCAGGTGCCGACGTTTCATGATGGTCCGCGTCCGGTTCAAACACCCGCACCTTGTTCGCCGCGACCGGAGCCTTCACCGACGGTCTGGGCGGCTCCACTGCTGGAGGTGCTTCGTGAACCTCGTCATGAACCTCATCATGAAACTCCTGATGGACCGGCTCGTGCATCTCCGCCGGATGTTCCTCATGCTGCATCATCTCGCCTGGCTGCTGCGGGGCGGGCTTGGACCAAAGCTCATCCTTGAGGTCGTCGTCATCCGCCGCCGTCGAATCGACAGTGGGCAAGAAACTGAAGTCATCGTGATGGTGCCGGGGCATGCGGGCGGGATTCTCGCGTCAAACCGCCGCCGTTCAAGGAAGTTCCGCCATCGTCCCTCGGGTCACGCCGAGCTGACTCTGGGCTTTCAAATCGCGCCAGATGTCCTGTTCGTCGCGATTTCCGGCCAGCAGCTCCTGATAAGTGCGCAAAACCTCGGAGGAGGCCGCTTTGTCCTCCTCCAGCAGCTCCACACGGAAGCAACGCAGGCCATAACTGCTCAGCTCAGAGAAAAACTGCGCGCCGGTCTGCGGCACGGCATTGAACAGCGTGTTCCGGCAGCCCACGTCGGCCTTCAGCGGATGCGCCATGCCCACGCGGTCTCGTAGATGCACTCGATGCTTCTCGCATGGGCGTCCGCAGTTCGTGAAATCGGTGCCTTCGCTCAGAAACGCGGCGAAGGCGCAGTGCTCCATGTGAAACATCGGCATGTGCTGGTGCAACGTCAGCTCAAACCACGACGGCGGAGCCGCTGCCAGCAAATCGACCACCTGCTCGATGTTGAGGTCGTAGCTGATCGTGAGCCGCTCCAGCCCCGTCTTCTTCAACATCTCCGCCGTGAGCGGGTTCGCCACGTTCAGCGAGAAATCCCCGGTGACGGGAATGCCTTCGTCGCAGAAGAAAGCAATCGCGCCTAGGTTGCGGATCAACACGCCATGCGGTTCCGCACGCTGGATGAGCTTGAAGAAGCCCGCTTCGCCCGATTTCTGAATGCGCGGCGTCGCCAGCCACACCTGCGATTGATCCGTGCGGTCCTTGATGTGCTTCACGAGGTCCGCGTAGAGCCGGATGTCCTCAAAATCGAGGTAGAGCCGCGGAACACCCGCTTCGATCGCGGCATCGATTTGATCCTGCGTGCGGCAAAGCGCGAACAAATGCGGAATTCGGAGTTCGGAATTCGGAATGGGGGAGCGAACCGCAGACAGCATGCTTTCGAGTGTCGTGATTGGCTGCGGTTTGGGCGATTCCGCATTCCGCATTCCACATTCCGCAATCAAATCTCTCCTCATCCGGTTCAGCTCGCTCACGGGCAGAATGACCTCGCCAACAACATCGAACTGCACGCTGCCAAGCTCGAACTCCGTGCCACCGAGGCGGCTGAATTGATCGATGAAGGCCTGCGGTGTCAGCGGGCGCTTCATCGCCGTTTGCAGCGGCATCGTGGATTCGATGACCACATCGCCGCACAGCACACGCAACGGCTCACCTGCCCTGCCGCTGACGACCAAATCGAGCTTCGACTGCTTGCGAATCGGAATCTCGCCCTCAAACGACTGCCGCAGCGCGCGATTGAGTGCGGGGTCACTCGTTTTGAAGACACGCGTGCCGATCGGGAGGCTCTCCATGCGCAGATGGCCGTGGCGGAAGCTCAAACGGCTGCCGCGCATCTCGTAGATGCTGCCGCCCTGCTCATCGTTCGTGTTGTTCAGGTTCTCAAACACGACGCCATCACCCGGCTTCATCGCCAGTTGCAGCGAATCGAGCTCCAGCGTGTCCGCGTCGATGATTCGCGTCACGGAACCGACATACGGCCCGCGTTTCTTGCCGTAGTAAGCACCCACGAGCTCCTGATGGTTCACACCGTGCATCCAGCCGGTGGAAAGACCCCGCGAGAAGGTCATTTCGAGCGCGTAGCGATCGTCTTCTGTCGCTGGAGCCGGTTTTCCGGCCAGCGCACGATCCATCGCCGCGCGATACACCTTCGTCACGGCGGCAACGTATTCGGGTGTCTTGAGCCGGCCTTCGATTTTGAAACTGCGGATGCCGAGTTCGATCAATCGCGGGATTTCATCGACCGCGGCGAGATCTTGGGGCGAAAGCAGATAACGTTTGTCGCCTAGATCGCGCAGTTCGCCATCCACGAGCATTTCATACGGCATGCGGCAGGCCTGAGCACATTCACCGCGATTCGCACTGCGGCGGCCGAGCGATTCACTCGTCAGGCATTGGCCCGAGTAAGCGACGCACAAAGCCCCATGAACAAAGACTTCGAGCGGCACGTGCGCGTCTTTGAAACGCTCCAGCTCACGCATGGAAAGCTCACGCGCCAGCACCGCCTGGTCGATGTCGAGTTGCTTGGCGAATTCGAGCCCTTCAGGTGACGTGATCGTCATCTGCGTGCTTGCATGCAGCCGCAGATTTGGCGTGAGCGCCTTCACCATGCGCGCGAGGCCGAGATCCTGCACGATCACCGCATCCACACCGCATTCTTCCAACAAACGAAGCTGTTTCTCCGCATCCGGCAGCTCACGCGTGAAGATGAGCGTGTTGAAAGCCACGTAACCCTTCACGCCATGGGCGTGGAGGAACTTCATCAGCTCCGGCAGGTCCTCCTCCGTGAAATTGTCCGCCCGCAACCGCGCATTGAAGCGCGGCATGCCAAAGTAGATCGCATCCGCCCCATTCGCGACCGCCGCACGCGCACAATCCCAGTTCCCAGCGGGGGAAAGGAGTTCAGGACGCGATGATGAAGAGGTTGGCATTCGGCCTTAGAGATACAGGCACGCTGCCAGACACTCAACCAACGATGATCCCCTTCGCCTTGCGTTCCTTCTCGCGTTCGAGGAGCGGAATCTTCTCGGCGGTTTCGAGCACTTGGGTACCAAGGTCGCCGATCTTGGAGAAGGTGAGGCCGTTGAGGGCGGGGACTTCGGCGGCGAGGCGCTTGAAGACGTCCTCGATGGTGTGGATACCGTTGCTGCCGCCGAGGGCGACGATGAGGTCGCGGAGGATTTCCCAGGTGTCGCGGGCGTTGCCGGGGGTCTTGACAGCTTTGTTAAGGCGCTGGAGACGGCCGGTGACGTTGATCATGCTGCCGCGTTTCTCGGCATACGCGGTGCCAGGGAGCACCACGTTGCTCAATTCGGCGCTCGCATTGGCCAGAAGGTGCAAAGTGGCGATGAAGGGCACTTTTTCGAGATCGCGCTGCGCAAAGCCGACTTTGAGCAAATTCTCGCCGAGGGCCAAAACGCCGCGAATGAGGCCGCGGGACATGTTTTCCTGAATTCGGGCCAGTTTGGAGCCGGGTTCGATGCCGAGGATGAGTTTGGCACCGTTGGTGTTCGGGTTCAAATCGTCGGCACGCAGATAGCCATCGGCTCCGCCGGTGCGTGGAGTGACATCGACATTCGTGGTGCCGAGTTGAGCGGCGAGATGCTTCACGAAGAACAATTCTTCGTTTGTCATGCGGGCGCTGGCGATGATGGCGATCTCTTCGCCCTTCTTGCCGGCGAGAGCGGTGGCGATGGTGTTAAGCGCGTTCTTCCAGCTCGCGATCTCGTGTTTGTTGCCCGTCTTGACCATCGGGTCTGTCAGGCGGAATTCGCTGTTCACGAAGTGGAAGTCGAGACGACCGCTGTCGCACATCCAGGTGGAGTTGACGTCGTTGTTGTCGCGTGGGGTTTGACGATAAATCGTATCGCCACGGGCACCGATCTCCATGTTGCAGCCACGACCGCAACCGGTGCAGATGCTCGGAGTCTCGGTGAGGAACCACACGCGCTGCTGGAAGCGGAAGTCGGTGCTGGTCAAGGCGCCGACGGGGCAGATATCGACGGTGTTGAGCGAGTAATTGTGCTCTAAACGCTTGCCGGGATGCACGGCGAGCGTGGTGTGGCTGCCGCGTTCGGTGAAGCCGAGCACGGGCTCGTCAGCGATCTCGGCGGTGAAGCGGATGCAGCGGCTGCACATGATGCAGCGCTCGTCATCGAGGCGCACGCGCGGACCGATATCGACATTCTTGGGCTTCTTGACCTTGTCCTCACGGAAGCGGCTCTCGCCTTTGCCGTGCTCGACGCTGAATTCCTGCAGGCGGCACTCGCCAGCTTGGTCGCAGATGGGGCAGTCGAGCGGGTGATTGATGAGGAGGAATTCCATCACGCCCTTGCGGCATTCCTGCGTGAGGACGCTGTCCGTGCGGATGCCCATGCCTTCCGCGACGGTGTTCGCGCAGGCGATGACCGGGCGCGGCATCCAGCCGATCTTCGGCATGCCGTGCTCGTCTTTCTCCGGCTCGGTGCCGGGAGCCGGACGCGGTGGCATGCCCATTTCGACGAGGCACATGCGGCAATTGCCGGGGGAGGAGAGCTTCGGGTGGTAGCAGTAGTGCGGGACTTCGGCCTTGGCCTGCTTGCACGCTTCGATCATGCGCGTGCCTTTGGGGAACTTGTGCCAGACGCCGTCGATCTGCACATTCACGAGATCGGAAGGAGGAGCGACGGCGGCAGGGACGGGAGCTTCAGCGGGGGCAGGCATGAGCGAAGGGGAAAAAGGAGCGTTTGGCCGATTATCGGGGCGAGGGCAGGGGCGGCAACCCGATTTTGTGAAAAGTTTCACAAGCTCAAACGATGTGGCTTGGCGAAGGGCGCCCGACGTGCCAGTGATGCGCCGCTTTCATGCCCATTCCGGTCATCCTGAATCCTGCCGCGCGAAGCACAAAGGCTGCAGCGCTTGGAGATGCGTTGCGCCAGCTCTCCCCTGCCCCGGAACTGCACCTGACGAAAGGTCCGGGCGATGCGACGCTGATCGCGGAAGAACTCGCTGATGCAGGCCACGAACTGGTCGTCTCCGCCGGGGGTGACGGCACGATGAACGAGGTGCTGCAAGGCCTGTGCCGCTCAAACGCACGTCGCAAGCCGACAGAAAAACACACAGCTCTGGCTGTTTTGCCGCTGGGAACGATGAATGTGTTTTCCGTAGAGTTGAAACTGCCCGGGAAGGACCTCGTCGAATGCTGGCGGCGCATCACTCACGGCAGTCGGCAGGAAATCGACCTATGGATGGCCAATGAGCACTACTTCGTCCAGCTCGGCGGCGTGGGGCTCGACGCGCAGATCGTGCAGGAGACCTCGTGGGAGGCGAAGAAGAAATTCGGGCCCCTCAGCTATGTGATGAGTGCCGTGAACGTGCTGCTTCGGCCGCCGCCCACGCTGAGCGTGGAAATCGAGGGACGCTCGCCGTTGCTCGGCACCGTGGTGCTGATCGGCAACGGCAAACACTACGGCGGTCCGTTCCCGCTCTTCCGCGATGCGTTCAACACGGACGGGAAGCTCGATCTGATCATCTTCCGCGGCCTTGGCGGCATGGAGTTCCTGCAATTGCTGCGCGGCATGCTGCTAGATGGTTACCAAGCCTGCGAATACCTGGACTACGTGCAGACGGATCAGTTCACCGTGGCCTCGGACCGCGACGCGGCCCCCGTGGAGCTGGACGGCGAGCTTGCTTCCAGCCTGAGCGGCCCGGTGACTTTTCGTCGCGCTCCGTTTCCGCTGAGCGTGGTGGCCTAGATTCGCGTTTCGGCGCAGGTTTGCGCACACGGGGAGGCTCACGGCGCTGATTCGGCTCCTCTTTGAAGAAGCGCTCGACCTCCGTGGGCGTCAGCTCCTTCCAGCCGCCTTTGGGCAGGCCTTTGAGCTGCAACCAGCCGATGCGGATGCGCGTGAGGCGCTCGACCTCGTAACCGAGGGCGTAAAACATGAGGCGAATCTGGCGCTTGAGGCCCTGCTTCAGCACGACATGAGCGTGATACGCGCCGTCCATCCATGCCCGTTCGGCGCGTGCATAGCCTTCTTCGGTGAGCATGCCCTTGATGAGCTTGGCCATGACCTCGGCGGTCAGAGGTTGATCGACGGTGACCTCGTACTCTTTTTCCGCTCCCTGGCTGGGGTGAATGAGCCGGTGCGAGAGATCCCCCTGGTTGGTGAGGAGGATGAGCCCCTCGCTTTCCTTGTCCAGACGTCCGACGTGATGCAGGCTCTGGAACTTCGCGGGGAGCAGGTCGTAAATGGTCATCCGCTCGTGCGTGTCTCCACGGGAACAAAGGTAGCCTTTCGGCTTGTTCAAAGCGATGACGAGCGGCAGTTCCACTCGCACAGGCGAGCCATCGACGACCACTTTGTCATCCGGCCCGACCTGGGTGGCCAGCTCGGTGATGATGTGGCCGTTGATCGACACACGACCGCCGAGGATGATCTCCTCAGCGCCACGCCGGGAGGCCACGCCACACTGGCTGAGGTATCGGTTCAGGCGCACGGGAAAGCCTTATTCCGGCTTGGTCTTCGGCAGGTTCGTCGGGAGACGGCCTTCCTTCCACTGACCACGGGATTTGAGCAGCTTGATGCGCTCGCCACGCTTCAAAACGCTGCGCTTGGTGCCGACGGAGCCGGAGGTCTTGAGGCTGCTGTGCTGGGACATGATACAGGAGGGGCTGGGGGTGGTCTGAAAAAGGGCGCGGAGAATAACTGACTGGACGGACGGCGCAAGGGGTTTGTGCGGCCCGGAAAGCCACCGCAGTGCCTCATTGAAAAGGACACCGAGAGGGGAGAGACCGGGGTAGCTGGAGAG
>Ga0169931_10003383_pt1 | contig 25298 bp, 19 predicted proteins | sample Kivu_15m_20L_FD_129675 | JGI IMG/M metagenome (GOLD analysis project Ga0169931, IMG submission 129675) | Freshwater microbial communities from Lake Kivu, Western Province, Rwanda to study Microbial Dark Matter (Phase II) - Kivu_15m_20L... | ecosystem: Environmental > Aquatic > Freshwater > Lake...
AGCGTCTCGACGACTACGGGAGTGCGGCGGGGGAGGTCGAAGGAATGGATCGAACCAAACCATCCGACGCGTTCAAGTTGTCCGTAACGAACGAGAAAGAAGGAGATTGAGCTTTCGTGGTGAGCGTTCACTCGAGCGTATCAGCAAAGGCTTTTTGGAGGGCTTCCAATCCGTCCCTGGCTCGGTCCGCAGCAACGACCGCATTGACCTGTAATTCACTTGTATTGATCATGATCACATTGATCCCGACTTCGGCCAGCGCGCGAAACATGATCGTCCCGACGCTCGTATGGCTCCGCAGCCCAATTCCGCTGACGGTCAGCTTGGCGATTTGTCGCGTCCCGCTCACCTCGTCCAGGGCATGCTTTTGTGCGAGCGACTGGGCGACCTTCAGGCAGTCGGCAAGCTCCGATTCTTTGACTGTTAAACTGATGCTGGTGCGATGATCGCGTCCATCGATCCCTTGCACGATCATATCGACAAAAATACCCGCACGACCAATCGCATCGAACATTTCCGCAGCAAAACCTGGCTTATCGGGAACACCGCGAAGCGTGACGAGCGCCTGATCATCGACCATCGCAATCCCCGTCAGGGTGAGGGCTTCGAGCGCATCGTCGCGGAGACGCGAGACGAGCGTTTCCATATCCGCGCGAACGCCTCGCTCGGCGCGAATCTGCGCCCAAGATTTGGCATCTTGCGGACGATCCTCGAGCGAGAAAGCGTGATGTACCGTCCTCAGAGCCAGTTGTGATTCGGCCCGCGAAACCATCGCCGAGATCTTGATTTCACTGGTCGTGATCATTTGAATATTCACACCCGCATCGGCCAGCGAGCGGAACATGCGATGGGCCACCCCTGTCTGCCGCGCCATCCCCAGGCCGACGACCGAGACCTTGGATACATTTTCGTCATGGGTGATCCGTTCGATCCCAATCACCCCTGCCGATTCGCGTACAGCATCAAACGTCGCCCGCAATTCGCCGACCGGCACGCTGAACGAAATGTCTGCGCGACCATTTCGGCCGACGTTCTGGACAATCATATCGACGGCAATTTTTCGAGCCGCGATGCGAGCAAAAATCTCGAGGCTCGTTCCTGGGATATCGGGGACTCCATGGACCGTGACGCGGGCCTCATCGCGAGTGAGCGTAGCACCAGACACAGGCGCTGATTCACTCTCCGCCTCGGACACGATCATCGTCCCCTCGATGTCCGAAAAACTGCTTCGAACATGGATCGGAACATTAAACTTCTTCGCAAACTCGATCGAACGACTGTGCATCACCCCGGCACCGAGACTGGCCAGTTCGAGCATCTCGTCATAACTGATCACATCGACGCGGCGGGCTTCGGGAAGAATCCGTGGGTCCGTCGTGTAAACTCCATCGACATCGGTGTAGATCTCGCAGGCATCTGCCCCGAGCACCGCAGCGAGCGCAACGGCCGTCGTATCGCTTCCCCCACGCCCCAGAGTCGTGATGTTGAGATCCTCATCAATCCCCTGGAAACCCGCGGCAATAACAATCTTCCCTTCCCCCAAAAGTCGCTCAATTCGCTCCGTGCTGATCGACTGAATACGGGCTTTGGTAAAAGTGTTGTCGGTTCGAATCCCGATCTGCCCGCCCGTCAAGCTGACCGCTTGGCTCCCCAGCGCATCGATCGCCATGGCAACGAGTGCAACACTCACTTGCTCCCCTGTGGAGACGAGCATATCCAGTTCGCGAGCCGGTGGATTTTCACTGATCTGACGTGCCAGATCGAGCAAGCGATCGGTATTTTTTCCCATCGCGCTCACGACCATCACGACCCCATGTCCCTGCTGCTGGGCGCGAATCGCTTTCCGCGCTGCGGCGCGGATCTTTTCAGCGTCGGCAACACTCGTCCCGCCAAACTTTTGCACAATCAATGACATTGCTGGCTACCTGCCTGTGCCAAGAAAAAATTCCATTAAATCCCATCCATGCTCGAGGACTCGCCCTGTCGCCGCTGCTTGCGGTTCACTGTATCCCGCAACTGGAGACTCTGCCGGTGGAGTGATCCCGGCCCCACAAATCGCCCAGGGAACCGATCCATGGCTGTGTTTTTTCGTCGCACAGGGGGTCGGATGATCGGGAGAGACGAGCAACCGATATTCGCCATAGGATTCGAGGGCGGCGTGGAGCGGAGCGACAATTTTTTCGTCGATCTGTTCAAGAGCTTCGATTTTCGCTTGATGCCTCCCCTCATGAGATGCCTCGTCGGGGGCTTCGATGTGCACACAAACCAGATCATAGTGGCTGAGCGCGTCGACTGCGGCCCGCCCTTTGGCACCGTAATCGGTGTCAAGATATCCCGTGGCACCGGGAACCTCGATCCGTGGCCAGCCAACAAGGGTGGCGATTCCGCGAAGCAAGTCGACCGCCGTAATCATCGCTCCTTGGACACCGTACCGATCGCGAAACGAAGGAAGCTGCGGGGCACGCCCGAGTCCCCAAAGCCACACATTGGTCACCGGCCGCTTTCCCGCGGCGATCCGCCGCTGGTTCACCGGATGGTCGCGAAAGACATCAATGCTGCGACTCATCAGTTGGCTCAGCAAATCGCTGCCGGGACCCCGTGGAAAATCTTCGGTCACGGGCATATCCGTTAAATCATGAGGGGCGGACGTCCGCGTTTCCTTGGAAAACGGCGAGGGCTGCGACGGGGCGCCATGATAAATCATCAAGTTGCGGTAGCTCACCCCAGGAATAAAGCAAATCGCGGGGTCGCCCAGCGACTCCCCGAGCGCCGCGAGCAGCTCGGTGGCTTCCGCCGTGCTCACATGGTCTGCCGTGAAATCGACCATCACCTGATCTTCAACGGTCACGAGGTTGCAGCGAACCGCCCAGTCCGCTCCGGCCAACTGAATCCCGCGTGCCGCGGCTTCCATCGGTGCACGGCCGGGAAAATAAAGATTCGGGTCATAACCGAGCAAACAGAGGTTGGCAATCTCCGAGCCCGCTGGAAAATGAAGCGGAGTGTTATTGCTCAAACCAGAGACCCCCTCTCTGGCTACGCGATCCATAGCCGCAATGCTCGCTGCCTCCAAAGGCGTTTTTCCCCCGAGCGCCTCGATTGGCTGGTCAGCGCATCCGTCAGGAATCACAATCGCATATTTCATGGAATGCTCGTCGCTGGGGGAGAAAACCCGGTTTGTTTTTCGTTGAGTTTCACTCGCGTTGAGGAAACTGACAACGGGGTGGACGCTGGGGAAACCCACTTTCTGCCTCTCCTCGCTGCGGGTCGATTATCGTATCGCCACGAAGCAAACTTGAACCGACCTCCCTCGTAACTCTGAGGATCGACCATCGTGCTGAAGATTCCCCCCTGGACTTCCACCCACCCCTTTTCGCATGACGGCAACCCTCGCCAGGTCCGCCGCAGATCCTCCCTCCTCCAAGGGTCCCTCGCAGGACTGCTGCTCGCAGTGGGTCTTGAGCCGATGGACGGGAGATCGTTGCAAGCACAGCAGCAGGCTGTGCCGGAGTTCCGCGATGGACAATCGCAAGTGGTGGGAGCTTTCAAAGATCCGCAAAAGTGGATTCGCCATGATCTGTGGGTTGAAACGAATTTTGATTCCGACGGTGATGGACGAATGGACCGAATGCATGTCGCCGTGACACGGCCGCAGCAGACCGAAACAGAAGGGCTTCGTTTGCCCGTGATCTATGAAACCAGCCCCTACTTTGCAGGAACCTCGTCTTCGGACCGAAACTATTTCTGGAACCCAAAGCATGAACTGGGGATCGCTCCTCCGCCGCGGGAAGATCCCCCGGCGTTTGAAGCGGCGATCGAGCGCCCGGTGATCGCCAATTCGCTGATTCGGACATGGGTCCCGCGCGGTTTTATCGTGGTTCATTCTTCGTCTCCTGGCACAGGACTCTCGGAAGGCTGTCCGACCGTCGGCGGGGACAACGAATCGCTCGCCCCGAAAGCGGTGATCGATTGGCTCTGCGGGCGGGCCAAAGGCTTCAAGGAACTCGACAGCGAAGAACGTGTCGAGGCCACGTGGTCGACGGGAAAAGTAGGGATGATCGGAACTTCCTATAACGGCACGCTTCCGCTGGCCGCAGCGACGACCGGTGTCGAGGGTCTCGAAGCGATCGTCCCCGTAGCTCCCAATACCTCCTACTACCATTACTATCGGTCCAATGGACTGGTACGCCATCCCGGCGGATGGATGGGCGAAGATATCGATGTCCTCTACAACTTCATTCATAGCGGGAATCCCGCGCGTCGCGATTACTGCGATTGCGAAATTCGGGATCGCGAGATGGCCGAGGGACAGGATCGTATCACGGGGGACTACAACGATTTTTGGGCAACGCGAGATTACCTCCGCGATCTGGGTCCAATGAAGGCGGCGATGTTCATGGCCCATGCATTTAACGACTGGAATGTCGTCCCGGAACATAGCATCCGCATCTATTCGGCAGTCAAAGCGAAAGGCCTTCCCGTCCGCCTCTATATGCATCAGGGGGGACATGGTGGCGACCCTCCGCTGGAAATGGTCAATCGCTGGTTCACCCATTTTTTGCATGGGATCGAAAACGATGTCCTCAAGGAACCTGAAGTGTGGATTGTGCGCGAACAAGACAAGCGCGAAGCCCCGACCTCCTACGCCGCGTACCCCCATCCGGATGCGGAACATGTCACCCTCTTTCCGCAGGCCGGTGGAGTGCAGCATGGTCCCTTGACGCTCGCACGCGGTGCATCGCAAGGTACGGAAGTCCTTGTCGACAACTATTCGTTCAAAGGGGAGGTGCTCGCTCAGGCCCCATGGACGAATCATCGATTGCTCTATCTCACGCCCCCCCTCTCTCGCGATGTCCATCTCTCCGGATATCCACAAGTCCAGCTCCGCCTGGCGTCGAACAAGGCTGCCGCAAACCTCTCGGTCTGGCTCGTGTCGCTCCCCTGGAACAATAGCGAAAAAGGTCGCCCGACCGATAATTTGATCACTCGCGGCTGGGCCGATCCGCAAAACACGTCGGGGATCGACGTCAGCGAACCGCTGGTTCCGGGAAGGTTCTATGATGTTCAGTTTGACCTTCAGCCCGACGACCAAATCATTCCTCAGGGAAAACAAATGGGGCTGATGATTTTTTCGAGCGACCAAGAATTCACCCTCCATCCTCCCCCCGGGACAGAGCTCACGATCGATCTCGATGCGACAGCGCTGGTGCTGCCAATCGTCGGTGGCCAGGCCACGCTCGGCGAAGCGTTCACTCCGGTACCCGCGAGAGAACCTGAGAATGGCCAAGCGCCTCCTGCCTCCTCATCCGATCAAGAGCCAGCAGAGGAGGCTGATGAGGATCGCCGAGATTAGGTTCAACGTGAATCCTTGCCGCGCCATCATCCCGCTGCGGATTCCCCCAGCACCGAAAACAATCGAGTTCGGGGGAGTCGCAACCGGCAGCATGAAAGCGCAACTTGCGGAAATCGTCCCGGCAATCATCACAAGATCTATCGGCAACTGCGTCGATTTGGCAACCTCTCCAAGAATCGGGAGGAGGAGCGCAACGGTCGCGGTGCTGCTGGTCAGTTCGGTGAGAAAATTTACCAGCAAGCAGATCGCCAAGACGATCACAAGCGAGGGTAATCCCTGGAGCACGACCATGCTCTTTCCAATGCTCTCACTCAAGCCGCTCGTCTCAAACCCACGCGCTAAAGTCAATCCGCCACCGAACAGAAGCAGAATCCCCCATGGAATTTGCACGGCCGTTTCCCAGTTCAGGAGCGCGCCCCCGTTGGGTCCACTGCGACCGGCGGGAACGAGAAACAAGACGAGCGTTGCCGCCAGGGCAACCGTCGCATCGCCAATCATCGCTCCACCTTGGGAATCGGAGAGGCCAAGCCACGAGACCCAACCCCCGGCCGGAGCAGTGCGGAAGACCCAAGCAAATGCCGTGACGAGAAAGACCACCAGCATCCGCCGCTCGGCGGGACGCCACCGACCCATGGCAGGCATCTCGATGGGATGCTCCAAATGAACACCGCGGGCGAGAAGAATCCAGCTCACAGGAAGCAACACTGCCGCGATCGGGAATCCCACTCGGCACCATTCGAGAAACCCGTACGACTCTCCCGTCAACTCGCGGTAGTAGCCGACAAACAGAACGTTCGGAGGTGTTCCGACCGGAGTCGCCATGCCGCCAATGCTCGATGCATACGCAATCCCCAGCAGCAGCGAGCCGCGGAGCCCCGGAGATGACGTCTGCTGGAGCACGGCCAAGGCGATCGGCAGCATCATCAGTGTCGTTGCTGCGTTGCTGATCCACATGCTGAGCAGTCCCGTGGCGAGCATGAATCCCCCGATCAGCCGCGGACCACTGGTTCCCCCGATCACCTGCAGCAGCGCAAGCGCTAAACGGCGATGCAATCCACTCCGTTCCATTGCTGCCGAGAGAAAAAAACCACCCATCAGCAGGAGGATCGCCGGATGCCCATAACCCTGTGCGGCTTGTTTCTCATCCAGAACCCCGGCTACCGGGAAGAGGACCAGTGGCACGAGCGCCGTTGCTGGCAGGGGTAGTGCTTCGGTGACCCACCAGACCGCACAGACCCCGGCCGCGAACGCACACCAACAGGCAGGCGTCGACAGTTCAGACCACGCGCAGAGCGCCGCGAGCATTGCCCCGAGGACGAGGCCGGCGAGCAATCGGAAGGGGCCTTGTCGGTCGAAGAGCATCCGTAGGCCAGAAGCAAGAGGACAAGACGGAACACCAGCTGCAGTGATCGTAAATGAGAACGTGACATGCTTCTATCCTCCACCACCGATTTCCACCAGGGTCCCCGCCTGTCGCCGTAAATTCGCCGCGATCGCTCGCTGCTCCAGTTCCTCTTCGACCAGCCGATACCTGACATCCCGCTGCCGTGGAACGTACCCCAGTTCGCTGATCGCGTCACGGATTTGGCTGAGAGTCAGAAAATGCACCGTCCCCGCCTCCGCGACGACATTCTCCTCGATCATCAAGCTTCCCATATCATTGGCCCCATAGAGCAGGGCGAGTTGGCCGATCTTCAAGCCTTGTGTGACCCAGCTCGACTGGATGTTTGGGATATTGTCGAGAAACAATCGGGCGATCGCCTGGGTTTTCAAATACTCGAACGCCCCGGCCGGGGGTATGTGGGACATCTCCGTATGATCCGGCTGAAAAGTCCAGCAGATGAACGCGGTAAAACCCCCGGTTTCATCCTGCAGGTCGCGCAAGCGCTCGAGATGCTCGATCCGCTCCGCAAATGTCTCCACATGTCCAAACATCATCGTCGCGCTGCTGACGCCGCCCATCCGATGCCATGTTCGCATGACATTCAACCAATCGTCCGTCATAACCTTTCCGCGAGTGATCGCCGCGCGGACTCGATCGACCAAGATCTCCGCTCCCCCGCCAGGAATACTCCCGAGCCCCGCAGCTCGCAATCGCGAGAGCACTTCTTCCAGGCCGAGCTTGTTGACCTTCGTAAAGTGATGGAGCTCGGGGGGACTGAATCCATGGATATTGACCTGCGGATAGTCACGCCGAATATCGCTCAGCAGTTCCTCGTACCAGGCGAGCGTGAACTTTGGGTGGAGACCTCCCTGCAAAAGTATCTGATTCCCGCCGAGCTCGACCGTTTCCGCGACCTTGGCGAGTAATTCCTCCCGCGAGAGGACATATCCTTCGTTGCTTTTCGGGGTTCGATAAAAGGCACAAAAGTCGCACACCGCAGTGCAGATATTGGTGTAATTGATATTGCGATCGATGTTGTAAGTCCGATACGGCTCCGGATGGAGGCGGCGGCTGACCTCATCAGCCGCCCTCCCAATCGCGCTCAAATCGCGACTCTCCAGCAGTGAAACCCCCTCGGCATGCGTCAATCGCGCTCCGCCCACAGCTTTCTCAAGGATCGCTTCAATACTCATCGCTGCACCCCGCGGTTTGACTTTTTTCGGCACCGTATTGTTCACTCTCGGTTCGAGCAAGCCAAGGGCTGTGGCACGCTCGGCGAAGAGTGCCATCCCCTCCCGCTCGCCCTGCCGAAGTGTGTAATGGAGGTGGTCGGCAAAGTACGAAAGGCAGTCAGGGACGGTCAAACCATGGAGCCCGGCTTGGGCCTGAGCAATCTGCTCGAGGTGCGCGACCCCGTCGTCTCTCGCTTGGGCGAGGATCTGCGACAATTCGTCAGTGCAGCGATCTGCGTGGCCAGCCCAGACCGCGAACACAAAGGGACGTTCGCTCCACCGATACCAGCGGTCCCCCAAATCCCAGATCTCTGTGTAAGCGCCGGCGGGAGGATGCATCGCTCGGTCACCAATCATGAGCAGCGCGTCGGCCGCAATCTCCTCGGCCTCAGCCGTGATTGGAAACGGAACCAGGCGCGGCCGGAGACGAAATTGCTCCCATAACAGAATTTGAGCGAGGGCTTGGCTTGTGCGACTCCCTTCGTCGAGGGCAAGGCTTTGAATCTGGTCGACCGGGACGCGGCTGAGCAAACGAACACTCCAGACTGGGCCACGGCACCCGATGACGGCGTCGGACACAATCTGGTACTCGTTTTTCCCCCGCAGATACTCGATCGTCGGAATGAGTGCGACATCCAAGTCCCCCCTTTGTAAACGATCCGCCAGTCGGCTCGGGAGGTCAAAGACGAGCGTCGAGTGACCGTGAAATGCGTCCCGCAGACGATCTTCTAATCCCCACACCAGGGGGCGCGTATTGAGGTAGGAAACGGCACCGACGCGGAGCATTACACACCAACCCTCATGAATCCAGTACCCATAAAACTAGGACCCATGAATCTGGAATCGAGAAACCGCTTGGGCAGCGGCGGCAGAAGACCGATCGTGCCGCTGCCCATGACAAGAGAAACCGCAGTTTCCTTACGGCAGCAACCCCACGCCACCATCTTCGTTCCCATTCAAGGCGTCCCACCGAGCCCGATCAGTACATCCGGTGCCCACTGCAGCCACTCGGGAGGAAGAGGCGCGACAACCTTGGTTCGCACCCCTGTTGTCGGATGATGAAACGTTAGGCTACGGCTGTGCAGCGCGATCCTCAAGGGGTGGGAATCGGCTTCGGGTTTCTCCTCGAGCAAGCGTGGAGCATCGTCGCGACGAGCTTGGAGGAGGACCTTTGAACCGTAGGTGGAATCCCCGACCACCGGAAATCCGCGACTGCCAAGCTGGACGCGGATTTGGTGCATGCGACCCGTTTCCAGCTCAATTTCGAGCAGCCCCCAGGGGTCTCCTCCGCGGGTCGTCCCGGCAAGGAGCTGTCGGTAGTGAAGCCGTGCCCACTGCGCTTCGGGATGATCCGCCGGAACGACTGTGGCCAGGGGTTGGCCTGGGACTTTACGGAGAAAATCCTCGAGCGTTTCTTGGGCCGACGGGGGTGGGGGGCTGACGAGCGCCAGATAGGATTTGGCGATTTTTCGCGTTTCGAATTGAGCACCCAAGCGGCGCGCGGCGGCAACGGTCCGAGCCACGAGGAGCGCGCCGCTGACAGGTCGATCGAGACGGTGCGCGACGGCCAGCTTCGAGGGCTCGAGAACCTTCCGTGGCCCCTCTTTTCGGAGTGGCCCCTCTTTTCGGAGCTGCTCTTTTCGTAAATCCGGCGTGTGAATCGCGTGTGCGGCATCGGCATCATGGACCGGAGGGTCGGTCGGTCGTCGTGATGGATCGCGAAACTCATCGGCGAGCAGCATCTCGAGGGATTCGATTCCCGGCGGGGCTTGTGTGGAGAGCCCCGCTGGCTTGTTAACGACCAGCGCCGCACGATCCTCCCACAGGATGTCGATTGACCATCGCTTTGCGTTCATAATGCGCAAAAAAAAACGAGAGACTCCGGCCACGATTGAGTAAGGCGTCCATCCAATGCGCCGGTCTCACTCGCGAGTCTCTCGCAGTTGCTTGTTTTATTCTGTCCGGCGAATCGGTCAAGAGTGATGCGCGATAATTCACCCCCTGCGGAAGGATCGCGTGCTCCATTTCGTAATCGCCACTGGGGATGCAGAATGATCCGAAGAGTCGAACGTGGAGTCGATTCAGCGCCACTGTCATCAATGGTCTACGATGTTTCCAATTGCAGAAGCCGCTTCGCATCATGTCCATTTTGTGACGGGGAAACTCGCCGCCAAAGCGCTTCGCCACGTCGTCGAAGAGATGGCGAAAAAGCTTGGTTTTTCTTACTCCATCGAGGTCCTGCCGATCACTGTCGCAGCGCTCATGACACCGCGGTGGGTGGCCAAGCATTTGCGTGTTCCACCCGCTGCAACCGATGTCGTGATTCCAGGTTTCGTGGGTACAGATCTCGAGACCATTCAAGCCACGACGATCGCGAAAGTGCATCTTGGTCCAAAAGATCTCCGCGATCTTCCCGAATTTTTCAGTGGAAAAAAAATTTCTCCACCCGACCTCGCTGCGCACCGAATTGAGATCCTTGCCGAGATCAATCACGCGCCCCGCCTGAGTCTTGACCGGTTGCTCGAAATCGCCTTGGAGTATCAGCGTGCCGGTGCTGATGTGATCGATTTGGGCTGCGACCCAGGTCAGCGCTGGGCAGACGTCGAGACCGCAGTTCGGGAACTGGTCGCTGTGGGGCTTCGCGTCTCGATCGACTCGTTTGATCCCGAGGAAGTCGCGGCAGCATGCCGGGCCGGTGCCTCGCTTGTACTGTCAGTCAATTGCCATAACGTACACTTGGTCACCGAATGGTCGACCGAAGTTGTGGTGATTCCCGAAACGCCTTCGAATCTGGCGTCTCTCGAGCCATGCATTGAACTGCTCGACAAGCATCGCATCCCCTTCCGTCTCGATCCGATCCTCGAGCCTATCGGACTGGGGTTGGCCGACAGCCTTGTCCGCTACCACCACGTCCGTCGCACCTATCCCGAAATCCCGATGATGATGGGAATTGGCAATCTCACCGAACTGACGGACGTCGATTCGGCGGGAATCAATCTCTTGCTGCTCGGGATCTGCGCGGAACTGCGGATTGGCAGCGTCTTGACGACGCAGGTGATTCCCTGGGCACAAACCTCGATCGCCGAATGTGATCTAGCGCGGCGAATCGTCCATTATGCGGTCGAGAACAGCATTCCGCCCAAGCGGGTGAGCGAATCGCTCGTCATGCTCCGCGATCCAAAGCTCCGCACCTTTCCGCTGGAGACCTTGCAGCGGCTGGCAGCCACGATTCGCGATCCAAACTATCGACTCTATGCTCAGGAGGGGCAGATTCATCTGATCAGTGCCGGCTTGCACCTGCAGGATGCGGATCCATTTCGGCTCTTTGGCGAACTGATGCAGCGCGAACAGTCCGCAAATGTCGACCCAAGCCATGCATTCTACCTGGGCTTTGAAATGGCCAAGGCGATGCTCGCCTTGCAGCTCGGGAAACAGTACGAGCAAGACCGCGAGTTGCAGTGGGGGTTTCTGACACGTCAGGAATCCCACCATCGGCTCAAACGCGATCGACGAAAACCGAAAAATCCCGAGTAATCGTCACCCTGCATCGATCCGCATTCTCCCCTTTAATCAGCAACTTGCTGCACCCTGCTGCGGTTCTCCCCATCCCCTGCCGATGCTAACTGCCAGAGGATGCCGCCAGCGAGGGTTTCCTCGCCGCTAGGCTGTTGTTCGTTACCACGCGTTCGCATGCAGTGAGGGTGGGGCCATGGAAATGACCCGCAACCGTGTTTTTCTGATCGGGATCCTCCTGATTCTCCTCGGGATTCAGTTCCGCATGGTCCAGTCGTTTGTGCTCAACGAACCGACCACCCGCGCACTGGCAAAGGTGACGCGAAGCGCGCCAGTGGCGAGCAATGATTTCATGTCCACGATGCTGATGCAGGTCTACCCGAATCCGACGAAAACAGTCGCCCCCCCGCGCTGGCTCGGACTGGCGATGATTGCTGTCGGCACGGTCGTCGCGCTGCATGCTTTTGCAATGCCCAAGTCCAACCACTGAGCGGTCGAGCGAGATGGTTTTTTTACCCTTCGTCTTTTTATGGCTGCGTCGCACGACGCGGTGGAATCCCTCGCTTCGCTACTCAGTCGCCCTGCTGGCGGTGGTCCTGATGCTGGCCGTCGCATCGCGTGGGCTGAGCACCGATACGTCGAGTTCTTCGGGAGAACCCGCAGGGAAAAGACCATCCCAGCACCGCGAGGGAACGCGGATCGTCGGCCTTGTCGCGACCTTCTCGGAATCCGCACGGCGCTGGACATGTACGAGCGCTGCTGGGGATGTCACCTTCCGCGTCCTCGAAAACCAAACCCTCTTTCGAATCACGCGGGCGATCACCAGCGACCCACGCGACAATCAGTGGAAGGTCAGCGGTGTCCTTACCGAATTTGGGGAGGAAAACTACCTGCTTCTCAATCGCGCCGAGCGGACGTCGACACCGAGCTCATAATGGGTTCCACCGGGGCGCTGGGTTTCACAGGGGCGCTGGGTTTCACAGGGGCGCGGCTCGGGCAACCCGATCGCTTGCGGCCTCGCCGCCGAGGGGTTCTCTCTCGGCCTGCGGTGAGCAATCGCACTGCCGAAAAATCCGCCCGCCAGGTGCCTGAACCTATCCCTTAAATTGTGACGTGCGGAGCTCCTAAGGAGAGCGTTGCTCGAGGGCGGCAGCGGCGATTTCGGCTAAGGGGTGAGGGACTTTTGCGAGCAGCTTGACCGACAGATAGAGCTCCCTGGCTCGTGGACTCTCGCCACATGCCTCCGCGCGGTCTGCAATCAGCAGTAGTGGACCTCCTTGCAAAGGAATCGGCAATTGATCTACAGCGGCAATCCACCGATCGAGCAGTCCGGGGATTTCGGGGACCGCAGTCCGCCGCCATCGAACCGCCGCCGCCAACGACCGCAGTTCGATTTGATCGCGGCTTTTTGCGAGCGCATCCAAAACCCCTTCTGCCAAACTTCGGTCCGCGGCGCTGCCAAGCATCCAGCTTGCAGCCACCAAGCGGATGGCGGGATCCTCGGCACTGAGTTTTTCGCGCGCGGCCGCGAGGGCCGTCGCTGGCTGCGGACGCGACGTCCACTGGATCGGAAGAAAAGCGAGCATAAACGGGGGGGGCTGCAACCGCGAAAAATCCTCGACGAGGGTCATGGCAGCGGAAAATTTTCCCGTTTGCTGGGCGGCTAGCAGGAGATGACCCAGCAACCACTGCCGCTGCCACAGAGGTTGCGGCTCATTGACCAGTGGCGCGAGGACTCGCAAGGCCTCTGCGTAATCTCCGCGGTGAAAAGCCTGCACTCCATCCTTGGCCGGACCAGGAGCGAATTGCGGTTCTATCCAGACGATCCGCGTGGCTGGAAAGGCCGCTGGCGTCCGCTGCAGCGGGACTTCGATTCGAATCCCTTCCGTGGTGAGCTCAAGAATCTCTCCACGAACAGACTCGATGGCCCGCGGGAGCCATGAACGAGCCGATGCACGCGGCTCGAAGGGGGCCACCCAAACAATCGCGTCAACGCTCTGCGCCCGCTCGGGCGATTGCAAGGCTCGCGCGCTGGACTTCCAACCTGCGAACCCCACGAGGAAGCTCACGAAAACAAGCAACCCACGCACCATTGTTCACTCCTGGGCTGCAGGTTCATTTGCAAGCGCATCGACATTGAGATAGCGATATTCTCCCCCATTCTCAGCCGCCAGAACTTGGAGAAAACTGTCGGTGGGAGCCGCCAGATCATTTCCAAACTCAATCGCATGGATCGTCGTCCCCCCGCGCTGACAGCGTCCACGAATCTCGTCGAGCTGCCTGCGGTTGAGCCGTGGGATCCTCGCATCGGTGAGGAAAAAAATTACATCGGGTTCGAGCTTGATCGCCATTTTCAGGGCATCAAAATGCTCGGTTCCCCCGAAAGCATCGATGGCGCGAACGAACGTTTCGGCGCGTCGCTTCATCGAATCACTGGCCGACAATAACCAGAACGATTGCCCCGCCGGCTGAAAAAAGCTCGCGCGATGGTTGTAGAAAATAATCTGAAACGACTGTGCGTCACGGAGATTGCTGAGGCTGCGAAGAATTTCCCGCTTTGCGCTGCGGAGTGGTGCTCCGTCGTTGGCATTCATGCTATCGCTGCGGTCGAAAACATAAACAAACTTTCGTCCAGAACCGGAGACACCAAAAAACATCGTCGTCGCCTCGGGCCCCCCCCCTTCGCCAATCCGTGTCGCCCCGCTCCCAGCAGATCCTCCCGCTTCGATTGCTCCCGAGTTCGCAGCGATTCTGCTGGCAAGGGGCGTGTTCGTCGCTTCGGCCAGCAATCCCGACAGGTCGATCGGTCGCACGAGCGCCGGCGGGGCGGCCGCTGCAGCAAGGGCCGGGGCCAGCTGCTCGGCATCCGTTTCCCCGCTGGACGATTCCTTGGCAGCCGTCACCTCTTGATACTCGGTGCGATCGGCCAGCCGATGGGCCACCGCAATCCCCACGGAGCGCTCGGGACCATCCCCTTGCCCGTCGCGCCGCCCGTCGAGCCAAAACACCAGGGCCAGCATGACCAGCATGTGCAGCAGCGTGCTCATCGCCCATGCCGGGAGCCGCTGCCGTGGACCCTTTTCCTGCATATACCCCGCCTCAACCTGACGATCACCGGCGGAGCTCAGCTCGATTTTACTGCTTCGCGGAGCCGCCGCGCGCGGCTCGATCTTGCCGCTCTGCAAGTCCGGGGGTTGGGAATCGGATGGGGACATCGCTTGAACTGTCGCTGGGGGTTCTCCAATCGGACACCGCATTGCATGATAAAGCATCTTTCCCTTTGAAGAGAATCCTTTTTCGCAATGTCCACCACCTTTCTCAAGACCTTCCTCCGCCACCCCGCACAAATCGGCGCGATTGCCCCAAGCTCCCGCTACCTCGCCGAGGAAATGGTCCGTTGGTTTCAGTGGGATCGGCTCCGGAATGTCGTCGAGTACGGCCCGGGAACCGGAGTCTTTACGGAAAAGATCCTTGAAAAACTTCATCCCGAGTCGAAATTCTTTGCGATTGAGCGGAGCCCCGAGCTCGTATCGCTCCTCCAGCAGCGCTTCGAGCGGGTCGATGTGTGCCAAGGGAGCGTCGAGGATGTCGAACAGTTCTGCCACGCTCGCGCGATGGAGAAAGTCGACGGGATCGTGTGCGGACTGCCTTGGGCTTCGTTTCCCCCGGACCTCCAGCAACGCTGCCTTGATGCACTGGAAAAAGTCCTCGTCCCGGGTGGACAATTTGCAACCTTTGCTTACTGGCAGGGATTGCTGATGCCTGCTGCGCATCGTTTTCGTCGACGGCTGGACACGGTATTTTCCGAAATCACCACAAGCCCGACCGTCTGGCGAAATCTTCCTCCTGCTTTCATTTATCGCTGCCGGCGGTGACCTACGATGAATCGGATTGAACCTCGTACGCTGAAAGGCTTTCGGGATTATCTTCCCGAAATCATGATCCCGCGAGAGCGGTGCATGGAGACCGCGCGGAGCGTCTTCCGACGCTATGGATTTGCCCCGATTGATACCCCGACGCTCGAATATCTGGAGATTCTCACCGGGAAGGGGAGCGAGGAAACCGATCGCCAGATGTATCGTTTCACCGACCATGGGGGACGCGAGGTCGGGATGCGTTTTGACCTGACTGTCCCGCTCGCACGCTTTGCCGCCCAGCATCTCCAGTCGCTCGGAACGCCATTCAAACGCTATCACATCGCCCCCGTTTGGCGAGGCGAGAGCCCTCAGGCAGGACGCTTTCGCGAGTTTATCCAGTGCGATTTCGATACGATTGGTACCGATTCGGTCGTCGCAGATATTGAAATCCTCACCGTCATCGATGATTTAATGCGATCGCTGGGGATCACGCGGTTCAAAATCCATCTCAATAACCGCCAAGTCCTCAGCGGACTCCTCGAGCAACTTCGATTGTCCCATCTCTCCGTCCCGATCCTCCGCAGCCTCGACAAACTGCCGAAGCTTGGCTACGAGGGAACGGTTGCCGAAATGAGCTCGAGCGCCGGGATCACGGATCTCCAGGCAAAGGCGGTCCTCCGCCTCGCCGAGTCGCGCGGTAGCAATGCCGAGATCCTTGCAGCACTCCCAGAGATCACAGGGCACCAACCGCTCGCTCTGGCAGGAATTGCACGACTGCAAGCGATCCTTCATGGAGCCGAAGTTGCGGGCGTCAGCCTCGATCATCTCCGCGTCGATGTGGGCATCGCACGCGGCCTGGATTACTACACGGGAGTCGTCTTTGAAACGTTTCTCGATCAGGAGCCATCGATCGGCAGCGTCTGCAGTGGCGGCAGATACGACAACCTTGCCGATCTCTACACGCGGCAACATCTCCCCGGCGTGGGAGCATCGCTCGGCTTGGATCGGCTGCTCGCCGCTCTGGAGAAACTCGGCCTCCTCCCGCCGGGTAGAACTCCCGCCCCGGTCTTCATTCCCTTCTTTGATCCGCTCCATTTGGATGATTATCTCGCCATGGCAACCGCCGTGCGGGGAGCAGGAATTGGATGCGAGCTCTATCCCGAAGCGAAAAAACTCGGGCAGCAACTGAAGTATGCCGACAGCCGTGGTTTCCATTTGGCCCTGATCGCCGGTAGCGAGGAACTGGCCCGCGGGATCATCCAAGTCAAGAACCTCCGCACGAAGATCTCGACGACTGTCACTTACAGTCGCGACCAAAGTACTGCACTGCTGAGCGCTGTAGAACAGATGCTGCAGTTATCGATGGAAACACTCCTGGCTTGATGGCTCCCCTACGACATAGCTTTCATGCGGAGGTCTCTGATGTTTGTCCTGCACCCAATCCTCTCCTGCGATTTTCGAGCGGCCCACGAGCGTTCACGCTGGAAAGCACCCCGGTCGATCGTGCTCTTGGCGATTGGGGCCATGCACTGGCTGCTCTTCGCGGGATGTGTCGGCCGGTCGGAAAACGAAGTCGTTGTCTATTCGGCGCTGGATCAGGAATTCGCGGGTCCGATTCTCGGCGCCTTCAGTCGTTCGACCGCAGGCCAAATCATCCCGCGCCCGAAATATGATGTCGAATCGACGAAAACGATCGGGCTGGTCAATCGGATTGTTGCCGAGCAGGATCGTGTTGCTGCAGATCTCTTTTGGAACAACGAAATCCTGCACACGATTCGGCTGCAGAAGCTCGGGCTTCTCGTTCCGCATCGCTGGCAGGTTCCATCGGACTGGCCGATCATTGCCACGGACCAGACATGGTGCGGATTTGCCGCTCGGGCTCGCGTCTTGATGATCAATAAGGAAATGCTCAGCGATCCCGATCTGTGGCCCGAGAGCGTGATGGAACTCGTCGATCCACGCTGGAAAAACCAGTGCGCGATGGCCCGACCATTATTCGGTACAACAGCCACACACCTTGCCGTCCTCGTCGCCACCCTGGGGCCTTCGCGGAGCGATGCGTTCATCCAGCAACTGGCCAGCAATGTCCAGATTGTCTCTGGCAATAAACAAGTTGCCCAAAACGTCGCACAGGGAAAGATCCCGTGGGGGATCACCGATACCGACGACGCCATCATCGAACTCGAGGCGGGCTTTCCGGTGGCGATTGTTTTTCCCGACCAGCAGCCAGCGCAGTGGGGTGCGCTGCGAATTCCCAATACGATCGCGATCCTCAAAAATGCCCCGCATCCGCAAGCCGCCAAGCGGCTGGCGGACTATCTCGTCTCCCCACAAACGGAAGATCGACTGGCGATGGGGGATAGCGCGCAAATTCCCCTCTTTCGCGATGTCCCGACGCGTCCGCGGGTCCTCCCAGGCGAAGGAGTTCGTTGGATGGATGCTGATTTCGAAGCCGCCGCCGAGCACTGGGAACAATTGGCTCGCCAGCTCGAATCACTTTTTTAAGAACCCCTCGCGGTACTCGCCACGCGTTGTGTTAGAATCCATTTTTGTTTTACACAGAGCCTATCCGAAAAGGGGTCTGACCCTCTCCGGCACGGTCCAAAAACCAATGAAATCGACTTGCCTCCAAAGGGTCAGACCCCTTTTCGGATAGGCTCACATTCCCGGCGGTTGCTTTGCAAACCCCATAAAATCCTCGTCTTTGCTCGGTTCGTCGAAGGGCCTGATGATGTTGCTCGCCAAGGAAATTAAAACAGGAATTGTCGTCGTCTATGAAGGTGAACCGGTCTTGATCGAAACGATCAATGTCCAGTCCCCGTCAGCCCGTGGTGCGGCAACGCTGTACAAATTCCGCGCTCGCAATGTGATCACGCGGCAAAAAATCGACTTTGTTCTCAAAGGGACCGATGGATTGCCCGAAGCGGATTTTTCCAAACGCCCGGTAACGATGATGTACTCCGATCCGACGCATCTGTTTCTGATGGATGCGGAGACGTATCACCAGTATGAATTAGCGCTCGAGGATGTCGCCGAGCAGATCCCTTATATCACCGAGGGGCTCGAGGGGATGCGGGCGCTGATCTACAACGATGCATGCGTTGGACTTGAAATCCCTTCCTCAGTCGAACTGACGATCACGCAGTGCGACCCAGCCGTCCGCGGAAACTCGGCTACGGCGCGGACAAAACCAGCGACGCTGGAGACAAATCTCGTGGTGCATGTTCCGGAGTACATCAAGGAAGGTGAGCGGATCAAGGTCGACACGCGCACCGGCGACTTTCTTTCCCGCGCCTAGCATCCTCAGCAAGATAAAATCGTCACCGCGCCGGCTCACGGTTGCGGCTCGGTCATGCGGTACGGATCGAGTGCTTCGCGGAGCGTCGCTTCGGGAAGAACCTGTTGCTCGACACAGAGTTGCCGGATTGTTTTCCCAGAGGCAAAGGCTTCTTTGGCCAACTGCGAGGCACGCTCGTAGCCAATCAGCGGATTGAGGCTCGTGACCATCGAGAGGCTTTGCTCGACCGCAGCCTCACACGCTTCGGCATTGGCCTCCAATCCAGCGATACAGAATTCGACAAACGCGCGCGTCCCACCGGCGAGCAATTGGATCGATTCAAGGATTGTCGCAGCCATCACGGGCATCATGATATTCAGCTGAAAATTTCCCCCAGCAGCCCCGGCCATCGTGATCGTGGCATCGTTCCCCACGACCCGTGCACCGACCTGCATCAACGACTCGCACATCACCGGATTGACTTTTCCAGGCATGATACTGCTTCCTGGCTGACGACTCGGGAGAATCACTTCAAAGAAACCACATCGCGGCCCGCTCCCCAACCAACGAATGTTGTTGGCGACATTAAACAACGTCTGTGCAATGCATTTCAGTTGGCCATGGGATTCGACAATCGCATCGCGCTGCGCATTGGCCTCGAAATGATCCACGGCGACGACGAATGGGATACCGGTTTCATTGGCCAGGATCGTGGCGACTCGGCTTCCAAACTCAGGATGCGAATTGATCCCGCTGCCGACTGCCGTCCCACCCACGGGGAGCTCAAGGACTGCCGCGAGGGCTCGCTCGGCACGCTCCATCGAAAGGGCAATCTGCCGCGCGAATCCTCCAAATTCCTGACCCAAGCGGAGCGGCGTCGCATCCATCAAATGGGTGCGGCCAATCTTGATGAACGAATCCCAGGCGCGTGCTTTTTCTACCAACTGATCATGGAGCCCTCGGAGGGCCGGGAGGAGCTGGTGGTGGATTTCGACCGCAGTGGCAACGTGGATCGCCGTGGGAAAAGTATCGTTGGTGCTTTGTCCCATATTGACATGATCATTCGGATGGATTGGTTTTTTTTCCGCAAACCGATCTCCACCGGAAATCTCAATCGCGCGATTGCTGATCACTTCATTGACATTCATGTTGCTGCTCGTCCCGGAACCCGTCTGATAGACATCAACCGGAAACTGGTCATCAAACTTACCTGCAGCAACCTCGCGAGCGGCTTCCAACATCGCTGCGACCTGACGCTCTTGAAGCGGACTTTTTCCACTCCCTGTGAGCCAGCCAAGATCATGATTCGCTTGGCCACAGGCATACTTGACCCGACCCATGGCGTGGATCATGGCGGCGGGAAGTTCGGCACCGGAGATCGGAAAATTCTCGACTGCACGCTGGGTTTGCGCGCCGTAGTAAGCCTTTGCGGGAACCGGAACATCTCCCATCGAATCATGTTCTATCCGCATCGGGTTCATCGGTGCATCGCTCCTCTCAAACAAACAAAATCAACAGAAGCCAGGAAAACTGAAATCCATCTGCCCACCGATGCCGCGGTTAGGCAGTGGGTTTCTCCCGAATCCGATACATTTCTCGCCAAGGAAGCTGGATCCCACCGTCGATCGTGAGCGTGCTGCCGGTAACATATTCGCTTCCCGGATCGCAGAGAAAAACCACTCCGCGACCGATCTCCTCAGGGCGCCCGAGCCTTCCCCACGGGAGCTGCTCACCTTGCGCGCGGAGCGTTTCTTCAGAAAAGAACTTTCGTTCTCCGGGAGTATCAATCCAGCCCGGATGGACGATATTGACGTGAATCCGATATTCCGCCAGCTCCACCGCCGCCGTTCGCGCCATTTGATCGATTGCGGCTTTCGCCATGTTGTAAGCCATCGCTCCAGGAATCGCCAAGATTGCATGCGGTGAGCTGATGATGACGATGCTGCCACCGGTCCCCTGGCGGATCAAGTGCAAGGAGGCCCGCCGTGTCAAATAGAAGGCCCCCCACATACTCACATCGATCGTCTTGCGAAACTCATCCATGTCCGACTCATAGAACAAATGTCGATCGCTGTAGACGGCGTTGGAAACGACGATGTCGAGTCCACCAAGAGCGGCGATCGATTCATCCACGACCCGCTCGGCATCCTTTTCGATCCCCATATCAGCGGCGATCGTCACCGCTTGGACCCCATATTTGCGGCACTCTTTCTGCACTTCCTCCGCTTCACTCGCATGGCTCCGGTAATTAATCGCGACATCCGCTCCGGCTTTTGCCAGCTCGATCGCGGTACTTCGGCCAATCCCCCGCGATGCTCCCGTGACGAGTGCTTTCTTTCCCTTGAGAATTCCCATGATGCAACCTTCCACGCGCTACAAATGAAATAGAGTCGACCTTCGTTCGACCCGCGGAGTATACACAGTTTACCCGCACAGTCGATGATCCCTCGAGCGACGTTCGGCTCGAGGCCGCGAGTCGTCGCTTTCAAGCCGGCGCAGCCGGACTTCCAGCCTGAGAATGGGCGGCCACAGATGCAGCATATTCCTTCCGCGAAGTCCGTAGGCGTCGCCGCAGGAGCATCGATTCCCAGAAAAAGAACCCCGAGAGAAGAAGGCAGCACACCGCGATCACCATCCAGTAGTCCATTGAAAACTGGGTTCCGACCAGAATTGTCACCCCGGCGACAAGGGCCCCGCAAGAAATTCCAAACTTATAAATCGCTTGATTGACAAGCCGCCGTTGGGCGCTCGCAGCAATCGCCGTCCGCGCAGTGCTGTTGGCTAGTTCGCGCATCGCTGCCAAATTCGGTATCCGCTCAGACACGGGTCGTTTGGGGAGCACCGTCGCCGCTGCCTGTGGGCTTACAGGCTCTGCTTCTTCATTCCCAAAGACCGCATCCGCCTCCATCTCTGGCGCTTTCGCGTGGGTCCTCCGCGGCGGTTCATCTGCGGCGCTCAGCGGAGGCAGATTCATGACTTCGACTTTTCTCTCCACCGCTTTCTCCGAAACCTTCGGCGGAGACTCGAGCACGACGGTCTTCTCGGGCCCGCTTTGGACGCGCTGCAGGAGGCGATTCATGTACGCCTCGATCGACTCCTCCTCACCTTCCTCCGCCCCTCCCGACGCGCTACCCGGTTCGCGTCCCACTGTATCCATCCGTGCCGGGCTGGTCGGTAGTGCCTCTTGGGGCTCGACGCGGGGCGGCGAAGGGCGCTGTGGGGCTACGTCCGATTCGTCTTCACCGATCGATAATCCCATCCTCGCGAGGATCTCCGCAGCCGACAGCGCGGTCCGCTGCGGAGCCGGAGCGGGAGCCTCGCGCGGCTCGACCACGCGATCGTGCAGCTCGTCCACCGGCTCATGCAGCTCGTCCACCGGCTCATGCAGCTCGTCCACCGGCTCATGCAGCTCGTCCACAGGCTCATGCAGCTCGTCCACAGGCTCATGCAGCTCGTCCACAGGCTCGCGGAGCTCGACGGACCGCTGCATATACAGTCCGCTCAGCTCGGTTTCTTCTTCCTCGGCGACGCCCTCGATCTCCTCCCATGGCTGGTCGATTTCAAGGTTCTCGCCTTCAGAATATCCCTCAATCGCCGCTGCGACCCCCTCCGAAAACGTGCCCTCCAGTCGATCTCCTTCCGCTGCATCGAAGGACGAGGATGCATCCCAGGAAGGCTCGATCATCGCCGAATCATCCTCGCGCGGGGATCGTGGCTCGCTCCCTTCCAGCCGCTGCTCGTACCACTCCATCCGCTGCCGCAGCTCCTCGAGCTCCTGTTCGTAATGCACCCCCTGGGCATCGAATTCGGCGACGAGCTGGGCTAATTGCTGCTGGCCTTGCTCAATCTCCTTTCGCAGCGGATCGAGCGATTCGCGGGAAACGACTTCCGCCGATTCCGCACACATCTGTTCGACCGACGCGGAGAGTTCCGCAATCGAGTTCCCGAGCCGCTCCATGCGCTGCGATTGCTGGCCATACTGTGCAGTAAATTCGGTGAACCGTCCGGTAACCTGAAGCAGTTCGCCCCGTAGTTCGCCGAGCGCCTCTTCGCTCCTCTGCTCGCGCCCCTGCTGGGCGCAGCGCAATTCCTGGAGGCTGGCTTCTAGCTGCTTGGTCGCTCGAGACAGTTCCTGCGATTGACCCTCACTCACTTCCGCGTGCTGGCGAAGTGTTCGCGTTTCTCCTTCGATCGCTTCCATCTCCTGCTGAATTCGCTTAAAGCGTTCGCTGAGGGCATCCAGCTGAGCTTGCAGCGACTGCATCCCCTCTTCGGCTTGCCGCGCCCTTCGCTCCGCCGACTCCTGCGCATGCCGCAGCGCCTGCATTTGCTCACCAGCGCGCTCGGTTCGCTCGCGGTACCGACGCTGCTGCTGTGCATAACGTTTTTGCCATCGACCTTCGGGGTCGATCGCCACCAGCGACGAGCGCAGCTGCGCTCGCCGCTCGCGGAGGTCGCTTCGATCCTCGCTCGCGGCAGTCCATTCCGATGCAGGCTCCTGGGAAACAATCGTCCGCATCGACTCGGAAAAGGAAACGCGGCGACGCGGAATGACGCGGCCACGCGAATAACCTTCTCCACCCTCCGCTTCCGCGAGCCCGCTGCCCTGCGGATCATCCACACGACGCGGCAACTGCGCTACCGTCCCGCGGGACACCGCAGAACTGGTCGCAGAACTGGTCGACGAAGAAGCGGTCGGAGAGGCCACCGAAGCACTTGCGAGATATTCGAAGCGGTAACTTCCCAGGACAAACCAATCCCCCGGTCGCAGCGGACTCTCCGTCCGCGCCTGTCCATTGACCGTGATCGCCCTTCCAAATGCCTTGACCGTGACCTGCACCCCCTCGCGGAGGATTGTCGCGTGAAGCGGCAGCAGCTGTGGATCCTCGAGCCGCACCGAACAATCCGGGCCGCTTCCCAAGGTATATCGCGTGCCGACAAGCCGAATCCGACGCCTCGGTAAACCCTCGCGAAGCACCCGAAACTCAATCGCGCTTTCGGCCGACTCCGGCGAAAATCCTCCGACCATGGTCGTTTCTGGTGTCACCGCTTCGATCCTCGCATCGCTGGCCGACTTTCATGGAAAATCCCCTTTCAAACTTTGTCGGATAGCAACGAGTTTAACGATGAGCAAAAGAATGCCGGTTCTTCCGAAAAAAGAGCCCCCTCACTTACCTCCCCCAAAAAAAACACTTCATTGGGCCGCCTCACATACCCTAAAGTGGGTATTTTTGGAGCTTTTCGGGGGTTTCGCGGTTTAGAAAAGCCCCCGTAATTTCCAAAATGTCCCTCATCGATCTCGATTTTTCACCTCGAGCAGGAGCCACCGAGAGGATCGTAAATATTTGATTTTTCAAGACTTAAGACGTTTCAGTCGAGTTCCTTCTGGGGGTTGTTTTGGCGAGGGAACCCCCACTGCACAGGAGGCGTAGTATAGTTGCGAGCGACGTTTGAGGGACGGTTATCGCTCGGGAGGGAGCAGAAGGGTGGTGTGCGTGAAAACTGGCGGGGGGGGTGTCGCGAGGCAAGCAGGGGTTCAGCATCTTTTGGGATTGCAGGTATTCGAAGGCTTTTGGGGTATTACTGAGATGGGACGCAAAGACGCGCTGGGAAAACTGAGGGACGTACTTGTGCGTCGTCGTGACGCGCTTCGCAAGGCGATGGCGGGGGATTTGAGTCTTTTGCGCGAGCTGCGAGATCATGGTGCGGGAGACGTTCTCGATGCCGCAGTCGATACAGCACAGGATGAAATCAACAGCCAGTTGCTTGAGGTCGAAGGGCGCGAATTAGTCCAGATTGAGGAAGCGCTTGAGCGGCTCAGCGCAGGAACATTCGGGGTGTGCGAGGAATGTGAGAAACCGATCCCGCTTACTCGCCTGCAGGCTCTTCCGTATGCCACCGAGTGTATTGAGTGCAAACGCAAGAGCGAGCGGCGTGGTGTGCAGGGGCGTGACATTCCGTTGTGGGGTCGCCCATCGTCGTCGTCGGATCGCTCTGGTTCCGAGGTCGATTCGCTCTAAAGTTCCGTTCGGTCGTTACCTGCCAAACCTTCACTGCACACGGTGCGTTTCTGTGCAGCGGCGATTGCGTCGGTCTTCGCAGTCGTGCGGGCTGTATCGATCCTAGGAATCCGCCATCAGGCGCCGCAAGTTTTCGTTCATGGTGAGCCGATTGGAAAAGGACTGGACAGAGCCCGATCGGAGTACGCTGGCTCTGCTTTATTGTCAGGGATGATCCATAAACGCATTGCTTGCCAGGGTCTCCCGAGATGATCTCTTCTCCGGTCTGTAAGTTTGTCGCTCGCTTTCCCCGGTTGCTTTGGGGAGCGGTGTGGCTGATCGCGGTGCCCTCCGGAGTCTCACTGCACGTGCCTCGTGAGGGGATCGCGCAAGGTGCGAGGCAGGAAAGTGCGAGGCATGAGGATGAGGGGGCGAGCCGAAGAGGGCCGACGGTGGTCTCGCTTGATTCATTCCGTGGCGGCCAAGTGGCAGGTGACGATTGGGAGGAGGAAAACCGCGACCTTCTCTACGCGGAACTGGCCGACGAAGCATCGCACCTGGAACGACTCACTAAGAGCGTCCAAAAGGTCTCCCGCGTCGTTCGCCCTTCGGTTGTCCATATCGAAGCGAGCAAGTTTGAGAAACGCGGGGGGCGTTCCGAATCGTATGATGAGTCGGGTTCGGGA
>Ga0169931_10003384_pt1 | contig 25294 bp, 17 predicted proteins | sample Kivu_15m_20L_FD_129675 | JGI IMG/M metagenome (GOLD analysis project Ga0169931, IMG submission 129675) | Freshwater microbial communities from Lake Kivu, Western Province, Rwanda to study Microbial Dark Matter (Phase II) - Kivu_15m_20L... | ecosystem: Environmental > Aquatic > Freshwater > Lake...
CCCAACCCCAACCCCAACCCCAACCCCAACCCCAACCCCAACCCCAACCCCAACCCCAACCCCAGTATGATATTATTAGACTATAAATTATGATCTTTATATCAAGTATGTTTACATTTGATTTTTATTTTAAAGAATAAATATGGATATATTGTGGGACATTACTATCAGAGGCTGAAAATAAGCAAGAGAGCCAAAAGTGCTGCGGTTAAGTATTGTTCCCACTTTGGAATTTCGTTACTGAAGGTAGCACTAACAATAGAGCCGAAGTTGCAAGTGTCGAAGGGATTGTTATCGGCAGCCACAAGATAAATCACAAAATCGCCTTTACCCATTGTGGTCCACGCCAAGTTTCCAGAAGTAGACACTGTTGAGTCGTAGTTTAGTACTCTAAAGTACACTGGGGGCAGCCCATTGGGTCCTGAGCCTGACTTGATTTCACTGACTAAAGGAGCTCTTGGCCATACGTTCCTTTCGCCCACAATCACATAGATGAGACCGTTGTTCTGCAGACGAATGTTTTGAATAAAAGCGTAATTCGGTCCAATTCCAACTGAAAAAGTAGAAGTTATCTAGTTAGCTCCCACGAAAGAACTAGAGCTTGTGGTTGTCGACAGTAAAGTAGGCAAACCAGTGACTTGGCTGTTGATAAGATCTATATAAGAGATATCTTACTGACGAGAGCAGAGGTATTGGCTTGAGCTGCAATCACTGCTGCAGAACCATCACTGCTTATCTTGGTGTTAATTCCGAAAAATACTGGAACATCACCTGTAAGTGTGCTTAATAAACGAGGCCGACTGACCCGTCTATGTGAAATTTTTGAAGATACAATCTCGGGTAGTGTTTAAATGCTTTCAAATGATTGCTAGATCGTTTCTTAGCTTTTTTCTTGTAAGAGTCGTCTGTTCAGCAGTTCTGAACAGAAGTAGCCATCCCAGGTAGACACCTTCTGATAGTCAATTTAAAACTGCAGAGCCAAAGCGCAGACTAACTTGATTTTTTGGGCAGTAGTGAGCGCGCTTTGAAACTTGAAAGTGACTTTGCTGATGATTCCACCGTTCGAGGAAGTGGACATACTGAGGGAGGATTGAGTGGTCTGCACTCCTCCATGAGTCTCACAGTAGCCGTTCAGAATGTAAGCAGTGTTGCTTTCCAGTTTAGGTAGCGAGATAGTCACTGCTACGTTGGCAGCCATGTTGACAGCACTAATCAGATCGTTGCATTTATAGTAACTTTAGCTGACTCTCAGACTGTTAAGTGAGCTCTGACTAAGCCAATGTGCCATCATGGTGTTGTTTAACTGGCAGGCAGTCAGGTTGTAAGCAAAGGAACGGCTTAAATGATATATGAATTTTCCCTATTGGCTGCATGATGCAGTGAAGGAAAGAGAGTTGACTGTAGGATTTTCAGCTGTTAAAGTTGATGTGGGCACTCCTGCTGAAGCTATGGCAGTCAGTGGGATTGATGCTCCCATGGCATAAGTATTAGTATTGACAGGTGTGAAGATCAGATTAGTGGTAGCTCCAACTACCCAAGCTGTGGCATCATTTATAGTCAGATCAACTCTGGTTACTACATTGTCAGGATAAAAAGATACCACAGTGGGGTTTTTTCTAAGTGAAATTCCTGCGTTTGAAGGGTTGAGAGTGACAGTGAAATCAACTTGACTCATTGGATAGAGCGATTCAGGTAGAGATACTAGCAGTGAGTAGTTGGAGTTAGCAACGTTGACAGGCATGCTAAAGGAAGTCTACCTAAAAGAGACAGCAGTGAAGTAGTTTTTGCTTGTTGTTAGTATGAAGGGAGGCAAATTGGAGTAGAAATCACCGTCTCCGCTCTTCGAAAAGTATAAATAGTTGACACCACTAGTCACTGAGCTCAGCCTAATGGGGAAAGGATTACTACCGGCAAGCAGGGAAATAGTAGAAGGACTACTCTGAAGAGAGCTCATAGGAGAAAGATAAGTATTACGGGCATACTTTGCAGTCGTTAGACTAGCACCTGTAGGCGATATATAAAGTTGTGGAGACTGGAGATTGGCCATGGTATTGAGTTGTGTAAGTAGCGAGCCATCTGCTTGATAGTAATTGATAGTGGTGGTGAGTGGATTGGTGGTAAAAGTAGGCATGCGATAGTTGCAATTAACTGAGTAGCTTTTAGCCATGATAGAATTACCAGTACTATCAGTAATTTCCAAAGAATACCTGTATATGTTGGACGATGGATTAGTTGGATTGATGATTCCTCCCACAGCCAGAGTATAGGTCGATCCTAGCACCAAATTGTCCAAGAAAGGCATTCTGATACGCATTCCTCTTACTGAACAGGTACTCACATAATTTTTCAGCGTGTTCCCCAAGATATTGAGAGTGCAAGTAGGACTGGTGAACCGCAGAACGTCGAAGAAGTTCGCAGGCAAAACTAAGAATAATGATTGGCCTAGTCCGACTGCTGTAAGACTAGTCGGTAGGTAAAAGGTGAGACTGAGGGTTATTTCATCTTCTCTGAGGAAAGATGAAGACTGACTGAAGGAGAATACGTTGATAGTAGGGAAGTTTTGAATAGAAAGAACTGTGGAGCTGATGGTGTCTGCAAAAGTACCGGCGGCTAGCACTGAAGCAGGGTCATCATCATCATCGAAGATGAAAGAAAACATGCCTGAATTATAGTTGATAGCCATGGTGACTCCAGTGATTGTTAGAATAAAGTTGGTGCCTGCCGCATATACACCCATGTATTGAAGTGTTACGAAACGGTCTTTGATTTGGCAGAACATCTATCCAGATGGCGAGTAGCACTTTATATCGGGGCCTAGACCACTGGAATAGTAAGAAGGGAAATTGAGATACAGGAAACTGTCCATAGTAATGCCTGGAGATACAACGTTGAAGTTCATTTACATGGAAATCGAAGGAATCGAAAATGATTTTGAAAGAGTAATTTGACAGGTAGTGGTCACTGGGTCCAGGACTGGCAAACTGATATTCATAGCCTGATTGAGTTATCCAGTCAGATCAGTAGTTAGGTTGACTATCTTTGCAGTTATATCTACAGGAGTAGGAGATGAAGTGCTCAGGAAGTTGCGGCAAAGAACTGTATAGGTCAGATTGCTTCCAAACATGTCGCGATCGGGCCATAATTCTAAGCTTGAAAAGCCACCAGTCACATCGATTGCCGCCCAATCGTGACTGAACTATGGAGAACCATTAGTTGTGTACTCATAGACTTTACAGTTTGGGCTCAAGGAAGAAGCAGCATTGTCCAAAGCAAACTGGCCTAGATTGATTCTCACTCTGTTCGTCACGTAGAGAGCTTTACTGATGAGAGTAAAAGTAAAGTTGAAGTGCTATATAACTCCTTTATCGGAAGTCCATTGCTTAAAAGATTTTAGATCCAGGGAAGAAGGTCCTTTGTAATCGGCAGGCTGATAAGGGTATGTTTGTGATGCTGCGGAGAAAATCAGGTGACTGGCAGTGGGTGTACTAGTGGTAAGCAGAGAAAAACAGTTAATATTGACTTGAACATTACTGTAGGAAGAGTTGGAAGTCAGTCCATAATGTGCGATTTGGAACCCGTTGCCCATCGGAATGAGCCCAGACTACAGGATGGTCAGCGTATACTAGACTTGTGTAGGCGTTGAAGTAAAATGGCATCCAGCTCTTACTTTCTATCCGTTATAGTAAATAGCGCAGGTACCTGTGCTGACGAAAGTGAAAGGCAAGTTTGTTCCGGCTGTAATTCCTGCAATTGTCAGTCTGACACTGCGGTCAAGAGGAGCAGGCAGCGTAAAATACCAGCTTCCAACTGCTCTGACCATGTTAGGCCCTACTACAGGATAAGTGATGTTTGTTACGGTAAGACTGCCTCCCACATTTTGATAGTTTGTATTAAAGTACCAGCGTTGACCAGTGTGCATCGAAATGGCTCCATTTCCGGGCAGTGAAATGCCCCACATAGAGGGTAGATAGCCAGTAGAAAAGATCAATACTGCATTAGTAATGGTTCCAGCGGTATCACAGTGACAAACTATACCACTCATATATTTATAGCTAGAGGTAAAGGTACTTCCGGACAAATAGGCATCGTAATTTGTTTTATAGAAAAGATAGCGCATGATCTGACAAGTGCCGAAACTGGTCCAGCCTGTCCAAGTCGAGTTTCTGAAGTAGTCCCACTCTGAAAAGTAACTGAAACCAGCTCCGATGTTGTTGGCTGAGTTTACTGTTAATGTTGATGGACTTTTAGCGAATAAATTCAAGTTAGTGACTGTCTGGCCCACTGTGCTGGAGCTGACTGTGGGTCCATACTGACCGTTGGCGCCTGATGAAGAAGTCAACGTGGTCGTAAAGAGTGGTTCCACATATTCGATTTTTTTGAAACCACTTGCAGCGTGTACTGTTTGAAAGCCCAGATAGAAGTTAGTGACACTTCCGACATTTACTACTGGAATCAGCACATTAAAAGCAGTTGCTGGAGTTTTTAAAGAGATTTAGAAGCGTGAAAGCGTCACATAATTGTGCCTTTAGTTGTTGGTGAGAACAGTGGTACCTGAGTAGTAACGGCAGGGCTCAGTATTGTCAGAGTTGTGGCAGAAAATTTATCCAGACTGTAAGTTGGTGAAGTAAGGTGTCAGTTTGTCGAAAAAGACGATGAGAGAATCAAAAGCCGAAGCGTTATTAGTGATAGTTCCTCTGAGTCTCAGCATTGTTGGCACTGTGGAGCCATCAAGAGGTGTTGTGTGTTCATAGTTCATGAAACCCATATTTACAGTATTTGTGGAAGGTGTCTGGCAGAAACCATTAATCAAGAAAAATTATTTGAAACGCATAGTATTTTGAGGTCCATCTACACCGTCAACGGTTGCAATCAGGAAATCAAAAACGTTGTCGTCGGCGTAGATAGAGGAATACTGAGTCACTCGGAATGGACTGATTCCGAAGTTTTTTTTAGTGGCGGTTGTAGGAAAAGTAGTCTGAAGATGATCAGATAGGCTGCCCCTGAGTGTGACCATGGTGTAATTGTTGTAACTTGTTGAGTCACTGACGGTTGTGGCATCTATTGTCAGGGAAGTTGTGCCTTACTCTGTGAGTACTGCTGTGCTGCCTGTGGGGAAGTTTATGAGTGGGTTCATCATAATAAGGAATCCCCAGTTATCAGCAATAGGGGTGGCAGCAGCTGCGTTTGCATAAGTCACTGTGCTGTAAGGGGCCTTAAGACTGAAGATAAGCGACTGACTCGTAGTTGGATTACTGACCAAGGAGGCTCCAGCTGCAAAAGAGTTCATAGTAGTGGTTGAAGAAATGAGAGGATTGGTATTGGTTGTGTAATCGCTCCAGTCCTGGGAGTTAGATGTAGTGATGGTAAGAGTATTCTTAGGTGTTGTGGTGGCTACAAGGGGAATGGCCCCATAACCGTTAACTATGTCAGTAGTTTGAGGAATAAGCACCGCGCAGTAGATATCAGTGAATAAGTTGATGTAGGTCAGGAAAGCCAGGTTTTGCGAAATCACATAGAAATCGTTGTAAAGTTTATTTGGATAGTTAGCTGGCCTGTTGTTCATGTAAATGCTTTATGGCATTTTCAAAAATTCTTGGAAATCGCTGCTTAGGACGACCAAGTTAATTGAAGGGAAAGTTGTCATGTAGTTTATGTAGCTAGAGTTACGGCCAATAACGATGTAGTTGGGAGAAGATTTGACGAAATCAAGGAAAGTATCACCCCTTCCCAGCACGTAAGCAAAGTTATTAGCTCCTATAGTTGTGGTAGTGTATATAGTCAACAGACCGAACTGACTGCAGTTAACTGAAGAAGCGTAGTTGTCGTAAGGAAAGTACATTTTCCAGCCCACATAGTAGACCTGTCCAGCAACCAAAGCTCCAACTCCAGTACAACCAATCTGCCGATTAGTACTAGAAGCTGCATTCTCAACCACACAAACCACCTGCTTGTTAGCGAACGCAGGCAAGTTGAAACTAAAGCCGCTTGGGAGCACGAATGCGCTAGTTTATGAAGGAATCTTTATAAAAACCTTAAGTTAAACTGAACTAGCAGTACTTTGACTGATAGAAAATTTAAGTTTAAGCGAATTGTAAGGCATATAAGTGGGTGTGGCTGCATTTCCTCTATACAGACGTACGTCAAAAGGCAGCAGTGCGTCAGGTCTAAGACCCCAGCCTAAAAATATTTACTGATAAGTGACGTAGAGCTGATTAGTGTTGAGAACACCTGAGGCAGTTCCGATTCCAAGGACTAAAGGAGAGTTGACTTGCATGGCATACACAACAATGTTGACTGCCTGGGCAATTGTTGGAGGGTTGGTCATCCCTACAGAGAATCTGAAGGACTGCTGAGTAGCTAGGGCAGCAGGAGTTAGAGTAACAATCATTTGATTCATGGCTAGATCCAGTTGGCAGGTAAACGAAGAAGCAGAAAGAGCGTTAATTTGTGGAGCATTCGTTTTGGCCACGGAAGTGCAGCTTCCAGCGAAGAGGAAGGTATTTTCCTTGGAGATCAAAAATTTAAGAACCAAATTCTGATTGTAGAAGTATGAAGGCACGCTTAAGGCTACGTCCAGGTACAGATTGTAGGCCTGTTGTGTCAATAAATAGCCTCCAGCCACTCCGAAGTTGTAAGGCGTAACAGTTAAAGCTATAAGCTGCGAGGGAGTAGCGGCTAGCTGAAAGTATCCAAAAGCTAGGTTATCATCGTAAACCATAGCGTTTGGCCATACTGAAGAGACTGAGCTCATCTGCACTTGCAGTACTGAGTTAGAGGTCTGATGGGTGAGTGGATCGCTTGTTTGTATTTGAAAAGTAATGTAATACCACTGATTAGCAGGAATGCTCTGGATTGTCTTGCGATCAGAGCCGTAGAACTGTACATAGTAGTTTGAGCTGTCAATGGTGTCGGTTAGTGTACGGGCATAGTATAGCGTAGGTTGCACATTATTGTTGCCGTCCATTAACTGATAAGTTACAAGCAATCCCAACGGACTTGACAGACCCTCAATGGCTGGAAAAGCTGGAATAAGCTGCGAGTGGAAGGGGAAGGGCAGAGCAATCAGCAGGTAATCATCACGAGTTAGCGAGCTAGATAGTGAAAATGAAAAAGACAGGCGGGTCATGCTGCCAGCGTTAGCATAGTCTACCTCTATATCTCCACCTAAGATGCGGCCCCCTAAGACAGAGCTCAGAAGAAGAAGCACTAGAAGCATCTACTTCATCTATAATAAAATATTTCATCAGTTCACAAGTAACTATTCCTATCATGGATTATCTTGAAAACATAAAATTCATATCATGTTTTTAAAAATTATTTTAGCTTTCATTATAACCGAAAAATAGATTTTTATTTAAGAAGCCTTGATTTTGTTAATTGATTCAATAAGATATGTGATACATACTATCATCTGCCGGCCTGAGCCTCCTCGAGCTGTCTTTGCATGTCTAAGAGCCTTCCTTCGTTGCTGAATCGACACTCTTCTAACTCATAATCTTTTTCCTGTAACAAACCCTCCAACTCTCCTATCCTTTCCACCATCTAGTAATTCTTACGCTAATGACTCGCACGAATTTCTTCTAAAAATTGCTGAGATTCCATCAGCTCACCTTTTTTTGTCAATAATTCAGTTCCTATCGCTTATAGCTGATTGTTTTTAGTCGCTAGCGCAGCAGTAAGAGAATTAATACGCACATTCATCTAATCTACCTTTATGCTTGTTTTTTAGGCCTATGCCTTTAAGGCCAGAATAGTGGTTTATAGTGAGCTGACTGTCTCTTTTTAAGCTCCAACTGCAGAGTCATGTTCTCTCTTCAATCTCATAGTTGCTGTCCTGGTCTCGTCCTTGGCAGCTCTAACTCTTTTTTAAAGTTATACTTTTTACTGTTCAAGTGTGACTGTCCTTTGGGCTAACTGTTCAATGTCAGTCTGTCTTGACAATATTTCTTCCTGTAGCTGACCAACTTGTTTGGCATGTTTATCATTCTGAGCGCTGAACTGTAGCTGGGCCCTTTCCTTAACTTCTCCCATCTAATCTTACAGTTTAAGGCATCTCATGTGTTTTTCCTTAAGTTTGGTTTCGATTTGTTTGAGCTAGTTGGCCATCTGAGCCATGTTTTACCTGCAAACAGCATTTTAAGCTTTTTATCTGTTCAGCTCTAACAGTAATCCTTCTAGTTATCTTGTTTTTTATGAGAGTTTATTTTATAGATCCTTAATTGCTGCTTCTCTTCTAGATAAGTATATAGACTCTTATTTTTCTCTCATTCTGATCTAATTTCTGCTTAAATTAGGTCTGCTAGGTTGATTACTATGAGTCTTAAGGGTCACTAACTCATTCTGCATGTCGCGTATTTCGCTCTCGTACTCGACTAATAGTTTATCCTTGCGTCTGAGCTGGAAAGAAACCTTCTCCATTTCCTCGTGCAGCTCATCCATTTCTCTTTTAGCTGCATCTCTTGCGAATCTTTCCTGTTCGGCCTGCCTCTCCGCCCTGGCTACTTATTCATCGTTTTGCTTCAGCTTAACTCGCATCTCGCTTATCTACCTTTTTAGCTTTGCATTTTCTTCTCGTAACGTATCGGCATGATAGCTGTCATCTTGCTGAGGTGCCTGCTTGGTCACAAATGCCTGCTCCTGGAAGTAGTTTTTTTTGACCTAGTGAGATATGATAGACTTAGAACCTATTTTCTACTCTTGCACTCGGACTTGCTTAACCGAATTCGCATGTTTTTCTTCGCTTTCTTGTTCTAATTTTTTATAATTTTATCTCGCTCTGTTGCGCTATTAGCAAAATTTTCTGACTGATAGGTTAATCATAGATACTAATTCTGGCTCGACCTCGAGTGCGGGCATTTCTTGGAAAGACACTATAAGTTGATGAGGCTTAGTGAGGTATTCTAGTATATAGGAGATGGCTCTAACGTAATTATTTTTGGCTGTTTCCCACTTCTTTACTGTTTTAGCTTATTTTTGTCTTAGTTCTTCAATTTACTTGAGTTTTTGCTCGTTTAAAGCAGTAGCTTTATTGAGTTTGTTTGTGAGTACTTGATTGTCGGCAGCATAGGCTTTTTCCTGCTCCCGAGACACTCCCACTTCGTTTTATTGCTTTCTTAATGCCTGCTTTAGCTACTAAGAGTGTTTTTGTTGCTGAGAAAGGGCTAATTATTTAGCGTTAACTGCCTGTCGGTGAATGTTAGAGTCGTCTTTGAGCTTATTCAGTTGTAAATGCAGAGCAGCGATCTCTTCTTTGCGTTTGCTTTATTATCTTCTGTAGTTTTGCTGTAATAGTTCTTTTTCCATTTTGAATTTTTCAAGCATTTAAGCAATGTCTCTTTGCAATTCTTCAATCTTGTAGCTCCACTAGAGACTTCTATCAGATTATAGAGCATTTTTCTTTTCCAGCAGCTACTCGCCCAAATGCACATTGTCCTCTTTGAGCATCAGAATAGCTTCCTCCATCTCACTTACTTATCCTCTTAGAGCCCTGTTCTCATTCTCCAGCAACATTTTTTCCTCACCTAAAAGAGCCATATTACGACTACGGTTACTCAGCTACTCTTACAGTTTTCTCACAGACTAAGCCAGCTGCTGAGCCTTGTGAGTTTCTTCTTCGGCGTGTTCATTACTGATGGTTAGTTTGTGCTTTAAACGTTGGACCTACTGTCGGTAATAGTTGCTCTCGCCTCTCATGTTGTTCTCGTGAATGGACTTGATTTCAATTTAATCGTTAAAACGTTAAGATAAGTAGTACTATCTTTCTTGATGTACTTGTATTTCCTTGCTGTATTTTGTCAAATTCTGTCTCTGCTCATCTATGGTCTGATTAGCTAAACTAAGTTACATACGGACTTGCTATAAACTTCTATGGTATGACGCTGATTCTTACTTCACTCGAGCTAGTTCTCTCTCTGTCTCATTGTAGCCGAACTGCAAGGTCTACAGTTCGTGGCCCTGTTCTGCTAGCTTTTTATTAAGTTTTTCTTTATCTTATTATGTTATTTGCAAACTACGTTTGGTATCCTGCAAATGTGCCTCCCGCTGACCCAAAGCGTCTTTAGTCCTCTTCAGGTCATGTCTAGTACTTTCTAACAGCTGATTTAGCTAATCCAATTATACTTCTAGCTGTTTGATCTTTTAAGAAAAAATATTTATACTCTATTGGTGTTTTATTTATGCTTTGTTGTGAACCAATCTGTGACTCTGCTATTTCTTCTAGAGTTCTTCTTTGAACTTTGTCTCCAGCTCAAAAATGACTCTGTTGCGTTATTGTTCACTCTCCAAATACTTTTGCGAATACTTGCTCAGCTCCAAAGTCAAATGTTTTTCCTTATTTTATCTAGTCCTGCCTAGATTTTCCAGAGAACTTCTGAGTGTTGCATTTTATTTTCTCAAAGTTTCCTCTTATCTCTGGAGCTGTTCGATCATGGCACTTAGAGCCTTGTTGGTTTATTTATTGTTGACATTTTAGTCGATCTGTTCCTTAAGTCTGAACCTGAGCTGTTCGTTTTAAAGACTCATGTCTGCCAGCTGCTGACCTCTTCTACTGAGCTCCATAGTCAGTTCACTGATGTTTTCATCTTTCACTGAGATCTGCTCGTGCAACTTTTCCTGCATTTGTGCTTGTGTAAGTCTGTAATTATCCATTTTTTGCTCGTACTCGTATAATTTTTCTTGCAAAATATAATTGGACTACTATGCCAATCGTGATTTGTAGTTGCTTTGTTTCCAATTAGAGCCGCCATCCCTAGGTCCTCCTATTGCTTCCTTTTATGGATGAGATGTATTGGTCACTACGTGTCTAGTGTGTTATCTTTAGATAGTCGTTGAGTTTAATTCTCTTTGGTTAGCTCCCAGCTCTTTTTGATTGCCCATGACTTCTTTTTTGTTGCCTACGATATCTCTATGCGTATTTTTGTGGTCGCTAATATCACCAGTGATAGGTATGAAGTCAACTGATATTTTGACTCTGGCAGTTTTGTCGTAGCACTTGTTAAGGGGCAAAGAAGTGACTATTCTATATTTTTTGTCATTGAGAATGTTGCCCATGTTGATTACAGCCTCACCCATTTTTACCCTGGTTCCTTGCGTCTCTATTTCCAACACCAAAACAGCTATCTTGTTTTCGTAAAGCCCAGTGATTTCGTCCAGTTGCAGACTGTAGTTGTCGTAATCAACTTAACTGTTAAAGGCAGCTGTATTTTTCTTAAGCTAGGGCGACGACTTAAATGTAATCTCCTCATTATCTGAATAAAAATCAAGATACCTATGCGAAGGGTTGCATGACAGCGAGAGGCTACTTTGTTGCTGACTGCCTACAGCTTGTGTAGCATGACTTTAACCTTGAACAACTGGGTTCTTGGTCGCAACATCACTTTTATTATAGCAGCCTTTCATCTTCCATCAAACACAGCCACCTTTAAATAGATCAGTAGACGTCATCGTCAATCATAAAATAAAAATAAATATTAAATATCACTGTAGACGGTCACAAACATTATTTTAAACAAAAATTTGGCATTATTTAAACTAAATAAGCCTTAAATTAGATGTATTGTCAAAATAAAGCACTTTTGCCCTAAAATAGTATCAAGATTGCATATGACTGTTAGACAATTAAGCCTGAATGCGTGCCCTTTGTTCTAGCTGCAGCAACAGTTAAAAATGTCGCAGTCCTTCTTCGTTGAGTTGCAAGTACTTACCGAAATGTCGTTTATGCATTCCTGGAGTTATATCTGAGATAGAACGAGAAGGTGGCATTGCCTACCTTCCCCTTCTTACCGGTGAATTGTCAATCTTTTCGATACTGCTAAGCTCCTGATTTGTATTTATTTTTGGAAGTTTAGGGCTTGGCCTTCTACTCTCAGGATTCGCATTACGATTGTCTGGGTACAGCTATTTAGGCTTAGCTAACTGGTTTCTTATTAGTTCAGCCTTTGTTCCCAGGCTTACAAGTTTTTTAGGGTTGTGACCAGGAGTGTCGACAAGTATGGAGGATGACGAGGGGTTGTCGAGAGCAAAACTTAGACCCTTCTTATCGATTTTATTGGATCTGCCCCTGAAGCGAGCTGCAAATAGCTGACGACTATGACCTATTTCCTCCATCAATATAATTAACTATATAGCATCTTATCATTATCTAAGTTTACTAAGCCTTTCCAAGACATTAATATACGAAAAAAATTCTTTAATTTTTACAAAACTAAATTTTAACAATTTTTATTGAATCAGATGGGAAGACTGATGATTCTCTCGTTTTGATTGCTTTTTACGAAGTAGTAGATAAAATCTGCGTATAGTACGGTCTGCAAAAGTCCAGCCACGAAGGACACCATGACCATTTATTTCCACTTATATATCCTTACTAAGTGAGTAAGTACCAGTGTAATATGTAAAAGAGCCGATAAGTGCCCAGGAATAGTACGATATGCGCGGTAATGTTTTCTATATCTTTGCATCGAGCGATCATATACAGCTGAGGGAGAATAGCTCCAGCCTACAGCCATATCGAAAACGACCAAAAAATGCCATACAACGAGAACTATTTATGGAATAAGACGGCTAGGACTAACGCTGCCAAGTACAGGGCCCAATGTGGGAAATTATCAGACTAGGCATCATAGCTCTGAGTTAGGTAGATGGTACCATTTTGTAAGGGCGTTTAAAGCGCATGACGTAGATGGTGTAGCCAGTGATTCCGATAAACAAAAAGCGCATTGAGTTGAAGTAGAGTGAACCCCAATGATGCTCCAGAATCATGTCTGAGTAGCGAGTCAGGAACACTACCATGAACAACTATTGCGTCTTGTAGCTTATACCGATGACGTTCTTAGTTGTCAGCATCTTGAGCAATAGCATGAGAACTGCGATCAGGTGCAGGAAGTCCCCGATAAGTTGGAACACGTCCATGTATTATATCAATTAGACGTATTATGCAATCTTTTTTCAAATATTAAAAAATATTTTTTAGCTTTTCTTAAAGTAGCAAAAAATAACTATAGTAATCTCTAAAGACTGATATCATACGTGTTCATTATATGTAGAATAATATTTTTAGATAATATTGGTCTAAGATCAAAGTTCCTGGGGATGCTCTTCTTCTTCAGCAGGACCAGTGCATTGATGTTCGTCGCATCCTTCCTTTTTAGGCTCTTCTGCGATTGCCTTTAACTTTTCTAGGGCGGGAAGTTTGTTAAATCTTTACTTATTTTTGATGATTGAGCTCAGATAGCTGTCGAAATTCTATGCTGAAAAGCTGCGCTTGAGTTTACTGAAAACCTCTTTAGCCTTGTAGATAGTGACCACAACAGGGTATCCAACTCCCACTGTGCCTAGTCTTTCCTATAGTTAAAAGTGGTCTCCAGCCTGACTCCACAAAAACTTGAAAGGTTTGCCTCTTTGCTTCAATCCAACTTCCTTTATTAGCTCTAAATGCTGCTCTCTTTCAGCCTCACTAGAATCTAAGATGTGGGGCAGGAATGTAATCACGCAGAGATCTCAATTAATACAGAGGTACACTTGCCAGCACAGTACTCATCATAGGTGGCCTGAGAATTGAGTCTTATATGTTACCAATGCTTCATATCTTTCTGTTTTTAACGAGCCCATTCTGCCATAGCTGCGGCAGTCCTTTGTCCCTAGTAATCGACAGCTGAGCTGGCGTCCTTGCCTGCACCTGCTGGGAAGAATTTAATCGAAGGGTAGCCCCTGACTCCGAATTGCTATGCCGATTGTTTGTTCTGAGTAGCATCTACCTTGGCAACCTTGACTTCTCCCTTTAGCTCAGTAGCAAGCTAGGCCCACTCTGGCACTAGATTTTTACAGTGGCCACACCAAGGAGCGTAAAACTATACGAACCAAGCTGATTCAGTCGCAAACACGTTTTCCTCAAAGTCAGAATCAGACAAGACTATAACGTCCTTTTCATCCACATCTCCTGACCCTGATCCTTGTCCTGAACCAGAACTAGATCCTCCTCCCATTCTTTCGTTGGCAATCTAATTTAGAAACAAACTACGCTTTTGAATTTTCTGAGCATGAAGTCGACGATGCCATCAGCTGATCTAGGTCCATCATAGTCGGTAGGTCTACCGTCGACAAACAGTTTAATAGTGGGATAACCCTGAATTTGCACATCGACCCTTTCGTTGCTGGCATCAATAGCTGCGATATTTGCGATTCCACTCAAGGCCCTGGCAGCTTTCTCGTATTCAGGAGCCAGACTCTTACAGTGACCACACCATGGAGCATAGAACTAGACCAGCCAAATGCCCTTCTTTGTTTTAGAGAAATCCGAAGAAGTTAGTTGAGTAACAGGAGAAGACCTGTCGTAAAGGGCGTTTCCGAGTATCAACAAGACTAGTAAGATAGGGAAAGTAAGTCTGCCCATCACACGTCAAATTAATATTATACAAATCTTTAGCATAGAATTCTTAGAATATCTTGACTAATTAAAAAATGTCAATTAAAAAATTTTTTTATCTTTTAACTAGAGTCATCTAGTTTATTTAATCTAGAAAATATAATAGTAGATATAGCTACAATATTTTTGATTCAAAGAGCCTTAACCATGTATGGTCCCTAGAGCTAGTAACCCAATTTTCGATAGTAATGTCTGGTGCCTACCCCTGAAATGACTGCCATCTTGGTAGAGCCATGCTACTATCTGCCAATTCGTTAGGCTTCTTCCATTAGCATCGTACCGTAACCCTGATGCTGAAATTTGTTAGGATCTCGACTATGAATCGGTACAACTGAACCGTAAACGTGGAGCTATCTCACTAAAGAACAGTTGGGTCCAAGCTACTCTCGGAAAGTGTTGGGTCCGCATTTTCTCAATCGCAGCAAACCAACCAGAATATCTTGTTTAGGATCTTCGTAGGAGATAAAAGTTTCCCAGCCCTAGTTTGCAAAGTAGTCTCTTCGGATCAGCTAAATATTTTCAGGCTTGATTTTAAAATGCACTTCCTTGATACCAACTTACCTCGTTCTTACGTCTCTACAGGGTACATTCATTTCTTTCATTTTTGCCAAAGCTAGCTCTCTTAAATTGCCTTTTTCGACTCCAGAAGTAACCAGAGGCATGGGTATATCTCTTTGCACTCGATAGACTCTGACCCAAGGAGGCACTAGAGCTAACATTTTTGCCACAATTTCAACTAAATCGTTTGGATGGTAGTTCTTGTATTTACCATTCTTCCATAGCTCATAAAGACCTGTGCCCCTAATGACTAAAGTTGGGTAAATTTTGACTCCATCGGGTCTGAAGGCAGGGTTCTCGAAAAATTATCTGAAACTTTACAGATCTCTTTCGACACCCATGTTGGGTAAATCAGGCATCATATGTGTTACTACTTTGTATGCACAGTCTTTAGCAATAGCAAAAGTCTTTTTGACTGCCTCAATTGTATGTCCTCTGTTGGTGTCTCGTGCTATATCCTCATATATGCTTTGCACTCCGATTTCAAGCCTAGTGCAGCCATAAGAAAGCATATCGGATAGATGTCTTTTTCCGCAATGATCAGGACGCGTTTAAATGGTAATACCGATGCACTTGGATTTGCTTTGTTCTGAGAACTGAACTGCTTCTTTGTGATCAGATGAGACATGTCCGCTTAGGGCATCGTGCAGGTTTCTGATAAAATAGTCGCGATAGTCTTCGTCGAGGGACATGAAAGTTCCTCCCATGATGATGAACTCTACTTTGTCAACATCATGACCTATCTTTTTTAATTGTTCAACCCTGTCCGCTGTCTGGACGTAAGGGTTGTATCTTGCTCTGATGGCTCGCATAGAGGTAGGTTCATAGCCAGTGTAAGACTGAGTTGAATATTAAAAGTCTGAGTCTGGTCCTCCTGGACAGTACACGCAAATGTTGCCAGTTGTGGCTATATGCGGACAGCGATGGGGTTTGCTCATGACAGCTACAACTGCAATACCGCTGGCAGTTCTTACAGGCTTAGCCTTTAACAGTGGCGTAAGTTTAGCTTTGTAGTTTTCAGGAAGAGCGCTTATTATCTATACGAGCTTGGGGGCCTTTGGTACTCTATTTTTCTTAGTGACATCATGAATCAATGTTTTAAGGACTATTTTTTATCGCTTCTAGTAGCTTTCGATAAGTTTAGTGATGATCTCGCTAACGTTACGCAAGTAGAGCACATTTTAATCTATCTTTTCCTTGCCTTTATGAGTAGTCATTGCTATCAACTATTTCTTTTATATATACATAAACATCATCATTAATAATCTAGTCTCATAATACAAATCTCAGTCGCTTGTTTCTGTTATGAGCTATTATGCTTATTTTTTGACTAATTTGTTACGTTAGAACATCAGCATGTCCTGAAAAGTTTCCTTTAAATGTTGTTAAATATTATTCAACTACATAAAGCGCTGTTTATTTATTTTATTGAAAGATTTGAAATATCCGTATCGTTCCTCATAGCTCTGCAAATCACTAAGAAAGTTTATAACTTCAATCGGCTATTTTTTTGTAAAAACGCATTTTTTATCCTATAGATGACTAACAACATTAGGGCTTAATTTTTATAGTATTGCTCCTTGTAGCTCTCTTGCTTTTTTTACATGTTTTTACGAAATAATATCATCGAAAAAAATTTAGACCTGCTAAAGCTCGTGCAGTTTAATGTATCCTAGTGTGCCTCGGCCCCTATCAATTTTGTAAGCTGCTTTGAGCTTTGCTTTTTCAGCATTATTTTCATACATGCTTTGATTTTATGATAAAAAACATCGTTTATTTGAATCTCTCATGAGAATACTTCTCAGTGGCAGGCATTTGTTTTCGCAGTAAGCCTGTATCCATTCGCTTATCTTACCCTAAGAGTAGCCTATCTACTTAACTATGTTTATTTTTTCGTATATCTGATCAATGACCTGACAAGATTGTCTGTATGTCCAACTTTCCATCGGAGGCTCTATTTCCTTTTTAGTCTATCTCATTTTACAACGATTAACTGAAAAACAAGAAGGTTGCGTTTGTACTCTTCCGTGATTTTTCAATATATTGGTTTATTTATTTCCTATATAGTTCTGAAGCTCGCTAAAGTCCTGAGTAGCCCAACTGAGCTTGTGAGTATTAGTTTTTACCCTGCTCATTACTGTTTTAGTTTTTGTAGTCGAAACGAACTTAGGTTGAAAGCAAAAGGCAGGTTCAGGATCACTATAGAAAGTATTTAGCCTTTTGTATTAGCTTTAGAGCATAGTAGTTGATGATTTTTTATGGGTAGGTTTAGTGTTTAAACTTGATTACTTATGTTATGTATTACATGTTTCAGCGCGATAATTAGAACGTGTTTGCAACTGGCAGAAAGCACTGCTAAACGTCTAACGATGAACCAAATTTCTAGCAGAAGAAGAGGTAGCAATTGCTTGTTTTTTGAGGCGCATTAAATTCTAAATCGAACAATCTATTATTATAAACCAAAGAATTTTAATTGTCTACCAAATTACTTAAAACTCATAGCAATCATGATAAATTTTTAAGTATTTTATGTTAGATTTTTTTTAAAAATAGTTACATTTTTTATAATTTAATGATTTACAGTGTAAAGATTATATTAAAATCAGAAGCTGATAGCATTAATAAAATAATGGAACAATCATATTGTTTCTGTCGGAAAAAGCGACCCGATGTACTCTTTAGTAACTTGCTGTGTGGTCTCAAGGTGCCGCTACTCTTGCACTTCTTACAGGTACAAATTCTATAATTTTTATTCTTTTTGTTCGAGCGTTTATTTGAGTTAACTAAGTTTGCTGTAATAGTTTTTACGGCCCTGTTCTGCCTTGAATTCCTGGTTAGAGGCATACTTACTTCGAAGCGCTTCATTTTGTTTCTGAGTCTTTGTTTATCCTGACGCACTTTATCAGCTTTATTCCTATTGTCTTGTATAGTCATGAATTGCCCTTAGTTTTTGAGTTCTTAAAGGCCTCTTCCTTCGATCATACTGATCTGCCGTGCTTTTTGCGAGCGATACTATTTTCGTGACTGATTAAACTAAGAAGCCATTCTTTTTTCTTCTCTTATTCTGAAGATAGAGTGTCTGCGTCGTTGCAGATCTTAGTGTTCTTGCTTAGCCTTTATCATCTTTTCTATAGTTAAAATTTTAACCATCATATGAGCTTCATTAAGTTTTTCAATTTGGTTCTTTAACAGCACACTTTGTTTATCAGCTCTCTCTGCCAGTTGCTCTATCTGCACAAGTCGCTGCTGAGCCTTCATTATTCCGGCTTTTGCGTCTTTATTTTTTAGTTTAAAGTCCTGGATGGCGTTAACCACTGCTTTTTTCTTCTAAAACAAATTTTCAAAATCATCGATGCCATAGTACTGCCTGCCTTATATCTGGATCAGACTCTGCTCTATTTCTTGCATGAAGTCACCTTACCCCGCGGGCTGAGCTCGAACAGGAATAGTTGCTCTGCGCATTAAGTTAAATAATACAAATTATAATAAAAAAGGAGTTAAAAAAGCAGTCTGATGATACTTCTATACAGCTTTGCCTAAAAAATAAAGTAAAATATCAGTTATTGTGGATTGTCGATAAACTTAATTAAAAATGCAAGAAGAACATAGAATTTTGGATGTTACTGCTCCTCTTACTCAGGTTCAAATTCAGCACGAACAAACCTCTCCATACCATAAAAAGGATGTTTCTCTTAATTATGGTCATGCTAAACGTACAGTGCCTAATGGCAAGCATGGGGCCTACTAGCCTGTGCGAGGATCTAAACGCGAGCAGACTGGTTCCCATCACCAGCAGTCGAGACTCAGTAAATCTAATAATCGACCTCGGGGTGCAATAAAAGAGACGATGTCTGTGCTAAGCTAAAGGTTAAACAACATCCATGAATACTACAAGTGCCTGATCGAAGAGTAACGAGGTCGTAGTGCTAGTCGCAGTGAGTGTGTGATGACTCTACTGGACGAGATGGCAGAGGGACATAAAGCTAAGGTTATGGCAGTTCAAGCATTGATCGAATAAAACCAGAAAAGCAAGCAATAAATGGGTATGGTTGATGACAAAATGAACTAAATCAAAAGCAATATAGATTAACTAATCAACCAGTCCAGTTTAATTAAAGAAGATAACGATCAGCTAGAGAACAAGATACTTCGCAAACGCAAATAGTTAACTTAGAAAGAAGCAACCTTATAAGATCTAAATAATTAGCTGTTGTAGTCAAGGGCTGAACTATAGAAATTTGAGTTGAATAACTTAAAAAACAATAAAATGAGGCGTGAAGTCGCAGAAATATTTGCAGCTGCTGCTTCCCTTTAACAGTCCTGATTCTCATACTCATATGATTACTCGGTCTGTCATATATTTTATACCCTATTCTTTTGTTAAAACCGGAGTAATACTGTAAAAATTAATTTATAATTTTATTTGATAATTGTATTAATGCTGCCCCAGAATTATATAAAGACTCTGCTTGACAAGTTCGACCTATATTAGTCACAAGCAAAATAGCTTAAAAATACACTAAGTATGCTAACTTCAACTAAACTCGAAATCAGACAGGTGCTAATCAATCAGGGATAGCTTTTAGATAATGCTTTTTATCTCATTTAAGGCACAGTTAGTCTAGTCGCGACACTAAAAAATGGTTAGAAAGCAGCTATAGCTCAAGTATTCAGTGGTTAACTACTAAATTTATAATCAGTAATGCTTCAAAAACCTAGTAAATATGCGACAATTGTGGCTTCCAGTAGTGCACTCATTCTAGCCCTTCCTGTCTAAGAAAGCCACTTTTTTGCTTCACTCGGCTAATAAAAAGTAAGAGAAGCAGTCTAGTATCGATAACAAGAGATCGCTCGGAGAAATAAATTAATAAAAAAGAAGGACAGATTGCAAACCTATGAGGAGAACATTAACAAAGTGATTCTTCCCTAAATAAAAGCTGTCACATCAAAGACGCCCTCTTTACTCAAACTTACCTCATAAATAGTACAGCAACATCCAGAGCTCACCGATACTCCCCAACTGCCCTCGCCTCCTCGTTCACGTTCACTCAATAAACTATCCAATCTGCCTCGCGTCGAATAGCTGTTTTCGGTCTAGAGTGTTGCCCTGAAGAGTTTTCACAGCCGTCAGCTTCAAGGTATGCTTGGCAATAGTTCGAACAAAATGATTCGCTATGAATCAAACGAGCTTAGAAGCTAGCGTCTGTTTAAGGAGCAACTTAAATCAATAGTAAAGCGTAAATTGATGTACTAGCGTAATCACTTTAAGGTTCTCAAAGGTTTTCGTAATGAAAAACAAAAAAACGAAGAAATAGCTATGCAGAAGTACCGGGCTGGACAGAATCCCATTGACCACTTTTTTCATAACTTTTCTTGATATAATCATCTTTAAAATAAAATGTATTTACGTATCATCTACAAATATAAAAATAACTATATATTATCATCCTTTTTCGTTTCTCTTTTTGCGTAACTGCGGCAAAGGCAGTTTATCAACTCTTTCCATTTTTGAAAGATGCTCAATGTGCATAGGTAAAGGCTGCCTTGCTTGTTGTCTGTATTTCTGAAAGTTGTTCAGGTAACGCTGCAGATGAATACAAAAGCCTTGGCAAGTGTTCTGGTGCAACAAGGCTATTCGGGTTTTGAACTGCTGAACAGTAAGGCAATCAAGAGCAATACATCTGATTTTGAACTCTTCAGATCCTTCCTACTAGCTTTATCTTGTTTTTTGTATGCCTAGAAATGATTTTTTAAAATAAATTTCTCTATCATACTCTGTTTATGCCTTAGAACTTTATCTGTTGAGATTCAGCATTTATTACTTATTTTTAAATCTGATAACTCCTTTGCTTCTATTTCCAGCCTATCTGAGCAGTTATTCAGCTGAAAAGTGAGAGCTATTGCCTTCTGTTTGGCATTGGAAGTGTCTGATACTGCAGCCACTGTTATATTTATTAACTTGTAATTTCTAGAGTAGATTATTTTACTAAGAGCAAGTTCTTGCTAATTGTCTAGCCATAATACTATGCTAGGAATTGAATTATGTTTTTCCAAACTGTAAGCTGATTAACTGTGAATAAATGCTTAGTTTTTTTGTGCTTTTCTGACTATTGCAAGCATAATTAATGTTTTACTCATTTTATCTGATATTCTATTTTTTATAATACAACTTCTTTTATAGTTAGGATTCTTTTTGTTGATAATTAAAATATTTCGATGGTGATTTCTAAGCTAATAGTTTGTATCTTGATGGATTCGAGTGATTTACTATTTGCTTTTATTCTCTAGTGTTATACCATGTCTTTAGTTTACCGACACTATCTCTGGTATTGTGTTTTAACATACTTCTCTGCCTTTGTGCATTCGTAAAACTAGTTTTCGGGCTGTTTGTTCCTGATTGCTTGCCTGATGCCCTACTTGCATGTTTCTAAGCTTGCTTCATTTCATGTGTAAGCTTCATTTTCTCTAAATGTTACTCTCTTATCTACAAATTCCACTCCCCGTCTTCTGAAGAACAACTCTCACTTTTCTCAATAGTTGGACTGTATTTTATGCTGCTAAAATTATTTAGCGTCGATTTGTGCCGAGCAGTAGGCTTAGGACTAGACTCTTAAGCCTTCGCCTTGGTGCTTAACTAATTGATATTTTTTGTCATTTTCTTAAGACCCATCACACTTTTCTTAGGTTTTACTCTCTTAATTTAGTTTGTAGAGCTTTTTTCTGATTTTCTAGATTCAGAATCTTCTGAGATTTAATCTACTTGCTACTCTAAGCTTGGCATATTCATCAATCTGACCTTGCTTATTTTAGACACCTCTATTTGCTGAGTAAACCTTTTTTTTGCAAGATGATTGGTCTCTGGTGTCTACTTCATGTCTTTAATTTCCTTAAGTATTCGATTTGCTATTTTTTGATTTCGAGTCACCGACTCGATTTTATCAACATTCGATTCCTATGTTAAATCACCTTTGGATTCGCTATTTATCATCAACTGACTTTGAGATTTCGCAGGACGCAAAGATTATATCAAATACTGCTTATTGCTGGGCTGATTTTGAATCGGTTTGCTTAGCTGTTTAAGTTGTTTGAGTTTACTTCTTAAATTAGAAATAGTCACTTATTTCTGCTAGTGCTTTAGGCTCAAAACTGTGTATTGATTATTTTTCAAAGCCAGCTAATTTCCCAGCTATATTACTGTCATCATCAAGGCTTAGCTGTCGGCTTTCCTGCCGTCAAGAAGAATTTTTGAAAGCTGATCGCTTTACAAAGCCTTTTTTTTGATATTTTATATTTAGAGTTCAAGGTTGTAGGTAGTTTGTGTCTATGATTCTATGGTAGCCGGCGGACTCATTTTATCTCTAATAGCTTACATTTGATGTATTTTTTAATCTATTTAGCTCATAGTTTGCTCGGTTTTAGCTCTAACTGACCTAAAAAAATGTGTTATTTTTCCGTTAAAACTCTGCATTCGTTTTTGTTTTTACATTCGCATTCGTTCCATGATGTCCTTAAAAGTGTCTCCGTAACCCTCTAAAGCAGCTCTATCTTTGTTTTAATTTAGAAATTTAAAAGCCTCTTCCTGAGCAGATTTAAAAAACTCAGCGATTGACAGTAATTCTTCGTGAAAAGTAACTACTTTGCTTTTTTTGCCAAACTTAAATTTAAAGGCAAAAGTATCTATCTAATCGAGAGGACTCGGCTACAAATGTGAGTTGTCATCTAGCTAAGCTTGTAAGGCTTTCTTGAGCTGTTCTTTACTTGTTTGCCCTTCTTCTTTTGCGGCGATTTCAGCCTTCTTGGAGCAACATTTTTCACATAATTTCCTTTGATACTTTTAGTTATAAAGAACGATTCCTCCTAGTTTATGCATCTTGCTCAATACAGGTTCAATTTTATTTTGTGAATCTGCTGCAGATTGTGTTTCTGTATTGCTATTTTTATTATTTTATGTATTATTGATACAGCTTGGCAGGTTATGCTGTTTGGTGAGAGTTAGATAGATGTTTCCAAAGCAATTTATGATAGTTTTTATTTGACTGTGCAGTTGCGAGGCTTTTAGCTGATAGAAAACTGGCTGAGTTTAATGGAAGGTGCTGTAGAGCTGAGAAACTACCTACTTGATCTGAGGCAGATTGTTTTTCTTTTGAATGTAATTTAGATTGCCTTCAATGTCTGCTAACTGTAAATCAATCAAATGCAGAAGTTTCTTAGTCTCGTAGCTCACTCCAATATCCTATTTCTGACTTTACATTCTATATAGAAAATAATCATCATTTCGATTTATAACAATTATCGGTTGAAAAAACTTATTTTTTTGATAAAAATCATATTATTCACTCTTTGGAGGATCTATTGCTCATCTCTTTCATTCCGAAAGTATGATTTTTGACCCGTACTACAACTTTTTCTTATTATTATTAGTCTTAATCATCTAGTTACACTTGAACCTTTGAGTGACGTATTCCCACTGTTTTTAGCTACTTTTATTGCCTATTTGCTTAATATTCTTGTTTCCTTAGTTAATTTTATTGTCTCTGTAAATTCTAAATCGTTGCGGCGTAGTTTGCTATCACGTCCTAGTAACCAGCTTTCACTTCTTGCAATTGCTGTTCTTGATGAGCTTGCTCTTGCTTCAACTCACGGATTTTTCTTAAATTATCTCTTTTTGCAGAAGACGGTTATAAGTCAATAGTAAGACCTTTTTCAGTCAAAGAGACTGCCAAGGAATCTTTTTGAGCTTTTTTGTTCAATTTGAGCAAAAGACACAGTATATGGCTGTATATTTATTTAAGAACAGGATTATATTTTCGTACCTCTTTCTAATTAAGCGTGTTTATGTAATAAGCCAGTTCGTTTTAATGAATCTATCTTAATAAATAATGTGTATAAACTCTCATTCTGCTTTAATTGGTAAGAATAGAACGTAGCAATTACTAGGGAGTTTTGTCTACCATCCAGGAACATTACCACTTGCCATTTTATTTCACCCGCCTCTACGGCTATTTTACAAGCTTATTTAACAGCCCTATAGACCAGTGCTAGGTCTCCTATCTTACACTAATGACCTTATCGGATTTGATAGTTTCTTCTTTAGGACTGCTTTATTCCTGGATGTTGAGAGGCTAATTAATGAGTCTATCAGTGGCTTATCCTTTGGATTTTAGTGCATTGCTGATGAGTTATAATGCTTGCTTGTCAGCTGGTTCGTGATCTAGCGTGTAGACTGATCTAACTTCGCTATGACTTAATTAATCCATATCTATTATTCTTTTGGTATCCTTGGGAATATGGATGCTGACTAAAGGAGGTATTTTGTCGCTACTCCATTCAACAGGCCCTTTACTAGCACCAGTTTGTATCCTTGAATTCTGATAAGCTTTGCTTGACATAAATATTATTGCTTTTATTATTAACAATTTTCCTGTATTTGACAAAAATCAATCGATCACTTACTTTAATACTATGAACAGAGCTGTGAGCTCTTGATTTACATACATACATACTTTAATACTAAATTAAATTGATTTTTTTACAACAAATTAGCAGAAAGTAATGATCAGAGTCGTTCATACTCATTATCTTCTTCTATACTTATCTTGAGACTTCTATATTTGCCTTTCGAGTCTTGAAACTCTAAAGGTCCTGGACGTAAAACTGTTCTGTTTTTATATTTTTACCAAAGCTATTTGTTTTTATTGATGGCTTTCTGCTCGATATAATTCCAGTAAAGAGGCTCAGCTATTTCGTACTACCCTTTTCGAAGGAATTAAAAAATAGGCGAACCTTGTGGTGGCACGAGCAGCCATTCAGGTATGTCGTCTATCGGATAAATATGGCTTTAGTTGTAGTCTACGAATATCTACTATTTGTGCTCGATCTGTCTAATAGCAAATACTCCGAAAACTGTGATTTCTTTGGTATCTGTCAGGTACTCATATGGCAAAAACCGAAGAAGATGCTTTGGGAAATAATGAGGATCGAGAGTCATTTCTGTGAAACATACATTAGCTTCGTAGCCTGGTGGAGGATGATTTATCATGTGACCAACAGCGTATGGATTGTGGTAAGTTGCATCAACTCTTTATTATCCCTCTAAACCTAACGAAGTCTTGCGTAGTCTAGGAACATCTCCCAACTAAACTATCTTCCCGCTAGGAAAATGGAGATGCTGAGGCAGTCGGTGATACTATTTTTTTGACTAAAGACTGATTGACTTGAAATCGTTAAAATTACTGAAGACTCTGCCTGGAATTAGTCCCATAAATTCTCCTACTACTATCTTAGACCTATGACTCGGAAGAATAGCAAAGACAC
>Ga0169931_10003385_pt1 | contig 25285 bp, 20 predicted proteins | sample Kivu_15m_20L_FD_129675 | JGI IMG/M metagenome (GOLD analysis project Ga0169931, IMG submission 129675) | Freshwater microbial communities from Lake Kivu, Western Province, Rwanda to study Microbial Dark Matter (Phase II) - Kivu_15m_20L... | ecosystem: Environmental > Aquatic > Freshwater > Lake...
GCCACGTGCAGGTCAATCGCCGCAGCCCGCATCGGACCGATCTCGTCCTCGAGCCGGGCGACGTCGTCGTCGTCGCGCCGCCTCAGCGGCAGGCGGAGACCTGGGGATACCGCACCACGCCGGCCGACGTGGAAATCCGCTACGTCGACAGCCATCTCGCGGTCGTGGTCAAACCGCCGGGAATTCTGACCGTGCCGTCGCCGCACCGCGAGAAGAATACGCTGCTCCACTTCCTCGCCAAACGTCTGGGGGCGGCGGAAACGACGGGCGAGGTCTGCTGCGTGCATCGCCTCGATCGGGACGTGTCGGGACTCCTGGTGTTCGCCCGCTCGGTTGCCATGGCCGAAGCGCTCCGCGACCAGTTCGCCGCTCGCAAACCCCATCGGCGGTATCTCGCCCTCGCGGCGGGGACCCTCCAACCGTCGCAGGGAACCTTTCGGTCGTATCTGACGACCGACGCGGCGCTGAATCGCCATTCCGTCGACGATCCCGCAGCGGGAGAGCTGGCCATCACGCACTACGAAGTGCAAGAAGTCCTGGGCGACGTCTCGCTGGTCAGCCTGCGTCTGGAGACCGGCCGGCGGAACCAGATTCGCGTTCATCTTTCCGAGGCCGGCCATCCCGTCCTCGGCGAGTCGCGGTACCGCCCCGACGAGGCCCGTCACCGGTCGTGGCCCTTCCGCCGGATCGCTTTGCACGCCGCCGAATTGGGCTTCGACCACCCGGCGACGGGCCAGCGGATGCACTTCGACTCCCGCTTGCCCCCCGAGTTCGCCAGTTTCTTCCGCGCGGTCCGCCGAGCGGCCGATCCGCCGCCGCGCCGCCCGCGCCGCCCGAAACGCCGCTCCTGAACGCGCGGTCGGGGCCCCGCGGCCGCCGCGGGCACAGGCGAGCCGGCGCGGCCGGGCTCACGAAGGGCGCTGCCCTGCGGCCGCCGCCTCGCCCGACTCCCCCCCAGGCGGCGCGGCGACGAAATCCCGCAACCGCACCGGCAATCGGCGACCGCCCCACGCGCCGGGCTGCGGATCAAAGACTCCCGCACAACGGGCGCCGCACTGGGGGCAGGCTCCGTCGGTGGTCAGATTCCAGGTGCGAATCGCATAACCTGCGCGGCCGATCAGCAGACGCCCGCAGGCATGGCACCAGGTGCTTTGGCCCTCCGGGTCGTCGACATTGCCGGTGTACGCGTACCGCACGCCGCTGGCGAGAGCCAGGGCGCGGGCCCGACGCAGCGTCGCGACAGGCGTCGGCGGACGATCGCGCAGACGAAAATCGGGATGGAAGGCCGTGAAGTGCAACGGCACGTCGGGTCCCAATTCCTGCACCACCCACCGCGCGAGATCGCCGATTTCCTTGTCCGAGTCGTTCTCGCCCGGGATCAGCAGCGTGGTGATTTCCAGCCAGACGTCGGTCTCGCGTTTGAGGTACGTGAGCGTCTCCAGCACCGGTTGGAGCCACGCGGCGCACAGGTCGCGATAAAACCGTTCGGTGAAGGCCTTCAAATCGACGTTCGCGGCGTCCATGGACGCAAAGAATTCGGCCCGCGGCTCCGCGCAGATCTCGCCTGCCGTCACCGCGACCGACCGAATGCCCCGCTCGCGGCAGGCCCGGGCGACGTCGATGGCGTATTCCTGGAAAATCACCGGGTCGTTGTAGGTGTAGGCCACCGCTCGGCAGCCGAGTTGCACGGCCGCCGCGGCAATCGTTTCCGGCGCCGCCTCGTCCGCCAGGGCGTCGGTCTCGCGCGACTTGCTGATGTCCCAATTCTGGCAGAACTTGCAGCCCAGATCGCAGCCCGCCCCGCCGAACGACAGCACCGGCGTCCCCGGATAGAAATGATGGAGCGGCTTTTTCTCGATCGGATCGACGCAGAAGCCGCTGCTCCGGCCGTAGCTGGTCAACACGATCTGGCCGTCGGCACACGCACGGACGAAGCAGAATCCACGCTGCCCCTCGTGCAACTTGCACAGGCGAGGACACACATCGCACTGCGTACGGCCGTCGTCCAACCGGCGCCAAGGGCGCGTCGCAACGACTGTCCCGGGCTTTCCCAGCGCGCGGGCCCCCGGACCTTGGGCGGGGACGGCACGCCGTCGTTGCGGGGCATTCGGAATCATGACGGGCGACCCTCCTCGAAAACCACCTGACGAGCCGCGAACTGCCGTCCTGCCGCAGGTGAAAGGCCCTCGTGCCGGAGCAGCGGCCCGCTCCGTGGCGCGGACGCGGCTCCGCGGCCAGGGACCGCAGCCGACGACGCGGCGGGCGACGCCAGCGTCCGAGGGCGCCGTCGGGCGCGGAGCCCCTGACTCCGGCGGGCAAGCGTGCGAATGGCATGCCTCTTTTCCGCCGTCGATGCGCGGGGTTCAAGGCGGTCGCCGCGATTGGCCTCGCCGCGGGCGCCGCGACGACGCTGCACGAATTCGGCATGCCATTTGCTCGGGCGATCTGCGGCGGATCGATCGCATCCGCGCTCCGCACCAGGGAATCCTCCGATGCCCGCGACGGAAAAACCCCGTCTCCGACTTCCGGTGGCAGCAGGCCTTTTTTACGAGCAGGACGCGGCGGCCTTGCGGGCCCAGTGTGCGCAGCTGCTCTCGGCGGCGCCCCCGGCGACCGGCTCCGTCCCGAAGGCGTTGATCCTGCCCCATGCCGGCTACTCCTATTCGGGACGGGCGGCGGCGGCGGCCATCCGCCTGACGGCCCCCGCCCGCGACCGCCTGACGCGCGTCGTGGCGTTGGGGCCGTCGCATCGGATGGCCTTCTTCGGCCTCGCAGCCAGCTCGGTCGAGAGATTCGTGACCCCGCTGGGGACGGCGCCGATCGCGTCCGAAACGATTTCCCGAGCGCTCTGTTTGCCACAGGTGCGTGTGCTGGACGGGGCGCATCGCCAGGAGCACAGCTTGGAGGTGCTGTTGCCGCTGCTGCAGACCGTACTGCCTCGCTTTGCGCTGGCGCCGTTGCTCGTCGGCGAGGCCGGAGTCGACGAGGTGGCCGAGGTGTGGGAGGTGCTGTGGGGCGGCGAAGAAACGTTGCTGGTCTGCAGCACCGACCTCAGCCATTACCACGACTACGCCGCCGCCCAGACGCTCGATGCGGAAACCTCGCAGTGGATTGAGCGCGGCGCGTGGCAAAAGCTCGACGCTCGTCACGCCTGCGGTTACGCCGGTCTGCGCGGACTGCTGAAGACGGCCGTCCGCCATGCGTGCCGCATCGAGAAGGTTGCCGCGTACAACAGCGGGGACGTCGGCAACCGCCGCGACAAGGTCGTGGGATATGGCAGCTACGCCATCTATTGAGGCGTCGTCGACGGGCGAGCATTGGACTCCCCTTGAGCAGCAGATGCTGCTCGATCTCGCGGAGGCGTCGCTGCGCGAGGGTCTGGCCAGCGGGCGTCCGGCGACTGCGGCGCTCTCGGCGCTGCCTCCCGGACTCCGGCGGGCGGCGGCGTCGTTCGTGACGCTCCGGCGAGGGAGGAATCTACGGGGCTGCATCGGCAGCGCCGAACCGCGGCGCCCGCTGGCCGACGACGTGACGCACAACGCGTACCGGGCGGCCTTCGGCGATCCCCGCTTCCCGCCGCTCGCCCGCCGCGAACTGCCGGGGCTGCGTCTGGAAGTCAGCGTGTTGGGACCGCACCGCACGCTGTCGTTTGCGGACGAAGAGGCGCTGTGCGGGCAGTTGCAGCCGCATACGCACGGATTGCTGATCGAGTGCGGCGCGCGCCGCGCCCTGTTTTTGCCCGCGGTGTGGCGCGAAATCCCGGAGCCGCGACGATTCCTCGCCCTGCTGAAGCGCAAAGCAGGACTGCCGGCGGGCTTCTGGTCGCGGGACATCCGCGCGCGCGTCTTCTCCGTGCAGAGCTTCGCCCGGAGCCTGCGGGCATGAACGTCGGAGGGGGCCGCCAGCCCGCGGCGGAGAAAGCCGAGCACGCTCGGGGCCGAGCACGCTCGGGGCCGCTACCTCGACTTCAGCTGCAGCTTGTCGGGGTTGTAGAAGTTGTAGTCGGGACAGACTTCCATGCCCAACTCGGTGGCCTCGTGGTAGCGGCCCGGAATCGCGCGGTCCGGGTGGGTCACCAGCACGCGGTACAGCCCGAAATAAATGCCGGTGGAGACGCCTTCGGGAAGATGCTCGCCGGCGATCGTGGGCGTGCACATGCCGGCGTCGCTGATGCCCGACTCGGCCGGAAACAAGGCGTCGGCCAGGAAGCTTTCCGGGACGAGTTGGACGCGTCCGCCGGCGAGCGGTTTGCCGTCGAGCAGCACGAAGAACGTCTGGGTGGTGATGCCGATGCCGCTGGCGGACCAACTGGCGATCCGGGCGGCGATTTCCTCGGCGGTCAACTGGCCGCTGCGGTCGGCGTCGATCTTGGCGAAGGCGGCGGTCAGCGAGGGGCAGCGGGCCGCCTCGGCCAGCGCGATTTGCCCGTCGCCGTCCTGATCGCAGGCGGCGACCGCCGCGGCAGCCGCCTGCGGCGCATCGATCTTCGGGGCCACGATGCGGGCGGGCCGCGGGTTGCAACCCGCGACCATCCCGCCGACCGCCAGGGCGCCGGCCGCCCGCATCACCGCTCCGCCCCGCCGCTGCTGCCGCATTGCCGCTTCCTATCTGCCGACCGCACGTGTGCCTGAGTTCCTTGCTGCGTCGTCCCGCCTCGCCCGCGACTGGCCGGTCAGCGGCCGCCTACCGGCAGGGGGGCGTGCCGGTTCCGCCGCTGGCCGCCGTCTGGTCGTTCACCTGGGCCGTTTCGCCATCGGCGCGATTGCCCAACCGCCGATGGGTTTCCGGCGAAATGTCGTAGCTGACGGTCTGCACGGAGCCGTCGCACATGGCCATGTGGCAGCCGCCGGGATGGGAGCCGCCGAAGCGCCAGACGGCCACGCCCCCCAAGCCGGCCCGGTCCTGCACCGGCGTGGTGACGATGTTCGCCGCCGGATCGAAGTGGGTGGTACGCACCGTATCGTCCTGCTGGCCGGCGAACATGCTCCAATCGTCCCCAGGATCGAGACCCGTCTCGTACTGATCGGGGTTGATGAATTTTTCGCCGACCGCGTAGGTGTTCGACGATCCGTCGGAGACGTCTTTGAGATTGACCTCGCTGCGGATGAAGACGATTCCGGTAACCCGTTCCGTATTGGGCCAGTTGACGAACGAACCGTTGTTCACGCCGATCACGTTGCCGGGCGTCATCGAGTTGCCGAAGACGATGCAGGGGCACGGATTGCTGACGTTGTTGTTGTCGTTGCAGAAGTTGGCGTCGCCGAAGTTCGCGGCGTAGTCGCTCTTGGCCTGGTCTCCCCCGCCGTTGATGTTTTTCGCGTTGCAGCACACCGCGCGGAGCGCCGGCGGGCGCCGCGACGGGCAACTGAACGCGTCGAGCGGCGTCTGCACCACTTGGGTGTTGGCCGCGCGCTTCTGGTTGAGGGCGGCGGCGCTGGTGGGCGGGATGCCCTTGCCGATGGCGTGCAGATTCTGCAACTCCAGGTAGGGCAGCAACGAGTACGCCCAGCCGCCGGGCTGGTTCTTGCCGAACCCCTGGTCGGCGTCTCCCACCCAATCGAAGCCCCATCCCCCGGACGGGAAAAATCCGTGCGTGTCGTGGTGGTTCTGGAACGCGAGTCCGATCTGCTTGAGGCGATTGACGCACTGGGTGCGCCGGGCCGCCTCGCGGGCGGCCTGCACGGCCGGCAGCAGCAGAGCGACCAGCACGCCAATGATGGCGATCACCACCAGCAGTTCCACCAGAGTGAATCCGCGCGTCGCCCGTCGGTTCCCTGCCATGCTCCGCACCTCGCCTCCCTGAAGACGTTGCGCTCGGCGACGGCGATCCTGCGACGCCGTGCCGCAGCGGACGAACCCTTAAACCACCCGCCGCACGCGTCGCGCCCCGAGCGCCGCCGCACACCCGGCCAGCAGCAGCCCCCCGCTCGGCTCCGGAACCGCCGTGGCCGCGACGGGCGCCGATTGGCCGAACGCCTGCTGCCAGATCAGCAAGTCAAGACCCTCGACACGTCCGTTGTCGTTGCCGTCGGCGTTGGGCGCCGCGGGGGGAGCATTGCCGTACTGCTGGGCCCAGCGGTCGAAATCGAGGCCGTCGACCAGCTGATCGCCGTTGTAATCGCCCGGCAAGTCGACCGCGGCCGCCGCGAAGTATTTGGCGTCCAGGTAATTCTCGATGTCGCTCCGCTCCTGCGGGGTGAGCGTGCGGGCGAAAATGATCAGCTCGGCAATGTTGCCCGCAAACGTTTCCCCTTCGCCGCAGCAGTTTTGCGAGTGGCCGCCGATGCCGAAGGGCTCGGGCACGAGGTTGGCGGGATTGCGGTTGCTCATTGCGGAATTGGGGATCGGCGGATTGGAGCGAACGTCGAAATTGCCGACGTCGACCATCTTGGTCGTCGCGCTCTCCGACCCGTCGTCGAACCACTGGATCGTGTCGGTGTTGGCCAGGCCGTCTCCCTTGTCGTCGATCACCATCGAGGTGACGTGCCAGACCTTTTCCTGCGGCACGACCCCGGTGCCGTACTGTTCGATCCCGTCGTAGCTGACGTTGACGAACTGCCCCCGGTTGCCCACGGGACCGGTCCCTTTGATCTGCAGCGAATAGAGGCTGGCGTTGGTGCCGCGTTTGCCGAACACCGCCTGCCAACCGAGCCCCTGGGTCGACGTCAGGTCGGGCCGGAAGACGATGAAGTGCGTGAAATCGGTTCCGTCGCCGATCGCCAGGGGATCCTCGTTGACGCCCGGCGTCCCGGGATCGTCGAAATTGTTCGTTTGATAGAGACGATCGGTCGAACCGGAGCCGTCGACGGCCGGGTCGCCGGTAATGAAGATGTCGCCATCACGGTCGAATCGGACGGTCGGAAAGACGTTGCCGTTGAGAGTCACGTCGACCAGGTGGGGCCGCTCCTCGATCGGAAACGGACCAAGCGAGCCGTTGGCGTTGGCCTCGGTCCGCGGCGCGAGAAGGGTGCCGTACTGCGACTGGTCGCGCCACGCGGTGATCGGCCGGGTGGTCTCAGGGCCCAACGTGACGCCCGCGTCGGCGCGCCACCATCCGCGAAGGGCGGGATCGGTCGGCGTCAGCACGGCCGGGGGAGCGGCTGCGTGCGCCCCTGCGATCGACATTCCCAAGATCGCCGCGGTTGCGGCCGACAGCTTGCTGGTCATGGTGCGGTACCTCGCCTGTACGCGGTGTGGTTCGGGGTGTTTCGGGCACGATCTCGCGGGCACGGATTGCCGCTCGCTGCCACGGGTTGTCGCTCACTGACCCGGGTTGTCGTCGCCGCGGGTTGTCGTCGCCGCGGGTTGTCGTCGCCCGCTCCGCGGACGCGGTGCGGGCTCGCGCCGGACGGCAGCGGACGCCTCGGCCTCGCCCCGTTCCGCCGCGCACGACTTGTTTCTGGCTCCGCTTTCCGGCTCCGCTTTCCGACTGGGCGGGTCGCCTCGGCCGCTGCCGCCGGCGGGCTGCCGACCGAGCGGCAACAGCCGGAGCGGCCGCGGTCGCCGTGCTGCACACGGCGACCGCTGAGCCGCCTCCTTGCTTCCTCGTCCGTCGCTTCCGCGGCGTGCCGCCTACTTGCGGCGGCGCAGGGCGCCCGCCAGGGCCACCGCGGCCAGCGCAAGACTGCCCGGCTCGGGAATCGCGGCAAGGTACTTGCCGGCCAGATACTGGTAAATCTGGTCCTTGTCGGCCGCCGACAAGTCGCCGGCGAAGATGATGATCTCGGCGATGTTGCCCGCGAAGGTTTCGCCTTCGCCGCAGCAGTCCTGCGAATGGCCGCCGATGCCGAACGGCTCGACCAGACCGGCCGGGTCCTCGTTGATGCCGTCGTTACGGTCGGCGATCAAGCCGCCATTGGTGACCGGCAAGGAGACCAGCGGATTGGAGCCGTTCTCCGTGTCGTTCACCGCAAACGACAGAATGTCGTTGGCGCCGTTCTCCTGGATCGACTGCTCGACGATCTGCCAGACGTTCTTCTTGGCCGGTCCGCTGCCGGCGACGTAGTTGGTGATCGCGTCGTAAGTGACGTAGTTGTAGCGACCCCGCGTGTTCGGACCGCCGCCCGAAATGCCCAGTTGGAGCACCGACGCGCCGTTGCCGCGGAGGGCCCACACCGTCTGGAAGCCCAAACTGGCCGGATCGGTCACCAGCGGCTTGAGCACGGTGAACGAGGTCATGCTCGTCCCGTCGGCAATCACCAGCGGAGCGCTGCCGGGAGTGCGGTTGTTGACCTGGTACAGTCGGTCGGTGCTGCCCGAGCGATCGACGTTGGGATCGCCGACGGAGAAGATGTCGCCGGCACGTTCGAACTGCACGGTCTTGAACGTCGAACCGCCGACGGTGACCGTCTGCAAGTGGGGCCGCTCTTCAATCGGGAAAGCGCCGAGAGGTCCGTCCGGCTCCGAGACGGTGCGGGGCTGGAAAATCGTCCCGTACGACGAGGAATCGACCCATTCGGTGATCGGTGCATCCTCGGCGACGTTGATCGTGTCGGCCTTCAGCCACAGCCGCAGGTCGCCCGCCGGCAGCTGCGCCGACGCTGCGCCCGGCAGCACGACGACCAGCGCCGCGGCGCCGACCTTGAAAAAAGAACGCATGAGATCCCCTCCCTCCCAGGTGTGACAAGAAACTTCCAACAAGTCCTCGCAGCCGCCGCGTACGACGGCGGCTGCTCGGCAACCCTCGGCCAACGTGTCCCGCGCGATCAGGCGCGCGTGCGTCGCCCCGCCAGGGGACGAAGCTGCCCCGCACGCCGCCTGGGTCGCAAGGAACTCGGATAAGCCGTGCCGCGGCCGCCAGGAGACGCGCTCCGGCCGGTGCGACGAGGTGAAAAGGCCGCCGCCGAATTGTATGACAATTCTGCCGACACGTTACTCGTCGGCCCCGCGCCTGTCAAGCAGGCGTCGTCGATTTTTCGCCCCCCCTCGCCCATCGCCCGCCGCCGCCGCGTCAGCAGGCATACCCCAACCCGCGAAGCAGCGTCTCCAGCTGGCCGCGATGCTCGGCCGCCAGCGGCAGCACCGGAGGGGCCGGGTCGCCCACCGGGGGGCCGATCAGGTTCAACGTCGCCTTCATGATGCTGAACCAGTGGCTCCCCTCGCCGCGCGTCAGGTACGAACTGAACTGCATCCGCATCAAGGGCGCCAGCCGGGCCCACAGCGTGCGAGCCTCGACCAGATCGCCCCGCACCGCGATCGCTTCGTACAGCCGCCGGGCGGCACGGGGGGTCATGCTCGGAATGCCCGAGATCCACCCGTGGGCCCCGTGGCACAGCGCCTCGAACGCCACCGTGTCGATCCCCGCGTAGATCGACAGGCTGTCGCCCGCGGCTTGCAGCAGCTCCACGATCCGGTCGGGCTCCGGGTTGGACATCTTCACGCCGCCGATGGCCCCCTCCTCGTGGAGCTTGAGCAAATGCTCGGTACGGAGGTCGATCGACGTGAGCGGGACGTTGTGGTAGAGCACGACGGGAATCGACACCGCTTCGGCGATGCGCCGGTAGTGGTCCATCGTTTGGGCGGGAGTCGGCGCCATGTAGTAGGGGGGCACGATCAGCAGCGCATTGGCGCCGGCCTGCTCCGCGTGCCGCGACAGTTCGACGGTGTGCTGGGTCGAGTAGGCGTGCGTTCCGGCAATCACGGGAACCCGACCGTTGCAGGCAGCGACCGCGGCCTCGACGACGCGTTTGCGCTCTTCGCACTCCAGCGCGGGAAACTCTCCCGAGCTGCCCAACGGCGAAATCGCGTTGGCGCCCTCGGCGATAATCCAATCGACGTGCGGCCCGAGCCGATCGTACTGGACGCTTCCGTCGGCCCGGAACGGAGTCACCGTCGAGGCGCAAATCCCGCGAAAAATTGGTTCGGACACCGTGTGAAACTCCCAAAATCGGATTGGTGGTCAGACGCCGCACGGCGTCCGTGGAAGGGACGAACCCGCCGCCGCGCCATGGCCGACGCAGCCGGCTCCCGGCGCCTTGCGGCGAGCGAAGCGGGCAGCATCGTGCATCGCGAAATCCCTGGTTTCTACCGTTTGATGACGCCGGCGCTCGGGTTCGCCACCAGCGCGCGGATCTCCGCCTCGGTCGCGTGGCACGCGTCGCCGGCGATGGCATGCTTCAGGCACCCCGCCGCCGCCGCAAACTCGACCGCCTCGGCCAGTTCGTCCCCGCGGAGCAGCGCCGCGATCAAACCGCCGGTGAAGGCGTCGCCGGCGCCGACCCGGTCGAGGGCCGTGATGTCGTAGACGCGCGACATTTTCGGACCCCGGCCGTCGTCGCCGACGGCCGCAAACCGCGTCTGCTCGGCCAGGTCCCCCGCACGGACGGTCAACGCCGCCCCGCGGAGTCCGTACTCGGACCGCAAAAATTCCAGACACGCCGCATAGCGACCGGCCTCGAACAGGTCCGCGGCGCCGTTGCCTGCGAGGTCCGGACTCCCCAACAGCAGCCGCGCGTGGGTCTCGTTGGCGACAATCCAGTCGCACGCCGCCGCCAGCTCGCGGAGCACAGGCCGCGCTTGCCCGACCGTCCACAGGGCCGCGCGGTAGTTCAGGTCGCAGCTTACCGTCAACCCCCGCTCCCGTGCAGCGCGGCAGCCCTCCTGAGTCAGTCGGGCCAGTTCCGGCGACAGGGCGGGAGCCGTTCCCGTGAAGTGCAGCCACGCGCAACCCTCCAAGGCGCCGCCCCAGTCGAGGTCGCCTGGCCGCAGTTCCGCGAAGCTGCTGCCGCGGCGGTCGTAAATCACCTGCGAGGGCCGCTGCGCCACGCCCTGTTCGAGGAAAAAGGTTCCCAACCGCTCGCCCCGGCGCAGCACGTGCCGCGTGTCCAAGCCGTACCGCCGCATTTCGTTGAGGCAGGCCTGCCCGATGGCGTGCGCGGGGACCGCGCTGATCAAACGCGCTCCGCAACCGCAGGCCGCCAGCACGGCTCCCGCGTTGGCCTCGCCCCCCGTTTAGGCGACGTCGAGCCGCGACGCCTGCACCAGCCGCAGGCGGTCGGGGGGCGCGAGCCGCAGCAACAGTTCGCCGAACAAGGCCACGTGAGGAGCGGAGGCCGCCATGCAAACGCCCGTTGCGTTGTCGAAGAACCGCTGGTTGGCAGAGCCGGGTCGAAAACGTTCGGCGCCGCATGCCGTCGGCGCCGCATGCCGTCGGCAGCCGCTGGGGGCGGCAAGCCGCCGTCGGCAACGGCGCGGGCGAGGGAGCGGGTCGGCCCCCGCCCCAGCGGCGAAATTGCGGCGGCGAAATTGCGGCGGCGAAATTGCGGCAGCGGCGGGCCGGGCCCGCCAAGCGCCGGCAGACGCGGCGGCGGCCGGCCGCCGGCCGCCGGCCGAGCGCCTCGGTTCAATTGATATGACAATTGCAGGATATGCCAGTTCCCGGCCTGCTGGCAAGCAGGGCGGACGCCTCTGCCGAGCAAGTTTTTTTGCCGCCGTCCGCGAGCGGGGGCGGTTTGGCGTTCCTTTCCGCGGAGAGTTGCCAGCCACCGCGGCGACCGCCATAACAGAGAGCGGTGGGGAGCGACCGCCGCCGCGAGCGGCGCACGTCCGCTGCAATTTCTCCGTCCCCTGGCGTCCCTTCGTATGCCGCGGCGCACCGTGCTGTTTCCGACCCGATCGACGCCTCGCGGGGCGGTCCTGGCGACGTTGTGCCTCGCAGCTCTTCGGGGGTTTCCTGCCGCGGCCTCATGGCCCGAGTTCCGCGGGCCTTCCGGGCAGGGGGTCGCGGAGGTTGCCGAGCTGCCCTGGCAGTGGGGACCCGCGCAGAACGTGGCTTGGCGAGCCGCCTTGCCGGGCAGCGGCTGGTCGTCGCCGATCGTGGTCGGCCCGCAGGTCGTGGTCACGACCGCCGTCCCGCTGGATGCGGACGGGGCGGAGGCCGCCGAAGGGGCAGAGCCTTTCGCCCTCTCGCTGCGGGCGATGGGGTTGTCGGCCGACGACGGCGAGGTGATCTGGCAGCAGGAGGTCTTTCGTTTGCCGGGGGGCCTTCTGCCGCGCGTGCACGGCAAGAACAGCCGCGCCAGTCCGACGCCGTGCTTCGACGGGGAGCGGCTGATCGTGCACTTTGGACCCGGCGCGACGGCTGCGTTGGACGCCCAAGGCAACGTGCTGTGGAAGAACGACCGCATCGTGTTCGACGCGCGGCACGGCGGCGGGGGCTCGCCGATCGTCTGCGGCGACGTGGTCGTCCTGAATTGCGACGGCGTCGAGAATCCGTTCGTCGTCGCCCTCGATCGCCGCGACGGAAGCGAACGATGGCGGGCCGCTCGCCCGGCGGTGGAGACCCAGAAGTTCGCTTTTTCCACGCCCCTGGCGATCGAAGCCGCGGGCGTTGCGCAAATCGTCAGTCCTGGCGCGGGCGTGGCGTGCAGTTACGACCCGGCGACCGGCCGCGAACTGTGGCGCGTCAGCTACCCCGGCAAGTGGTCGGTGATTCCGCGGCCGGCGTATGCGGCGGGCCTGGTCTTCGTCTGCACCGGCTACGAGGGGCCGGCCGATCTGCTGGCGATCCGCCCCGACGGTTCCGGAGACGTGACCGCGACGCACGTCGCGTGGCGGACCGACCGTTCGGCTCCGCACACGCCGTCGGTCGTGCCGTTCGAGGGTTTGCTGTACATGGTCAGCGACAACGGCGTCGCCTCGTGTCTCGACGCGCAGACGGGCGAGGTCCACTGGCGCGAGCGTCTGGGAGGCAATTTCTCGGCTTCGCCGCTGTGCGGCGCGGGACGCGTGTACTTCCAGGACGAGGAGGGGCGGTGCACGGTCGTGCGGGCGGCGACGGAATTCGAGCGGCTGGCTCGCAACGACCTGGAGGCGCCGACGTTGGCGTCGTTCGCGGCGACCGAGGGACGACTGTTCATCCGTACCAAGAACCATCTCTACTGCATTGCCAGCCGCGGAAGCGGAAGTTGAACCATGAGCTGCGAACTTGCCACGCTCCGCGAAGTGCTGTCGGCCGCCGGACATGCTCCGGAAACGCTGGGATCGCCCGGCGGGGGGGCCGTGCTCGTGCTCCCCTACGGCGGCCGGATCCTGGGGCTGTTCGACGACGAGCATGACGCCAATTTTCTCTGGACCTCGCCGCTGCTGCAGACCATCGACGGGGCCCGCGACCTGTTCCGCTCCGTCGGATGGCACAACACGGGCGGCGATCGGACGTGGCTCGCTCCGGAGATCGATTTTTTCTTTCCGAGTTTTCCCGACGCCTCGGTCTACCACCAGCAGCGCGCGCTCGATCCCGGGGCGTATCGCGTCACGCACCGCGGCGCGGCGATCGAGCTGGCGGCCGAGATGACCCTTCGCGTCAGCCGCGGAGGGGAGCTCCGGCTGCGCGTGACCAAACGCGTGACGCTCGCCCCCAATCCGCTGGCGGCGCACCCGCAAACTCCGGCCGCCCTCCGCACGGCGTTCGCCGGTTACGCGCTCCGCACCGAGCTGGAGATTCTCGGCGGCAGCGACCCGCTCCCCCAGGTAGCGCTGTGGAGCTTGTTGCAATTGCCGCCCGAGGGGGAAATGGTCGTGCCGACGCGAAAACAGAGCGAACCGATCCACTTCATGGGGGAAATCTCCCCGAAGGATCTGCGGACCGACGACCGACGCCTGAGTTATCGGATGGGGGCCCCGGGCGAGCACAAAATCGGCTTGCGCCCGGCGGAACTCGTCGGCAGGGCCGGCTACTGCCACGTGCACGAGGGCCTGCACGCGCTGGTCGTGCGGGAATTCGCTGTCGACGCCGACGGCTCCTACATCGACGCCCCGGTCACGCGACCGGAAGCGACGGGAGCGGCCTTCCAAGCCTGCAGCATCAATTCGTGCGCGCTGGGCCAGTTCTCCGAACTGGAGTACCACGTCCCGGCGATCGGCGGGCCTCGCGGACCGCGACGCTGCGTGGACAACAGTCGCGTGTGGGCGTACCACGGCGATCGCGAAGCGATTGCCTGGGCCCAGCAGGCGCTGCGGATCGCCGATCCGCTGCCGAAGGCCGCCGCTCCGCGGCGCACCGGCAGCGCCCGCTGACGGCGACCGCCGCCCGGCCTCCGGACGCCGCGTGCCGCGGCCCCGTCGCCGTGGCTCGCGGGACCGCGCGCTAGAAGTCGCGCGCGTACCCGCAGGTCCACCCGCCGTCGATCGTAAGAATGTGTCCGGCGGTGTAGGTGTTTTCCGGATCGACGAGAAACAACACGCCCACGGCGATCTCGCCCGTCTCGGCGGGACGTCCCAGGGGGACGTGGTCGAGCATCCGCTGCATCTTGTCGTGGAAGCGGCCGTCTTCGCCGTAAAACAGCTGGCGGGTTCCCTCGGTGAGCACCGAGCCCGGGCAGACGCCGTTCACCAGGATCCCCGCCGGCGCGAGTTCCAGGGCCATGGCCTTGGTGAGATGGATGACGCCGGCTTTGGCGGCGTTGAACGCGCACTGCAGGCGGAACGGGACCATGCCCACGACGGAGGCGATGTTGACGATCCGCCCCGCGCCTTGGCGGCGCATGACGCCCGCCACGCGGCGGCTCACTTCGAACACCCCGTTCAAATCGACGTCGAGCAGTCGGTCCCACTCCGAACGGGGAAAGTCGTCGATCGGAACGCGGTGCTGGAGCGTGTTGACGCCGGCGTTGTTGACGAGGACGTCGATCCGTCCGGAACGCGCGAGGATCGTATCGACGGCGGCCTGGATGCTGTCGCCGTCGGTCACGTCGAGGTAGGTCGACCAGCAGCGGGCGGCCGTCCGTTCGGCCGACTGACGCGCCGCGCCGGCCGCCGCCTCAGCCTGAATGTCGGCGTAGACCACCTCGGATCCGCTCGCGGCCAGCCGATCGGCGATCGCCTGGCCGATCCCCTGGGCCGCCCCCGTCACCAGACTCACCTTGCCCGTGAGATCGACTTGCATCGTGCGTTCCTCGTTACGCGTCGCGTATCAATCGAGCAGCACCGTCAGCGGGGCCTCCGCCATGGCGGCGAGCGTCGTCAGCAGTTCCGCCGCCGGCGCGCCGTCGACCACGCGGTGGTCGAACGTCAGACTCAGGGCGGCCGCGTAACCGGCGACGACCGCACCGTCGCGGACCAGCGGGGCCTCGCGAATGCGGCCGACCCCGAGGATGGCCGCCTGGGGCAGATTGAGCAGGGGCGTGAATGCGTCGACCGCGTAGCCGCCGAGATTCGTCACCGTGAACGCCCCGGGCTGCAGCTGCTCGGGCGTCAGGCGCCGCGTTCGCGCCAGTGCGGCCAGCTCGCGGATCTGCCGCCCGATTTCCACCAGACTCAATTCCGAGACGTCGCGGACCAGCGGCGTGACCAGGCCCTGCGGCGCATCGACCGCCACGTTGACATGCATGCCGTCGGGGGTCAGCAAACCGTGCTCCGTCCACTGCTGGGTCAGGCCGGGATGCACGGCCAGCGCCGCGCCGGCCAGCTTGACGAACATCGCCGTGTAGCCAGGCGCCGGATCGTCGCTCGCTGCGCGGAGCTGCTGCAGCTGCCGGCGGATCGCCACCAGCGCGGTCACGTCGACCTCGGCCGTCAACGTCACGGCCGCCGTTTGCTGCGCGGCAGCCAACATTCGAGCGGCAATCGTCCGCCGCAGCGTCGTGGGGGCCGTCGCCCGCTCAGGCGCCGCGCCCAGGCCCGGCGACGAGCGACCGAGCACCGCGGCCGCGGCGGGAGCCGATTCGGCCGACGGCCGCCGCGCCGCCGCCACCACGTCGCGCTCGCGGATGCGGCCCAGCGCCCCGCCGCCGACCACGCGCGACAAATCGACGTGCAGCTCCGCTGCCCGTCGCGCGGCCCGCGGACTGACGCTTCGCGGTCGGCCGTCGCCGCGGGGCCCGTCGCCGCGGGGCTCGTCGCCGCTGGGCCCGTCGCGGCTGGGCTCGTCGCCGCTGGGCCCGTCGCGGCTGGGCTCGTCGCGGCTGGGCTCGTCGCTGGCCCCCGCGGCGCGCACGTCGGCGGCGGAAATGACGCCGTTGCGGCCGCTGGCATGGATCGTCCGCAGATCGACGTGCAACTCCCGCGCGAGGCGCCGGACGCTGGGGGGGGCGAAATGGGCGTCGTCGCCGCCGCTCCCCCGAGGGGCCGCCGGCGCCGCGGAAGCGGCCGGGGGCGCCGGACCGGCCGCCGCTGGGGGACCGGCCGCCGCTGGCCGAGACGCTGCCGGCGGCACGGCCGACGGCGACCCGGAACGGGCCTGCCACGGGTCGGGTTCGTTCGCCGTGCAGAGGTAGCCGAGAATCTGGCCGACTTTCACCGCGTCGCCGGGGGCGGGGGCGTCGGGGGGCAGTCGGAGGATCCCGGCCTCGAACGATTCGACCTCCTGGGTGGCTTTGTCGCTTTCGAGTTCGAACAGCGCGTCTCCCTCGGCGACGGCCTCGCCCTCCTGCTTGAGCCAACGGCCGAAGACGCCTTCGTCCATCGACCATCCCAATCGCGGTACGACAATTTCAACGGCCATGGCGGACGGGGACGGAGCCGAGGGAGGGGGCGACGAGGGGGGGGCTTGGGGCCGGGGGCTTGGCGGTGCGCCGTCAGTAGGCGGCGACTTCGCGAATCGCCTGGAGAATCTCTTCCGGCTGGGGAACGACGGCTTTTTCCAGCGAGGGGCTGTACGGCGTGGGGCTGTGGACTCCGTGCAGCCTGCGGATGGGGGCGTCCAGTTCGTCGAATACGGTCTCCTGCACGGCGGCGGCGATTTCCGCTCCCAGGCCGAACGGCCCGAAATCCTCGTCGATCACCAGCAGGCGACCCGTTTTTGCGACCGATTGGGCGATGGCCTCGCGATCGAGGGGCGCGACGCACCGCGGGTCGATCAGTTCGACCGACAGGCCCTCGGCTTCGGCGGCCGGGAGCACTTCGAGCACCTGATGCACCATGCGGGCGAGCGCGACCACGGTCAGGTCGCTGCCGGGACGGACGACGGCCGCTTTGCCCAGGGGAATGCGGTAGGCCGTTTCGGGAACGCGGCCCTTGAGCGTCATCAATTCGCGGTGTTCGAGCAGCAGCACCGGATCGTCGCCGTGCAGCGCCTCGGCGAAGAGCCCTTTGACGTCGTAGGGCGTCGACGGGACCACGACGCGCAAGCCCGGAAAATGCGCGTACATCGCGTAGTAGCTGCCCGAGTGGTGGGTCGCGGCCGAGTGGCCGATGCCGAAGCAGCCGCGGAGAATCAGGGGCATGCGCAGGCGGCCGCCGGACATGTACTGGATCTTGGCGATCTGGTTGAGAATCTCCCCGACCGCGTCGAGGATGAAGTCGGCGAACATGAAATCGACGACCGGCCGGGCGCCGGTCATCGCCGCGCCGGCCGCAAGGCCGATGAATCCGCGCTCGCAGATCGGCGTGTCGCGCAGCCGCAGGGGCCCGTACTGCGCGTACAGGCCGCTGGTGGTGTTGAAGTTGCCGCCGCGCTGGCCGATGCCCTCGCCCAGCACGAACACTTCGGGCCTGTCGCGCATGGCGTCGGCCAGCGCCTCGCGGCCCGCTTCGGCGAAGGTCAGCTCGCGAGCGGTCTCGGCGGGAGGCGCTCCGGCGGCGCGTCCGTTCCCTGCCGACAGGCGGACGCGGTCGGTCGCCGCCGCGTCGTCGCGCTGCGCGAAGACGAAACGCGTGGCGGACGACGTTTCGGGGTAAGGCGCCTCCTGGGCGGCGGCGTGGGCCTGTTTGACGAGCTGGTCGATCGCTGCGTCGATTTCCGCAACCGCCTTGTCGTCGACCGGTCCGAATTCGCCCGCTTCAATGCGGCGCCGCAGCGTCTCGATGGGGCAACGCTGCTTCCAGGCGTCGACCTCCTCCCGGGTGCGGTAGGTGAAGTCGACCATGCCTTCGGCGTGCGGCCGCGTGCGGTACGTGCGGCACTCCAGGAGGGTCGGTCCTTCGCCGCGCCGTGCGCGGTCGAGCGCGGACCCCGCCGCCCGCATCACGGCCAGCACGTCGTTGCCGTCGACGGCCACGCCCGGCAGCCCGTAGGCCGCCCCGCGGTTGGCGACCTGCGGATTGCGGGTGGCCTGGGCGAAGGGAACTTCGGTGGCGAACTGGTTGTTCTCGCAGACGAAGAGCACCGGCAGCTTCCAGACGGCGGCCAGATTCACGCCTTCGTGGAACGCGCCGTTGCTCACGGCTCCGTCCCCGAAGAAAGCGACCGCGACCCGTCCGTTCTGCAACAACTGGAAGCTGTAGCCCGCGCCGGCGGCCTGCAGGATGCAGGGGCCGACGATTCCGCTGGTCCCCATCATGCCGACTTCGGGGGCGAACAGGTGCATGCTGCCGCCGCGGCCGAACGAACAACCGGTCTGCCGGCCGTACAGTTCGGCCATCAGCGCCTCGGCGGGCAGGCCTTTGGCCAGCGCGTGCCCGTGCCCGCGGTGGGTGCTGAACACGACGTCTTCGGGGGCGAGATGGACGCAGACGCCGGCCGCAACCGCTTCCTGCCCGACGTAGGTGTGGCAGGCCCCGTGCACCAGGCCCTGCTGCGCCGCTTTGGCCAGTTGCAGTTCGCACTTGCGAATCAGCTGCATCCGCCGGTAGAGGCCCAGCGCCGTCCCGGCGTCGGTCGACGCGTCAAGCACGGCGGCGGCGTTGTCGCTCATCGGAGTCAACTTCCGGCCCTCCCGGGTTCTCTCAGCAGGCTTCTTCGATCACCGGATTGGACAACTGGCCGATGCGCTCGATCTCGATGGTGACGCGGTCGCCGGGCTGCAGGAACACCGGGGGCTTGCGGGCCGCCCCCACGCCGTGCGGCGTTCCGGTCAGGATCACGGTGCCCGGCAGCAGCGTGGTGCTGCCGCTAAGAAACTCGATCAGAGCCGGGACCGAGAAAATCATGTCGTCCGTGTTCCAGTCCTGCATGACCTTGTCATTGAGCACGGTGCGAATCCCCAGTTTGTTCGGATTGGGGATTTCGTCGGCCGTGACGATCCACGGTCCCAGCGGCGCGAAGGTGTCGAACGTCTTGCCGCGGCACCATTGGCTGCCGCCCCACTTGCCCTGCCAGTCGCGCGCGCTGACGTCGTTGGCGCACGTGTAGCCCAGCACGTGCCGCAAGGCGTCGTCGGCGCTGACGTTCTTGCAGGTCCGCCCGATGATCACGGCCAACTCGCACTCGTAATCGACCTCGTCGCTGCGCATCCGCCGGGGCAGCACGATCGGGTCGTCGGGATTCTGCACCGTCGTCGGCGCCTTCATGAACATCACCGGCCGCTCGGGAGCCGGCAGGTTTCCCTCGGCCGCGTGCCGGGCGTAGTTCAGGCCGATGCAGTAAAGCGCCGGCGGGACGATCGGAGCCAGCCGCTTGACCGGTTGCACCGGCTGGCCGCTGTCGCGGAAGTCTCCCCAGAGGTCGCCCTCCAGCAACGTCGTCGCTCCGTCGTCGTGAACGCAGCCGAGGCGGACAGCGCCGTCGGCAGTCAGAAATCGGGTGATGTTCATGGTCGCGCGGGGTTCGGGTGGGGCGGACGCTTCGCGGAACGGCCTTAACAAGGAGGATCCAACGCCAGTTCGTCGGCGACCTCCCGCAGCACGCTGCGGACGTCTTCGGGAAAATCGAGGCCTTCTTGCAGCGCTGCGGCGCGGCGGCGCCATTCGAGCTCGCCGGGCACGAGCACCCCCGGCGATCCCTCGGCGGCCGGGGCCGCGTGCAATTCGTCGATCAACGCGTCGACGCGACGGAGAAACTGGCCGTCGCCCGCCAGGCAGGCGGCGTCGATCGCCAGCAGCGCCGCTCCATGATCAGTCGGCCGCGTTCCGTCGTCAAACATCCAACTTCCCACCCGATGCGTCACCGCCGCCCCCGTCGCCACCGCCGAGAGCGTCTCGATCAACAACCCCAGCCCGTAGCCCTTGTGGCCCCCCATCGGGGCCAACGCGGCCTCCTGCGGATAGAGGGAGCCGTCGACCGTGGGACGCCCGTCCGGGCCGATCAGCCAGTCGGGCGGAATCGGCTCGCCCCGACGGCGCCGGGCGTACACCTTTCCGCCGGCGACCGTGGCGATCGAGATGTCCAGCAGAATCGGCGGATGCCGCTCGGCCGGAATCGCATACGCCAGCGGATTGCTCCCCAAGACGGCCCGCCGCGAACCGGGAGCCGCCACGCTCGGCACGTCGTTGGCCATCGCCATGCCGATCAGGCCCTCGCGGGCCGCCATCCAGGCGTAGTAGCCGGCCGCCCCGAAATGGCAGCTGTTGCGGACGCCCACGTACCCGATGCCGGTGGCGCGCGCTTTGGCGATCGCCTGCCGCATGGCGAACGCCGCCGCCGCCTGGCCGAGCACCGACTCCCCGTCGACCAGCGCCCAGGCCGGGCCTTCGGCCGCCACCCGCGGTTCGGCGTCGGTGCGCAAGCCCCCCTTGCGGAGTCGGCGGACGTATCCGGACAGCAACTTGGAACCGTGGGTGAACACGCCCCAACTGTCGGTCGTGGCGAGCACTTCCGCGGCGATCTGCGCCTGCGCCGGCACGACGCCGCAGGCGGCCAGCGCCTGCTCGATGAACCGCGTCAGACCCTCGACGGTCGTCCGTGCCGATGTCGTGGCATCCATCGCAACTGCTCCCTTCTGCTGCTCAGGCATCCGCCAGCCGCCGCTGGTAGTCGCTCGGCCCCAACCCGTTGACGATGTTCGGCAGCGGCTGCCGCTGCACCGCCAATCCGGCAATCGTCGCCGCCTGACGCCGCAGATTCGCCACGGCCTCGGGACTCGCCGACGCGATATGGCTGTGCACGATCGCCTGCGGGCAGCGGCCCAGCGGATGGTCGGGCGGCATCGGCTCCTGCTCGAGCACGTCGAGCGCCGCAAAACCGACCGCCCCCCGTTCCAGCCCGGACAGCAGCGCCGCGGTGTCGACAATCGCCCCCCGGGCGACGTTCACCAGCACCGCCCCGCGGCGCAGGCGGTCGATCGCTTCGGCGTTGATCAGCCCCCGCGTCGCCGCCGTGGCCGGACAGTGCAGCGTGACGATGTCGCTGCCGGCCAGCAGCTCGTCCCAGCCGACGAGCGTGACGCCGCACGCGGCGGCGTCGGCCGGGGCGAGCACCGGATCGTATCCCAGCAGGGCGCACTTGAACGGGCGGAGCCGGCTGGCCACTTCGCGGCCGATGCGTCCCAGGCCCACGATGCCGACGGTCTGGTTCTTCAGGCAACGCATGGCCGACAGGGGCGTCGCCAGCCCCCAGTGGCCCGCACCGACATGGTTCGCGTTGGCGACGACCTGCCGCGTCGCGGCGAGAATCAGGGCCAAGGCGTGGTCGGCGACTTCGTCGATACAATAGTCCGGGACGTTGCAGACAGGGATTCCCGCCTCCCGCGCCGCGTCGAGGTCGACGTTGTCGACGCCGATGCCGTAGCGCACAATCACCCGTGCCCGCTGCATGGCGGCAATGACCGACCGATCGACCGGAGCGAACTGGGTCAGCACGACGTCGGCGTCGCGCACCAGCTGGGCGGTTTCGGCGGGCCCGCGGCACTGTCCGGCCTGGAGGGCAACTCCCTGGGGCTCAAGCACTTCCCGTTCAATCGACAGATCGGGGAAGGTGTAGTCGGTGATGGCGGCGTGGAGCACGAGAGGGGCGGCGCAGGCAGCAGGTTGCGGGAAGAGGGGGAAGCCGCGGGGAAGCGGCCACGGATTTGTATTATAAATAAGGCCGGCGGCGAAAGTACAGTCCTCGCGGGGGATTCTCCCGTCAAGGGCTCGACGCGGGCCGACCCGGTGCACGCCGCTTGAGGAACTTTCCATGTCTGCCAAGTCGCGGTCCGGCCCCTCCGGCTCCGGCCCCTCTCGGGCCGCACGGGCCCCTCAGGCCCCGTCGGCCCCGTCGGCTCCGTCGGCTCCGTCGGGAGCGCGTCGAGCCCGGCGGGGGACTTCGCCGCCCGCCGCGGCGGCGGAGCCGGTCCTTGCTTCGGCCGACCCCGCTTCCTCGGCAGCGGCGGGACCGCGCGAGGTCAAAACCAAAAAAAGCGAGGCCGTGGCCGCCAAGATCCGCGATTTCATCATCGACCACAACCTCAAGCCGGGCGATCGCCTCCCCACCGAAGGCGAACTGGCCGAACGGTTCGCCGTGAGCCGCGTCAGCATTCGCGAAGCGACCAAAGCCCTGCAGTTTCTCGGCATCATCGACGCCGCGCCCCGCCGGGGGCTCTCGGTCGGCAAAGTCAGCATGAAGCGGCTCTCCCGCTATCTCGGCTTCCACTTCGCCATCGCCGATTATCCGGTCGACGAACTGATCGATACCCGGTTGGTCGTCGAGAGCGGCGGCCTGGAGCACGCCGCCGCGCGGATCCGCCAGGATCCGTCGATTTACGAAAAACTGTGCGGCCTCAACCAGCAGCTCGCCGAAGCCGCGACGCTCGAAGACTGGATCAACGGCGATCGCGCGTTCCACTGCGAATTGGTGGCTGCGAGCGGGCTGCGCGCCTTGGCCGCCTTCAACGACCTCGTGCAGGTCTTTTTCCGGCGGTTTCGCGAGAACTTTCCCCAATCCGAGTGGCCCAGCGGCGTGCGCAGCCATCAGCGGATCATCGACCTGCTGCGGGAGGGCGACGTGGCCGGCGCCCGCAGCGTGCTGGAAGAACATATCGCCAGCCATCGCGGACGCACCCGTCCCGACGCCTCCGTCAAGCTCCCCAAGATCTCCGAATGAGGCCTCCCATGGAACACGCCGCCCCCGCGTCGCTTGCCGCTCCGGCGCCCGCGATCCTTGGCGAGGGGCCCGTCTGGGACGCGGCCCGGGGCGTCGTGTGGTGGATCGACATCGAGGGGAAGACCCTGCATTGCCACTCCCCCGACTCGGGCGCGAACCGGTCGTACGACCTGGGACAGCGGGTCGGGGCCGTCGCCTGCTGCGACGACGGGCGGTTGGTGGCCGCCCTCCATCACGGGTTCTTCTACCTCGATCCGCAAACGTCGCAGCTCGAGCCGATCGCCGATCCCGAGGCCGATTTGCCGGACAACCGCTTCAACGACGGCAAATGCGATCCGCAGGGACGCTTTTGGGCCGGCACGATGAACCTGGATCCCCTGCGCCGCTCCACCGGCGCCCTCTATTCCCTCGACGCGCACGGCGGCGTCGCCCGCCACTTCGGCGGGATTGGCGTCTCCAACGGCCTCGCCTGGACCGCCGACGGTTCGACCCTCTACTACATCGATTCCCTGGCGGGGACGATCGACGCGTTCGACTTCGACGGCCAGGCCGGCACGCTGGCGGGGCGACGGGCCGTGTTTCAGGTTCCCCAGGAACTGGGGGCCGCCGACGGCATGACGATCGACGAGAACGATCGGCTGTGGGTCGCCTTCTGGGGCGGGTGGTGCGTCGCGCAGATCGATCCGGTCGCCGGCAAGCTCCTGCAGCGGATCGCCGTGCCGACGGCACACGTCACCTCCTGCACCTTCGGCGGCGCTCGCCGGGAGCGACTCTACATCACCACGGCCCGGCACGGACTGGAGCCCGACCAGCTCGCCGCCCAGCCGCTGGCGGGACAACTCTTCGTCGCCGAGCCGGGGGTCTGCGGTCCCTTGGCGGTCGCGTTCCGTACCGCGAACTGACGCGCCGCGGGACCCGCGATCGTTTTGCGTCGCGCGACCCGCCGCGGCCGCGTCTCCGCAGGTTGCAGCCGGCAGGGTTCTTGGGCGACGCCAAGGACCCTAGAATGCCCCTATGTGCAAGCCCCCCTCCGCAACCGCGTCCTCCGGCGGCGCGCGGCTCGACGACGGACTTCCCCTGGCGTCGGCGCCGTTGGCCAGCCGTCGGCGGTTCGCAGCCTACCGCCGCCGCGTCCGCGAGGGGGCGCTGCCGGCGGGGAGTCCCCACGGATCGGCCGCCGCGCGGAGCGACGCCCGGCGGACGCGGACGACGCGGCAGTTGCTCGCGGCCTTCTACGGACTGCTGCGCCCCGTGCGCGGCGAGCTGGCGGCGGTGCTTGGCTCGCTGACGCTGGCCACGCTGCTGGGACTGCTGCCGCCCGTCGGCACCAAACTGGTCGTCGATTACGCGCTGACGGGCCAGCCGCTCCCCTCCTGGGCGGCGGAGCGCTTCGCGTGGCTCTCCAGCCCCTCGCGCATCCTGGGCGCGACGGTGACGGCCGTCTGCGTCGTGGCGCTGGTCCGGCTGCTGATCCACCTCTGGGGCCGCTGGCATGCCACGCGGATCACCAAGCACATCCAACTCGGCCTGCGGCGGCGCGTGTTCGAGCACGCGGTGCGTCTGCCGCTGCATCGCGTGCACGAACTCCGTTCGGGCGGCGCCGCGTCGATCCTGCGAGAAGACGGCGGCAGCGTCGGCGAGCTCGTGTTCGGGTTGCTGTTCAACCCCTGGCGCGCTCTGATCCAGCTGCTGGGAAGCCTCGTCGCACTGGCGTGGGTCGACTGGACGCTGCTGCTGGGCGCCGAAATTCTGCTGCCGCTCGTCTATCTGTCGCACCGCACCTGGATCAACCGCATCCGCCCCCAGTTCCGCGCGATCCGCAAACAGCGCGAAGTGATCGACGCGGACGCCGCAGAGACCTTCGCCGGCATGCGGGTCGTGCGGGCCTTCAGCCGCCAGAGGCGGGAGTCGGTCCGGTTTTCGACCGAAAACCACCTGATGGCCCGCCAGGAACTGTACGCCTGGTGGTGGATGCGCACCGTGGAGACGGCCTGGGAGGCGTTGATTCCCCTGTCGACCGCCGCGCTGCTGTACTTCGGCGGAAGGGGCGTGCTGCAAGGGCATTTGACGGTCGGCGATCTGATGATGTTTTTAGTCTACCTGGTCATGCTGCTCGAGCCGCTGGCGATCCTGGCCCAAAGCGCAACGCAAATCCAGAACAGTCTTGGCGGGCTCGACCGGGTGCTGGATCTGCTGGGAGAACCGCGGGAAATGCCCTCTTCGCCGCAGTCTCTGCTCGCCGACCGCCGCACCGTCGAAGGACGCATCGCCCTGGAAAATGTTACCTTCGCCTACCCGGGAGCCGAGGCGCCGGCGTTGATCGACGTCTCGCTTGCGGCCTCCGCGGGGCAGAGCGTCGCGCTGGTCGGTCCGAGCGGAGCCGGTAAGACCACGCTCAGCAACCTCGTGGCCCGCTTCTACGATCCCGACGCCGGACGCCTGACCCTCGACGGCCGCGACCTGCGCGACTACGACGTCGAGTCGTTTCGCGGACTGCTGGGCATCGTCGAGCAGGACGTGTTTCTGTTCGACGGCACGATCGCCGAGAATATCGCCTACGCGCGCCGCGACGCTACGGCGGCCGAGGTGCGGGCCGCGGCCGATGCGGCCCACGCCAGCGAGTTCATCGACCGCCTGCCGCAGGGGATGCAGTCGGTCATCGGCGAGCGGGGC
>Ga0169931_10003387_pt1 | contig 25281 bp, 22 predicted proteins | sample Kivu_15m_20L_FD_129675 | JGI IMG/M metagenome (GOLD analysis project Ga0169931, IMG submission 129675) | Freshwater microbial communities from Lake Kivu, Western Province, Rwanda to study Microbial Dark Matter (Phase II) - Kivu_15m_20L... | ecosystem: Environmental > Aquatic > Freshwater > Lake...
AGCGCAGCGAGACCAAGGCCCACCCAAGCAGGATTGCCCATGCCGAGCGGAGCGAGAAGCGCTGAGCCGAGGCGCATGCGAAGCGGAGCCGAGGCGGCCGCGTGCGGGTCAGGCCCGTGGGGCAGGGGCGGCCACTCACGGCATCAAGGCCGCGATCGCCGCATCGGCGTTGCGAACCAGCGGATCGATCGAGAGCGGCTCGCCCACGGCCTTGCGCATCCATGCGTCGGGCGTGACGCTGCCGATGCTGGTGATGCGCTTGGTCTCAACGGCCAGGTCGCGACCGTTCAGGAACGATCGGATCTGATGGCTCATCACATGGCCGATGGTGTAGTCGGCCAGATACAGCGGATGGCCGATCATGTGCTGGTACGCGGCGAGCGTGTGGTAGGGATCGGGACCGAAGTGCGGCTGGTAGAAGCGTGTCCACAGGCGTTCCGCAATGGCCAGCACCTGATCACGCAGCTGCTCGGCCGTGGCCTTCGGGTGGGCGTAGATCCATCGCCATGCGTGCAGTTCAAGCAGGCTCGGGCCGGCGATCTGGAACGCGGCGAGCATGGTGGCCAGGCTGTCCACATGGAAGGCTCGCGCGGCCTGCTCCTTGGTCTCCAGGCCGATCACGTGCCGCCCCAGAGACTGGTAGAGGAACGCGAACGCCTCGGTGCACGCGGTGTTGGGCACGCCGCGCAGCAGCGGTCGCGGGGCGAAGTGCGTGCTGCAGAGCTGCTCCAGGTTGTGGCCCAGCTCGTGCATGGCGGTGTCGAAGCCGTCCCAGCCAAGTTCGGTGTCCAGCCGGCTGGTGCGCAGCCAGGCGCCGTACTCGGGCTTGCCCGGCCGCATGGCGTGGCCGCTGCCGCGCGCGATCTCCACGCGGATGCGCGATCCCAGGAACTCCGCGTCGGCGGGCGTGAAGCCGAGGCCGTGGAGCACCTCGGGCAACTTGCGCTCAAAGGCCTTCTCGTCGGGAAAGAGCCGCCTGACCGCGGCGTTCATCTCCTCGGCGGGCTTCACCTCGGCGATGTCCTCGAAGTAGATGTCGTGCGGCTCGAGTGGTCGGCCGAGCCGCGTTTGCAGCCATGCGGCCACCTTGGTCATGACCGGATGGCCAAGCAGGTCGGTGAGCAGGCGTTCCACCTCCGCTTCGGGAATCTCCCGGTCCAGTTCGAACTTGCGCGCGATGGCGGTGGGGGCCTCCGGGTGGAGCCGATCGAACTCGAAGGCCAGATCTCGGTGGGCCAGCCAGTGCCGGTAACGCTGCGGGCCATGCAGGCTGGCGGCAGGATTGCCTCCAAGCGTGTTCGCCTGGCTGTCCCAGTCGAGCGTGTTCGTGCCGTCCATCACGCTGGTCGGAATGGTGCCGTCGATGTGCCGGGCCATCACCCACATGAGGGCGCGCTGTCGGGCGAGGCCGTTGGCTGGATCGCCGTAGTTGGCCTTCACCTCCTCACGGACCAGCCAATGGGCCAGCAGCGTGCGGCCTGCGGGCAGCCACCGCGTGCCGCCCGCGCACACCAGCGTCTCCACCGGCACGTGGAATCCCGACACGAACACGTTGGCCTGGTGGCCCACGCGGCGGGCTCGCTCGCTGAGATCGGAGGGGATCCGCGGCCCGAAGGCCTGGGCCAGCCGCGACTCCGCCCAGCGGTCCACGCTCCAGGCGCCGCCTTCGGCCAGCATCTCCGCCAGGTCGCTGCGCGGAAAGTTGAGCAGCGCGATGAAGCCGATCTTCTGGCGATACAGCTGGTCGGAGAGATCGGGGGCCGGGTCGAACCTGGCCAGCACGTCGTCCACGCCGGGGAAGGAGTCGGTGCGCACGTCGGTCCACCAGCGCAGGTCGCGGCGGATCTCGTACAGGTGCCCGGACACCGTCTCCATGGCCTGTTCGAGCCGATCGAGCAGCCGGGTCCTGGCCGCCGTGTCCGCCACGAAGTGGTCTTTGCAGAAGGCCACGAACGCGTCGGCGTCGCCGTCGTGGGGCTGCCAGCGAGCGGCCACCTGCTGCACGCCGCGCTGGGCGCCCGCCTGCGGACCATGGGTTTGAGCGATGGCCTCGACCGCGGCGTGGGTGGGCATCTGGGTGCAGGTGGACATGACGAAAGATCTACCAGCGCCGGCGGCAACGGCTGCAGCAAGGTCGGAGTCGGCTGGAGAGGTCGCCGGTCACCTCGTACCCTTGGGCCATGCCTTGGTGGCGAGCCATCGTGTGGAGCGTTCCAGTGCTGATGCTTGCATGCGAGTCGCAGTATCAGGACAACTGGGGCCGCCTGAAGCCGGGCATGACCCAGGCGCAGGTGGAGGACCTGCTTGGCACGCCCAGCAGCCGCTACGAGCCGCGGACCGAGAACGGCCAGGTGATCGTGGACCGGGCCCGCTGGCAGTACGGCGACAACCTGAGCTCGCTGGCCACCGGGGCCATGTTCCCCGAGCAGCCGCATCCGCACGCGTGGGTGGTCTACTTTGACGAGCGCGGACAGGTCACGGCCTTCCAAGCCGGGGACTGGGCCCAGGACGGCTGATCCGGCATGAAGCTCTCCGCGCAGGATCTGCTGGACCGGCTGGCGGAGCGTGGCTTCACCACGGACCCGCGCTCCGCCGAGGCCATCACGCGAGCGGGCGGGGCGGATGCCGCGGCGGCCGCGGACGCGCCCAACCTGCCGGAGCGCCTGGGTCCCTTCGAGATCCTGGGTGAACTGGGCGAGGGCGGCTTTGGCAGCGTGATGCTTGGGGCGCAGACCGAGCCGGTGCGGCGACTGGCCGCGGTGAAGTTGCTCAAGCAAGGCATGGACAGTCGCAGCGTGCTGGCCCGGTTCCGAGGCGAGCAGCAGGCGCTGGCCCTGATGGATCACCCCGCGGTGGCCACGGTGTTCGAGAGCGGCCTGAGCCAGGACGGGCGGCCGTGGTTCGCCATGCCGCTGGTGGCGGGCATCGCCATCACGCAGCACGCCGACCTGGAGAGCCTGGGCCTGCATGCCCGGCTCAAGCTGTTCATGCAGGCGATCGCCGGCGTGCAGCACGCGCACCAGAAGGGCGTGATCCACCGCGACCTGAAGCCGGCCAACATCCTGGTGGGCGTGGAAGGCGGACAGGTGCAGCCGCGTGTGATCGACTTCGGCATCGCCAAGGCCGTGGAAGGGGCGGATCCGCTCACCTCGCTGGCCACGCAGGGGGAGTCGCTGGTGGGCACGCCTGCGTACATGGCGCCGGAGCAGGCGGCCGGCCATGCCGAGGTCCGCAGCGACATCTGGGCCCTGGGCGTGATCCTGGGCGAACTGCTCTGCGGCGCCCGTCCGTTGGACCGCGATCCCCAGCGACGGCCCGACGGCGCCGTGGACGCGGCTCGCTGCATGCGGCCCTCGGAGCGGTATCGGCGTTGGACGCGGGCGGATCCCGCCGCCGCGGCCACGGCGGCCGAGCGGCGCGGGCTGGCGCCCTCGAGTCTGCTGCGATCGCTCGAAGGCGATCTGGACGCCATCGTGAGCAAGTGCCTGGAGGAGGAGCCCGGGCGTCGCTATGCCGATGCGGGCTCGCTGCTGCAGGACCTGGAGCGGCACCTGCAGGGCATGCCGGTGCTGGCGCGTCCACCGAGCGTGGCCTACCGCACCAGCCGTTTCGTGCGAAGGCATGCGGTGGGCGTCTCGGCGGCGGCCGTGGTGGCGGTGTCGCTTGTGGTGGCCACCGTGCTCAGCGTTCGCAGCGCCGTGCGAGCGGATCGCGAGGCGAGCGCCGCCATCGCCGTGACCGACTTCCTGGTGCAGATGCTTGGCGCCGCGGATCCATGGCGGCCGGGCGGCCAGCAGGACGTGACCGTGCGCGAGGCGCTGGACGCGGCGGCCGCGCGACTGGAGGCGGGCGAGTTCCTGGGCCGACCGTTCGAGCAGGCCCGGATCGAGCAGGCGATCGGCGTGGCGCGCCTGCAACTGGGCCTGGCCGCGGAAGCCCTTCCGCCGCTGCAGCGGGCGGTGGAGGCTCGGCGGCGAATGGATCCACGCTCCAGCGCCACGGCCGACGCGCTGCATCGGCTGGGACGGTGCCTGCAGTCGCTGGGGCAACTTGAACAGGCCGAATCGCTGCTGCGTGAAGCCATGGTGATGCATGCGGGCGTGGATGGTCCGGACGCGGTGCCCACGCTGCAGACGCTCAACGATCTCTCGCTGACGCTGCTGGACCAGGGCAAGGCGGAACCGGCGGAGGCGCTGCTCCGGGACGCGTTGCGGCGCATGGACGCCATGGCGGCGCCCGAGCCGGTGGTGCTGGCAAGCACGCAGGGCAACCTGGGCATGCTGCTGCAGACCGTGGGCAGGCTGGAGGATGCCCGGCCCTTCATCGAGGCGGCGTTGCGCACCAACCAGACGCGGCTGGACGCGGATGACCTGGAGCTGTCCATGGACTGGAACAATCTGGGCCTGCTGCTGAAGGACCTGGAGGCGTACCCAGAAGCCGAGCGAAGCCTGCGCGAGTCGCTGCGGCTGCTGGAGCGGGGGCTGGGACCGCGTCACCCCACGGTGGCGCTGGTGCAGGTGAACCTGGCCGACCTGCTGCAGCGTGTGGACAAGATCCCAGAGGCCGTGTCGCTGCTGGAGGCCGCCGCGATCACGGTGGAGGCCGCCTATGGCCCCGACCATTCCGAGGTGGCCCGCACGCGCAACCTGCTGGGCTTTGCCCATCGCAATCAGGGCCAGCATGTCCAGGCCGAGCAGGCGTTCCGCGAGGCGCTGGCGGTGTGGGAGAGGGCGTTGGGCCCCGAGCACCCCGACGTGGCCACCGGCTGCAACAACGTGGCCCGTGCGCTGCAGGACCAGGGCCGTCCAGAGGACGCGTTGCCCTTTGCCGACCGTGCCGTGGCGGTGATCATGCGGAGCACGGACGCCACGGATCCGCGCCGATGGGTGTTCACGGGACGCCGCGGCGCCATCCTGATGGACGCGGGGCAACTGGATCAAGCCCGAGACGCGCTCCAGGAGGCGTTGGCCGGCCTGCGACAGATCAACGCGCCCAGCGTGCGGGTGCGAACCGCGGGCGAGGATCTGGCCCGCTGCCTGGAGGCCCTCCACCAGGTCGAGCCCGATGCGGGGCATGGCGAAGCGGCGCAGCGACTGCGGCAGGAACTTGCTGGCGTGGGCTAGGCCTCAGCGTTCGGGAATCCGCTGGGCGATCCACGCCCGAGCCACGCGCAGGTCTCGCTGCACCGTGGCCGTGCTCACGCCCAGCCGCGTGGCCACGGCCTCCACCGTCATGTCCTGCAGCCCGACGAGCATGATCACCTCAGCCTGGCGAGGGTGTGCCTGCCGGAGTGCTTCCAGGGTGGTGCGAAGATCGTCCTGAGGATCGGCCGGAGCACCTGCCTGGTTGGCACGGTGGTCCGGCCGGGGCGTCTGATCTCGTGACTTTCGCTTTCGTGCCCGGTCCAGCAGCGCTCGGCGCATGGACAGGGCCGCCAGGCCGTGTAGATGGTCGGTGTTCTGCACCGGGTTGCGTTGGAGCAGCATGCGGAGCGTGGCCTCGGCCACCAGCGACGAGGGACTGACCCGGTCCGGTCCCGAGGCCCTCTGCATCATGCGATGCTGGGCCAGGACCCGTTGGGCCAGTTCGCGCAGCGATCGATAGTGCTGCTGGAGCATCCGCGGCAACAGGGGGTGGCTGGGCACGCCGCGATGCCCGGACTTGGATGATTTGCGGGAAGGAGGCACGAAACTGACTTTCAGTATGCCCAGACCCCTTCTCCCCCGAGCACGCATGGCTGGGTGCTTGGGGGAGGAAGGTCGGTCCCGTCAAGAACGCCAACCCATGGCGAGCCTGGCGGAGCGTCTGCCGGAAGGGCCCGTGCTGAAAGTCTTGCGGTGCGCCAAGACCTTCGGCTTCTGAAACGCGTACGCGGATCCCGCCCTCGATCACGAAACTTTCGGAATCCATCGTAAAGATGAAATCGGCCCGCCTGCCAGCGGGCCGATCGAATCGCAAGCGTTGGTCAAGTAATGAGTTAGACAGCCGCGGCCATCTTGTCGGCCTTCTTGCGGGCGTCATCCAGGCTGCCCACGTACATGAAGGCACCCTCAGGCAGGTCGTCGCCTTCGCCGTTGCAGATCCGCTCAAAGCTCTCGATGGTCTCCTCGAGCTTGCAGGTGACGCCCGGGAAGCCGGTGAACACCTCGGCCACGTAGAAGGGCTGACTCAGGAAGCGCTCGAGCTTGCGGGCCCGGCTCACGGTGAGCTTGTCGTCCTCGCTCAGCTCGTCCACGCCCAGGATGGCGATGATGTCCTGCAGATCCTTGTATCGCTGCAGGATGCCCTGCACCCGGCGGGCGCACTTGTAGTGTCGCTCGCCCACCACCTGCGGATCCAGGATGCGACTGGTGCTGGAGAGCGGATCCACGGCGGGGTAGATGCCCTTCTCGGCGATCTTGCGCTCGAGCACGATGAACGCGTCGAGGTGGCTGAAGGTGGTGGCGGGAGCCGGGTCGGTCAGGTCGTCGGCGGGGACGTAGATGGCCTGCACGCTGGTGATGGCGCCCTGACGGGTGCTGGTGATGCGCTCCTGCAGCTGGCCCATCTCGGTGCTCAGCGTGGGCTGGTAACCCACGGCGCTGGGCATGCGGCCCAGCAGGGCGCTCACCTCGGAGCCGGCCTGCGTGAAGCGGAACACGTTGTCCACAAAGATCAGCGTCTCCTTGCCGCTCTTGTCGCGGAAGTTCTCGGCCATGGTCAGCGCGGACAGGGCCACGCGAAGGCGGGCGCCCGGCGGCTCGTTCATCTGGCCAAACACCATGGCCACCTTGTCGAGCACGTGGGCGGTCTTGCCCTCGGCGTCGGTGTACTGGGCCTCCTGCATCTCAAGCCACAGATCGTTGCCCTCGCGGGTGCGCTCGCCCACACCGGCGAACACGCTGTAGCCGCCGAAGTTTCGGGCCACGCGGGCGATCATCTCCTGGATCACCACGGTCTTGCCCACGCCGGCACCGCCGAACAGGCCGATCTTGCCGCCGCGCACGAAGGGGCAGAGCAGGTCGATCACCTTGATGCCGGTCTGCAGGATCTCGGTCTTGGGGTTCAGGTCGGTGAACTCCGGCGGCTCGCGGTGGATGGGCGCGGTCTCGGTGGCCTTGACCGGGCCGCGTCCGTCCACGGGCTCGCCCAGCAGGTTGAACACGCGCCCGAGCACGCCTTCGCCCACGGGCACGCGCACGCTGGCCCCGGTGTCCACGCAGGCGTCGCCACGCCGGAGGCCGTCGGTGCTGGCCAGGGCCACGCAGCGGACCATGCCGCCGCCAAGGTGCTTGGCCACCTCGCCCACCAGCGTGCTCTTCTGGCCGCGGAAGTCAAAGTCCACCTTGACCGCGTTGTAGATCTCCGGGATCTGGTCCTCGGGGAACTGGGCGTCAAAGGTGCTGCCGATGACCTGGATGACCTTGCCTGTGGTGGCCATGAAGCGTCTCTCGAAAGGGGGTGCGGCCCGGCGACTTTGTGCAACACGTCACGAACGCCGGGAGGGCGAAAGATAGCCGCGGGCGCGTGGAGCCGCCACCAAAGGGCCCCGACTCGGCGGGATCAGCCGGGCTTGGGGGGTTGGGAGGCCGGCGGCGGCCCGGTGGCGCCGGTGGGAACGGGGGGCACGGCTGCTGGCTTGGGTGGTTCGGCCCGCCATCCGAAGGCGGCCGCCTTGGGCTCGAGTGGCGATCCGAATCGGCCCTCCACCTTGGGATCCACGTTGAACACCTGCGGCGCCAGCTCCACCCCAAAGGGCCGACCGATCGCCTCGAAGGCGGCCGGGATCTCTGGACTCCACCACAGGTTGGCCTGCAGTCGCACGCTCTCGGCGGGCAGGCCCTCAGGCACCTCGCTGACGCGCTCGATCATGCCCGGCGTCCACGTGAACAGGTTGTCGGAAAGGGTGACGCCGTTGGGAAATCCGCAGTCCGCCGGCACGCCCCACACGGCTCGGCGCAGGTCGGTGGCGGTGTTCCACTGCAGCAGCGCATGCTCCACCGAGCCCAGCTGCACGAACGCGCCGGCCTCGGGCACGCTGCACCGCGAGACGAGCAGGTTGGTGGCGGCCGCCGCGTCGGCCGCGGCACCCTCGCAGGCGCCCAACTCAAAGGCCGTGCCCACGCCCGGTCCGAAGGTGAGCAGGCTCATGGCCACCTGACTGCAGCCCTGCAGCACCTGCACGCCCGTGCGCTGCGGCAGGGCCTTCACCGGATCCAGCACGCACAGGTTCAGGCTGCAGCGGCTCGAGGCCACCACGCGCACCGCCGCACGGTTCCACCCCAGAAACTGCATGTCGGACACGTCCACGCGGGCCACGTCGCGCAGCTCCAGGCTCACCTGGTCCGGTTCCGGGTTGGTCTGCATGACCCGCAACGAGCGCACCTGCACGTTGGCGTCCCACGGCTCGCCGCCTTCGGTCCGCTCGCCCACGATCCGAACCAGCGAGCCGGTCCCGTTGCCCACCATCAGGTCGCGCAGCACCACGTTGCGAGGCCGCACCAGCGTGATGCCGCGGTCCGTGGCCTTGACGTATGGAAATCGGGCCGGCTCCTCGCCGCTCTCGCCCCGGATCACGATGGGCTTGCCGGGCTCGCCACGCAGGTCCGTCAGCGTGAAGGGCACGTGCACGCCGCGCTCCAGCACCACCTCGTCGCCCGGCCGCAGCGCCGGCGCGATGCTGTCGAAGGCCAGCCCGAGCGGAATGCGGAACACGCGGCCGCCCATGGCGTTGGTGGCCACCACCGGGAGCGGCGGCGGTGGGTCGGCGCTCAGCATGGGTGGCGGTGGGTCGGCCGCCACCATCGAGGCGATCACAAGAAGCGGCAGCAGCATCCGGGCAGGGTAGGGCGCGATCAGGCCAGCCACCGATCCATCGGATCGGGGACCATGGCCCGCAGCAGCACCGTGCCCGCGTCCAGGCGGGCCGTGCGTCCTTCCGCGGAGGCCGGCATCAGCAGCGTCTGCCACGGGCCGGCCTGCAGTCCGTCGTCCATCCGCAGTTGGCCAGCCAGCACCATCCAGCACGCGGGCCGCTGCTGGGTGATCACGGCCAGGTCCGCGTCCGCAAGCGACTCGAGCCGCTCGATCCGGTAGAAGGGCGTGCGGCTGAGCAGCGTGGTGCGGAACTGCCGCGTGAGCACCGGCGGCATGGTGGCGGCGTTCACCACCGGAAAGCGATCCAGTCCCTGGCCCGGGCCGAAACCGATGCACGCCATGGCCTGGTCCAGATGCAGCGGGCGCGCGGGATCGTTCCGGTTCCAGTCGAACACGCGGAAGGTGGTGTCGCTGGGCGTCTGGATCTCCGCCACCGTGATGCCCTCGCCCAGCGCGTGACAGAGTCCGCTGGGAAGGTCGATGCAGTCGCCCGCCCGCACCTGGACCTCCACCAGCAGGTCCACCACGTTGCCGCCGCCGCGCAGGCAGGACTCAAAGGCCTGCCGTGTCACGTGGGGACGCACGCCGCGCCAGATGCGCGCCCCCGGCGCGGCATGCAGCACGAGCCAGCTCTCGGTCTTCAGGTGGGCGCCGGGATTGGCCTCCGCGAAGGCCGCGCTGGGGTGCACCTGCACGGAGAGGTGCTCGGCGGCGTCGAGGAACTTGACCAGCATGGGAAAGCGGCCCGCCGCGGAGAGATGGGCGCGGCCCATGATGGCCCGCTCGTGTGCATGCAGCGCTTCCCGAAGGCTCAGGCCGGCGCACGGGCCTGCCGCGATGGGCGAGCGACCGTCGGCCGTGGTGTCGGGCAGATCCGCCAGTTCCCAGCTTTCGCCGATCGGGAGCTGTCCGGGCGCCGGCGCCGCAAACTTGCCCCACTGCGCGAAGGTGCTTCCGCCCCAGGCCCGGCCCTTGGGGATCGGTCGCAGCAGCATGGGACCCATGGCTTCCATCACCGGGCCGTGGTCAGAGGGTCATGCCCGTGATGGTGCTCTCGAACACCAGCTTGCCATGGACCACGCCCTGGGTCCTGCTCACGAACCGGCGGCGGTTCCGCTCGATCTGCGTGGCAAGCAGGTACAGGTGATCGCCCGGCATCACCTGGCCGCGGAAGGCGGTCTCGTCGCATCGGGTGAATCCCAGAAAGCCCTCCACGTTGGCCCCCACGGTCTGGACCAGGCTGCAGAGCTGGGCAGCGGCCTCGATCATGAGCACGCCCGGCAGCAGCGGCCTTCCCGGGATGTGGTGCGGCACCCAGAACTCGTCGGGACGCACCACCTTCAGCCCCACGCCACGCATGGTGGGCGCGTCCATCCAGATCAGGCGATCGAGCATCCGCATGGGGCCGGTCTGGGGCAGGTGCCGGTCCACCACCTCCTGTGGCAGGGCGGTGGCCGACAGGTCGATCGCGTTCAGGTCAAAGAGGAGTTCGCTCGCCAAGGTTGGGGTCCGAGGGTCCGGGAAGATAGCGGAGATGGCGTTATCGGTGCCGCACGGGCGGCAATGGCTTTCGCTACCATGCCTCCGCGACCGGGACGGGCCCGTTCGCCAAACCCGTAGGAGACATCCAGACATGGAACTTTACGAGTTGTTGAAGCGGAAGGTGGACGAGGTGGGAGAGGACATGGCCAAGGCGTTTGGCGGCAACAAGGCCGCCGGCACCCGCGTGCGGAAAGCCATGCAGGACATCAAGGCCACCTGCCAGGACATTCGCGTGAAGGTGCTCGACGTGGGCAAGACCCCGCCGAAGGCCTGAATCACGCCGGATCGTGGGGATCGCAGGGCCCGCTGGCGCTCAGGTGGCGCGAAGGCCCTTCACCAACTCCAAGCAAGCCTTGAACTTGGGGTGCTGGGCGTCGCCAAGCAGTTCGTAGATCGCTGACAGCGTTCCCGTGGGGACCGCTCCGGCGGTCTGCATGCGCGACAGGGCGGCGGGTATCTGCGAAGGCTGCGACGCCCCGAGGCAATCCGTGCAGAGCCATGGCGTGCGTCCGGAGGCGATCAGGTCCAGCGTGGACTGCAGCACGCACACATGCGTCTCGATGCCGCAGACCAGCACGCGGCCGCGATGTGACGCACGGAGTGCCTGATCCACCTCGGCCGTGATCGAGCTGAAGCGGGTCTTGGTGAACACCGGCGTGCCGGGCGGCAGGGCGGCCGTGATCTCGGGCACGGTCTGGCCCAGGGCACGGGGATTCTGCTCGGTCACCGTGATCGGCATGCCCAGCACCGCCGCGGCACGGCACAGGATGGCCGCGTTGTGAACCAGGGCGTCCCAGCCCGGGATGGTGCCTGCAAAGCGGCTCTGGATGTCGATCACCAGCAGCTGCGTGTCCGGAAGATGAAGGCGTGGAACCGGCATGGATCAGACCCGCAGGGCCGGGCGATGAGCCAGTGCGGCGGCGTGGCGAAGGCGGATGGGCCCGGCCACCTGATGGATCCAGCGATCGGTCTGCTCCACGCTGCGACCGATCAGTCGGCCCGGGTCCATGGCGGCCTGCAGGTCCACGCCCCGGAACAGCGGGTCCGCCGCGAGTCGCTGGAGCAGGTCGTTGGACTGACCCCGCTTCAGGCGATCGGCTGCGGCCAACGCGTGCACCCGGATGGCCTCGTGCGCCTTCTGTCGGTCGGCGCCGGCCTTGGCGGCCGCCATGAGCAGGTCCTCGGTGGCCACGAACGGCAGTTCCTGATCCAGCCGCGCGGTCACGGCCGCCGGATGCACCACCAGGCCGCCAAGCACGTCGGTCATCACCTCGATGGCGGCGTCCAGGGCCAGGAAGGCCTCGGGCAGGTAGAGACGGCGGGCGCTCGAATCATCCAGCGTGCGTTCCAGCCACTGCTCGGCGGCGGTCTGCAGCGCCACCGGAGCCAGGCCCATCACGAACCGAGCCAGTCCGGTGGCACGCTCGCATCGCATCGGATTGCGCTTGTAGGGCATGGCGCTGCTGCCGACCTGCTCGCGCTCGAAGGGTTCCTCGATCTCGCGCAGGTTGGCGAGCAGCCGGATGTCGTTGGCGCACTTGTGGATGGCTGCCGCGGCCACGGCCAGCGCGCCCAGCACGGCCGCATCCACGCCGCGGGGATAGGTCTGCCCGCACACCGGCCACACCGCGTCCTCGGGCCATCCCAGCCGTCGGGCCACGCCGCGCTCCAGCGCGTCCACCTTGTCGGGATCGCCCAGCAGGGCCATGAAGCTGAACTGCGTGCCCGTGGCGCCCCGCAGGCCCTTCATCCGCACCTGGGTCATCCGGGCCTCCACCTCCTCCAGGGCCAGGGCCAAGTCCTGACCCCAGAGTGCCGCCCGCTTGCCCACGGTCAGGGGCTGGGCCGGCTGATAGTGCGTGAAGCCAAGGCAAGGGAGGGCTCGGTGGGTGGCCGCAAAGGTGGCGCATCGGTCCACCAGCCTGGCCAGGCCCTGGGCGATCCGCTCCAGAGCCTGCCGCATGAGCATGGCGTCGGCGTTGCAGACCACGTCCTGGCTGGTCATGCCCAGGTGGATCACGCCGGCGGCCGCGGGGGCCGCCTCGCCCAATGCGTGCACGTGCGCCATCACGTCGTGACGCAGCCGGGCCTCGTGGCGGGCCGCGCTCTCAAAGTCGATGGCGTCCAGCGAGGCCTGCATCTGCACGATCGCCTGCTCCGGTATGGGCAGGCCCAGTTCTCGCTGCGTCTGGGCCACGGCCAGCCAGATGCGACGCCACAGGCCCACGCGGTGCGCGTCGCTCCAGATGGAACGCATGGCCTCGCTGGCCCAGCGGGTGGCCAGGGCGCTCTGCCAGAGATCCGTCGGAGCGTGCGTCACGCCGCGATGGTATCGGCGGGCTTTCGGGCCCCCACGCGCGGCTCGGTGCCGGCCACCAGCCTGCGGATGTTGGCCCGGTGCGTGAGGCAGACCAGCCCTCCAAGCATGCCCGTGGCCAGGATCGGCCAGGCGGGCGTTCCGGGATCTTGGGCCCCCGGCCATGGCAGCCAGAGAGCGCACCACGCGGGCAGCAGCAGCGCCGCCAGCATGCTTGACAGGCTCACGATGCGGCTGATCCGCATGAGCACCAGCCACGTGCCCAGCGCCAGCAGCGTGGGAACGGTGAGCACGGGCCACATGCTCACCATGGCGCCAAATCCCGTGGCCACGCCCTTGCCGCCCCTGAAGCCGATCCACGGGCTGAAGACGTGCCCCAGCAGCGCCGCCAGCACCACCGCGGCCCAGCCCCAGAAGGTGCCCGCCTGCATGGCGTTCATCGGCACGCCCCAGGCGCCGGTGCCAACGCCCGCGGCGATCACGGGCACGGCGCCCTTGGCGGCATCCAGCCCAAAGCACAGGAATCCCCACCTGCGGCCCAGGGCCCGCCCCACGTTGGTGGCACCCACGTTGCCGCTTCCCACCGTTCGCAGATCCACGCCATGCAGCCGGGCCAGGATCACGCCACAGGGGACGCTGCCGCAGAGAAAACCGGCCACGGTGAGCGAGCCCCACAGCATTGCCGGCGTCCACGGCGTGTTCATGCGAGCGGATGCTAGCGGTGCATGCCGTGGCGGCGGGAGAGTCTTCAGGTGATGAACGCCCCTTCATGGGATCCCGCATGAAGCTGGCCAGCATCGAGTCGGTGGCTCGTTCGCTGCAGGCCGAGGTGCAGTCGTGGGTGCGATCCGCCATGCGCACCAACCGGTCCGCGTGGCGGCCGCCGCCGCGCGATCGCTGATCAGCCAGGCAGCAGCGTCAGGCACGCGTGCAGCACGTCGCGCACCGGGATGCGGTCCATGCCGCACAGGCGTGCCACGCGATCGGCCATGAGTTCCGTGGGCAGAAAGGGCTCGGCCACCAGCGTGATCTCGCGTGGCGGCCCCGGCCGCTCGTGCAACGTGGTCCAACGGGGATCGGTGGGACCGAACAGGGTCACGCACCGCGTGCCCATGCCCGCCGCCAGGTGGCGCGGTCCGGTGTCGTTGGTCACCAGCAGGTCGGCCATGCCCACCGCGGCCTTGAGCGAACCCAGCGTGACGCCGCGTGCCACCAGGTCCACGGCCGTGCCTGCGGCGGCCTGCACCACCCGCCGCACCAGTTCCGCTTCGGCGGGTCCGCCGCTCACGCACACCGAGCCGCCGCGAGCCTGATGGAGCAGCCGGCCCAGCTCGGCGAATCGCTCGGCAGGCCATCGCTTGTCGGCACGGTTGGCGCCGGGGTTGAGCAGGGTGATCGGGCGGGGCAGTCCTGCCAGCAGGCGTTCGCCTTCGGCATGCTGCTGCGGGGTGCACGCCAGCGACACGGTCCGGTCCTGCACCGGGCGCTGCGTGGCCCACGCCACCAGGTCGGCGTACCAGTCCACGGCCGAACGAGCCGCGCGGTCGCGCGGGGCCGGCAAGGCGTGGGTGAGCAGCCAGCTGCGGCCGTCGCGGCCCCATCCCAGGCGTGCGCGGGCGCCGGTGGCCAGGGCAAAGAGGGCGCTGCGTGGACTGTTGGGAAGCAGCAGCACGGCATCAGGGTCCAGGGCGCGAAAGTGGCCAACGCCCGTGAACGGACCCAGCCAGCCCTTCATGGTGTGGGTGTGGAGGGCGTCCAGGGCGGGAAGGCCCGCCAGCACCGCGTCAAGCCCGGGCCGGCCCACACCCTCGATGCGGGCCTGTGGCGCGTGGGCACGCAGGGCTCGCAGCGCTGGCGTGGCCATCACGGCGTCGCCCACCCACGAGGGCAGCACCACCAGAAGCCGCTTTGCGGTGGTGAGCGGGCTTCTCATGCGCCGGCCCACAGCGGTGCCAGCTCGCCGCGAGCCCGCCACCATCGATGCGTGGAACGGCGAAGTTCCGCGGCAAAGCCCAGGGCCACCAGCTCGCCGCCCTCGAGCGTGGCGGTCATGCATCCGTCACTCCAGTCCAACTGCAGCAGTCGAACGCCGCTTCGCTCGGCCAGCGACTCCGCGGCCACCACGATGGCCTGGCGCACCTGCGGGTCGGCCAGCGCGTCGGCGTGCAGGGCGTGCAGCGTCACGGTTCCGGCGAGCACCTGCGGCGCGTCCTCGTGCAGGATCCGCGCGGCCGCCTCGGGCAGCGTGCGCGCGAAGTAGTCCGCCGCGCTGGCCGCACGCGGGACGCCCAGCAGCACGCTGCGGCACCCGGCCGCGGCGCCGGCGGCCACGTCACGCTCCTGGTCGCCCACCATCCAGCATGCCGGAAGGTGCAGGGCGTGGCGACGCGCCGCCTCGAGCAGCATGCCCGGCTGCGGCTTGCGCCACGGATGCTCCCGTCGGTATCGCTCCACCGTGCCCTGCGGATGAAAGGGGCAGTGCAGGAAGTCGGTGATCACGGCAGGAAGGCCCGTGGCGGAGCGCAGGACCTGCTCCAGCCGCGCGTGCGTGGCGTCCACGGCGGACTCGTCGTACGCACCGCGAGCCACGCCGCCCTGGTTGGTCACCACCACCAGCCGGTAGCCACCGCCGAGCAGGTGACGCATGCCTTCGGCCACCCCGGGGAGCAACGCCACCCGCTCCGGGTCGCCCAGGTCGCCGTCGTTGCGGATGAGCGTGCCGTCACGGTCCAGGAACACGGCCCGGTGCAGGCCGGCAGGAACCACGCCGGAGGCCGCGTCAGCCCCCGTGTCCCCGCTCACACCACCACCGCGGGCTTGGGCTGGGGATAGTGGCTGTGCGGCACACCGTCACCAAAACTGATGCCGATGGCTCGACCTGCGGCGATCAGCGGATGATCCTCCGGGACCAGCCGCTGCTTGCCGGCGGCGTGGAGCAGGTCCACGTCGCCGAAGATGTTGTTCTGCCGGACCACCATGCGGTTGCGGCCGCCCAGCAGCAGCGTCTGGATGGCGTGGTAGCCGAAGTGCGTGGCCAGGATGCGGTCGGCAGGGATGGGCGTGCCCCCACGCTGGATGTGCCCGAGCACGGTGGTGCGGGTCTCCACGCGGCACATGGTGGCGATGCCGTCGGCCACCCGCTGCCCGATGCCGCCAAGCCGGATGGGATCGGGGCTGTGGTGCACGGTGCGCGCCACCACCTGCTCGCCGCCGCGAAGGCGGGCGCCCTCGGCCACGGCCACGATGGCGAAGCCCGGGCCCTTGGTCATGCGCGCGTCGATGAACTCGGCGATCGACTCCATCTCGAAGGGGATCTCCGGCAGCAGGATCACGTCGCTGCCGCTGGCCATGCCTGCGGTGAGCGTGATCCAGCCTGCGTTGCGTCCCATGAGCTCGCACACCATCACGCGGTGATGGCTGTCGGCGGTGCTGTGCAGCTTGTCCAGCGCCTCGGTGGCGGTGTTCACCGCGGTCAGGAAGCCGAAGCTGATCTCGGTGCCCACGATGTCGTTGTCGATCGTCTTGGGCACGCCGATGATGTTCAGGCCCTTCTCCACCAGCGAACTGGCCGCGGCCATGGTGCCGTCGCCGCCGATCACGATGATCGCGTCGAGCCGGTGTCGGCGGGCCACCTCCACGCAACGGTCGGTCACGTCGCGGTAGACGGGGTTGCCCTCATGATCGTCACCCACGTGGTACCGCCGGGGATTGCAACGGTTGTTGCTTCCCAGCACCGTGCCGCCACGCACCAGGATGCCGGAGACGTCGCGGGTGGTCAGTGGGTGCACCCGATCGTCGATCAGTCCCTGGAAGCCGTCCTCGATGCCGGCCACATCGATCCCGTGCTGCAGGATCGCCGTCTTGACCACGGCTCGGATGACGGCGTTCAGGCCGGGGCAGTCGCCGCCGCCGGTGAGCACACCGATGCGGCGGATGTTGGCGGGAGGGCTCATCATGGAAAGTCCCTGATTCTAGCGGGACATTCCGCGGCCTTGCTAGGCTCGCTCCATGGACACGCAGGGTCGCATGCGGGTGCTGGTCGCCTGGTCCGACCAGTCGCAGTCGGTCTCCGTGGAGCCCGGCGCCACGGTGCTGATCGGCCGTGGTCCCGAGTGCAGCCTGGTGGTTCCGGTGCCCACCATCTCCCGGCAGCACCTGCGGATGGTCCACGGGCGCGGCCGATGGATGGTCACGGACCTGGGCAGCACGGCGGGGACCCGCAGGCAGGGCACCGCGCTTCGGCCCAACGAGCCGGTTCCGCTGATCGACGGCGACACGCTGGACCTGGGGGCCGGGGTGATGGCGGCCGTGGAGATCGAGGTGTTCGCCGCCCAGGAGCCATTGACCACGGGCGAGGATCCGGGGGTCATGGGCCAGGTGCAGTCGGTGCCGCAGGCCTCCACGGACGGCCTGCTGGCGCACGTGCTGGCGGCCTCGCGTGCCATCGGGCAGGCTTCGGACGAGGACGACATCTGGGCCAACGCTGCGCGGGCGCTGGTGGAGGCCGAGGGCCTTGGCGTGAGCGCCGCGGCCGTGCTGGAGGTGAACGAGGACGGACAGGTGGAGACGCGCACGTCGCAGGGGCTGCGCACGCGCGGCTGGAGCCGGCGGGGGATCGCGGCGGCGGTGGACAAGCCCGGCGAGACCGCGGTGTTCGAGCGCGGCGGCGGTGGCGGCGGCGACCGAGCCACCATGATGGGAGACAGCCAGTACGTGGCGTGCCATGCCCCGGCGCTGGCCAACGCGTCCGGTTCGTTGGTGGTGTGTGCCGAGGGCCGGGCGTCGCTGGGCGACCGTCGCGCCAACTTCACGCACTTCATCGGCATCGTGTCCGAGATGGCCGCGCAGGCCGTGGTGCAGGTGCGACGATCGCGCATCGCCCGCTATGTCTCGCCCAGCGTGGCCTCCATGCTGGCGCGCGGTGGTCGCGACACGCTGGAACAGGAGCCGGCGTGGCGAGATGCCGCCTGCGTGTTCCTGGACCTGCAGGGCTTCAGCGCGGCGGTGGACGGCGACGAGCGGCTGCTGCCCCAGGTCCACGCCCGCATGCAGGCGGTGATGGACGGACTGGCCCGCACGGTCTTCGACGAGCAGGGCATGGTGGTGGACTTCACGGGCGACGGGCTGTTTGCCGCCTTTGGCGTGCCCGCGCCGCGCCCCGGGCACCTGGCCGCCGCGGTGCGGGCCGCGCTGGCCATGCGGGCGGTCGCGCCGGCCTCGCGTGTGGGCATCGACGCAGGGCGCTGCCTCTTTGGGCCCATGGGCGCGCGGCAGCACGCCAAGCTGGGGCTGTTCGGCACGGTGGTGAACCGCGCCAGCCGCATGGAGGCGCTGGGAAGGCCCGAGCGACTGGGGGGCGGGCTGCTCTGCACGGCTGCGGTGGCCACGGATCCGGCGGCACGGCAGTCGGCGCAGTTCCTGCGCGTGGGCCGGGTGCAGCCAGCCGGTCTGGCCGAGGCCGTGGAGGCCTTTGACGTGGTGGCCTTGGGGTCCGTGCCGGACGCCGTGGCCCGGGACCTGGAGGGCGCTTCGCTGGAGCTGGAGTCCCTGCGCAAGGCGGACCCGTTGGCGAAGCTGGCGGAGCGGCTGGAGGCCCGCGCGTCCGAGCACGCGCGCTTTGCATGGCTGGCCGGTCACGCACGGCGGATCGCCGAGTCGCCGGCAGGCTGGGACGGCGTGCACCGACCGGGCAAGTGATGCGCGGCGTGGCGCATGGGCCGTGACGCCGTCGATACCATCGCCGCAATGGCCGCTGAACCCGCCGGCAAGGACGAGTCGCCCGCATCGGAGGAGCATCCGTCGGTGCTGGAGGCGGCTCGCCGCGCCAAGCTGGATCGCTTCCGCGGCGAGCTCAAGATCGAGCCCTACGGCGGCCGGGTGGAGGGGCTGGTCTCGCTGGCCGAGGCTCGTGAGGCGTTCCGCGAGGACCTGCAGGTGGCGGCGGATGCCGAGGCCGCCAAGGCCAAGGCGGATCCTTCGCACGCGCCTTCGGAGCCGCGCCCCGTGCGACGTGTCGCTGGCCGCGTGGTGCAGCACCGCGACCTGGGCAAGCTGGTGTTCGTCTGGCTTCGGGACCACACCGGTGACCTGCAGGTCTCCATCAGCAAGGCCAACGTGAGCGCGGACGGGTTCGAACTGGCCAAGGCCCTGGACTACGGCGACATCGTGAGTGCCGAAGGTCCCGTGGGCCGCACCAACAAGGGCGAGGTGTGCGTGTGGGCCGCATCGCTCACGCTGCAGTGCAAGAGCCTGGCCCCGCCGCCGGGCAAGTGGCACGGCCTCGAGGACGCCGAGACCCGCTATCGCCGCCGCTACGTGGACATGTGGGCCACACCCCGCACCATGGCCACCTTCGCGGCGCGCAGCCGGATCGTGAGCCTGGTGCGTCGCTTCATGGAGGAACGCGGGTTCCTGGAGGTGGAGACCCCCATGATGCAGCCGCTGGCCGGCGGCGCCGCGGCACGGCCCTTCGTGACCACCCACAACGCGCTGGACATGAGCCTGTTCCTGCGCGTGGCGCCGGAGCTCTACCTGAAGCGGCTGCTGGTGGGCGGCATGCCCAAGGTCTTCGAGATCAACCGCAACTTCCGCAACGAGGGGGTGGACCGCAGCCACAACCCCGAGTTCACCGCCATGGAGGCCTACGAGGCCTTCGGCGACTGCTGGACCATGCTGGAACTGACCGAGTCGCTGGTGCACGAGGCGGCGGTGGAGATGGCCAAGGGACGGGAGGACGCGGGCCCCGGTCCCACGCTGCCCTTCGGCGAGATGCGGGTGAACTACGCCAAGCCGTTTGTGCGCGTGGCCTTCGGCGAGCTCTTCGAGCGCGGCGCCGGCTTCAGCATGTTCGATCAGGCGAAGGTGCGGGCCGAGGCCCTGAAGCGCCACGTGCCCGACGCCGCCAGGCTGGACCACTGGCTGCTGGTGGAGAAGCTCTTCGAGATCGCGGGCGAGCCGCTCATCGACCCGCTGCGGCCCACCTTTGTGACCGACTGGCCCGCCGCCATCAGCCCGCTCACGCGGCCGCGCCGCGACGACCCGCGCCTGTGCGAGCGCTGGGACATCTTCATCGCCGGCATGGAGGTGGGACCCGCCTACACCGAGCTGAACGACCCGGACATCCAGCGCGAGAAGTTCACGCAGCAGCTGGCTGGCATCGACGACCAGGAGAGCACCTTCCGCACGCTGGACGAGGACTTCCTGGAGGCGCTCAAGGTGGGCATGCCGCCTGCGGGGGGGCTGGGCCTGGGCATCGACCGGCTGGTCATGCTGCTCACCGACTCGCCCAGCATCCGTGACGTGATCCTGTTCCCCCTCCTCAAGAGGAGCTGACATGCGGGGCCGCCCCATGCCTGCCACCCGGATCCTTGGGACGGTGGTCCTGGCGGCGTTGTCCTTGCTCCTGGGTGCCGCGGGCCAGCCCGATCGCACCGAGCGATGGTTCGAGGTGCGCGTGGGTGGTCGCCCGGCGGGCTGGACGTGTTCGCTGGTGGAGCGCGTGCCCGAGGGCTGGCGCACCGAGAGCCAGACCAGGCTGCGGCTGGGCCGTGGCGGCACCATGCTGGACATGACCACCGGCGGCTGGATCGTGGAGAGCGAGGACGGCCGACCGATCTCCGGCGGTCGAACCCAGACCGGCGGCGGGCAGGCGGTCCGGGTCACCTGGATCTACGGCGTGGACGGTGTGCGCGAGCGCACCATCGACGGCGCGCGCGTGAACGAGCGGCTCTGGCCGCCGCTGGCGGCGGATGTGCTGCCACCGCACGCCGCGGAGCGGGCCGCGGCCACGCTGCGGGGCCAGGGCGCCGCCTTTGAGCAGACCATCCTGGAGCCCACGCAGGGGCGACTGCCGCAGCGGATCCGAGTGGAACCCGCGGGCGCCGCCACGGTGAAACTGCCCCAAGGGGAGCGGCAGGCCACCTGCTGGAAGCTCTCCGGACCGATGGTGCCCAAGGGCACGCGCGAGTGGCGGGATGCCACGGACACGCTGCTTCGGAGCCTTTCGCCGACCGGACTGGGCGAGATCGAGAGCGTGCTGAGCACCGAGGCCCAGGCCAAGGCCACGCTGGAACGCGCCGTGGCGGCACCGGAGATCATGGTGGCCAGCTTCGTGAGGCCGGATCGGCCGCTCACGGACCCGGGCCGGATTCGCCGCATGCGGCTGAAGCTTTCGGCCATCGAGGGAAGCATGGAGCCGGTGCCATCATGCGGCGTCCAGCGTGCCCAGGAAGCCGCGGACGGCTCGGTGGAGGTGGTGGTGGATCTGGACGCGGCGCCGGTGGAGGCCACCGAGCCCGAGCGTCGCGATCCCGACTACCTGGCTGCCTCGCCCATGATCGACGCCAAGGATCCACGCATCGTGTCGCTGGCCCAGCAGGCGGTGGCCGACGCCGACGCGGGCGCGGTGCTGGAGCGGTTGCGCGCGGCTGCCCACCGAGCCCTGCCGCGCAAGAACCTCTCCAACGCGCTCGCCAGCGCCAGCGAGGCCCTGCGCACGGGCTCCGGCGACTGCACCGAGCACGCCGTGCTGCTGGCGGCCATGTTGCGAGCCCGCGGGATCCCCGCGCGCGTGGTCGCGGGTCTGGTGTGGTGCGACGCCTTCGCGGGGGAGCGTCAGGTCTTCGGATGGCATCTCTGGACCCAGGCCCTGGTGGATGGCCGGTGGATCGATCTGGACGCCACGCTGCCCGCAGGGGGTCCTGCCTTCCACGCGGGCCATGTGGCGCTGGCCACCACGCCGCTTCGGGACTCCGCCAGCGACCCCAGCTGGATCACGCTGCTGGCAAGCCTTGGCAACCTGAAGGTGCAGGTGCTGGAGGGCGGCGTTGACTGACCGGCCCACGCTGCCACCGCGATCGGCCACCGGACACAAGGGCACCTTCGGCAGCGTGCTGGTGATCGGCGGCCACGCGGCCAATCCGGTCATGCTGGGTGGCCCGGCGCTGGCGGCCCGGGCGGCGCTTCGAAGTGGCTGCGGCCTCTGCACGCTGGCCATGCCCTCGCCACTGCTCGCAGGCGCGCTCGGCGTGGCACCCAGCGCCACCGGCTGCGCGTTGCCGGTGGATGGGCGCGGCGAACTGGTGCCCAGCGAGGTGGCCCGCGTGCTGGACCCCGTGATGGCCCGCGCCCAGGCCGTGGTGCTGGGGCCAGGGCTGGGGCAGGGCTTCGCCGTGCAGCAGGTGGTGCTGCGGCTGGTGTCCATGGTGGAGGTGCCGATGGTGGTGGACGCCGACGCGCTCAACGCCCTTGCCGCCGCGCCGGACTTTGCCGCCGACCTGCGGGCGCCGTGCGTGCTCACGCCCCATCCGGGCGAGTTCGGGCGGCTGGCCGCGGCCCTGCACCTGAACCTGGATCCCGTGGATCCCGCGCGCCGGTCCGAGGCCGCCGCCACGCTGGCCGCGCGACTGGGATGCGTGGTGGCGCTCAAGGGAGCGGGCACGGTGGTGAGTGACGGCGTGCGCTCGTGGACCTGCCCGGTGGTGGAACCGGCGCTGGCCACGGGCGGCAGCGGCGACGCGCTCTCGGGCGTCATCGGCGGGCTGGCCGCCCAGTTCACGCGGCGCGACGCCGAGCGACCGCTCCCGCTGATGGACGTGACGTGCCTGGCCGTGCAACTGCACGGCATGAGCGCGCAGGCGTGGTCGGACCGGCACGGTCACGCAGGCATGCTGGCCCAGGAGATCGCCGACGGCATTCCCGACGCCATGGCGTCCCTGCGCGGCTGAAGGTGGGCCAAGGACGGTCGCGTCGCAAGTGCGTCCGCGACCGCCGATAGACTCGACCGCATGACGACCGCCGAGCGTGGGACCATGCCGCACCTGTCCATCAGGGACTTCCAGCCCAACACCTATGTGAACGGCGTCTATGCGCTGGTGAACCCGCAGATGGGCACCACGCGGGCGGGCAAGCCCTTCTTCAAGGCCCTCATCCGCGACGCCACCGGCGAGGCCGCGATCCGCGTGTGGACCTTTGAGGAGGCCTCCATGCCCGAGGTGACCCGCACCGGCTTCGTGTTTGTGAGCGGGCAGACCCAGGCCTACAACGGCCAGGTGCAGATGATCGCGGAGACCATCCGCAGCGTCGACGTGGAGGAGCGGGACCTGGCTCGGCTCCTTCCGGTGACCAAGGGAAGCATCGACGGGATGATGGCCGAGGTGGCGGCCCTGCTGCGATCCATGCGGCATCCCGGCATGCTGGCGCTGGCCGAGCAGTACCTGGCCACCGCCACGCTCATGGACCGGTTCCGCTCGGCGCCCGCGGCGGTGAGCGTGCACCACGCCTACATCGGCGGGCTGCTCGAGCACACGCTGCAACTGATGAAGCTGGCGGACGTGATGCTGCCGCTGTATCCGGGCCTGAACCGCGACCTGGTGCTCATGGGGCTGTTCCTGCACGACCTGGGCAAGACGTCGGAACTGGAGTGGGAGAAGGGCTTCAGCTACACCGCCGACGGCAATCTGGTGGGCCACGTGGTGCGCGGCGCCGTGTGGCTGCACGGCATGGCGGCCAAGGCGGCGGTGGAGCGGGGGGCGGGCCTGCCCCCCGAGGCGCTTCGGGTGCTCATGCACATGGTCATCAGCCACCACGGCGAGGTGGAGCATGGCGCCGCCAAGCCGCCGAGCACGCCCGAGGCCATGTTCGTGGCCATGCTGGACAACCTGGACGCCAAGGTGACCACCACGCTGGTGGCCGCCGCGCGCGACAAGGCCGACGTGCACCAGCCCGGACACGAGTTCAGCGACAAGATCTGGGCGATCGACGTCCGGGTGTACCGCCCCGACCCGCTCAGCGAGCCGCCCGCAGCGCCGCCTGCAGCCGGCTGATCGCCTCGGGCGGGTGGAGCGCAAAGCACCAGGTGCGCCGCGCGGCCAGCTCGCGCGACTGCCGTGACCGCGCCGCCACCAGCTCGGCCTGTCGCAGCGACTCCAGTTCCATGGCCCGGTCCACGCGACCGGCGTTGCGTGCCTCGATCAGGTCCCGGTACGCCCTTCGTCGCCCGGGATCACCCACGGGGAGCGCGGCGATGCGGTCCAGAAGACCCCGTCGCGCGGGGCTCGGACCTGCTCCGTGGGCGTGCAGCAGTTCCGGATCGCACCACGCACGGCGCCACGGCATCGTCGCCCCGCCAACCTCCGCGGGCACCGGCATGTCCAGCCGCAGGCTGGCGCTCACCACGTCGTGCGGCGGGGGCGTCCATCCGAGCCACGTCTGCATCCAGTGATCCGTGGCCTGCTCGTACACGCCGCCGCCCAGGCCATGCACGAAACGGTCGGTCAACGCCGTCCGGGCCACCACGCTCATGGGAAAGGCCCGAGGCAGCACGGGCGTGCCGGACTCCATCGCCGCGCGGACATCGTCGGCGGTCGCCCTGATCCGCTCGCCCGCGGGGCCCAGCAGCCACACCGGAAGCTCGCTGCGATCTCCCGCCAGCCGCAACGGACGGGCGGCCCGCGGTGCCCGTGCCAACGCGGCGTTGAAGGCACGGCCGCACGCCGAGGGATCCGCCAGCATGCGCTCCAGCAGCCACCGCCCGAATCCCACCTGCAGGATCCGGCTTGCCGAGACCACGGTGCACGCCCCGATCCAAGGCCGTGCCAGCTCCAGCATGGCGGCGGCACCCTGCACGGCGGCATCTGGAGCCGTGGCGTGGCGGGCCAGGGCGTCCGAGATCGCGGCCAGTCCCGCGGCGACCGATGGCAACGCACCCTCGCCCGCGTCCACGGCACGCGGCCGGGCCGCGGGACAACGACAGGCCGCGGCCTGTCCGCCATCCGAGGCGTAGCGGTGCCCCCGCACGCTCCACATGCCATCGCCGTGGCGCACGGGCCACTCCACCAACATGCCGTCGAACCCGTCCTGGTCCACCACCAGGTGCAGCGTCGATCCGCCCTCGCTGGCCGCGGCATCGGCGGCCCACAGGTGCTTGGCCAGGATGCCGGGGTGCCAGCACTCGCTCTGGTGACCCGTGCCCACGCTCGGTCCAGCGGGAAGACCCAGTGCCTCCCGCGTGGAGGCACGCCACCATGCGATCGACCGGCCGTCCACCCGTCCCGGTGCCTCGCCTGAGGTGGATCGCACCACCACCTCCACGGGCGGCGGCTCCGGCGTCATGCCCGCGTGGATCCGGCCCAAGGAAGCAGCCGCCGAGTGGCTCGGGCGGAGAGACGATGGCGGCAGCGATGCAGTTCGCGGTGCATGGTGTGGCGATAGGCCCTCAGTCGCACGGCCGCGTCGTCGAGCCCGCCGCCGAAGGTGCGGGTGAGATCCTTGTAGATGCGGCGGACCGGGATCTCGTGCACGCGCAGCCCGGCGGCCACGGCCTGCACCCAGAACTGCAGCGGGAAGTCGTAGCCGTCCACGGAAAGCGTCAGTCTTCGGCAGGCGGTGGTGCGATAGGCCTTGAACCCGCAGAAGGCGTCGGTGATGCCCAGGTCCAGCCGCTCGTTGAGTTCCTGCGTGATGTCCCGGTTCACCCGCAGGCGCTCGGCGGGCGGGGCGTCGTCACGCGCATCGGGCAGCAGGTAGCGACTGCCGCTGATCACGTCGGCATCCAGGGTCTCGATGGC
>Ga0169931_10003388_pt1 | contig 25279 bp, 27 predicted proteins | sample Kivu_15m_20L_FD_129675 | JGI IMG/M metagenome (GOLD analysis project Ga0169931, IMG submission 129675) | Freshwater microbial communities from Lake Kivu, Western Province, Rwanda to study Microbial Dark Matter (Phase II) - Kivu_15m_20L... | ecosystem: Environmental > Aquatic > Freshwater > Lake...
AGCCAAGGGGAGTTTGTGGATCTCTGCCGCGGCCCGCACCTCCCGTCCACCGGCCACGTCGGCGCCTTCAAACTTTTGAATGCCGCCGGCGCCTACTGGCGTGGAGACGAACGCAACCCGATGTTGCAGCGGATCTATGGCACCTCCTTCCCCACGCAAAAAGAACTCGACGCCCATCTGGCCAGGCTGGAAGAGATCAAACGGCGCGACCACCGGAAAGTCGGCAAAGAACTGGATCTCATCACGATCCAGGACGAAATCGGCCCGGGGCTGGTTTTGTGGCATCCGAAGGGGGCCTTGGTCCGGCTCTTGATTGAAAACTTCTGGCGCGAGCAGCACCTCAAAGACGGGTATGAACTGGTCTATTCTCCCCATGTGGCCCGGCTCGACCTCTGGAAAACCAGCGGCCATGTCGATTACTACAAGGACAACATGTTCGCCCCCATGAAGCTAGAGGGCAGCGAATACCAGCTCAAGCCGATGAATTGCCCGTACCACATCATGATCTACAAGTCCCATTTACGGAGCTATCGCGACCTCCCCATCCGGTACGGGGAGCTCGGCACCGTCTACCGCTATGAGCGGACCGGCGTGCTCCACGGCTTGTTGCGCGTGCGCGGCTTTACGCAGGATGACGCCCATCTGTTCTGCCGGCCGGATCAGCTTCAGGACGAAGTCAGCCGCGTTATCGACTTCACCTTCTTCATCCTGAAGACGTTCGGCTTTGTCGAATTCGAGATCTTTCTCTCGACCAGGCCGAAGGAATCCGTCGGCTCGGACGAAAACTGGACGCTGGCGACCGATTCGCTGGAGGCCGCACTGAAGTCGCGCAACCTCAATTTTCACGTGGATGAAGGCGGCGGCGCCTTTTATGGCCCAAAGATCGACATCAAGATCAAGGACGCCTTGGGGCGCTCCTGGCAATGCTCCACGATCCAAGTGGACTTCAACAACCCGGAGCGGTTCGACCTCAGCTACATCGGCGAAGACGGAAAGTCCCATCAGCCCATCATGATCCATCGGGCCTTGATGGGATCCATCGAGCGGTTCTTCGGGATCCTGGTGGAACATTACGGCGGCGCGTTCCCCTCCTGGCTCGCCCCTGTCCAGGCCGTGGACACAGCGACCACCGAGAGCCAGCGCGAGTATGTGACCTCCGTCGTGGCGCAGTTAAAAGCCGCAGGGTTTCGGGCCGAAGCGGACCTGCGCAATGAAAAGATCGGCTTTAAAATCCGTGAGGCCGAGAAGGCGAAAATTCCGTTCATGCTGGTAGCAGGCGAGCGCGAAGTGCAGAGCGGCACCCTGTCCGTCAGAGGACGGAGCGGGGCCAATCTCGGCACTATGACAGGGGCTGCGGTGATCGAGATGCTCAGAAACGATGTCACTCGCGTGCAGCCCGACCTTCAACCTACACACTAAGAGGTGGATTATCGTTCCCAAACTGCGCGTAAACCGTGAAATCCGAGTTCGAGAAGTTCGGGTAATTGGCCCGGAAGGAGAGCAGCTCGGCATTCTCCCGACCGCGGATGCATTCCGGCAGGCACAAGAAGGAGGCTACGATCTCGTCGAGGTCGCCCCGACTTCAGCGCCACCGGTCTGCCGGATCATGGACTATGGCAAATACAAGTACGAGCTCAGCAAGAAAGATCACCAGAGCCGTCGCCATCAGAAGTCCACGCAGGTAAAGGAAATCAAGCTCCGCCCACGGACCGACAAGCACGACTTGGAGATTAAGATCCGTCAGATCAAGGAATTCCTGGCCGATGGAAACAAGACCAAAGTGACCCTGACCTATCGCGGACGCGAAATGGCCAACCAGGAAATGGGCCGCACCGTGATGAATTCCGTGATCGCCGAATTAACGGAAACCGGCACGATTGAATATGCCCCGCGCATGGAAGGCCGCAGCCTTATCATGATCGTGGCTCCGAAGAATTAACCGCACAGAACCGTTGCCATTAACCAAGAGGACGCAGCTCATGAAAGCCAAAGCGCAAAAAGCCAAGACACACAAAGGTGCCAGCAAGCGATTCAAGCGGACCGGCACAGGGAAATTGGTCCGGAAGAGCGCCGGGAAGCGCCATTTGTTGACCCATAAGAAAAGCGACCAAAAGCGCCGGCTGAGCGGAAACCAGGCGGTGGATCAGACGGCAACCTTGTCTTTGAACCGCATCTTGCCGTATAACTAACGTCCTGAAAGCGTGCCTCACGAGTAAAAGGAGACGGAATCATGCCTCGCGCAAAAGGTGGATTTAAAACTAGGCAGCGGAGAAAGAAGCGGATCAAGCTGGCATCTGGCCAGTACGGGGGGAAGAGCCGCCTGTTCCGCTCGGCGACAGAGAGCGTAGACAAAGGACAGGTCTACGCCTACATAGGCCGCAAGAACCGGAAGCGGGACTTCCGGCAGTTGTGGATTGCGCGCATCAGCGCCGCCGTCCGCGCACAGGGCCTCACCTATGGCCGGTTTATCAATGCGCTCAAGAAGGCGAATATCTTGCTGGACCGCAAAGTCCTCTCGGACATGGCCATCAAGGACGCCGCTGGCTTTGAGAAGTTGGTCGGCCTCGCCAAGCAGCATCTGACCCCTGTCGCGGCATAATCTCGCCACGGCATAGACTTCGTCATCAGCCTGCCAGGGTTTCGATATGGGAGGGCGACGCATCGTCGCTCTCCCTAATTAGGCCAGCTCTGCCAATTGGGAGAGATTTACTTCGAACGCGACGACAGGCACGGCGATCTGCCACCGCTCCAGGACTTCGGGATGGACTTCGCCGATCACGCCCAGCGGCTTCCCCGCAACGACGATCCGGCCGGCACGTCCTTCCAGGAATGAGGGATGTTGGACCGGCTCCAGGCTGTAGTCTTTCCCGAAATAGTAGAACAACACATCGAGGCACGAGTGAAGCTCTGAGAAATGGGCGCCCGCATGGGCGATGACGGAGCCGAGCACTACCTCTGTGCACGATCCCAGTTCGTGCATGCGGTCGGGAATCGCCACTTCACCGGCTTCGAACAGGCGATGCGGATAGAAGGCCCGACTCGACGCAGCTTCGACACGCAGGAGCGACGGCAGCATCCACTGACGCAGGCAGGAGAAGGTCAGGGCCATCGCATTCTCGACTTCGACCATCCGCCCCCAGTCCGTCCCATCCAGGCGCATCGCGCTGCGATAGTTGTCCGGCGACCCCAGAATGTTGGAGATGATCTCTTGAAATCCCAGCCCGACCATTAATTCCCGCGCCCGGTCTGACGTCTGCTCGATACGCGACAATCCGCCGACGGTAAACTGCGCCGGCATGACCGGAATAAATTCCCCATAGCCCCTGCTGACCGCCACATCTTCAACGACGTCCATCGCGTGCATCAGGTCTTGCCGATAGGGCGGCAATTTGGCCTTGACCGTGCCCTTTCCGGCCGAAACATCGTACCCATACACTTCCAGGGCTTGCTTCACGGTTTTGACGCCGAGTTCCTGGCCCAGCGCCTGTTCGATCGTCTTCAGCTGAATAGTCCGAGGCTTGCCCAAATCTTGCGGCGTGACAACACGCTTCCCCAGCGGGGTGTTCTTCGGATACTGCACTGCGATCGGCTCGATGGCCGCGCCACGATCGGCGAGGTTGGCGGCGAAGATGTTCAACGTGAGCACGACCATCGGCAAATCGGTCCCCGTCACCTCCACAAACAACTCTTCGTCGCCCACCCGTACTTCGCCGACTTCCCGGCTATTGATGATCGGCGGGAACGACAGCGGCTGGTGCGTCGCGTCACGCAGAAGAGGCAGCCGGCTTTGCCCCGCCAGAATATGCCCATGCTCCAATCCTTTGGGATGGACCATGAGGATTTCCGACAAGGTCATCACCGTCTCCATGCCCAGCGGCGTGAACCGTGCCTCGTCCGGCTTGACCAATTCGTAGGTCACGGGAAACTGGATCTTCGACAGCTGATAAATCCCGATCGAAACCGTCTTTCGCTTATGCCCAAAAATATCCGCAAGCTTTTCTTGCGTCTGAATCAACTGGGCCAGCCCTTCTTCCGTCACCCGATAGCCCTTGGCCGTGCAGGCGGCCACATAGGGGCGAACCTGTTCCAGGCCTGGCCCGACGATGAGCCGCTGCGAGGACTTCGGCTTTTTGCCGAAAAAGGCATAGGGCTTGAGCTTGCCCTGTTGCTTGATGCGGATTTGCCGCGCGATCCCTTCGCAGCACCAGAGATCAGGCCGGTTGCTGTCTTGCAGCTCAACCCGCAGCTCGCCGGTCTCGGCATTGTGCCCCTTGAGTTCGCCCTTCACGAGCATGAGCCACTCTTCCACCTGTTCGATGGACACCGAGCGCTTCACACGGCCGGTGGAGGCCAGGAGCGACTCGAAATCGTCTTTATAAATAGAAATCGTGGGCATGGTCGCAGCTACAAGATTCCCCGCGTCGTGCGGATCAAGTCCAAATTATCGGTGAACAGTTCGCGGATGTCGTGAATGCCGAGCGCCACCATGGCCATCCGGTCCAGCCCAAGTCCCCAGGCAATCACCGGGACAGTCACACCCAATGGCAAGGTGACCTCCTGGCGAAACAGCCCGGCCCCGCCGAGTTCCATCCACCCTAAGCGCGGATGGCGCACGTGCATTTCCACCGACGGTTCGGTGAACGGGAAATAGGCCGGCAGAAACTTCACTTCCTTGGCCTGGGCCACTTCCCGTGCGAAGAGATTCAGCAGGCCTAAGAGCGTGCGGAAATTGATGTCTTCTCCCAGCACAATGCCCTCGACCTGAAAAAAGTCGGTGGCGTGCGTCGCATCGACCTGATCGTAGCGGAAACAGCGTGCGATGGAGAAATACTTCGCCGGCACAGCCGGAACGGACGCCAGCGTCCTGGCCGAGACTGCCGTCCCCTGGCTGCGGAGCACCAGCCGCTTGGCCCGTTCGCCATTGAAGGCGTACTTCCATCCCGTGGAGCCGGTCTTGCCGCCATTCTCGTGGGCCTTCGTCACCTGCGTCAGGAACGGCTCATCAATTTTCGTGGCATGGGCGGGATCTTTCACAAAGTAGACATCGTGAATGTCCCGCGCCGGGTGAAACTGCGGCATGAAGAGCGCGTCCATATTCCAAAACTCTGTCTCGACCAGCGACCCGCGCATTTCCTGGAAACCCATGCTCACGAGTTTTGTCTTCACGGTGTCGAGAAACTCGCGATAGGGATGTTTCTTTCCTGTGCCGATTCGTGGCGCCCGCAGGCTGATCGTGTATTTGCGGAACCGCTTGCCCCGCCAGCTGCCGTCCTTCAGCAGTTCCGGCGTGAGCTGGGAGACTTCTTCCGCCACGCCCTCGCGCAGAAGGTGCTCCGCCGCGGTCCCCCCGGCAGGCGAGAGCGTGAAGGAGCGCGTGACACGGTCATCCACGCGGAACGGTTCTTTGGCATTGCCGCGCTTCACGGCGTAATCTTCGATAATCTGGCGATGCGGCTCGGAGAAACTCGTCAAGTCCCTGGCGGACTCGTGGACTTCCTTGAGCAAAGTGTGAATCGCTTCAACGGTCGGACTCGGACGGCCGGTCGCTTCGATACAGCCGCCCTGGACAATCAGCAGCACGCCTTCCTTTTTCAGTCGGCCGACGGCCTTGCTGACATCGGAGGGATCCAACCCGTCCTGCGACTGCAAATCGGGAATCGTCAGCCGCTTGCCCGTGCTGGCGACTTCTCGCGCGGCCGCGAACACCCGCTCAATAGGGGAGGCGGTCTCAACATACTGCTCGCCGAGCTTCGTCAGCGACACCACCGGCGTGACCGTCTCGGCATGTATCGTGAGCAGCGACTTGGCCAGCAGCCACTCGATGGCCATGCTTAGCTGGGAGGGCTCCAATTCGGCTGCGGCGGCCAGCTGCTCGGTTCCCAGCACCGATCCGAATGGGCGCGCGCCAAAGGCCGTGAGGACTTTGATTTCGAGGGGGTGCAGGCTGTCGATGAGTCCGGAAATATCCACCCTGAATGGCCTATCGATGGAGTGCGGCGTGCGCCATGGTTGAGGAAGCCGGCTGCCCGGCTGACCGTAATGCGGCAATGGTTCCGGCATAGTCCCGGCTGGAGAAAATGGCCGACCCGGCGACGAGCACATCGGCCCCGGCCGCCAGCACCTGCGCGGCATTGTCGACTTTTACGCCGCCATCCACTTCGAGCAACGCCGGGCTGTGAAGGCGATCCAGCATCTCCCGGACGGCGGTAATCTTCTGCAGCGCGGATGGAATAAATTTCTGCCCGCCGAATCCGGGGTTCACCGACATGATCAGCACCAGATCAACCTCAGGCAAAACTTCTTGCAACAAACTGACCGGCGTTGCGGGATTCAGCGTGACCCCGGCCTTTGCACCTCGTTCTTTGATCAACTGAATCGTGCGATGCAAGTGGGGACAGGCCTCCACATGCACCGTGACGTAATCCGCCCCGGCCGCAACAAATTCTGGAATGAACACATCGGCGTTGGTAATCATCAGATGCACGTCGAGCGGCAGCTTGGCGACTTTCTTAATCGATTCAACCACCGGCGGCCCGATGGTGAGATTCGGCACAAAATGGCCATCCATAACATCAATGTGCAGGAGATCCGCGCCGCCCCGTTCAACCGCGGCGATTTCATCGGCAAGCCGGACGAAATCCGCGGCAAGGATAGAGGGGGCAATCTGCACTCGCTTACTCATGCTCGGCCTTTCGCAACCTGGCGGCGTAAAATCCGTCCATCCCGGCCTCGTTTCCCAAAGTAGACAACGCCCCCTGAGCGGTAACGAAGGAACGGGCGGCGGCAGGGAGCCACGGCGCCACAGATTCGCGCGTACACGCTGAATGATCCCGGCAGAAACGGTCGATCACCTCTTCCGTCTCTTCCGGTTCAGTTGAGCAGGTACTATAGACCAGCACCCCGCCGGGCCGCAAGACAGAGGCCGCCTGCTCGAGGATCTCGCGTTGTAACACCTGATGTCTTGCAAACATGCCGGTGTCTTTGCTCCATTTCGCGTCAGGATGCCGGCGAAGCACGCCGATCCCGCTGCACGGCGCATCGACGAGAATGCGATCGAACATCCCCAGCGAGCCTGCCCGTTGCCCCCCGGGTCCTGGTGATGCCAGCGCACCGATGCGCCGCGCATCTCCTACGAGCGGAGTCACGATCGTCGCCCCAAGCCTGTGGCAATTCTCGGCCAGCAGTTTCAGGCGCGCGGGCTGCCGGTCCAAGGCCACCACTTCGCCCCGGTTCGCCATCAGATCGGCAAGATGTGTGGCTTTGCCTCCCGGCGCCGCACAGGCATCGAGGATCCGTTCGCCCGGCTGCGGATCAAGCACGAGTGGAATGAGTTGCGCCGCTTCATCCTCGACATAGAACCATCCCTCGCGAAACCCAGGGAGCGCCATCACGGACTGCCCTCCCTCCACGACAATTCCAGCGGGGCTGACGATGGTCGGCCGCGACCCGATGCCGGCTTTTCCCAGCTGTTCAAGAAGAGCCTCCCGTGTCGTTTTCTGTCGGTTCACGCGCAGCGTCAGAGCCGGAATGACACTCACGGTCTTGCAGGCCGCTTCAGCCCCCTCATACCCAAGTCGATTCACCCATCGTTCACACAACCAGAGCGGCACGGCATAGCAAAGCGACAAGGCCTGGACGGGAGACTGACCAAGATCCGGCAAGGGCGGTTCAGGAGAGCGCATCAACGCACGTAAGACCGCGTTCACCAACCCTCCCCAATCACGCCCGAGTTTGGCCGCATGAGACTTCGCCACGTTCACCGATTCATTGACCGCTGCGGACTCCGGCACCCGATCCATATAGAGCAGCTGATACGCGCCCATCCGCAGCACGACTTGAATGACCAGTGGCAGACGCGCCAGTGGCTTGCTCAGCACCGGCGCCAATCGCCAATCAAGGGTTTCCTGCCGCCGCAAGACTCCGTAGATCAACTCCATTGCAAACGCCCGATCGCGGGCATCTCCCGCCTCACCAGTCCACATCCGATCAAGGATCTCATCGATCGCATCGCCGGACTTCTGGAAGGCCAGCAGCACCGACAAGGCCCGGTGCCGGGCGGAGAAGGCGGACTTTTTCTGAGCAGCTTGGATCGATGACATAGCTGTGACATCCGGCGGGAATGCACCACGCGGACTTAGGGCCGCGCCGCCTCGCGATCATTCGGCAGGGAAGGTCCGGCATCGAAGCGCTGCCCTGCGGCCACATGATGGCCGGCAAGAAACTGTGCCACCGTGAGCCGTTTGCTGTTCGCCGGCTGAACCTCTGTCACCTCAAGAACGCCGTCGCCGGTCGCAATCTGAATCACCTGTTTGGTCACCCCAACGATCGTACCCGGCGCCCCCTGCTTATCCATGGTCCGATGAGAGGCTTTCCAGATCATCCAGCGTTCACCATTGAGAAAGGTGTAGGCTCCCGGCCAGGGCGATAGTCCCCTCACACGATTGGACAGTTGGCTGGCGCTCATCGTCCAATCGATCAGACCATCTTCCTTCTTCAACATCGGCGCCATCGTCGCCCGTGAATGGTCCTGAGGAAGAGGTGTCACCGTACCGGCCTTCAGCCGCCTGATCGTTTCGACCAGCAACCGCCCCCCGATAGCCGCCAATCGCGGAGCCAGCGTGCCCGCTGTGTCGCCGGGATCGATCGCCAGGCTTTCTTGCAGCAGCATCGCCCCGGTATCCATCCCTTCGTCCATCAACATCGTCGTGATGCCGGTTTCGCGTTCGCCATTGATCACCGCCCATTGCACCGGCGCCGCCCCCCGATATTTCGGCAGCAGCGATCCATGCACATTCACGCAACCCATGGGGGGCAGCGTGAGCACTGAGCCGGGCAAGATTCTGCCGAAGGCGGTCACGGCAATGAGATCGGGTTTCCAGGCCGCCAAGGCCTCGAGAAATTCCGGCGCTTTGATTTTGAGCGGCTGTAGTAACGGAAGCTGTTCCCGCTGCGCGATCACTTTGATCGACGACGGCGTCAGCACTTGGCCGCGCCCCTTCGGCCGATCCGGCTGCGTCACGACGCCCACCACCTGGTCGTCCGATGCGAGCAGCGCTTCGAGCGAGGGAACCGCAAATTCCGGCGTGCCCATGAAGACAATACGCATGCTATCGCTTTAGCACTGCCCTCGCGCGAATGCAACGGTGGCGCCGGTCCGCTTGACTTGCCGTCTAACCGTTTGTTACTCTCCCACTGCGGGGTGGAGCAGCCTGGTAGCTCGTTGGGCTCATAACCCAAAGGTCAGAGGTTCAAATCCTCTCCCCGCAACCAATCGGTCCCCCATCTTCTTTCCCCTAATCTCATAGCGAAATTTCTGGCAGTTGGCATAACGCCATACCGCATACGAGCCTATTGGCATCGAAGAATAGTCAGTTCGACGGGTCAAATCGAACTCGCCTTGTGGTGTTTACGACTTGAAGAACGAGCCCCACCCTTGCGAATGGGGCCCGCTCCGCCTTGCGGCTCAGGCGAGGAACTTAGAAGCCGGCAGAACCACTAGTCGTACCGCCCTGGCAACGAAGATAGAGCTGAAAAAATCCCTGCCGGTCGCTAAACGCCGCGTTGGCATGTGATCCAACAACAAACCCCGTCGTAAGGGACGGGTAGGCCACCTGATTGATAGTGACATAGGCGCTGGAACTATAGCCGACATTTGACACGACATAACCGACTGGGCAGCTCATCGCATAGGAGACGGATTGCCCGAACGACACCGTCTGCACCGGCCCTATTCTAGTAACGAATTGTCCTGCGCCTGTGCCAGACGAAGAATCTTCCTGACAGATCACGGATCCATCGGGATTGATTTGTCGGATCGAGCTACCGCTGGGGCAGGAACCGGTAATCAGTCCCTGCTTGGCATTCAAGGCGTTCTGTAGAAAGTTGAGTTGCGTCTGAACCATGTCGATTTGGGCCTGAACCGTTGATAACTGCTCTTGCAGCGTAGAGACATTGGTAACAGAGGAGGCGATCTGCGCCTGTAACTGCTGGGCCAACTGTTGCAACTCTGTAAGCTGCTGCGTAAACGTGTTCATTTCTGATTGGAGATCGGCAATGTATTGGGTTAAGGCCTGAAAGGGCCGCCCATTGGCCCCTGGAAATGCTTGCTTGCTTGCAGCATAGAGCGGTGGGGATGAAACCAGAATGGCAACAAGAAACGATACTGTGACCTTTACCCACATAGTAAGTACCTCCAGTATTGGGACAACGGCTACCCATGCCGAGTAATTGGACCTGAGTGGAGCAAGTCCAATGCCCTCACCCCCGCAGCTCTTGATAGGAATGTCGGATAATGCTCGTTGCGGTAACGCGCTGATAATCCGACCTATTCCCTGCATCAATCCTGTGGTTCGTGACGAGACAGGTGATTCTGTCGCACTCCCACTGTACGCAAATTTTCTCCCGCCAAGACATCTCTGGCCAGATCGCCGACCTCAGCCGCATACTGACGTAGAACGACCCAAAGGACCCGCCGGTCATTGAACGAATCACACACAAACAGCCACATATGGCCATCCACGCCTGATCAGAAATGCGCAAGTTACTTTGTCAAACTCCGCCCCTGTTGTAGCATCAAGCCACCTTCACTGAGGCGGAAGGAGTCGGCTGATGCACTTCGTTCGAATCGGCAACCGCGCGCTGAATCTGGACAGTATTACCCACTGCGAGGTACAGGTCTGGCACGATGCCATGTCGGTGAAAATCTATCTGACCGGCATGGCGAACGATACGCCGGTGGTCCTCAACGAAGACGACGCGAAGGAGTTCTGGAAGTACATCGAATATGTGGCGGAAAAACCCGTCTAGGTGGTTTTCGCCCTCATGCCCTGTGTCCCGTGATTCCCATCCAGTCCTTCCTACAGAAGCACCCTTTGCAATCCCCGTCACATGCGCTACACTTTCCCTTAGAAGGGGAGGGCATTCTTCATGACACGAACAGTCTCTGCCACCCACATTGGCATGCTCATGATGTGGCTATCGCTGGCGGCCGGCTGCGCCGACGAATATATTGCCTATCATAGAATAACGGGCGAGCCGCTCATCCTGACTCGGCGGGCCTACACACAGGAAGCCTGCCTCCAACGGATCCGGCAAGACTCCGATGAACTCGGCGTAACTTTGCGCTATGTGCATATGAAGGGATCGCTGTTCGGACAATCGCTCCTGTGGCCTTTCGAGCCGGGCTACGCCTGCGAAGCCGCCATCGGGCCTCCAGACATCCGTCGCGGCATATATCCGCGCGAAGAAGGGCGCCTCCTGTCTGAGCTGCAATAGCCACCCTCTCTTCCCCTGCCCTGAGAAAATGAGAAATCCTTGTGCGCTCAACCGGTTGCGATATACTCAAATCCAGAAGATCGTGACGGGATCGGACTCGCGGGATGCGAGGCGCTCAGGATCTGGAATCGCCACGGCTGAAGGAATGCCGCTCGATGATCAAACTGCTGCTGGTCCAAGATGACAATGTCGATGCCCACCTCACCCAGGATATTCTGGCGGAGTGGAGCATCGAGCAATTCGATATTACGCACGTAACCAGGCTCAGCGAAGCCTTCGACTGCCTGGGGCGCAGCCATTACGATGCCATCCTGCTGGATCTCTCGTTGCCGGACGCCTACGGCATTCAAACGCTGAAACAAGTACAGGCCACCAGTCCGACGATTCCGATCATCGTGCTGAGCACCGTGAACGATCAGACGCTGTCGATCCAAGCCGTCCAGCAAGGCGCGCAGGACTATTTGGTCAAAGGCCAGGGCCATCCCGATCTGCTCGCCCGCTCGATCCGGTATGCCATCGAACGCAAGCGGGCGGAAGAGCGCATGACCTATCTCGCCCAATACGATCAATTGACCGGTCTGGTCAATCGAACGCTGTTTCGCGACCGGCTGATCCAAGCCATGGCCCGCAGCAAGCGCCTCCAGCGCCTGCTGGGCCTCATGCTGCTCGACCTCGACCGGTTCAAAGCGGTGAACGATACGATGGGACACAGCGTAGGCGATCTCCTTCTCAAATTAGTGGCGGATCGTCTGCGGACCTGCGTGCGAGAGATCGACACGGTGGCGCGAATGGGCGGCGACGAATTCACGATCATTCTGGAAGGCTGTGCATCCGAAGCGGACATGGCGGTCGTGGCGCGGCGGATTACGGACGCGATTGTGGAGCCGTTCGATCTCAGCCACCATCGCACATCAATCGGTATCAGCATCGGCATCACGGTCTACCCGTCGGACGACCACGATGTGGATGACCTCTTAAAACATGCCGACGCCGCGATGTACCAGGCCAAGCAGAAAGGCGGCTGCGCCTTTCATTTCCATGCCCACACTCCTGCGGCACCGCCAGCCGTCCACGCTCTTCGCCACATGGCATAACCCTGCGCAGATCCCGCAGCGAGGCAAAAACCTCACAGATGTCTCGCTTTTGCCGTACAAATCTGTCGCTGAAGAGAGCACCTGCTGGAAATTGTCTGTGCCTCTTCCGTTTCGCAAGCGGAAATATTCCGTTTCTCATCGTTCGCGCCATCTCCTCTAGCCTTTCTAATGGCACAACGATTGCGATGGACTCCTGTGATGTTCCGCACGAGTCTTGTCAGACCATCGTGCTTGCCATGGAGGGTGCCTATGAAGAAACTGCACGCCATCGGAATGATCGCCGCCGCCGTACTGTTCCTCTCTACAATGCCATCGCTCGCTCTGGCCACTCCGGGCCAGCTCCACGATACGTCGCGCCGGCTCTACGACCGGGTGATGGAAGAATTCAAGCACCGGGATTATGAAGCCGCGCTGGCCGGATTTCGATTCTTCATCGAAGTCCATGGCCGCTCCGCCCTCGCCGCCAACGCGCAATACTGGATGGGAGAATGCCAATACCGGATGGGCCGCTATAAAGACGCGCTCACGTCGTTCTATAGCGTGATGTCCTACTACCCACTCAGCCAGAAACTCGCGGCCTCGACACTCAAGATCGGCCAGACCTATACGAAATTAGGAGATCAGGAGAAAGCCCGCACGATGTACGAGCGTGTGGTGGAGCAATACCCGGATAGCGCGGAGGCCGAACTCGCGCGAAAGGCCCTCGACACGACCCTCGCCAAAATAGATCCGGCCCCTCATCCGGCCGAGTAACCCCTGCGCAGGCATCGCCGGTCATCGCCCGGCGGACCGTTAGGCATCGTCCGCGTCGAGCCCAAATAAGGAAGTCAGCGCCGGCACCGTATAGGCCTGCTTCGATCGCAATGTGACCAGTTTGATGCCGGCTGCATGGAGAATCTCTTTGACGATCCGCTGCCGGTCAGCCTGCGGGCCACGGCGCGCACCATCCTCGACCTGCACCACCATCGCCACCTGCCGCGTGCCGGGATGGACCAGCACAAAATCGACCGGCTTGAGAGCGATCTCGCGGAACATCTGCGCGCGCGCTTTCCCCTCCGCATTGACCGTGAGGAAGGCCCATAGCGGCACTTGCGCAAAGATCAGATAATAGTCCTGCACGGCCAGCCGCATCAGGTTATAGAGCACCACCTCCGGCTCCGTCAGCAACGGAGCCGGGGCCAGCGTGACACCGGCAGGAAGAACTGGAGCGGAGCCTTTCGTGGGGGACGGAGCGGGATCCCGCTGCCAAAACACCAGCAACAACACACCCGCGGCCACCACCCCAATGAGCATTACGTCTATCGTCATGGGAACCGCCTATGCGGACATGCGGCGTGTCAACCGGCGAAACCAGCCCGGCCCACTGGGCACGATACAGCCCAACAGGGCCGGATGCGCCGCACCGGTCACCGCCGGCACATTGCCGTACTGTTCCATGATGGTCTGATAACCCAGGAGGCCGAACGCCACCGCCTCCAAGGCCTTGCTATCCCATCCCAGCGCATCGAACGTCGTGACCGGTGCAGGAGAGAACACCTCCGCCAAATGCGCCATGATGGCGCGGTTGCGCACGCCGCCGCCGCCAACCACGACTTCGTCGATTCCACCGCCATCGATCCAACGCCGGGCTGTGCCGACCGCCTCGGCCGTCCATCGGCTGCAGGTGGCGAGCAGATCCTCGATCGACAGCTGCCGCGCCACTTGAACCGCCAGCAACTCCTCGACCATCGGCGCGCCAAAGGCTTCTCGCCCCGTGGATTTCGGTGGCTGCTTCGAAAGATAGGGATGGGCCAGGAGCTTCGCCAGCAGACGCCCGTCAGGACATCCGCGCACGGCCAGGCGCCCGTCCCGGTCCATCGACACGCGGCCTTCCGTGATCCGATCAATAAGCCCGTCCAGCACCATATTGGCCGGTCCCGTATCGAAGGCGCGAATGCCGCCCACCCCTTTCCCGCGGGGAAGATAGGTGACGTTGCTGATGCCGCCAAGATTCACCACCAGCCTAGCCTTCCGGGGATGGCGGAAGAGCAGCGCATGGACACCGGGCGTGAGTGGCGCCCCCTGGCCGCCGGCGGCGATATCGCGCGGGCGGAAATTGGCGACCGTCGTGATGCCGGTCCGCTCGGCGATGACCGCCGGCTCAGCAATTTGCAAAGTCGAGCGGATCGACCCCACGCCGGCATCCTTGATGCCATGCGGCAAATGATGCACCGTTTGGCCGTGCGATCCGATCAGGTCCACCTGTTTCGGCTGCAGCCCCGCCTTCCGAATCACCCCGAGCGCCGCATTGGCAAACCACTCGCCGAGCAACGCATTCAAATGGCACAGTTCGGAGACGGTTCCCGACACCGACGCCGCCAAGACCCGCTGCTGGAGCGACCGTGGATAGGGCAGCAGGTGAAAGGCGCGCATCTCCACCTGAAGGCCCGATTTCTTTTTGACGATCCCGATCAGCGCGGCATCGACCCCGTCACCCGATGTTCCGGACATCAGCCCGACTACTTTCATCATCCCATGTTCCTTTCGATCGCCCGCGAAGCCTGAACAGTCCGCGCTACGCTAATGGAAGTCACGATCCGGGTCAAGCAGGCCGGCCCTTCACCGGAGCCCGGCGCGTTGACTTCACGCACCCCCGATGTTACCGTCCCCGCCCATGCTCGCACACATTCGCAACATCTGCGTTCCCATCCTGGCCATGGCCCTCTGCGGCCTTCTGGCTCTTGAGTCTCCGGCACAGGCCTCGCCGGAAGGCCCCATCAATGTCGTCGTCACGATCCCCGTGCTCAAGGATCTGACGGAACAGATCGGCGGCCGCCAGGTGCGGGTCACCTCACTCCTGAGCGGGTATGAAAACGAGCACACCTACTCGCCGAAGCCCAGCGACCTGGTCGCGGTCCGCAAAGCCACCGTGCTCTTCGAAGTCGGCCTCGGGCTTGAAGTGTGGGTCTCGTCGCTGGTGAAAAATGCGGGCAGTCCCTCGTTGATGGTCGTCACCGCCTCCACGGGTATTCCCATCATCCGCGATCACTTGGAACCCAACGGCTCATCGGCCGGTCACCACCATCACGAAGGCGGCGGCAACCCACACGTGTGGATGGACCCGGAAAGCGTCTCGACCATGCTCCAGCACATCACCGAAGCGCTGAGCACACTCGATCCGGCGCATGCCGCGGAATTCCGCCAGAATCAAGCGGCCTATGCGCAAAAATTGGAGGCCCTGCAAAAGGAACTCTCAGGCCGTGTCAACCGCCTGGCCGATCGCCGCTTCATCGCGCACCATCCCGCCTGGCCCTACCTGGCCAGACGGTTCGGCTTCGACATTGCCGCCACGATTCAAACACAATCCGGCACGGAGCCGTCGGCGCTGCAACTGCAATCGCTCATCTCGAAAATCAAACACGACCGGATCAAAGTGATCGCCTCTGAAATTCAGCTCAGCCAGCGGATTCCCGATCTGCTGGCCAGGGAAGGGGCCGCGCGCGTCGTCATCTTGACCACGCTGCCAGGGGGCCTCCCCGGGACTGAGACCTACCTCGACATGCTCCGCTATAATGTGCTCCAATTGGTGAACGCGCTTGAGGCGGCCTAATCGCCTATTCTCATCACGCTGACGCCTCAGCGCCGGAAGGAGCCCGGGTCCTCGTGTCGATTCTGAAAGAGCCCATTATCCAATTCGACCATGCCTCCTTTGGGTTTCCCGGCGTCCTGGCCCTGCAGGATATCTCCCTCACCATTTCCGCCGGCGAATTCGTCGGTGTCATCGGCCCCAACGGCTCTGGCAAAACGACCCTCTGCCGCGCCATGCTCGGCCTCATGGCGCCACTCGAAGGACATTTGCGGATTTTCGATTGTGCCTGCGGCGAGCTGCGCTGCCACCATCGCGCCCAGATCGGCTACCTACCGCAAAAAGGCGTCGCGGACCGAAACTTCCCCGTGACAGTCTTGGAAACCGTCATGATGGGCCGGTACGGCGCGCTCGGCCTCTTCAAACGCGCCGGGCTGCAGGATCGGAAGATTGCCCTCGATGCCCTGGCGCATGTCGGCATGGACACCCACCAAAACACAGCACTGGGACATTTGTCGGGCGGCCAGCAACAACGGGTGTTTATCGCCAGGGCCTTGGCCCAGCAGCCAAAAGTGCTGCTCCTCGACGAACCCACCACCGGACTGGACATCACCACCCAGCACAATGTCATTGAACTGGTCGCACACCTGCACAAAGAGCTGGGCCTCACGGTGCTCTTAATCACCCATGACATCAACATGATCCGCTCGCGAGTCGATCGCCTGGTTCTGCTCAAAACCAGGCTCTTTGCTTCAGGCCCTCCAGCCGAGGTCCTGAAGCCCGACATCCTTCGCCAGGTCTATGGCAAGGAGTTGGTCATCACCGAGAAGGATCTCGTGATCGTCGAGGATTATCACCACCATCACTAACTGTTGACGACTCATGCTTGAACTATTGGCCTACGACTTCATGCAACGCTCGCTCCTCGCTGCGGCGACGGTAGGAGGGCTCTGCTCGGTCATCGGCGTGTTCGTGGTGTTGCGCGGGCTGGCATTTGTCGGAGCCGGCACCTCGCATGCGGCCTTTGCCGGCGTGGCCTTGGGCTATCTGATAGGCTGGCCGCCGCTGGCCCTTGCGATTCTGTTCGGGCTGGCCACGGTCTGGATCACCGGCTGGGTCGAAGAAAAAGGCCGGATGAAGCTGGATGTCTCGATCGGCATCCTCTACACCACCACCATGGCGCTGGGAATTCTGTTTCTGGGCCTGATGAAGACCTACAATGCGGAAGTCTATGGCTACCTCTTCGGCAGTGTGCTCTCCGTAACCAGCGAAGAGCTGCGGGTGATCGGCGGGCTGAGCATCCTGGTGCTGGGACTGCTGCTGCTCTTTTCGAAAGAACTCTATTTCATCGCCTTCGATCAGGAAATGGCCGAGGCCTCCGGCGTCCCGGCACGCCGCATATTCTTCCTGCTCCTCACCCTCGTAGCCCTCACCGTCGTGGTCTCGCTCAAGACCGTGGGCGCCATCCTGGTCTTCGCGATGATTCTGATTCCGGCTTCAACCGCCTACCAGCTCACCCATAGTCTCACGACCCTCACTTGGTACTCCGTCATCATCGGCGTCTCCACCGCCGTGGCTGGCGTCTTGATCTCGGCGACCTGGGATATTCCCTCCGGGCCGGCCATTGTGCTCCTCGCCACGACCATCTTTTTTCTGGCCGTTCTGTTTTCCCCGAAGCGCCAGCCTCGCGCAACGGCAAGCCCCTGCCTGGAACCTCATCACCACTGATCGTTTCGGCACTCCTCCTTCAGGCCATCACGACTGTAGGCTCACCACTACAGGGCCTGTGTAGTTATTGAATCACTTTTCCCGTTCGCATCTCCTTGCCAAAGCGGATTTGCCTTAAAAATCTCACTTCTCCTTCATGACCTCATCGGTATAGAACTTGCCCCTGTTTAATCTATTGTCTTATGGCACACATTCATCTTGGAGGCACCGCATGCAGATAAGATTACGGCAGGGAGTATTGAAAGGGATGGCCTTGGCCTGGTTTGCCATGACCCTGGCATCGGCAGTTCCGGCGCTCGCCGAGGGTCAAAATCAAAACTTCGGCGGCATCGAGCCAGGGAAGTGGGTCCTCGGTATGCGAGCGGGATTTGCGCCGATCACGCAAGAGCTCTCCGCAAACCGCTCAACCGATGTCGGCTCACTCGTCAACTTTCAGGCCATGTACAGCCTGAATAAGTGGCTGCTGGCCGGCATCATGCTGGAGTGGGAACGTCACGCGGTCGATCAGGAACGGCCGCTGCGCGATTTGGGCCATCAAGACACCGTGTCAGTCTTGCCGACCCTTGAACTGCGCCCCACCAACTTCGGACCGGTCAGCCCTTACGTCAATATGAGCTTTGGCGTGAACGTGAACAGTTTTGGAGAAAACACCAGCACCAGGATCAGCCCCAGCAACACCTTTGCCTGGCGGTTAGGCTGGGGCGCGGACTACATGCTGACGAAGCAGTTCGCCCTGAATGCGGAAATGGCCTACAAGCGGAACGACGGGCATGCCACGGTGAATGGCGCGCGAATCGATGACTGGAACGCGTCCTCCTTCGGCTTCCTGTTCGGCGCAAAGATATTTTTCTAAATTTCTGCTGGCGCGTGTTGGGACAGAGGCAGGCTATCCGGCCATGATGGGTATCCTGCCTCTGCCTTTTTGACAGGCCTGCGCGCTGAGGGGAATCCGTCACGCCCCTATGGAGGACCTGAGCGCACGGAGCGTTATTCGTGGGGGGCGTTCTTGCTGCGGCTCCAGACCATGCCGGTCTGCTCGCCAGAACTGAATCCTAATTTTTTGTAAAACCCTGGCCGCCTGGTGCACAACCAAAACAGTTCCACTTTGTTGAGCCGGGGATGGCGCAGGATGCGCTGAACAAGCTCCGCGCCGATCCCTTGTTTCTGATAGGCCTGATCGACGATGACATCCCAAATCGTCGCCCGATAGACAAAATCGGTCAGCACACGGGCGAACCCGACAAGCTGACTGTCGTCCCAGGCACAGAGCACAAGATCGGTATGGCGCAGCATCTCCGCCGCATCCTCCAAGGTCCGCCCTTTGGCCCAAGGCGCCTGCTGAAAGAGTGTGAGCACCTGCTGGGGATCGAACGTCTTTTCCTCTGAAAACGTGAGGGTAGTCTTGAGGGTGGGGGGCATTGTGTACTAAGGTATCTCCTGCTGCATGTGCCAGTGAACGGATCGAAGTGTACGAGGAAACCGATGTCAACGCAAGTACGTAGCTGCCCCAAATGCTTTCAGCTGATGTGGCTCAAGCCGGATCAGTACGAGGTCATGGACGACGTTTTTGTCCGCGCCAAATGTCCTCATTGCCTGGCCACCGTGCGGTTTCGTCTGGTCTCCGAAGGCGCCAATGCAGCCGGGCCGAAAATGGGCCACTAACGGCTTCACGGAGCTCCGACTCTAGCGTTCAGGCGACCCGGCATGCAGCGCGTTTAGCGCAGACCTTGTGCTACAGCCCCCGCCCTGCGCCATCTAACTCCGGCTTATTTCCCGGCATGATCTTGTGGAGCGCGGCCCGGTACTCCGCCGCACGCTTCTCATCGATGCGCCCCACTTCTATTTCCTGATCCCGCTGCATGCGCTCCACATGATCGAGCACGGCCAGCAAGGGCTGCACCGAGCCGAGCAGCCGGCCGACTTCAAACGCCTCCAGGGACTCGATGAAGGATTCGTTCAATCCTTTGTAGACCGTCCCGCTGCTCTGCTGCCGGAATCGCGACACGATCTCCTCATACTCCTCAACGGCCTCCAGCTTGGGTTTCACCCCGGTGGGGACCGCCGTCAGGTGCACAATGGGCGGCAGCTTCGCCGCATAGGTCTTGAGTTGCGCGGTTAATCCGCCGATTGCATCGAGTACGTCTGCTGTTTGCATGCCCTCGTCCTATTCGACAACGCCCTGCGACTCACGCAGGCTGCGCGGCTTTCTGAGGCACCAGCTTTTCGAGCGCCGGCATCACCTCAGCCATATCCGGCGGAAGCGGCCTGGTATATTCATGCCGCTCGCCGGTTGCCGGATGCTGAAAGCCTAACGTCCTGGCGTGCAACATGACGCGCGGGATTTCGATGCCGTCGATCTCGCTGACCTTCCGCCCCCCGTAGGTGGGATCTCCGAGGATGGGATGGCCCAGCGACGTCAGATGCACACGGAGCTGATGGGTCCGTCCTGTTTTGGGATAGAGCAAGACATGGGCGGCCAGCTTGCCAAACCGCCGGTCCACCTTGTATTCGGTAACGGATTCTTTCGGATTCGTCGTGCGGGCCGAAAACTTCTTGCGTTCCTTGGTATCCCGCCCAATCGCCAGTTCGATGAGGCCATGGCCTTTCTTGGGCACCCCCCAGATCAAGGCTTCATACACCCGCGTGATCGTATGGTGCTTGAACTGCGCCGCCAGATGCCGGTGCGCTTGGTCTTGCTTCGCAATCACCATCACCCCGGACGTCTGCTTGTCGAGCCGATGTACCAGCCCCGGGCGTTCTTTCCCTCCAATGGTGGAAACCGTACCGCCTGACGTCTGGAAGTGATGGAGGAGCGCGTTGACCAACGTCCCGGCCCAATTCCCCGGCGCCGGATGCACGACGATACCGCAGGGCTTATTGAGGACCAAGAGGTGCTCATCTTCGTACAGGATCTCGAGCGGGATCGCCTCCCCCTTCAGCTCCAACGGCTCGGCTTTGGGAATATCGAAAGCGATGAGATCGCCGGGTTTGATTTTCTGGCTGGGCTTGGCCACCTGCCCGTTCATCTTGACCCGGCCCTGCTCGATCAGCCGCTGAATAGCCGAGCGCGACAAGTTCGGCTCGCGGTTCACGAGAAAGATGTCGAGGCGCTTCGGCTGCTCCCCAGCCGTGATGACAAACTCCGTTTGCATCGGAGAAAACTACTGGAGGAAGGAGAGAAAAGCAATCTCCTCGACGGCGCCGCTGCGGATCCGCTCCGTTACAGTGAGGCAAGAGCTGGCTAGCGCGGTCGCTTGAGGCGGGCAATCTCCGCTTCCTGCTCAGCCACAGTCCGCTTCAACCGATCATTTTCCTTGCGCAATTGGAGGATGACCGTCTGGGGATCGGGTTCCGTTCCGAGCGCTCCAGCGCTCGCCGATGCTGGAGAAGAAGGACGAACGCCCGCCTCGTCCACCGATGGCAGCGTGGCGATCGCACTCGTCCGCTGGAGCATTGCAAGAAAACCACGGTGATCCAGAACCAGCTCGCTGGCAGACGCCCGGTAGCCGGCAGACCAATTGGCCTGCCGGCGCACCACATAACGCGCCGACTCGAAGGCCAAGGCCCCGCCGCTCCCTCTGACAGAGCGGAAGGGATTCTCACGCACCGCCGCGAAGTCGGCCGAGTCTTTCGCCAGGAGCGTCCTATGGTTGGCCACCACGAGGTGCGGATGCGACTCGTTCAAAAATATTCCGCCCGATGTGACGGCCAATTCAGCCCCCTGCGGCAGCGTGATGACATAGGCAATCCATTCCTGCGGTGCAGCCCGTTGAAAGGATTTCTGAATCGCCGGGACTAGAAAAGCAATCTCGTCCAGAGAAAAGACCGGCCGCGGCGGTTGCGCACGGTCCATCAACCCAACGCGATCTTCCAAAAGCAGTCGGCTGAGAATGGCGGTTACTTCTTCTGCCGTCCAGGTAGAGGGATGGTTGTAGCGAGGGGATGCGCTGGCAGTCCCATAGGAGTCCAGCCTGACGAACCACGAGGGCTCTTCCTGAACGATACGGCTCGTCAGCGTAGGCCCGGCACAACCGGCGCAGAAGATAAGCGCCCAGAGGAAAACCCCAGCCGCATGAATCTTGGACTGAGAGAGGATCATACCGTGCAAGTGGACAGCCTCCGCCGGAAGAGACCTGACAGAGTGGCTCGCTGGAGATATGCGCGAGCAGGGCATTTCAAACGGGGCAAACCTGGAAGTTTATGCGTGGCCGGTCTTGCGGGCGCGTTCGGCAATCTTCTTGCGAAGGCGGGCTTTTTCGAGGCTGATCTCGGCCTCTTTGACTTCGGACGGCAAGCCTCCGACTTTGAGCCGTTGTTCCGCTTCAGCGACTTTGGCCGCGGCCCGTTCGACATCGATATCCTCGGCCTTCTCCGCAATTTCGGCCATGATGGTCACCTTGCTCGGCGTGACCTCAGCATAGCCCCAGAGAATCGCCATGTGGTTCGTCTGCTCGCCGACACGATACCGCAGTTCGCCGATGCGCAGCGTCGAGAGGAAATGGCAATGGCCGGGCAACACGCCGAACTCGCCTTCCGAGCCTGGGGCAATCACTTCATCCACCTGCTGGCTCAGCAGCTGCTTCTCGGGCGTCACCACTTCTAACAGAATCTTCCCAGCCATGCTCTTCCCTTTTCCATCTCTTCAACATGCGGGAGGAGCGATGCGTCCTCCACTGCGCGCATGCCACGAGGGTCTTCCGAGACCGCGCGTGGCGCGAGCAAGGAGGACGCACGGTTCGCCCGCAATCTATACCTTCACGCCCATCTTCTCGGCCTTCGCGATCACTTCCTCGATCGGACCGACCATGTAGAAGGCCTGTTCCGGAAGGTGATCGTACTTGCCATCCAAAATCTCCTTGAAGCTCCGAACCGTATCCTTCAGCTTCACATACTTGCCTGGCGAGCCCGTGAAGGCTTCGGCGACGTGGAACGGCTGCGAGAGGAAGCGTTGGATCTTGCGCGCGCGGGCCACGACCATCTTGTCGTCTTCGGACAATTCGTCCATGCCGAGAATCGCGATGATGTCCTGCAGGTCCTTGTAGCGCTGCAGCACGGACTGCACACCGCGCGCGACCTTGTAATGCTCTTCCCCGATGACCTGGGGATCGAGAATGCGCGAGGTGGAGTCCAGCGGATCGACCGCCGGATAAATGCCCAACTCAGCCAGCTGGCGCGACAACACCGTCGTGGCATCCAAGTGGGCGAACGCGGTAGCCGGCGCCGGGTCGGTCAAGTCGTCGGCCGGCACATAGATGGCCTGCACCGACGTGATCGAACCGCGCTTGGTCGAGGTGATACGCTCTTGCAACTGCCCCATTTCCGTCGAAAGCGTCGGCTGATAACCGACCGCCGACGGCATGCGGCCGAGCAAGGCGGACACTTCGGAACCGGCTTGCGTGAACCGGAAAATGTTATCCACGAAAAGCAGCACGTCCTGATTTTCTTCGTCGCGGAAATACTCGGCGACGGCCAAGCCGGTCAGCGCCACGCGAAGACGGGCTCCGGGCGGCTCGTTCATCTGGCCGTAGACCAGGGCCGCCTTGGACTTGGTAAAGTCATCGGGATCGATAACCTTGGAGTCCTTCATTTCATGCCACAGGTCGTTGCCTTCGCGGGTCCGCTCGCCCACGCCGGCGAACACGGAAAAGCCTCCGTGGTGCAGCGCAATATTGTTGATGAGCTCCATGATGATGACGGTCTTGCCGACGCCGGCGCCGCCGAAGAGCCCGACTTTTCCGCCCTTGCTGTACGGCTCAAGCAGATCCACCACCTTGATGCCCGTTTCGAGCACTTCCGTCTTGGTATCCTGATCTTCCAGCTTTGGCGCCGGGCGGTGAATCGGATAAGTCTTCTTCGCCTTGATCGGCCCCTTTTCGTCAACCGGCTCACCCAGCACATTGATGAGGCGGCCCAGCGTTTCACGACCGACCGGCACCGAGATCGGCGCGCCGGTGTCCGCGACATCCATGCCTCTGGTCAACCCGTCCGTCGTCGACATCGCGATGCTGCGGACGCGGTTTTCACCAAGATGCGACGCAACTTCCAGGGTAATATTGACGGCCGGCTTGCCCGCCGCCTCATTGGCTTCCCGGGTGACCTTTAATGCATTGTAGATATTCGGCAGCTGACCGGGAGGAAATTCCGCGTCCACCACCGGTCCGATGACTTGAATCACTTTACCTGTGCTCATCTTTTACCCCTTTGCTCAAATGCTCAATGCTGAGAGGCCCTACCGCCTGGATGTCTCAGCATGCATCGCTTCGCACTCAGCACAATCTTACTTGAGTGCTTCCGCGCCGCCGACAATATCCATCAATTCCTTGGTGATCGCCGCCTGTCTGGTCTTGTTGTAGTAGAGCGTCACCTTCTTGATCAACTGGCCGGCATTTCTCGTCGCGCCGTCCATCGCCGCCATGCGGGCGCCATGCTCGGCGGCCGCCGACTCCAAAAGAATGCGATAGGTCTGAATCTGGAAATGCTTGGGCACCAGCGCATTCAGCAAGTCCGCTTCATCCGGCTCGTACAGATAGCTGCCGCCCGCCGTGCCCTCGGTCTGCGCCGCGCCGAATTCGGCGGCCGTGTCCACCGGGAACAGCTTTTCGACGATCACGCGCTGCTGGATGGCCGACTTGAATTCGTTGTAGACGACATAGAGTTCGTCGAAGGTGCCCTTCACGAAGTTATCCGTGAGGTCTCCGCCGATATCGATGGCGTGTTCATAGCTCAGCTTGTCGAACACCCCGGTCCATTCCTGCCGGATCGTCCAGGTGCGGCGGCGGAAATAATCGCGGCCCTTGCGCCCGACGATGCTCACGTTGACTTGCAGCCCGCGCGCTTCGCACTGCCGGACGAATTCGGCGCTCTTCCGGACGATGTTGCCGTTGAAGCCGCCGCAAAGTCCGCGGTCGCTCGTCACGACGAGCACTTCGATCTTCTTGCCCTCGCGCTTCTGGAGGAGCGGATGAGACGCACGATTGACGCGCTGGCTCAAATTGCTCAACACCCCGCGCATCTTGTGCGCATAGGGACGGGCGGCCAGGATGCGGTCCTGCGAGCGCTTGAGCTTCGCCGCGGCCACCATCTTCATGGCCTTGGTGATCTTCTGCGTATTCTTGAACGCCGCAATCTTGCGGCGCAGACTTTGTAAACTCGGCATGGTTTCTGAGCTTTCAGCAGTCAGCGATCAGCATGCGCTGATGGCTACTTTGCGCCGTATCCCATTTTCTGCTTGAAGGTCGCGATGATTTCCTTGATGCGCGGGGCCACCTTGTCGTCGATCTTCCCGATGCTGGTCACTTCTTTTTTCAGCTCGGGATGGTGCTGCTGGATGTAATGCAGCAAATCGGCTTCGAACTGCTGCACCTTGTCAACCGGCACATCGTCGAGGAATCCGTTGACGCCCGCATAAATCGACAGCACCTGATCCGCCACCGGCATCGGCTTGTACTGGCCCTGCTTGAGCAACTCCACCATGCGCACCCCGCGCGCGAGCTGCATCTGCGTGGCCTTGTCGAGTTCGCTGCCGAACTGCGCGAAGGCCGCCATTTCACGGTATTGCGCCAGATCCAGCCGCAACGTACCGGCCACCTGCTTCATCGTCTTGATCTGGGCCGATCCG